>ERZ857801.1976-NODE-1976-length-19064-cov-8.393130_pt1 | contig 19064 bp, 9 predicted proteins | sample MGYA00519762_ERZ857801 | MGnify/ENA primary metagenome ERZ857801 (study PRJEB31778, sample SAMEA3449368) | human gut metagenome | biome: human gut; feature: human-associated habitat; material: faeces | place: United Kingdom | collected 2010/2012 ...
AGACATTATATCTATAATTTTAAGATCATTTTCATTTTCTGGTAAAAGCAGATATTGTTCTGATCCTTTAAACTTAATTTGATCTGCTGCTGCCCAAAAACTGTTTCCTATATCTAAAGTTCCGTCTTTAAGAATATTAATTTTAATTTTCTCATTTTGAATCTGTCCTTTTTCTCCATATAAGATCATTGTCTCCTGAAGAACTTTCTCTCCCTGAAAAACTTCATCACGACTTGAAAAAAGGTCGATTTCTTTTATGTTCAATTCTTTTTGTAAGAAATTCCTTACTTTTGTAAAATATTTTCCAGAAGTCCATGAACGAGGAGTAATAAAAATGTACTGTCCATTATCGCATAACAATTCAATTGCTTTCGCCATAAACAATCCATACAGATTAGGCTGTCCATATACATATGTCTTCATTGCCGTTGCTTCTACAGAATCTTTTCTTACTTTCATATATGGAGGATTGCATATGACAATATCGTATAAATAGGAGGATTCCCATAATATGAAGTTTTGATCAACATAATGAATGAAACATTCTGCATGATATGATTCACAGATTTGCCTAATTTTAGTAATTGTATATTCTAAGACTGGCAAAATCTCTTTATCTGTTTCAATCAGTGTAATATCAAGCCGTTTATACCCACTTCTTAGTAATTTATCAATCACAGCAAAAGATAAAATGCCGTTTCCTGCTCCTGGATCTAATACCCTTATCCATTGATTCTTCGGATATTCACTTTCTACAGCAGCCATTCTCATTGAAACCTCTGCCGGTGTAAAAAACTGTCCTTTTTTCTTTCGGATTTCCTTTTGTGTTGTATCTTTATATTCATTTGTGTACATTTCGATTGTACGCAACATTATCAATAGACTCCTTTATATCATTGCAATAAAAGAGTCACACTGCCATAACATTTGGGAATGTGACTGTTTTTATTGGTTATTTGTTTCAATCCACGGTTGGTAATTTCACAGAGTCCAACATGTCGGGAATACCGACGTTGCTTGACCTTATGTCCGTAGGGGATACCGATTTCTCTCCGCCCGCTACTGCCGTTTCATTTCTTTTTGATAATTCCTCTCCTACCTATGTTTACACCTAGAAGTAAGAGATTCCTTATTATTTGTTTGTTAAATAAACGTATAAATTATCAGATGAACCATAATCAGTTCATTTACAGTTTATCATTAATTTTATTTTTGTGCAATAAAATTAATCTCTTTGCACCAAAAGAATATTTTTTTAAAAATCCCACAGCCAAAAGACTGCGGGATCATCCTTCTTACTCTTTCCACAAAGCATCATCACTTGTTACAATTTTTATTCCTTTGTATGATCGTATCTTTTTTCATCTTTTGCTTGATTTCAATTACAGGCTTCATATGATATCTTTTACAAATATTCAAATACTCCTCAAGAGACGGTATCCTTAATTGTTTTTTGTATATGATTCAATAATTTAAGATTATTTGGTACATAATTTGACCATATGATTTATGAAATCTACGATTTCTACAACAAATATAAGAGAAAATTCAAAAAAGAAAAATCACATATAAAAAAGACAGATACCAAAGTACCTGTCTTAAGCTCCTTTTAGAAAATACCTTTATGAATAACATAAGGAAATTCTCCACTTGTCATATTCGATAATGTTACAATCTCTATATCTCCAAATTTTTTGAAGATATTAATATTTGTATCAACGAATAACTGAATATCTGAATCTGCTTTTTCTGGATAGTCATAACCAACCTTCATTTCCCTATATTCATACTCATCCTCTTTCAAATAGACTGGAGATGTATTACAGATCCAGGTAGAATCTTGTCCAAACCATTGATAAAGATATTTCATCATCGCTGTAAAGCAACCTTTTTTCCTGTCTGATTCATACACATAAATGTCGCCAATGAGTAGGATTCTATGTTCTATTAATTCGAGGAATAGTTCTTCTGGAAGTAAATCCAAATCATCATGAATTTCTTCACAACTATGTTTTGTCTTTTTTTTGATATATTTGCTCATTACATTATGCATATACAGTCCCATTTCTCCAAGGTCTGCAGTTTCTCCATCAGTATACATTAAGATTTCACGATCCATAGGGATATTTACATATGCTACTGGAAAGATAGAATATACTTGCATCCTTCCACATAATCTTGGTCCATCTTCTGCTGCCATAAATGCAAAAATATAATTATTTGTTAAATAATCAATGTCGTCTTCGCAAATTCTAGGAATGCTTACTCTTACACAATAGTATTTTTCAACAGAAATGATATCAATTTCATTATGATCTTCTTCAATGTCATATCCAATATCAAGCATAATATTTGTCACAACATCTTTCATATAATGCATTTCATTTACGATTGCTTCTCTTGTAACATCTTTCTTTTCCACAAGATACTCCTTTCGATAAGAAGGAGCTGGAAAACGAATATCAAGTATGGAACAGTAATCAGATAAGAAATCTGGGATTGCGATCTTTCCTGATTCAAACATACTGATCTTTGACTGATCTTTTCTGACTCCTGTTTCTTTTTCCAGTCTTTCAACTACATCTGCTTGAGTCAGTTGCAAAAATCGTCTTTGTTCTTTGCAAATTTCAGGTAGCTGTTCAACCAGTTGATCGAATGTATAATACTGCTGCATTGTTTTCCATTTCCTTCTTTCTTTGTTTTTATTTTCTGATTCTATTGTACAAAAGGACGTATCTGAAGTATATGTCGATAAACGTCATAGTCACAGTTACTTTATTTTTTTCTTCTGAGTCTTTTCATTTTTTACTGATCGCTAGGATCTTTTTATAAAATTCTCAGCTGCGTATCCACATACCTTTAGGTGTGTGGATACGCAGCGTCAATTAAATACTCTGCCTGGTTATGCGTACTATGCCGTACTGTTACCATACGGTTGTTCCGTCCTCAACTCGACAATGATAGAAAGGCTTTTTGCATACATATCACAAGGCTTTGCTTACTCTGACCTAACTTAAATATGTACGATAGAGCAACGGTCTGTTGCGTCAACCGAAGGTATCATGACCTAAATATCGTAGGAATCATTTCTGAATCCTGAGTCTGGTAAACTATTTAACAGAAGCCACAGACCTTTACGGTCTGTGGTAGTTCACCTGGTAACTCTCCATCTAATAGAATAAAATCACCAGAACCGAATCCTCTTTTGTAATAGGTATCCCAAAACGTATTATCTATTTTAGGGTTGACCTCATAAATTTTTCCCGTACAACAATCTTTGTATTTGACTGTAGGTACATTTTCCGAAGTCCACTTTAGCCAGTCTTCATCTGACATTTCTTCCATTTCGTTATCTCCTTACCGAACCGTTACCGTACAAACAAACTTTTTCTTGCCAACCATAACTGTGATCTTTGCTTTTCCTTTCTTTACTGCTGTGATCTTTCCTCTTGATGTCACTTTTACAATCTTTTTGTTAGAAGTCTTATATATCGCTTTGTAAGTGCATGTGATCGGATTGATCACTGGTTTTAACTGATAAGATCTCTTGCGTTTTAGTGTCAGCTTCTTTGGTACATTTTTAATGGATGTGCAAGTAACAGCTTTTTTCTGAACCGTAACATTTATTGTCTTTTTCAGTCCACTTGCCAGTGTGATCGTGATCTTTGCTTTTCCCGTTTTATTTCCGGCTTTGATCGTGCATGTTCCATTTTTACTTCCAGAAATTTTCACAATCTTCTTGTTGCTGCTTGTCCAAGTCTTTACGAAATCCCCCTTTGCAAGTCTGCTTACCACAAATTTCTTTGTTGACTGTTTGCGTTTCAGCTTTAAGGATGATGCATTGACTTTCAAAACAGGTTTTAACTTGCTTCCAATAACTCTGGTTTCTTTTTTACCACAGGCATTACAGATACGTTCCTGTACAGCTCCGCTGTAGATACTCTGGGCTTTTACAGTCTTCCAGGAATCAAACTTGTGCCCAGTCGCTGAGATCGTCTCTGTCTTTGTCCCTTTGCAGTCTGCACAAGTGTATGTCTTAGAACCATCTTTTTCACAAGTAGCTTTCTCTTCACTGGTTACTTCCCAGTTATGACCGGCTTTTTCTGTCACAGAGCCTTTTTTGATCAGCTCGCCGCAGTCGGTACAGTAAGTATCTCCTGTGTAACCTTCTTCCGTACAGGTCGCTTTCTTTTCATTGCGGAGTTCTGTATGCTGATGTCCTGTTGCTTTTAGTACCTCTTCTTTGGTTTCTCCACAAGCCTTGCAGGTGTAGATTTTCAAGCCATCTTCTGTACAAGTAGCTTCTTTCTGGATCTTTCCTTCATCGAAGCTGTGTTCTTTCTTTGGAATCACTTCTGCCTTTGTATCTTTACAAATGCTGCATGTATAAGTCTTCACTCCTTCTTCTGCACAGGTAGCCTCTTTTGTAACTTCTCCATCATTCCACTGATGTTCTGTCTTTGGAATGGATTCTGTCTTTGTCTCTCCACAGTTCTTGCAAGTATAAGTCTTTGTTCCTTCTTTCTTACAAGTCGCAACTTCGGTTACTTTTCCACTATCCCAAGAATGTCCAGTGGCTTTCACTACTGCTCCTTTACTGATCAGCTGACCACAATCTTTACAATAAAGATCTCCACTGTAGCCATCTTCTCCGCATGTGGCTGTTTTTTTATCTCTGAGTTCTGTATGCTGATGTCCAGTGGCAGGAATCGTCTCTACATATGTTTTATTACAGTCTGCATCGGTACAATAATACGTCTTTTCTCCGTTTTCTGTACAAGTAGCTTTCTTTGTGATCGTTCCCTGATCCCAATGGTGGGATGCAACTGGAATCTTTTCTGTTTTTGTTTCTCCACATGTTTTACAAGTATAAGTCTTAACACCTTCCTCGGTTTCTGTTGCTTCTTTTGTAATCACTCCGTTATCCCATGTATGACCGAGTTTATTGATCACTGTTCCGGATTCCAGTTTTGTATTACAGTCGGTACAGTAAGTATCTCCTGTATAGCCATCTTCGGTACAGGTAGCTTTCTTTGCGTTTCTTACTTCTTTGTGCTGATGTCCGGTAGCAGGAATGACTTCTGTCTTTGTCGTATTGCAGACAGTACAGGTATAAGTCTTTTCTCCATCTTCCGTACAGGTAGCTTTTTTGGTTACTTTTCCTTCATCCCAGGAATGCTCTCCTAATGGATTACTTAATGTCACATCTTTTGTCTCTCCACAAACGCTGCACTTATAATGTTGGATTTCTCCAATGGTGCATGTAGCAGGTGTCGTTGAGACAAGTTCCCATGAATGATCGACCTTGTCAAGCACATCGACCTCTCGATCTCCGCAGTTCTTGCAGATTCTGTGCCTTGCCCCGTATTTTTTGCACGTTGGAGCCTGATCAAGAACCCATTCGCCGTAATCATGTTCTTTCTCTACCAATTTTGGGATCACGGTTCCTGTTTCCAGTTTCTTACCACAATCTTTGCAGTAAGTATCTCCGGTGTACCCATTTTCCTTATATGTTGCATCCTTTTGATTCCGTACTTCTGTATGGATATGCCCAGTCGCAGGTGTCTGTCGTCTTGATGTTGTAAGTCCACAGTTTTTACATACATAATAGCTAACACCTTTTTCTGTGCAAGTAGGAGCTTTTACTACATGCTCTTCATAGTTATGTTTTGTTTTTGGAATATCTTCGGTCTTTGTTCCACCACAGCGACTACATGTATAAGTCTTAACTCCTGTTTCGGAACAGGTAGCTTCTTTTGTAATATTTCCTTCATCCCATGTATGACCTAGAGCGGGTTTGGTTTCTACCTGTTTCTTCTTTTTACAATTACTTCTGGTACATGTATATGTTGTAATTTCTGGATTATCACAGGATTGTTCCTGTGTGATTTTGCCTTCATCCCACGCATGTCCTAAAGCTGGGGATGATTCTACATCGTATTCATATAGGCAACTAGGGTTTGTACATTCATAATGTATTGTAGCAGGTGTTGTACATTGAGCAGATTTTCCTCCATTCTCTCGAAGATTGTGATTTCCTTTACATATAGAATGTTCTTTCAACCAATCATCCTGTGAGATATTTTTGTAGGTATCTTCTATCGTAGTACTGTCTGGTGTGTCCAGAGAAAAAAAGTGTTTCTGTCCATATAATACTTCACTTCCTGGTTCTCCATCCTCTTTAAAATATGCATTTGTAGGATCTGCATAATAGTAAATTCCATCAATCTGTACCAGATTCCATGCATGTCGAATTCTATTATCATTATCTATACCATCCTCAAACAAAGCTTTTAATCCAACTGCATTTGCCATATAATAAAAAGTTCCTGCGTATCCATCGCAAACGGCCAATCCATCTAAGACAGCTCCTGTTAGGTCGTGCTGATATTTTGTTTCATTATCATCGTCATATCGCACATTTGAAACAATCCAATTCGTGACTGCTTTAAATTTATCATAATCAGATTTTCCATCAAGATTCAATGATCTGATAACTTCATCTAATTTCTTTGTAGCTTCTTGATATCTATTTCGTTTTTCTCCATATCCACCACTTCCAGATACTTCACCTACATATGCTTTTTCAGACTCAGAATAACTTATATCATAAATTTGTGTCGATCCACCGCCCATAGCAATCATTGTATGTCCACCCTTTGGATCTCCTGTTTCTTTATATATTTCATTTTTTAAATCTTTATTAACTTGACCATTTTCAAATCTTTCATCCTTTGCAGCAGAACTGATCTTTATAGGAAAACTAAAACTATACCGATCATAAGCATTTTCCTGAACGATTTTTTTTGTAATTGCTGAAAGTTTTTTTATCATTTCATCATAAGAAGAATATTCCAAAGTTTTGTCTGTTGTACATTGTATATATCCCCATACATTTTGCTCGTAATAGAATCCATCTACGCTTGAATCAGCAATCTTTTTATATACACTTCCATCTTCTTCTGCATGTACATGAACCGTTGTGTTCGGTAACACACCAGTCGTTACCGTAACCATAGATAACGCAACAGCCATCGCTGCTGCTGCCACTCGTTTTCCTTTTTTTACCTTACTCATAATCTACCTCCAATTTTACTTACCCTCTAGTTTTTTGCTGCTCAACATACCATTTGATCGTATCCAGACTAATAAAATCTTCTGTGCTAACAAAATAAGATCTAGTCCAAAGAGAACTCATTTTTGATAGTTCTTTAAATTCCTTTCTTAATATTTTTGATGTGTACTCTCTGATGCTCCCCATGATCCTTGTTATTGTTGTCTGTGGATATGCTCTTACATATAAATATACATGATCCACATCACATTTCATCTCAAGAATCTCGATCTGATCCTTTTCACACTGTTCCTTTGTCAATTCTTTCATTCGTTCTTCTACCCCAGGGATCAAAAATATCTTTCTTCGATACTTTGGGCAAAAAACGAAATGATACTTGATCAGTGATGTTGTTGTTTTTGTAACTTTATATTCTCTTTTCATACTCTTATTATAACACAAGTATGTAGCTGTTTGCAAGCTATACAGCTACAATATATAAAAATGTTCAAAAAAAATTCTCCAATCCGAAATTGGACTGGAGGATAAAAGTGAACTACTCCGACTTAAAGAAGTTGGAGCTTCCTATTTCTACCACAACGGTTATTATCACACTCATCTGAGCAGTTTTCCCCTCGTGTCCATAGGCGTATCCTTCTGATGATCAGAAGAAAGTTTGGACTATCCCATTCCTACTGTTCTTTTTTATTTTTTAGGCTGCGGATCGTAAGATGCGTAACCCTTCGTTCTTGATATTGACCGCAGCATTCAGATCCCTGTCATGGATACTACCACACTTTGGACAAATCCATGTCCTAACGTTCAATTTTTTCACTTCTTGATTTTGAAAACCGCAGCAGCTACATAACTGACTGGAGGGAAACCATCGATCAACCTTTTCAAGTTTTCCACCTTTGTTATGTAATTTATACTCTAACATCGTAAGGAACATCCCATATCCGTTATCCAGTGTAGCCTTTCCATTACCAAAACCTTTGTTTGCCATTGACCGCATGTTCAGATCTTCTACTACAACATAATCATATTGCTTGGTGATCGCAGCTGATTTTTTGTGTAGAAAATCTTTTCTCTGATCCGCGGTATGTACATATAGTTTTGCAATCTTTTTTAACTGTTTCTGATAGTTCTTACTGTGAATATCTTTGTTCTTTAACTTTCGTTGTCGTTTTACCAGTCGCTTTTGTGCCTTCTGAAAGAACTTTGGCATATCTCCCAATCTGCCGTTACTGTCCATGTACAGTCCATCCGACTTGTAATCCAGTCCAAGAACTTTTTCATCAAAAACAGGTAATGGAGTGATCTCTTCTTCTTTTTCGCAAAGGAGAGAGATATAATAGCTACCGTCACTTTTTTGTGATATGGTCGCAGATTTAATGATCCATTCCGGTCCGGGCAGCCGATGCACAATAGCATGAATCATACCAACCTTTGGAAGCTTGATCCCATGATCCATAATCTGTATCGTTCCTTTTTGATTATTTGTCGTATAAGATCTTCGGCTTCTTTTCTTTGATTTGAATTGTGGAAACCGAAAGTTTTTCGGATTTTCAAAAAAGTTTTTGAATGCCCGATTTAACTGCATCTGTACATTCGCCAGTGCTAGACTGTCCACTTCTTTTAGAAATGGATATTCTTTTTTGTATTGAGCCGGTGTCGGATGTAATGTCTTTCCGGTCTCTTTGTAATGGTTATTTTTATCTGCTAACATAAGATTCCATACTTTTCGACAACAGCCAAAACTTTTAGCAAAGAATACTTTCTGTTCTTCTGTCGGATAAACCCGATATTTGAACCCAAGATGCATATATTTACTCCTTTCTTTGATATTCTTACTTTTCAGATTCATCCCCTACCTACAGAGGAAGGGGACTTTTCTTAACCATTGTTAAAAATTTTGCATTTTCTATTGAAGAGTCAAATACTAATTTGCCATTATCTGAAATATTTAATAATTCAATTTTTTCTATTGTTCCAAAACCATATTGAATTCCAAGTGCAGAAAAGCTATTGTTAAAAAATGGAGAAGCAAATTTGTCAATACCATCAAAATCAACAGATATATTCCTTTCTTCTTTTATAGCATGTTCCAACTTTGTTTTCAACTGTAATCCTTTTGTCCTTGATGCTGCATCTTTTGTAAATGATTTTAATTGTATCATCATGTTAAATCCTCCTTGCCATATGTATATATCAACTTATACAATCTGCCTTTTTCCACAATAATCTTTTTCAAGAATCTTGCGATCAGAATATAAATATTTCTCCATTTGGTTCTTCTCCTCTTTTTACAGAAACGATCCCACAGCCCAAAGACTGTGAGATCATTATTGGTTGTTATTTTTTCTTCTTCAGGATTTTCATACCCTTTTTCTTTTTCAGATAATAGAATCCTGCTGCCAAGATCAGTACGAATCCACCGATCAGTGGAAGATAAGTCTTGATATTACTGAATCCACCAGTTGATGGCAGGTTCAGTGTGGAATCATTGCTCACCTCATAAGTCAGATGATAGAAATAATAGTTATTTCCCTGCTTGATCGCATTGCTCACATCGATATTTTGATCGTTCACTTCGCTTTGTGTCACTGTCATTGGGATCGTTACATCGATTGGTTCTTTTAACAGTGTCTTACCGCTCTGTGTCTTTGTCTCTGTGATCTTATACTTATCCGGCAGTAATCCATCAAACTTAATCTCTCCATTCTCGTTTGTTGTGTCACTGGCGATCTTATTTCCATCGGAATCTTTAATCGTAAATTCCACACCTTTTAATCGTTTTCCGGAGGAATCTTTCTTAACTAATTTTACGGATCCACGGATCATCTGGTTAACGAAAGTTGCATCTGCTGTCAGTTTCGCATTTCCCATAGTTCCTTCTGGTCCGATCTTAAATGTTACAGTTCCTTTGCTCTGGTCAACCGTTGCATTGGTGCTGTCAGATGTAAGTGTCAGGAGCTTAAAGTATTTCTCTCCACCACTCTCGCTGCATGTATAAGTACCGTAGATCAGATCATCGAAGGTTGCAGAAAGTTTGATCCTTTCTCCCGGATGAGCTTTTAACTGTTTTGCTACTTCATCCTTGCTGAATTCAACCTCTTCCTTGTACGTATGTTTCTTTCCATAAGCATCGGTTCCTTTCAGTGTAAACGTAAATTTCGCACTTCCGATATCCATGTTTAAGTTAGATGGATCGATCTCTTTCGTGATCGTTACCTTTCCTCTTCCCGGTGTATGGGTATTGGTTGCGATCGTTGTATCCGGATCATCCTTATCGGTTGTATAAGTTGCCTTATATCCGATCTGACTCTCTCCTGTGACCACACCTTCTTGTACTTCCTGCCATGTATAAGTGATCGCTTTTCCATTCTCTTTCTTTGGAACGAGCTTGGATGTCGCTTTCCATCCATTCTTTTCAGACAAGGTTACGGTATCTGCAACTTTTCCGTTTCCGACAAGATTAAACTTGACAGAATCTGGGCGGATACCATCGGAATCGCTGTTATCACTCCATTTCTTCTGAATGGATCTTGTGGTTGAATCTGGACTATGTGTATTTGTGATATCTGTTGAGATCGTTGTGATACCTGTAGATTTATCCGTTGATTTCTTTACTTCATATGCCACTTCATAACCTGTTTTTGCATTTCCGTTAACAACAGAGGATGAATCTTCTTTCACTTCATATTCGTAATCTTCTCCAACAGGATCAGTCTTATTGAGGTTATTAAATTCTGCAGTCCAGTTATTGCTCGCATCTAATGTTTTATGATTTATTTCTGTACCATTTTGATAAACTCTCACAACAACAGAATCTGGGCGAATACCATCACTGTTATTACTGTCATTCCAGTTTTTCTTGACAACAATCCGTACTTTATCATTCTTATCATATTTGTTTGTATAAGATAAAGTATATGTTTTTTCATCCCAATCGCCACTTGCTTCACTAACTCTTGTGTAACCTGCTGCATTACAAACTTCACTAAACGTATAGTTCTTTTCCTCGCCACGCTTGATGTCTGTCTGCATTGCCCAGTTGTTATCTTTGTTCAGAACATAAGTCTTCACTTCATGCGTATTCTTATTTTCTGCCTTGATGGTCACTGATACAGGTCTTGTGTTCATGGAGTTGTTATCATCAATCCAATACTTCTTCACCTGCACATAATCTGATGGAGTGTTGACAATTGTCTTGGAATCATGTTTGTAAGTTGTTTCATCGGTATTGGTATTTCCCTGGGATGCCACGTCGTGGATAAAGTCCGTAACCGTATTGTTTAATACTTCTCCGCTGAATGTCAGCTTTTCATCGGACTTATTATATCCAAGTGGTGCTTCGATCTCTTCCACCGTATACATTTCTTTGCCAACACCGTCTTTTGCATAAATACCAGTTGGCAGTCCGAAGAATTCCAGATAACCAAACTGATCATCTTCGGAAACGGTTGTTGCGATCGTATCACCTTTCTTAAAGATCGTCTTTCCATTGCGGTCCACAATCTCACAGGCTGCTTTTAATGCAAACTTCGCACCCGGTAACATATTTCCTTTGTTGTCTGTTTTGATAAACTGAATGCTGTATTTCTGAAGCTTATCAGTCAGGTTCAGGTCGATGTTTACATGTTTTGCCGTATCTAAGGATACATCACTCGTATCATCAGGATCGATGACTTTGACTGTTGTTTCAATCGTCTGGTATTTTGCATATTTACTGGATGACTTAAAGCTGATCTGAACTTTCTGTTTTCCAGACATATCTGCATAGGTTGGATTGAAGCTGACATCTGCGTCCGTCACATCTTCCAGTGTTTCCTCTCCATTATCATCATAGAGCATAGAGAAGTCAAAATCACTGGCTTTGTATTTATCTCCTAACATAAAGTCTGTTTTTGGAGAAGCTGTGATCTGTAATCCTTTTGCTGCCACGTAATCATCCGTGATCTGTAACTTCTGATCCTGTGTATAGGTTGTCTTTAGTTCAGAACATCCGTAAAACATTTTGGATACATCTTCCACATTAGATGTGTTGAAACTTGATAAGTCGAGTTCTTTTAATGCTCCGCATCCGGCAAACATCTCAGACATATCCACGGTCTGTGAAGTATCAATGTTTTTAAATTTGATCGTTGTCAGTGCTGTACAGTTTAAGAACATCTTACTTGATACAGCGTTCATGTAGATGACCTGTCCGGCTCTCTGTGTGGATACATAATAGTTGTTTCCATCTTTCCATAAAACAACACTTCCGTCCTTGTTCTGGGAAACGTCTTTTGTCTGGACTCCGTCTGCTGCCTTTTCCCATGTAAACGTGATCGTCTCTGCATTGGCAAATTCTTTGTTTAAAGTTTCGCCTTCTTCCAGAACATAGATCCCTGTTGATGGTTTCGCATCTTCACTTCCCATTGGATCTTCCACATCCGGCGTTGTATTGTTTTTATTCAGATTGTTCATAGCATCTGGTTTCGTATCCCATGTGATATTGACTTCATGCTCTTCTTTATCAATGGTATATCCGTTTGGACCGGAAAGTTCTTTGACATAATAGTGGCCCTGATAGAAATTAGTTGTCTGTTTTCCATCGCTGTCTGTTCTTGTGAAATTCACTGGTCCGTCTTTGCTTGTTGTCTTTTCATCGATCTTTGTTCCCGCTTTCCATACAACGGTTCCATCATCTTTTGTGATATCTTCTTTGGCAAACAAGCCGTAAACAGCTCCATTGATGTTATCATCTTCATATGTGAATCCTGCATCCCCATCATGTCCTGTCAGATACTCTCCTTTCTTCTGTAGGGAGATTGAACCCATGACCGGTGTATCTGTCTCGTTTAAGGTTGCTTTTCCGTTTCCGGCATTGTCATATTTGATCTTGATGCTGTCAGACTTTTCACTTAAGGTAAAGGTTCTTTGTTCTGTATCAAGATTGTAACCATCCGGTGCAGTTGTTTCTTTGATCGTATAAGTTCCATATGGCAGTCTGCAGGATGCTTTCCCGTCAGAGGTCGTTCCTGTCGTTAATGTTGCCACCTGATTCTTTTCACTGTCATAGACTTTGTAGACAGCTCCGTTTAACAGTTTTTTTGTTTCAGAGGATTGTTTGACAAGTTCTACTTCAATCGGTTTTTCATTATCATCGTAAGAATAGCTGACAGTCTTATTTTTGTTGTCTTTTGTTAAGACGATATCCTGATCTTCGATCCAGTCATGCTTATCCTGTTCTTTTGTGCAGCCATTTTCACCGGCTACCTGATGCAGGATATAAGCTCCCAGTGCTACTTTTTCGCTGGTCTTTGCTTTTCCGTCCTTTCCGATCGTCAGTGTTTCCACGACATGTCCATCCGCTTCTTTTAATTCAAACTTCGCTCCGACTTCTGGTACATATTCATCCGCTGCGACTCTCTTTTGCTTGTAGATCTCTACCCATCCGGAATCAGAGTATGGATCAGATGCCTCAATCTCATAAACATCCTGTCCTTTTTCCGTCTTTGGGTTATGATCTTTGGAATAGTAGATTCCCATCAGATCATATCCGTCAGCTCCCATGGTCTGAATAACGACAAATCCATTCTTCTTACTGTATTTGTCTAACATCAGGGCAGCTTTTCCCTCTTTGTTCGTTACGATCTCTCCAAGGATTGCTTTTTTGTCCAGGGAATTGATATAGTCGATCCTTTTTTGTGCATTTCCAAGATCCTGTTTTTCAATATCTTTGGTATAAGATGCATCCAGAACCGTAAAGGAAGCTCCAACTTCTGCCTTGCTTCGTTTATTCTTACTCATCTTCTTGATGATACGAAGTTTTGTGGAACCATAGTTCTTTAATACAACATTGTGATTGTATTTTCCTGTATCTCCATCCTCGATCTTGATATCTGCGGAATCCTCACTAAATTTATAGTTTGGAGTTCCTTCGATCTGATGAACATAATATGTTCCCGGATCCAGCTCTTTGGATTCTGCATATCCTTCCGTATTCGTTGTGATCGTATCGGCAACTTTTTTTGTTGCTTTGTTGATGATCTCAAACTTGGCTTTCACTTCTTCTTTTTCCTGATGGGTATCTGTCTCATCATCATCAATGACTAACTTCTTTATTACAGAGATACGGGCTTTCTTTTCCTTGTTCTCACATTCAAACGTATAAGTGATCGGAGTCCCATCACCGTTCATTTCCTCGATCGTCTTTGTCATATCCTGTGCCATCTCATAGCCTGCTTTTCCTTTTGTCTGATGAATGGTATAAGATCCATATGGCAGCAGTTTTGTTGTTGCCACACCCTCAGAATCCGTTGTGATCGTATCAACAACATCGTCGTTGATGTTCTTGATCTCAAAGACAGCATCCGGTTCTTTGACTTTTGTACTTCCTGTGACATAGTATTTCTTGATACTTAGTTTTCCCTGTGTTGGTTTTTCGTTTGCAGCAACTGTTTCATCTGTATTGTTCAGATAGACTTTGATCTTTCCGCCTGCTTCATTCTCTGCTGTTATGCGGAATCCTTTTGGTGGTACAAGTTCTTTTAGATAATATTTTCCAGGGTGAAGATCTCCGGAAACGCCATCTCCATTCTTATCGGTTGTGATCCTTCCAACTTCTGTACCAGCCGGATAAAGGACCGTTTTGTTATCAGAATTCTTGATATCTTCTTCTGCATAGATACCATAGATCGCACCTTCAAAAGAAGCTTCTGCTCCGTAATCCACGTTACACTGTTTATGTAAATGAATCTTGACTGGATTCCATCCATTTGAGACATCCCCAAATTTCAGTGTGCTGCGTTTCCCATTTCCTTCCTGTAATGTATGCGTCGTGTCATTTAACAGATGTCCAAAAGGTGCGGTTCCTTCTTTGACTGTCCATACATGTTTCGTATTCATCTGAGATTCTATGGACGCTTTGACTTTTGCTTTTGCTTCGGCATTCGCTGCTTTCTTCGCAGCAGCTTTGGATTTATAACGCTTTAATACTTCTGTTTGTTCTTTTTGCTGTTTTTCAGACAGTTCATCCCAGTTTGTGACATATACCTTTTCTTCCTCCCTTGGAATGGTATAGGATGCACTGATCGCTCGGCTATAAGTGACCTTTGCAACTCCATCATCTCCTGTTGTTGCTTTGTCCACATAGACCCCGTCACAGTAGAATAAGAAGGTTGCTCCGGATAATAAAGCTCCTGTGTCAGCATCTCTTTTCTTGATCTGGAGACTGATCTCTTTTGGCTTGGAATCACTATTAGATGCACCAATGGAAGCTGTTTTAGGCTTCGTATATGGAGTGTCATTTAATCGATACAGCATCTGATGGGAATCATGTTTTTTTCCTTTGACACATTTCTTTACTTTATAATAATAGATCGTTCCCTGCGGACCAGTCTTATCGATCGCATCGCAGAACTTTTTTGCATCGGATGTAGAATATCCACCATCGATGTTTTTTCCTGCTTGATAGACTGTTGTCTGTTTGCTCTTTCCTTTTCCACATGCCCAGATATAAGCCTGTGTTAAGATAAAACTTTTCTCACTCTTAGAACCCTGCTCGTAATGAGTCAGTGCTTTTGCAATGGATTTTTTGCCATATTTCACGGCATTAGCGGTCTTATACTCCACGGTATCTCCGTTGCACATGCTCTTTCCGGAATCAAGACAAAATGTCTGCTTTCCGCCGGCTTTAATCTTCCATAAGCCTTCACTGGACGCTCGTCCAAGTTCCCTGATCCCAAAACTGCCTCTTGCTTTACTCATGCTTACTGTTGCTGTTCCTTCTTTGGCACTGACGTTAGTGATCGGTGTTGGCATTCCTGCTAACCCGCCAAAGAGAGATGAAAACAATGTGAGCAAAGATAAGAAGAATGTTCCGATCTTTTTCAGATTTTTTTTCAACTTATTTTTCATGTACAGCTTCCTCCTGTTTCTTTTCCTAAATATCGTAGGAATCATTTCTGAATACTTAGTCTGGTGAACCATTTAACAGAAGCCCACTACCTTTAGGTTGTGGGTAGTTCACTTCTATTTCAATTGCCGCCACACGGCAGCTCCTGTCAAAACAGGTCTGTTCGATAAATTCTTATTTTACGCACCATGTAAAACCTATTTGACCTTTTGGAACCATATGATTTAACATGAATCTAAAACCATGGATCTAAAACAAAACTTAATTATTGTTTGATCCATAACGGTCTGTAAAATATCCCGGATCATCTTCTTTGTCGATGTGTGCAGATTTGGAATCAATGTTGGCATTGCTGTATCCAGTTCCATTCTGTCCGGTAAGATTCACATCTCCTAAGAACATCTTGTCATCATGGATGATGTTCTTTGTCTCAAAACTTCCATCGCTCTTTTTCCAGATAGCGTACAAATGGCATGTTTCTCCCGGTTCACACAGATCTTTCACTGCCTGCCCATCGGTATATTTCACTTCTTCCGGTACTTCTTTATCACCATCTTCTTTTTGAGCCCATCCAATGAACGTATACCCCGGACGTTCAAATACATTTTTCGGTAAACTTACGGATTTATTATAAGTAAGATCTGCTGTGTAATCTGCAGCAGATGATCCGTTTCCGTGGAATTTTACTTCGAAATCACTTTTTGCCCATACAGCATAAAATACGGTATCTCCGTCTGTTTGATAGGTAAAAGTCTGTCCTGCGGTATACTGAGGAGATGTTGCGTTTTCATCAGTGCTCCAACCCAAAAACTTGTAACCTTTCTTTTTATATCCATTTTGCGGAAGAGTAAAGTTACTATCATAGGTTGCTGTACTATCTGAAACATTTCCAGAATCGGCTCCATTATCATCAAAGGATACATTATACTGATTAGCTATCCACTGTGCAATTTCTGTGTAATTACCACTACATACAAGCCAGTCAGTACTAGATTCCCATCCCGTTCCCTGATCAATCCATTTATCAAATGTGTAACCTCGTCTTGAAACAGTAGGGAAAGTAAAGTTATCCCCATCATTGAAAGTTCTTTCACTTTCACTAATATCTCCACCATTTCCATTGTAATAAACTTTATATTGGCTTCTTCCCCATAGATAGATCGTTGCATGACAATCATGGTAACGATAGTATTTTTTTGCAGATGTATCATAATAAGTTGCTACCGCAGTATCATATGCACTCATCCGAATTGTAGTTTCAACCCAATGATTTTCTTTGGAATGACCTGCTGTATTTGATACTTGGTGTGCCGCTGATGTCGCAGAAGGTGTGTCAAAATAGTTTCCACTATAATAATAATGTGCCGGTGCCCAATATCCTATTTTTAAATTAAACCACGAATAATTTCCTGAAGCATTCCGATTCGTTGATGGTGAAGTATCCAGAATTTTCATACCATACGGATTGTCATTCGTTTGCTTTACATTAATGTAAAGAGGACGACTTTTATCATTAAATGTATTTCCTGAATAAGTTTTATCTGTTGTCACGGTAAAATAAATAGTTGATGTTCCCCATGGTCCATTTATTGAAACACCCGTCCAATAACCATTTTTTGGATAAGTAGTACCACTTGACACTTTATCCGTACCATGCTGTGCTTTGACTATTTGACTATAAGCAACAGCTACAACAAATAAAACCACAATTGCACTTACCCACAATTTTTTAGTTTTTTTTCCGTAGTTTATCAGTTTGTGTTTCATATAAACTCCTTTCTTTATTATTCTTTCTTCACAATTAATTTCTTGCCATCATTGATAAACAAAATCGTTCCGTCTTGATCTGTTCGATACAAATTTTTATTACTAATATATTTTTTGATTCTTTTCATTGCTTCTGGACGAGGATGATTGTATGGATTATTTTTTCCACAAGAAATGACTGCATACTTAGCATTAACTTTTTTCAGGAAAGCTTCGCTACTGGATGTATAAGAGCCATGATGCGGAATCTGTAATACTGTAGATTTTACATTATATTTTTTTATTAATTCTTTTTCATTGGAACTATATATATCTCCAGTAAATAAATAACTATATTTTTTATAAATCAATTTGATCACAAGACTGGTCTGATTTACTTTTTTATAGTTTTTCCAAGGAGACAGTACTTCTCCTTTCATTCCACATCCAAAATCAATCTTATTCCCTTTTTTAACTTTTACTGTTTTTGTATGGTACTTAGAAACAGCTGCATTTAATTCCTTTACATCTTTTGTGGAAGCATTTTTTTTATATCCATATTTTGATTGAATTACAGTTCCAACCTTTCTGGTTTTTATTAGTCTATCCACGTTCCCAACATGATCTGGATCGTTATGTGTCAAAACAATCTGATCAATAGAATTGATTTGATTGTTTGATAAAAAAGCATCTAACTTGTTGTAATACTTCTCATCTCCAGTATCGATCAATGTGTTTTTATCGTTTGATTGAACTAAGATCGCACTGCCTTGTCCAACATCAATAAAATAGACTTTTAATAATGAGGACGCATTTACTTGTATTTGATAAGAAAAAGATATACAAAACAGCAATATGCCGATTAGCGAAATAGCCATTATATTCTTTATTTTGTTACTTATATCATTTTGAATCATTCTCCTACTCCTTTTTTATTCTTTTTTACATGTGCAAACATCCAAATAATCACAGCCCCGAAAAATAAACAACCAACAAAATGTACTATTTTTTCTCTTTGGATATCCCATTCGGAAGATTTAAAATGCGTGTCTTTGATCGTGCTGTTCTTTTTCTCCACGATCTTTTGTCCGTGGTCTCTGATACAGTACACAACATACCGGTATCTTCCATGTCCTCGGTACGGATGACAGGTTATAAGTGTGACCATATCTTTCCCTTTTTGAATCAGAATCTTGTCCATATCATATGGATCAATCACTTTAATCTTTGTAACCTGGTAATCCAGTCTTTCCCATGGATTTCTAATGATCACCTGATCGCCTGTTTTTAACTGTTCGATGTCCCGAAAATACGGAATTCCCCGATATCCCCGATGTGCAGCGATCACGCAGTTGCTGT
>ERZ857801.1977-NODE-1977-length-19052-cov-4.636416_pt1 | contig 19052 bp, 17 predicted proteins | sample MGYA00519762_ERZ857801 | MGnify/ENA primary metagenome ERZ857801 (study PRJEB31778, sample SAMEA3449368) | human gut metagenome | biome: human gut; feature: human-associated habitat; material: faeces | place: United Kingdom | collected 2010/2012 ...
AAGGTTCTGGAGGTATTTGAAAAATACGGCATCTCCTTCGAGCATATGCCGTCGGGAATCGATACCATGACCGTATTTGTCCATCAGTCTGAATTTGAGGAATACGAACAGTCCGTGATTGCGGGGATCCACCGTGCAGTCGAGCCCGATTATGTGGAACTGGAATCCGATCTGGCATTAATCGCTGTCGTGGGACGCGGCATGAAGGCTACGAGAGGTACGGCGGGAAGAATCTTCTCCGCGCTGGCCCACGCCCGCGTCAACGTGAAGATGATCGACCAGGGCTCCAGCGAGTTAAACATCATCATCGGCGTTAAGAATGCAGACTTTGAAGCGGCCATCAGGGCAATCTACGATATCTTCATCTCAACCGAAATTTAAGTATTCATATATCCGGAATATCCGGACAGAAAAACCGGTCCGCACGATGGCTTAAGCGCCTGTGCGGACCGGTTTTCTGTCGTCTTACATGGAATATTTAATCTTCCGGGACAAATACATCTTTTCCCATACCGCAGAGCGGACATACCCAATCCTCCGGAAGATCTTCAAAAGCTGTGCCTGGATCGATTCCGTTATCCGGATCACCTGCCGCCGGATCATATATGTATCCGCATGGCTCACAAACGTATTTTTTCATAACAGTCACCTCTTTCTTTTGTTGATACCCTATTTTACCAGAAATGTAACTGTTTTACAACCGGTACGGGGAAATATCCGGTTACATTCAGAAAATACTTTAGAATGCAGGAAATATGTGGTAAAATAGAACAAAAATATTATACATCAGGGAGGACTAAGATGCAGTATCGTAATTTTGGAAAGACAGGAATTCAAGTGTCGGCACTGGGGTTTGGAACGATGAGATTGCCGATTTTTCATGACGAGACGGTGGGATGAGGAACGCGCCATTGCCATGATCCGTCATGCCATCGATGAGGGCGTGAATTATATCGACACCGCTTATCCATACCACCAGGGAGAGAGCGAGAAGATCGTGGGAAAAGCGCTGGCTGACGGCTACAGGGAGAAAACGTATCTTGCAACCAAATGTCCTGTATGGAAGCTGGAAAAGGCGGAGGATTTTGAGACACTGCTGGACGAGCAGCTGGAGAAGCTGAATACGGATCATATCGATTTTTATCTGCTTCATGCACTGAGCGGCGAACGCATGGAGGATAAGGTAAAACCATTCGAACTGGTGAAACGGATGGAAAAAGCAAGAGAGGCTGGAAAAATCCGTTATCTTGGATTTTCCTTCCATGATTCATATGAGGTATTTCAGGATATCATAGATTATTATGATGGATGGGATTTCTGCCAGATTCAGTATAATTACGTGGACATTGATCATCAGGCAGGAAGAAAAGGATTAAAGTATGCCGCTTCCAAAGGTCTTGGAGTTGTGATCATGGAGCCTTTACTGGGCGGCAGGCTGGCCAATCCGGCGCCCCATCTGAAAAAGGTATTTCCGGAGGATAAGTCTCCTGTGGAATATGCGCTGGATTTCCTTTGGGACCAGCCGGAGGTCAGTCTGCTGCTCAGCGGAATGAGCGATGAAAAGCAGGTGGAGGAGAATCTGGAGTATGCGAAGAGAAGCAGCGTGGGCATGGCTGCGGAGCGGGACAAAGAAGTGGTGAAGGAAGCAAAACGCGTCTTTGATTCCATGGCTTTAGTGGGCTGTACCGGCTGCAGATACTGTATGCCGTGTCCTTTTGGACTGGATATTCCGCAGATATTCTCCCTGTACAACATGACGGCCGCCCATCGGGAAGAAGAGGCAAAGGAGGCGTACGCTGCGCTGGAAAAGAAGGCCGGTGACTGCCGCTCCTGCCATCACTGTGAGAAGGAATGTCCGCAGATGATAAAGGTGAGTGAGGTTATGAAGGATATTGCAAAGGTATTCGAAAAGACGGAAGCTTAAGTGAGGCCGTAAAAGAAGCATCCGGGGTATTTGAGAAAACAGAAGCTTAAGAGGTGAAGTCTCCGGCGGCTGGATAAGATGGATTGAAGGAGGAACGGGTTATGCTGGAAAAAATTGATTTATCAAAGAAAATGGATAAAGATACGTATAAGCAGGTCATCGGAGAGCAGAGCGAAAGACTGGGCCTTTTACAGCGGGAACTGAGAACGGCGGGAATTCCCGTCATGATTGTGTTCGAAGGCATGGGTGCAGCCGGAAAAGGAACGCAGATCAACCGGCTGATCCAGGCGCTGGATCCCAGAGGATTCGAGGTCTTTGCCAACAGCAAGGCCACCGAGGAAGAACAGCTGCGCCCGTTCCTGTGGAGATTCTGGACCAAGACGCCGGCCGACGGCCGGATCGCCATCTTTGACCGCAGCTGGTACCGTCAGGTGACGATCGAGCGGTTTGACGGTCAGATCAGGGAGAAGAATCTGCCGGAGGCGTTTCAGGATATCCTGTCGTTCGAGCGCCAGCTGGATGACGGCGGAATGGTAATTATCAAGCTGTTCCTCTATATTTCCCAGGAAGAGCAGAAGAAACGCTTCAAAAAGCTGGAGGATTCTAAGGAGACGTCCTGGCGTGTGACAAAGGATGACTGGAGGAGAAATAAGGAATACGGCCGTTATCTGGAGATCAACGAGGAGATGCTTCAAAAGACCGACACGGAGCGCGCGCCTTGGTCTATCATTGAGGCGACGGACAAGGATTACGCCGCGGCCAAGATCATGACGCTTGTGGCGGACCGTTTCGAGGCGGCTTTGAGAGAAAAAGAGGCTCCGAAGCCGGAAACACCTAAAAATCCTCCGGTGAAGGAAGACAAGTATTTAAACGGTGTGCTTTCGGGTGTGGATCTGACAAAGACTCTGACAAAAGAAGAGTATAAAAAGGAGATCGACCGCCTTCAGAAGCGTCTGGAGTTTCTGCACAGCGAGATTTACCGCCTGAGAATTCCGGTGGTCCTGGGGTTTGAGGGCTGGGATGCAGGCGGAAAGGGCGGTGCCATCAAACGGCTCACCAGCCATTTGGATCCCCGGGGATACCGTGTAAATCCGACCGCCTCCCCGAATGATATCGAGAAGGTGCACCATTATCTCTGGCGGTTCTGGAACAACGTTCCGAAGGCGGGCCATATCGCCATCTTCGACCGGACGTGGTACGGACGCGTTATGGTGGAACGGATCGAGGGGTTCTGCTCGGAGGCGGACTGGAAGAGGGCTTATCAGGAGATCAATGAGATGGAGGCCCACATGGCAAATGCCGGAGCCGTAGTCATAAAGTTCTGGCTCCATATCGACAAGGACGAGCAGGAACGCCGTTTTAAGGAACGCCAGGAGAATCCGGCGAAGCAGTGGAAGATTACGGATGAGGACTGGAGAAACCGGGAAAAGTGGGATGAGTACGAGACCGCTGTCAACGAGATGCTGGTGCGTACCTCCACAACGTACGCACCGTGGGTCGTGGTGGAAGGCAACAGCAAGTATTATGCCCGGGTGAAGGTTTTAAGGACGGTGGTTGACGCCCTGGAGGAACGGGTTAAACAGTGCGGCAGGAAATAGCCGCAGATTACAGGGCGTACACTGTAACTGTCAGCAGTCATAATCCTGTGAAATAAAAGGGAACACTTGTGTTTTCCTGCCTTTTAGTGTAAATTAATAGAGAGCAGGAGGCAGAAGATGAAAACAGTAATCATTGTGGGCGGCGGCGCTGCGGGGATGCTGGCAGGAATTGCAGCAGCCAGGAATGGCGGCACCGTCCATATTTTTGAAAAAAATGAAAAGCTGGGGAAAAAGGTCTTTATCACGGGCAAGGGGCGCTGCAATGTGACCAATGCCTGTGACACAGAGGATCTGTTCCGGAATGTGGTGACTAATTCCAAATTCCTTTACAGCAGCTTTTATGGATTTAATAATTTTGATATGATGGCACTCCTGGAAGAGGCGGGCTGCCCGCTGAAGACAGAGAGGGGCAATCGGGTGTTTCCCGTGTCCGACAAGTCCTCGGATGTGATTAAGGCGCTGTCCAAAACGCTGGAGAGGCTGGGCGCAGAGGTCCATCTGCATTCCGAGGTCAGGGATCTGCTGATGGAAGAAGGCCGGTGCCGCGGGATTCTGTTGAAAAAGGGCGGCGCAGAGACTAAGGTGTACGGGGATGCGGTGATTGTGGCCTGCGGAGGTCTGTCGTATCCGTCTACGGGATCTACCGGGGACGGATACCGGTTCGCCAGAGAGGCTGGCCACACGGTGACGGAGCTGTCGCCGGCCCTGGTGCCGTTTGTGGTGAAGGAACCTGTGGTGAAGGAACTGCAGGGGCTTTCCCTTAAGAATATCGAGGCGGCGGTGATGCGCGGAAAAAAGGTGATTTACCGGGAGTTCGGAGAGATGCTTTTCACCCATTACGGAGTCAGCGGCCCGGTGCTCTTAAGCGCCAGCAGCCATGCGGTGAAGGAACTGAAGAAAGGGCCGCTTTCTCTCGTCATCGACTTGAAACCCGCACTGTCGGAGGAACAGCTGGATGCGCGGCTGCTCCGTGAATTTGAGGGGATGATCAACAAGCAGTTTAAGAACTCGCTGGTGAACCTTTTCCCATCCAGGCTGGTTCCGGTTATGGTGGAACGGAGCGGAATCCTGCCGGAAAAGAAGGTGAATGAAATCACCAGGGAGGAACGGAAGCAGATCATAAGCGCCACGAAGTCGTTTACACTGACGATTACAGGGCTTCGCGATTACAACGAGGCCATCATTACGCAGGGCGGCATTTCCGTGAAAGAGGTGAATCCCTCGACCATGGAGTCAAAGCTGGTTCCCGGGCTTTACTTTGCCGGGGAGGTGCTTGATTTGGATGCGGTGACAGGAGGCTTCAACCTCCAGATCGCATGGTCCACTGCCTGGACGGCCGGGAGCGAGGCCGCGGCAGGGGAAAAGAGATAACGGGGCACACCCCTTAAGATGAAAGGAGAGGCAACTATGTCGAAGAGTTACAACATCGCGATCGACGGCCCGGCGGGAGCAGGAAAGAGTACCATTGCCAGAGCAGTTTCCGCAAAGCTGGGGTTTGTCTATGTGGATACCGGTGCCATGTACCGGGCCATGGCGCTGTATTTCATACGAAGAGGAATCCGGCCGGATGAGGAAGAAACGGTCTCGGAGGCTGTAAAAGAGGTGGGCGTCACCATTTCCTACGAGGACGGAGCCCAGCAGGTGATATTAAACGGAGAAAATGTGTCCGGCCTGATCCGGACAGAGGCGGTCAGCCAGATGGCCTCCGCATCGTCTGTCTATTTACCGGTCCGCGAGAAGCTGGTGGAGCTGCAGAAGGAACTGGCCAGAAATGAGAATGTGATCATGGACGGCAGGGATATCGGAACGTGCGTGCTTCCGGAGGCGGATCTAAAGATCTATCTGACGGCAAGTACGGCGGTGCGGGCAAAACGCCGCTATGACGAGCTGACTGAAAAGGGCGAGCACTGCAGTTTAGAGGAGATCGAAAAGGAGATCGAGGAGAGAGATTACCGCGATATGCACAGAGAAAATTCCCCGCTTAAGCAGGCGGAGGATGCGGTTTTAGTTGATACCTCCGATTTAACGATTGACGAGGTAATCGGCGAGATACTTAAGCTGGCGGCAGAAAAAGGGATCGGCCAGAAGAATTAAGGAGACAAAACGTTATGGAAGTGATTGTTGCTAAGACCGCGGGCTTCTGTTTCGGCGTTAAACGCGCCGTGGATAAGGTTTATGAACAGATCAGGCACGCGGGGAAACCGATTTATACCTACGGGCCGATCATCCACAACGAAGAGGTGGTAAAGGATTTGGAGGAAAAGGGCGTACGGGTCATCGAATCCGAGGAGGAGCTGAAAGAACTCCACGAGGGAATCGTCATCATCCGTTCCCATGGTGTGGGAAAGCATGTATACGATATTCTGGAAGCAAACGGAATCGAGATTGTGGACGCCACCTGTCCGTTTGTGAAGAAGATTCATAAGATCGCACAGGAACAGAATCAGGCGGGAAGACGTCTGATCATCATTGGAAATGAATCGCATCCGGAGGTGCAGGGTATTAAAGGCTGGGGAAATGATCATACTTTAGTGGTGGAAACACCCGACCAAGTGGACAATTTGCCGCTTTCAGAGGGTGAAAAGCTGTGTATCGTGTCCCAGACGACATTTAATTACAAGAAATTTCAAGATTTAGTTGAAAAATTTTCTAAAACGCGTTATGATATACTTGTTTTAAATACGATTTGCAATGCAACACAGGAGAGACAGGTGGAAGCAAGACGGATAGCTTCAGAAGTGGACGCCATGATCGTGGTTGGTGGGAAGACGAGTTCCAATACCCAGAAGCTGTACGAGATATGCCAAAAGGAATGTAAGAACACTTACTATATCCAGACACTAGGTGATTTAGATCCTGAATGTGTAAGTTCTGTGCGCAGCGTAGGTATTACAGCCGGGGCTTCAACCCCGAATCATATTATCGAGGAGGTTCATACTAATGTCAGAGTTAAGTTTTGAACAAATGTTAGAGGAATCATTAAAAACAATACGTACAGGAGAGATCGTCACAGGTAAAGTCATCGACGTCAAAGAAGATGAAATCGTCTTGAATATAGGTTACAAGTCCGACGGCATCATCCCGCGTAATGAGTACACGGATGACCAGAATTTAGATCTCACGACTGTTGTATCTGTTGGCGATGAGATGGAAGCAAAAGTCATTAAGGTAAACGATGGCGAGGGCCAGGTTGCGTTATCTTACAAGAGACTGGCAGCTGACAGAGGAAACAAGAGACTGGAAGAAGCGTTTGAGAACCATGAAGTTCTTACCGCAAAAGTTGCTGCTGTTCTTGACGGCGGTTTAAGTGTGGTAGTGGAAGGCGCCAGAGTCTTCATTCCGGCAAGCCTGGTATCCGACACATACGAGAAGGATTTATCCAAGTATGCAGACCAGGAGATCGAATTCGTAATTACCGAGTTCAATCCTAAGAGAAGAAGAATTATCGGTGACAGAAAGCAGCTTATGGTTGCCAGAAGAGCCGAGATGCAGAAAGAATTATTTGAGAGAATCCATCCGGGAGATGTCGTAGAAGGAACGATTAAGAACGTAACCGATTTCGGTGCATTCATCGACCTTGGCGGCGCCGATGGTTTACTTCATATTTCCGAGATGAGCTGGGGAAGAGTAGAAAGCCCGAAGAAGGTTTTCAAAGCCGGCGAGAAGATGAGAGTCTTAATCAAGGATATTAACGGTGATAAGATCGCATTAAGCTTAAAGTTCCCGGAGACCAATCCGTGGAAGGATGCCGCTGTGAAGTATGCGGCAGGCAATGTAGTTGTTGGCAGAGTGGCACGTATGACTGATTTCGGCGCTTTCGTTGAGCTGGAGCCAGGCGTAGATGCACTGCTTCATGTATCTCAGATTTCCAGAGATCATGTAGATAAGCCGTCTGATGTATTATCCATCGGCCAGGAGATCGAGGCTAAGGTTGTTGACTTTAATGAAGATGACAGAAAGATCAGCCTGAGCATGAAGGCTCTTCAGATGCAGGATATGGCCCAGGTGGATGAGGATGCACCGGTTTATTCTGACGAGGAATAAGAAACGCGATTATATAATACAAAGTTACGCCGCCCCGCACAGGAACGTTATACAGTCCTGTGTGAGGGCGGCGTTATTTTGTTTTCCCTTTGCTGTAAACTGAAAATAATACATAAAATAATGGTAAATAATACTTGAAAATAAGATAAAATTAGAGTATACTAAACATATTCAGGCAGATATCTTCTGCTTCATTGGGGATACACATCTGTGTAATTCTAACCGGTTTATTTATTGGTGGCAAACTGTTCTCAGAACAGTGCGCTGCGAAACCAGTCATGGCCGTATCGGCCATTCATTCATAGCTGAAAGGCAGAAATCCAGGGAGGGAATGCATATGGCACAGGTAAAATCAAATAAGATGCTGACAAGTCAGAAAAAGCAGGAAAGAAAAGGAGGGAAGGAGCGGGAGACATTAAACATACCGTCCGGAATAATGCCATTTCCGCTGGAGGAAAGAAGCAGAGAACAGGTGTTAAGTATGCTGAAGAGCAATCCGGAAATATGGGGTGAATTTCAACTCCTGACGAGGGAATTCCGGGAAGAGCTAATCGGCTTTTCCATGGGAAGCCGGGGGCTGAAGATCAGCTATGATCCCTTCTTCAAACTGATTTTTGATCCGGATGTACACAGTGATCGTTTATCTGCCATGCTTTCCTGCATTATGAAGCAGAGAGTGACAGTGAAGCAGGTCTTATCCCCGGAATCCAACCGGATTTCTGCGGAAGGTTCTCTGCTGATTATGGATGTTCTGGCTGAACTTGAGAGCGGAGAATTAGTAAATATTGAAATTCAACGCATTGGCTACGCTTTTCCGGGAGAGCGTGCCGCCTGTTATTCCTCGGACCTGATGCTTAGGCAGTACAGCCGGATAAAAAGCAGAAAAGAAAGGGGATCTACTTATAAAAAACTTCGGAATGTGTATACCATTGTTTTGATTGAAAACAGCGGCGCAGAATTTCACAAAATCCCCGGGCAGTATATCCATCGTTCCAGTCAGGTGTTTGATACGGGACTGGAGCTTAATTTACTGCAAAAATATATCTTTGTAGCTCTTGATGTTTTCAGGGAAATCACTTACAATTTAGGTGAAGAAATAGAAGCCTGGCTTCTCTTTTTAAGTTCCGACAGGCCGGAGGATATTATGCGGATCATAGAGCGATACCCGGATTTCCGTGAAATTTACGAAGAGATGGCTCAATTTCAGGTAAAACCAGAGGAGTTGGTGGGCATGTATTCAAAAGCATTGGAGATTTTGGACAGAAATACGGTGCAGTATATGATTGAGGAACAGAAACAGGAGATTGAAGGACAGAAGCAGGAGATCGAGAAACGGAAACAGGAGATTGAGGGACAGAAGCAGGAGATCGAGAAACGGAAGCAGGAGATCGAGGATCGGAAGCAGGAGATCGAGGATCGGAAGCAGGAGATCGAGAAACGGAAACAGGAGATTGAGGGACAGAAGCAGGAGATTGAGGCACAGAAGCAGGAGATTAAAGAGCAGAAACAAGAGATAGAGGAACGAAAACAGGAGATCGAGGAACAAAAACAGGAAATTGAACGTTTAAAAAAGCTTTTGGAACAAAGATAAGAGAGTACCCGGAAAGGCAGGCCAACGGATGCAGTGCATGGTCTGCTTTTTCTGTCGAATTCAGTTGAGGACTGTCCGGGGAACGTGATAAAGGAGAAGAGATGGATTCCAGCCATGAGATGATTATACCGAATGATAATCTGCCGTTTAAGCTGTTTCTCTTTGAGGGCGGAGAGGGAAAGTATAAGAGGGCCAGCCACTGGCACCGGTCGATCGAGATTTTTCTTGTTATGAAGGGAGAAATCGATTTTTATCTCGGGGAGAGGCATTTTTCGATCGGTGAAAAGAATTTTATTATTGTAAATTCCAACGAAGTCCATTCGATTGACGCCCCGCTTCCCAACCGGACGCTGGTTCTTCAGATTCCGGTGCAGACGTTTGAAGTATATTTGCAGGAACAGCCGTACCTCTCATTTTCCAGAAGATCGGGAGAGCAGAATGAAAAGCTGATGGGGCTTGTGATGGAGATGTACCGGACATATGAGAACAAGGCGTATGCATGGGAGCTGAAGGTGAGCGGGCTGTTTGAATTTGTAAAGTATCTGCTTCTGACGGAGTTTAAGGATCAGGCGCAGGCGCCGGATATTATCCGGCAGAAGATCCATTTGGAGAAGCTGTCGGAGATTACGGAGTACATGAAAAATCATTACGACGAACCTCTCTCCCTGGAGAAGGTGGCGGACCGCTTCGGTTTTTCTCCCACGTATCTGTCCAGAATTTTTAAACGGTATGCCAATATCAGCTACCGCGATTATCTGCAGGATTTAAGGGTGGAATATGCGGTGAAGGAGATGGTGCATACGGACCACGAGCTGGGGGATATTGCGGTGAATCACGGGTTTGCAGACAGCAGGGCGTTTGCGAAGGCATTTGCAAAAAGATATGGCTGTCTGCCCAGTGAATACAGAAAAAAACTGAAGGAGGAGCGCGGGGAGAGTTCTGAGGGAAAACGATAGGGAGATTTGAAAAAAGAGCAAGAAAGTGCTATTATGTGGTCAAGTTCCTGCTCACGTAATCCGGTGAAAAACGGTATAATGAAGCTATGGCAAATTGCGTGAAACAGGTAAGGAGGCAGCGAATGGAATATTTGATAGGTATTGATGTGGGGACGTCGGCAACGAAGACCGTGCTGTTCGATAAAAAAGGCAATATTATAGCGTCGGCTTCGAGGGAGTATCCGCTGTATCAGCCTCATAACGGCTGGGCGGAGCAGAAGCCGGAGGACTGGCGGGATGCGGTGATTGCCACCGTGGAAGAAGTAGTGAAAAGAGCCGGCGCTGAGAAGGACGAGGTAAAGGGTGTCGGTATCTCGGGTCAGATGCACGGACTCGTCATGCTTGATGAAGACGGGGAAGTGATCCGCCCCTCCATTATCTGGTGTGACCAGAGGACCGGGGAAGAAGTGGAAGAGATGCTTAAAATCATGCCGCGGGAGCGCTGGATTGAGATTACGGCCAATCCGCCTCTGACTGGCTGGACGGCGGCAAAGATCTTATGGGTGAGAAATCACGAGCCGGAGAATTATGAGCGTTGTAAACACATCCTGCTTCCCAAGGATTATATCCGTTACATACTGACCGGTGTGTTTGCAACGGAGGTGTCGGATGCCAGCGGCATGCAGCTCCTCGATGTGCCGAACCGCTGCTGGTCAGACGAGGTGCTGGAAAAGCTGAATATTGATAAGAGCCTTCTCGGCAAAGTCTATGAGTCCTGTGAGGTTACGGGAACGGTTCTGCCGGATATTGCGGAGAAAACGGGACTTTCCACCGGGACAAAGGTAGTGGGAGGCGCGGGTGATAATGCGGCTGCGGCTGTCGGTACCGGAGTGGTAAAGGATGGGACGGCATTTACTACGATTGGAACGTCAGGAGTCGTGTTTGCTCACAGCAGTCAGGTGACGATCGATCCCCTGGGACGTGTTCACACGTGCTGCGCAGCAGTTCCGGGGACGTGGCATGTTATGGGCGTTACGCAGGCAGCCGGTCTCTCCTTAAAGTGGTTTAAAGATAATTTCTGCCAGGATTATGTGGAAGAGGCTGAGAGAGAGGGCGTGGATGTCTATGACCTGATCAACCGTGATATTGCACAGATACCGGTCGGCAGTGATAAGCTGATTTATCTTCCCTATCTGATGGGAGAGAGGACACCCCATCTGGATCCGGACTGCCGCGGCGTGTTCTTCGGACTCTCTGCGATTCATACGAAGGCACATATGCTGCGCGCCGTGATGGAGGGTGTTTCCTATTCGCTGTCTGACTGCAATGACATCTTAAAGGAGATGGGCATCGACGTTGACAGCATGATGGCCTGCGGCGGCGGCGGTAAGAGTCCTGTCTGGAGACAGATGCTGGCAGATCTGTATGACTGCAGCGTGAATACGGTGAGACAGACGGAGGGACCGGCGCTCGGTGTAGCGATTCTGGCGGGAGTCGGATGCGGGATCTATGAAAGCGTGGAGGCGGCCTGTGATGAACTGATTACTGAGGCGCAGAGCACAGATGCTGATCAGGATGCAGCCGGCAAATACAAGAAATACCACGAACTTTACAAAGAGCTTTACGGGGACTTGAAGGACAGCTATAAAAAGCTTGCGGCATTATAAGAAGAGGAGGACGCGTGAAATGGGAATGCAGATCAAGGACATTTCAGACAAAGCATTTTCGGCTTATGGAAAGGTGATTACCGGTGTAGACACAGAGGGGATTTTAAAAGAGATGGAGAGGACTCCCCTCCCGGACGATGTGATCTACGTACCGTCAGTTCCGGAACTGGAAGCACTTCCCGAGGCGGAGATCATCAAAAATAATGTGTATGGGGAGCTCCCGATTCAGATCGGTTACTGCAACGGACACAACAAGAAATTAAACGCCGTGGAATACCACAGAAACTCCGAGATTAATATTGCGGTGACGGATTTAATCCTGATCATCGGAAAGCAACAGGATATTGAGGCAGATTACACGTACGATACTTCTCTGATGGAAGCCTTTCTGGTGCCGGCGGGAACTGTAATTGAAGTCTACGGAACCACGCTTCACTATGCACCCTGTCACGTGGAAGACGGAGGCTTCCGGTGTGTGGTTGTCCTGCCAAAGGGAACCAACACGGATATGGAGCCGCTGGAGATCAAAAACAAAGAGGATGAGCTGCTCTTTGTAAGAAACAAGTGGCTGATCGGGCATGAAGAGGGCGGACTCCCTGAGAATGCGTATATCGGCCTGAAGGGCGAAAACCTCAGCATTTGAGATGGCTGCACAGGCAGACAGAGAAAAAAATAAATAGAAAGAATCAGGAGGAAGATACATATGAACAACATACCAGAAGTAAAAGTAGGAATTGTAGCGGTCAGCAGGGACTGTTTCCCGGAATCCTTATCCGTTAACAGAAGAAAGGCGCTCGTAGAGGCTTATGCAGCCAAATACGATGTGAAAAATATCTATGAATGTCCGGTCTGCATCGTGGAGAGCGAGATTCACATGGTACAGGCATTGGAGGACGTTAAGGCGGCAGGCTGTAATGCACTGGTCGTTTACCTTGGCAACTTTGGACCGGAAATTTCCGAGACGCTGCTTGCAAAGCATTTTGATGGACCGAGCATGTTCATCGCGGCAGCAGAGGAGAGCGGCGACAACTTAACACAGGGACGCGGTGATGCCTACTGTGGTATGTTAAATGCAAGCTATAACTTAAGGCTGCGGAATATTAAGGCATACATTCCGGAATACCCGGTAGGAACGGCAGAGGAATGCGCGGATATGATCGAAGAATTCCTTCCGATTGCCAGAACCCTGGTTGGATTATCCAGCTTAAAGATCATAAGCTTTGGGCCGCGTCCTCTTAATTTCCTGGCCTGCAACGCCCCGATCAAACAGCTTTACAATCTGGGTGTGGAGATTGAGGAGAACTCCGAGCTGGATTTATTTGAAGCGTTCAATAAACATGCAGATGATCCGAGAATCGCCGATGTGATGAAGGACATGGAGAAGGAACTGGGCGAAGGCAACTTAAAGCCGGAGATTTTACCAAAACTGGCTCAGTATGAGCTCACACTTCTTGACTGGGTCGAGGAACACAGGGGCTACCGCAAGTACGTTGCGATTGCAGGCAAATGCTGGCCGGCATTCCAGACACAGTTCGGCTTCGTTCCCTGCTATGTCAACAGCCGTCTGACCGGCATGGGAATTCCGGTATCCTGTGAAGTGGATATTTACGGCGCACTGAGTGAGTTTATCGGAACCTGCGTAAGCCAGGATGCGGTAACACTTTTAGATATCAACAATACAGTACCGGATGATATGTACGACGGCGACATCAAGGGCAAATTCAACTATACGCACAAGGATACTTTTATGGGATTCCACTGCGGCAATACATGCTCCAGAAAGCTTTCCGCATGTTCCATGAAGTATCAGATGATCATGGCGAGAGCGCTTCCTGAGGAGGTAACACAGGGGACGTTAGAGGGAGATATCCTTCCTGGAGACATCACCTTCTTCCGCTTACAGAGTACTGCGGATTGTCAGCTTCGCGCCTATGTTGCACAGGGGGAGGTTCTTCCGGTTGCCACACGTTCCTTCGGTTCCATTGGCGTCTTTGCAATTCCGGAGATGGGCAGATTCTACCGCCATGTTCTGATCGAGAAGAATTATCCGCACCACGGAGCAGTGGCGTTCGGCCATTTTGGAAAGGCATTATTTGAAGTGTTTAAATACCTTGGCGTGGAAGATATCGGATTCAACCAGCCGAAGGGCATGCTTTATCCGTCTGAGAATCCATTTGCATAATGGATCTTACCGGTTAAGGTGAGTAAAGGAAGACAGCAGGAGGACTGCGCAGTTGTAAGCGTGATCCTTCTGCTGTCTTTTTATGTAATAGAACCAGGCGTCCGAAAACCGTGCGTCTGTATGAGTCCGGGCCTGTCAGATTCTCTGTTTTATCATCAGAGAGGATCTCTGCGGTGGAAAAACAGAAGGGTTTGTGTTATACTGAAACAAGTTCAGTTGAGACAGGAGGAAGCTTAGATGAAAGTCAGGAAAACAGTTTGGAACGGAAAAGAAGGATACCTTCTTCAGAATGAATCCATGGAAGTATTTGTGAATCCGGCGGATGGCATGAATATCTATCAGATCGACTGGGAAGGACGGCACATGATCGACTGGGAAGAGGCGCGGTACCAGAGAAAGGCAACGTACGGTGTGCCTGTTCTCTATCCGACGCCTAACCGCTCGGAGAATTTAAAGATTCAGGCGTATGGAAAACAGTATGACGCCAGGATGCACGGACTGGTGAAAAATCTTCCATTCCAGGTGAAGACGGCGGAAACAGATGGACAGGCGGCCCTGGTAACCGGTGTCCTGGAATGGAATGAGGAACAGCCGGACTTTGCGATGTTTCCGTTCCCAAGTACGTTAAGTATTACGGTGAAGGCACTGCCGGATGAGGTGGTCTGGAGCTATCAGGTGGACAACCGGGGAGAGGGAGAGCTTTCCTATGGCATTGCGATTCATCCCTATTTCTCTAAGCGGGAACAGGAAGTAAAGATTTCCGTTCCGGCCGCTTCCGTCATGGAGATGACAGAGGAGAAAATTCCTACCGGGAAGCTGATTCCGGCAGGGGAAACGGTACCGGATTTACGTACGCCTGTGCTGGTGGACGGCCTTTCCCTGGATCATGTGTATACAGACTGCCCGGCTGGAGCGTATGCGGAGATTTTCTATAAAGATTGTAAAGTAAAACTGGAAGCAACGGAAGAATTTGGCCATATTGTTGTATTTACGCCGGATGCGCCGTTTTTCTGCGTGGAAAACCAGTCCTGTTCAACCGACTGTTTTAACCTCTTTGCAAAGGGGTATGCCCGTGAGTCAGGGCTTCAGGCGGTTCATGCAGGGCAGAAAAAGTCCGGTGAAGTCCGGTTCGTATTCGAAAAACAGGAGTAAGGTCCCCCGGGGGAATTGTAACTAAAAGGCAGCGGCGGGTGAACTCGGAGTGAAACCATGTAGTAATCGCAGACGACTTATGTTACAATAAAAACGAAGCGGGGATCCCTGCGGGAACGGACAGTTCAGGGTGCACGATGGAAAGGAATAGTATGAGAGGAACCATCAGATATACGGTATTATGCGGCAGTTTAATATTGGCGGTTCTGTCGGCGGGATGCAGAACGGGAGGCGGGAACATCACCTACGCTGGTGAAATGGTTCCGGCTGCGTCGGCGCCGCAGGCAGAGGAGGAGATCATCTATCTGACCGGTGATGATGAGGTGCCGGATAAACCATCTGAAAAGAGGGACTCTCTGATTAACCCGGAAGGCAAAACTCTGGAGGAACGTTTTTATACACCGGAAGGGTATACGAGAATTCCCAGGGAAATGGGGAGTTTTCAGGGGTACTTAAGACGGTACGTAATGAAGCCGGATCAGAGTCCTGTTCTTCTGTACGATGGCAGCGGGAAGCGAAACCAGAGCGCTCACGCGGCTGTGTTTTCCATGCCTTTAATTGACGGAGACTTACAGCAGTGCGCCGACAGCGTGATTCGTATCTATTCGGAATATTTCTGGAAGATGGGGGATTACGATAAAATTGCGTTTCATTTGACCAACGGATTTTTAATGGATTATCCGGCCTGGAAAGCAGGAAAGCGGCTGATGGTAGACGGAAATGAGACGTCCTGGGTTGCAAAAGCCGCTGCTGATGATTCCTATGAGACGTTTTTAAAATACTTAAGAACAGTGATGATCTATGCCGGCACACTCTCCTTAGACGGGGAGACGGTTCCGGTAAATGTAAGCGATATTCAGGCCGGAGACATGTTTATCAAGGGCGGCAGTCCGGGCCACTGTGTCATGGTAGCCGATGTGGCCCAGAACAGAGACGGCAGCCGCTGTTTCCTTCTGGCCCAGGGATATATGCCTGCCCAGGAGTTTCAGATCATAAAAAATCCCCTTCACGAGAGTGACCCGTGGTACTATGCTTCCGAATTGGAATATCCTCTTGTGACACCTGAGTATGTATTTGACGAGGGAAGTCTGAAACGCTGGTATGGATTTGTATATTAATGAAATCGTCAGGTTATCGCAAAGAAATTCCTCTTTTCTTATGGTATGATAAAAGGAGAATGGGGAAATCAGATTGCGGCAGGGGGAATACGGATGACAGGATATTTCCGAAAGATTTTTACAATACTGGTTCTGGCCGTTATGCTGGCCGGATGTACGAAGGAGACCGCTGAGAAGCTTGAGGAACAGCCATTAGAGGAACGGGAAGTGACGGTGGTATCCAACGGCATCAGTTATGTGCCTTTGGAGAACTGGACGAATGATTTGATAACAGAGAGAGATAAAGATGGAAATGAACAGGAGACAGCAGCCTGCGGCCTCTGGCTCACCCCGGAGAAGATCGTGAAGGAATCGGTTGGGGAGTACCATATGCCGGAGGTTTTCTATGCAGATGACTTTAAGATTAAGGTGAAGGGGAATGGTGATAATCCCATTGATTACATCATCTACAGTATGGGGTTCGACACGGTGGACAGCGGAAAGGTGATGAATCCTTCCGATATTCTGATTCCTGTGAATGGAAAAGACTATTATGTGCAGCTGGAATTTTCACAGGGAGATGAGAAGAATTACTCCCATTACCAGTATTTCTTTAAGGTAGTGAAGGGCGATCCGCTTCCTCAGATCAGAGTAAGCCATGAGAGGAAGAGCCGGGAGATTCCCAGTGCCTCGGGGGTAATCCTGTGGAATGAGCCGGGAGATGACGGCGATACAGTCAGTACGGCGGCCTGCGGCCCGGAACCATTTACAGTCCTTGCGAAAGATGAACGGGAGATTCCCTATGTGCCGCTCGGGCGCTGGATTACCATAGAGCTGACCGGGGATAAGCAGCCCGATGAGGCAATTCTTTCCGATTATATCCTGAAGGAAGATGGAAGTCCGCGTTATGATGAGAAGACGGTTATCACAACGGAACTGGAGTATGATAACCATGAGATGAAGTTCTGTCTCCCGACTAATGTAAATGCGATGCTGAGCTCGGACATGTCAGCTTATATGACGGGCGGTATTCTGAGAGGTTTTAAGCTGGAGCTCGTATGGGATGACGGAAGCCGGGCGGAATACGGCTTTATCCTGTCCACGGATGCTTCTTTTGTTGGAGAAGATCCTGCGGCTGTGGAGGCAGACCCGGTGTTTAAGCCGGAAAGTGATTTATTCCTGGATTTGAAACGGTCAGAGGATGAGCCGTTTGAGAAGAAGCTGATTCTGGAGATTAATAATCAGTCCGGATCCCCGGTTTTGTTTGGGGATGAGATGAAGCTTATGAGAATTGACGGAGTGGAGATGACGGAAGTGCCGGTGAATCCGGAGGTGATCTGGAACAGCATTACCTATCAGGTGAGTTCCGGTTCCTATAAGGCTCTTCCGGTAGATCTGGAACGTCTGTATGATGAACTGGAGTCCGGCAGATACCGGATCATCAAGGGGGTGCGTCCCCTTGGCGGAAGCAGAAGAGAGCTCTATGCGGATTTCATAGTGGAGCCCCGGGAATAAAAAGGGCCGCATCTGAATTGTATATCGGATGCGGTCCTTTTGACTCCCTCCGGGTGTTTGGCTTAACGGTAAAAGGTTTCAGAGTTACGTCCGTGCCTGAGTCCTGCGCTCAGACCTTCCGGCACTATGGATGATGACGCTGATTCTTTTGTATACAAGTGCCGTGATCAGGGATACAGTGACTCCCTTTATAATATTGAACGGTCCGACACAGATGATGGCAAATGTCCACACATTGCTGATGGCAGGATTAATGGCTGCGCCAGCCTGAATAATTGTCTCCAGCGGCATTAAATTGGAGTAAAACGGTATCATGATAAGTGCATTGATCACAACGCCAACCACTGCCATCATGACAGTACCTGCGGCCATGCCCAGTACGGCTCCCTTCTTTGTCTTGTTGAAACGGTAAAGGATTCCTGCCGGCAGTATCAGGGAGCAGCCCACTGCCAGATTGGCAAATTCGCCTACAAATCCGGTACTGGTTGGTTTTAATACTAATTTTACCAGGATCTTGACGATCTCCATCACAGCACCGGCAACCGGTCCCAGAGCAAAGGTCCCGACCAGGATCGGAACTTCGCTTAAATCCAGTCCGTAGAAGCTGGGCGCGATGAATGGCAGCGGTATTTCAAAGATCATCAGGACGCCGGCGAGAGCACCGAACATGCCCATTAATACCACGTTTTTTGTTGACATCAGTTTGTTTTCTTTCATTGTTGGATCCTCCTGAAGTTTGGTTTTGTAAGTTCATCTTTAAGAGGAATCATGCGGCTTTCTGCAGTGTGGATGACTGGCTGATATAAAATTAAAGAATAAAAAGCCCCAGATTTATAATCTGGGGCGTCATGATTTACATCAAACCGTGTCAGGCACTGCTGCCTGTCACACAATTTCTTCTCTCATCCAGACTATACTGTCGGTTCCGGAATTACACCAGATCAGCCACTGTGACAGTGGGTCGCGGACTATACCGCCGGTGGGGAATTACACCCCGCCCCGAAGAACTTATATTTATTTGTATCTGTATGATAGCACAGAAATACAGCGCTTTCAAGAACTTTCTGTTTTTATTTTTAGAACTTTTCTGTCACAAATTCGAAATTGCGTTGTCTAATAGAATAGGGGCGCCGTTGTATGGGGGCGCGATTACATGTAAAATGAAAGAGAGGAAAAAGAGGAAACTGTTCATAAGGTTATATTCATTTTACTTAGATCTAAACAGGAATTTGATCAGGACCATCAAGTTTCTGTTTATGGTAAGTAGTTTAAACTGATTAGTAATGATTGTCAAGGAATTTTCATTGCTAATTGTAAAAATTACATATTAAATGAAAATGGTTTCTT
>ERZ857801.1981-NODE-1981-length-19018-cov-7.504983_pt1 | contig 19018 bp, 29 predicted proteins | sample MGYA00519762_ERZ857801 | MGnify/ENA primary metagenome ERZ857801 (study PRJEB31778, sample SAMEA3449368) | human gut metagenome | biome: human gut; feature: human-associated habitat; material: faeces | place: United Kingdom | collected 2010/2012 ...
TATAAAAAACTGTGTTAGCAAAGTTAATATTTTATTCCTTGATGACACAGTTTAATTTACAGCCTCATAGCATATTATAAAAAGGACAGGTTTATGCAAGCCTGTCCTTTATAAGGATAACTATACAAATTCGCTGAGTTTCTTTATTTTCGCTCTGTATGTGTTTTTGTCCTCTTTAAGGTTTGGCATATTTGTCGTATGGATTGAATGCTGGTTGTCAAAATGGAGCACTACATAATAAGGTGAACTGTGAGGACTAAATCCTTTTTCTCTTAATGTTTCTTTTGTCCAGATTTGGAATTTCCCCTTGACCTTTAGTTTGAATAATTGCGCGTCATTACCAGCTGTATGCAACAATACATATTGCAAACGCTCAAATCCTGGTTGTACCAATACAGAACCTTTGCTGTCACCTGCACGTAAGTAGCAAATCCCCGTTTTTATCATAAGCTTCCGAAGTTCGGCGCGAGCATGATTGACTATAACCATCGGTTCTTTCTTTTCCTTATGTGAAACAATTGCATCAAACAAGTTTTCTCTACCTTCCAAAGCAAACTTGTCTGTCTCAAACTTACTGCCAAAATTATTCTTCTTGACATCAACCAATTTATCCAATTTATGCACGTCCACAAATTTGTATGGTAATTTTTTCTGCAAACAGTTTATATCAACAATGGAATTGTCCTCCATTATATCAAAGATATTATCCGTGTTTCTGTTGGCAGATACTACCTTTTCTTCATAGAACAATCGAAAATCCTTATTGATTTCATATCCTACAGAGTTTCTTCCTATTCTGCTTGCTGCCAATGCGGTAGTTCCACTACCCATAAATGGGTCGAGCACAGTATCCCCTACAAATGAGAACATCTTTATTAGACGTTTTGGCAATTCCTCTGGAAAAACGGCGATGTGCTTGTCTTGGCGAGCACCTTCAAATGTCCAATGTGAACAGAAGTATTTATTCCATTCATCAATAGACAACTTAGATTTTTCCATTCTGTCCCTTGATACTGGTTTAGCTTTGCCAATTTTCTTGAACAATAGGATGTTCTCATAGTCAACCTTGACAATGCCGCCGCGCGGATATGGGTAACTGCCCATAACTTTTCCACCACCTGTTGTGTGCATGGAGGTTGGCTTTTGCCAAATGATACTTCCCATATAGTCAAACCCTATTGCCTCGCAAAACCTTATGATTTCAGCATGGATTGGCACGACCTTATATCTGCCATAATAAGCCGACCGTGCGAACTGGTCGCCAATATTGATACACAATCGACCCCCATCCTCCAATGCGCGGAAACATTCACTCCATACGATATTTAAGTTGTTTACATATTCCTCATAAGTATCGTTAAACCCAATCTGTGCATCTGTTCCATAATCCTTCAGTTGCCAGTAAGGAGGCGAAGTCACAATAAGTTGCACCGATTCATTAGGAATCAATGACATATTGCGGCAATCGCCATTTATGAGGATATGTTTTGTTTGCATATTTTACTTGGCTTTCTTGAAAAATGTCTGCATGAATGGAAGATTTGTCAAATCAGAATAGTCCTCGTAGCCTACGGTATATGCGCCTGTTTCCTTATCCTCGTTAATACTTTCAAGATAATTAAATTCTATTTCTTTCTCTTGACTCGTCATCACCTCGCAGTTCAAGGTTTCATTGAAATGCTTAATTTCTTTACCAGAGGCTTTTCTGTTTTCAATAAACTCCTTGTGTGCGTCGAAACGATTTTTTATAAGATTGTTGCACATATCTATATCTAACTCGTCTATGCCTTCGCGTATAACATCCTCAAACTTTGGGTCTATCTCGTAGCCACAACTATTGCGCCCCAACAACATGGCAGCCTGCATTGTTGTGCCTGTGCCCAAGAATGGATCCAACACCACATCACCCTTTTGTGAGAACATATTTATTAAGCGATAAGGCACTTCAAACGGATATGCCGCACTACGCTCACGAGACGAGTTTTTCCGCATTTTCTGCTTTGTTCCTTTTACATCCCAAATGTCAGAAAACCATACATTGCGTTCTTCCCAAAAGAAAGAACTCTTCATGCGGCTCAATTTAGCGTCTGCTTTCTTAAATTCCCGTTTTCCACCTTTGCGGAATATAAGAATCCACTCATGTTCAAGTGTGACGTAAGCACCACATGGCAACATTCCACTACCCATAAATTTATTGGGAGCATTAGTCTGTTTACGCCAAATTATATTAGGAAGTCCGACAAATCCCATGTCAATACAAGCCTTTGAGATACGGCTATGATTATTATATAAGGTGAAATTGCCATTTATTGTACGAGTCGCGTCACCTATATTAATACAGAGAAACCCACCTGTTTTCAACACACGTAAACATTCTCGCCAAACCTTATCCAATTCCGAGTGCATCAGTTCAAATGCAACTTCTGGGTTGTTTGCAAGATTGTCGGCTATTTTATCGTTTTGCTTGGACAGTATCTCGTCCCACATCTCAATCATAGGATATGGTGGAGATGTTACGACTAAATCTATCGTATTATTTCCTGTCGAAGTCATGTGCTGTGAAGCACCTATGTATATGGAATGTTTTGTAGTCATCTTGAAATACCCATTACTCCTTTTCTTTATCTATCTTTGGCAGCTCGTCAAACCTGAGCAAATCATCCACCTGCACATTCAGCAGTTTGGCTATCTGCATGAGTGTTTCCAATGACGGTTGGCAAGCATTCGTACACCATTTGCTCACCGTTGCCGGATCCTTGCCCAACTGTTCGGCAAGCCATTTGTTGGTTTTGCCGTTGTCCACCAAGGCTGTTTTTATACGATTGAGTTTTGAGGCCATTGCTTTTGTCTGTTTCTAATATTCACTGCAAAGTTACTGTTTTTCAGATGAAAAACATGGATAATACGCAATAAAAATGAATTATAAATGCTTGTTTTCGCAGAAATTTACCCATATAACATACATTATTATTTAAATCTATTCGTTTCTAAATGATTATAAGTATCTTTGTGAAAAAGTAGTTATCACTGAATGTCACAATATAAATTTTGTACAGTATGGAACAGAATATATCCAATGAATTACAAGAGGCCTTTGAAACAGGACGTTGGAAAGTTCGGAAGTTTGTATTGCCCAATGCAACTAAATACATTTGGGACATAGACAATATCACATGGGCAGGGACAGGATTAATCGATGCCTTTGGAGCTAATAGGTTCTTTGATGAAGCGTCTCAAATGATAGCCAATTCTATACACCTTTTTCAAGAAGTTTTTTTTGATGCCGCATTTTACTCATTACGCCAATCAATCGAAATTTCAATAGGAACACTGTATTTAACAGCCAATCCAGAGAAGTTAGAAAAATGGAAGGCTTTAGAACCTGGCTTTGAATCTGGCAAGATGGTCTGTTTCCTAAAAAACAATGAGCCTGTATTTAAAGATATAATAACTAAATTACCAACATTCTTTAAAAACTTACGCACAATCCAGAAGAAAACAAATAAGTATGTACATAAACAAGGATTTTCTTCATTTTACACTACACAAAGTTATTCTTGGTCAGATCATCGTGAAAATAAAATATATTCTAAAATAATTTCAGATTTCGAAGAAACTGTTAAAGCTGCAATAGGTGCTGTTGCAATGTATCGTTTGGCTATCGACCCATTACCCATTATATTAATGGATGAAGAGTTGATGATGCGTTCTGCAGACTTTATAACGCAACCATATTCTAAAGAGTTTGTTGCTGAATACATCGGATATAAGAATATTGAATTATATAAACAAACGAATTTATATCAAGGCTACAAAGAGAGTATTTTGACTCATGAAAAACAAAATGAGTCAGTTTATGATATCATTCATTATCAAATCATTGATAGAAATAGATTCAAGGATATAACACAGCAAATACATTTGCTCTCATACACGGACAGATTAGCTGTGGTTATCATAATGGCCTCTACAAAAATTCCACAGGTCTATATCGAAGGTTGTTTTAATTATACTTCAGATGTAAAAGCCAAACATTCGGATATTGTTATTGGCGAGTCATACTATAATGATTTCTTTTGCAACAGCGAAAGCACTAATTACAACATCCCATTCAAACATGGTTCGTTTATTTCAAGAATCAAGATAAATAAAAACTATTCCTATATAGAATCTAACGAACCTTTAAATAATACGGAAATAAAAGCATTAAAATATATTGAAAAAACTTTTAATGAAGAATATATTAAACAAGAAAATGAATTTAAGGAATGGTTGAAAGTAAACAATATTGAATTTTATGGATGAATTATTTTTCTGCTATTTCCTGCTCATTTCTCACTGATTATAACTACCTTTGCCACATCAGAGCTACCGCAAAATAGCACAAAGAATAAGCGTGGTACGAGGGGATATACGCAACGACTGAATATCAAGGATTTGAAATTTCTGAGGACGTTCGGCTAAATGTTGATAATTCATTCGTACCGATTAAAGTGCAATGCGCCTGACTATCAAGGATGTGAAGATAGTGCATCGAATTATTTACTGGTTGAATCTGAAAATAAATCTGCAAATGATTCATTTTCATTAGCGTATATGTTTTTTGCAAAAATACAAAAAACAATTGTATCTTCCGAAGAATCGTTTATCTTTCCTCTAAGAAAGGCCAAGACCAACTTTGTCTTTGTAGATACCAATGTTTCTTGCCACTAATAGATACATGACGCCTCCGCCCGATCCTCTTGTCCCGCGCTCTTCACTTACATACATAAAATATCATTTTCCTCTTCAGACCTTACTTCCTAACACTGGCATCCTAAGCTGCTTAAAAGCATCAGTCAATATGTAAGATGTCATAAAAAAGGACTAAGTTGTTGAAAAATAGTTATCTCCTTCAATATACTTCTGTGAGTTACGCAACTTTCAAGAGTCCTTCAAGTACAAAAACGGGAGATAAAGACAAAATCTCCCTATTTTTTCACTCTTATTTAGCACAGTAAAAAACCATATTTTATATGGTGTAAAAGTTATGAAATTGATGAATTTATTGGAAATGAGCATTGGATTATAGGTCATGGTAGTAATAGGTTACAAATTAGTTAGTTATCTACTGCATTATACTTCTACGCATTGCGTAACCTTCAAAGAACTCTTCGTATGCAAAAGTAATAATAAAAATGGGATACATGAAATTTGCACATTGATTTTTTCTTCTTCCACGAGATTTTTTCTCAATAGTTTTTATCCATCGGGACACCATCACTCAAAACAGGTTTTGAACGAACGTATCCCGACTTGTCGCATAAGCATAGAGAAAAGGGCTTTGCCTCACGCCTAAACATAAGTTTAGTCTGATGAAGCAAAGCCCATTTCTTTTGCGCTTATGCCAAAAGATGCTTTTTATGAGTAACTCCTATTGCGCTGTCCCTTTCTGTCGGAAGCGGAAGTTTGTCCGGTTTCACGCTTCCGGCCGTATCACTTACCCTTTCAGAGATTTCTTTTTCATACAGATTTCTCTTTCCCAAGTTTACACTGTCTAATCTGCCTCCAGGTGCGTTTACCTCCATTTTAAGCGCCTTTCTGTAGGCCGCATCAGGTTGTCATTTTCGTTCTGGGCGCAAAGGTAATTCCGGGATTGGACGGGAAAGCAAGGTCAAGCCTCCTGTTTTCGGTAAAAATCTCCAGCCCTGCGGGTAGTATTTTGACCGAAAAACCTTGCATTCCCTAATCCCTACCTTTTCAAGCACCCGAAACGAAAACGACCGATGCGACAGAAAGACGCATAAAAAAAATGTCGGATAAACGAGAGGCAGATAAGATAGTTTGAAACTCAACTCCCTCAGCTCTTGAATCCGCATTAAAAAACAAAAAAATCAAAGTAACGAAGATATGGAAACAATGACAGCAACAAAATTCGTGGCATGGGAAGTCCCTACATTGGAAAACCTGCAAGGCAGCAAGGTCTACGGACTTCGTTCCAAACTGAACAATGGGGAAAAGCTGAATCGGGAAGAAAAAGATTGGCTTACTCATGCAGTGAACAATAACGCCTATTTCAAAAGCGCAGTACCCCTATTGGGATGGCGGTTTGACTTTTCCGATGTACTCCGAACGTTTCTTGTGAACCAGTACGGGCAATGGTCGGAATACAAGGCAACCGACAAGACGGCATTACGCAAGATTTTGTACGGCAGAATTTACCGCATTGTGGAACTTGACAAATAAATCGGATATGGCAGCAACAGCAAAATTCAGACAAATGGCGCAATGGGCAGGGCTTGCAATATGCGGCTTAATCGTGAGCACTGCTTTCGGGATGTTGGGCATCCTTTTGGGCATCATCATGGAGATTGTAAACGGAGTGTTCCGAGTGGCAATAGGCGTAATCGTGGCTATCCTTTCCACCATCGCTTTCTTCGGCTTCATCCTTTGGTTATTCACCCTTTAATTTCTACCGATATGGCAAAGAGAAACAGCAAGACGGCAGCACAGCAGTGCAGACATTACGAAGTGGACAACTTCTTTGAATATTTGGTCGAGGTCTATCTCAACGGCAATTTCGATTCATTCCGTGAATTGTACCGTGAACTGAACAAGGATGCACGGAAAGACTTCATAGACTTCATTTTCTACGAGGTCAATCCGCAATACCTGATTGAGATTATCAAGCAAACCATTTAACCATTAAAATGACAGCGATATGAACACTGCAACGGAAAAGATACCCACATGGAGTTTATGTTACCTCATAAACGGGGATGCGACGGGATTGACGGACGATGAAATCCGCATGGCGGACAAGTGGATGGATGATTGGCAGGTACAAATTGTATCACCCGTCACAGACGAGGAGGGAAACGCACAGTCGTACTTCTCACACAATCCACTTTTCGGACTTCCTGCCGAAGTGGAAGATTGTGACATACTTTATCTGAATGACAACCCATCAAAAATTCAATGACATGAAAGGAACAGAACATTTCAAGAGGACGATACAGATGTATTTGGAACAACGTGCGGAGGAAGATACACTCTTCGCGAGGAGCTACCGCAACCCAGCCAAGAACATAGACGATTGCGTCACCTACATTCTGAACTATGTGAAAAACAGCGGTTTCAACGGATTTTCAGACGGTGAAATATACGGACAAGCCGTGCACTACTATGACGAGAACGTGATAGAGGTGGGCAATCCGATAGACTGCCATGTGGCAGTGAACCACGTGGTGGAACTCACGGCAGAGGAAAAGGCGGAAGCACGACAGGAGGCTGTCCGCAGATACCAAGAAGAGGAACTCCGCAAGTTACAGGAACGCAACAAGCCGAGATGCGCCACCAAAGCGACCAAGCAAGAAGTACAACCCAACTTATTCAATTTCTGATTATGAAACCGAGAACACCCATACAAAAGGAAGTCGCACGATTGAGCAAGCGACTTCCAAAATTGACCGCCACACAAAAGGCATACGCTTTCCGCCATTGTTTTGACCATTACGCCATCAAGAGAGCGGACGGCACAAACATCTGCACCGAGTGCGGACATTCGTGGAAGAGTGACCACGACCTTGCGGACACCTTGTGCGGATGCACCTGTCCCCATTGCGACATACGGTTGGAACCGTTACGCACACGAAAAAGCGTCTTCAGAGAAAACGAATATTTCTCCATCATCACCACCTGCAAACAATACCAAGTGATACGTTTCTTCTTCGTCAAGTCCCGATACAAGGCGGGACAGGCAGCCGAATATTCCGTCTTTGAAGTGGTACAGAGGTGGATAGCCCCCAATGGCACGGCAACGACCATTGCCCGACTGCGTGGCATGTCAATGTTTTATTACGACCTGTGGATGAAAGACAGCGACATGGAGATACGCCCAAACGGGGGACTTCATGCATACGACATAGCCCCTGTCTGTACCTATCCCCGACAGCGTTTCATTCCCGAACTGAAACGCAACGGTTTCAAAGGCGATTATCACCACATGCGTCCCTATGACCTTTTCAAGTCCATACTTTCCGACAGACGAGCCGAGACACTGCTGAAAACAGGGCAGTATCACATGTTGCGATATTACATACACAGTTTTTTCGACGTGGAAAAATATTGGGCATCCATCAAGATATGCATCCGTAACAGTTATAACATATCCGACTGCTCCATGTGGAAGGATACCATAGACCTCTTACGGCATTTCGGAAAGGATACGAACAGTCCGAAATACGTTTGCCCCTCTGACCTCAAAGCCGAACATGACAGGCTGATGAAAAGACGCAACCTGCAAATGGAACGTGAACGGAGGGAACAAAAACGACAAAAGACGATTGAGGACGAGAAGAAGTATCTGAAAGCCAAAGGCATCTTCTTCGGGCTTGTCTTTTCCGACGACCTTATCAGTGTCAAGGTCATTGAGAGTGTGGAAGAGATGATGGAGGAAGGACGGCTTATGCACCACTGCGTAGGCGATTACCATAATCGGAAAAACTCCCTTATCCTGTCAGCCACCATAAACGGTAAACGCATTGAAACGGTAGAAGTATCCTTGAAAACATTCGAGGTAGTCCAAAGTCGTGGGGTCTGCAACAGCGACACCGAGTATCACGACCGCATCATCGACCTTGTGAACGGTAATGCGAACCTTATCCGCAAACGGATGGAAGTGGCATAATATCAACCTTATAAACGATGAATATATGAAAGTGACAATTGAAAGCATGGTTTGCTTGTGGGATGACAAGATTCCCACAATGCTTCTTGAATTTGTGAATCTCCTCACTTTGGCGGAGAACGAGGAACAGTTGAGGAAAAGTGTGAAGTCTTTTGCCGAGAAGAACGAACTTGACAAGTTCTTCTGTTACGGATTCGGCTCTCATCACTTCTACCTGCATCAACGCTATACGAGCAATCCCGAAATGGTGATGAGAAACAGGGTACTGTCTGTACATTTCTAACAGATAAACGATACGACTATGGACAGGAAAAGAAAGTATCTTTATTACAAGCATATCGTCAAGAGACACTTGAATGATATAAGGGTGAATATCGGATTATCCCGAAACGAAATGGAGAGGAGCTATTACCTCACCCGCTATGCAGCCCAACTGAGTATCTATGCCGAATCACTTGGCATACGTGAGAAACATTTGGAAAGATTCATTAAAAATAAACGATTATGAGTACAAAAATGACCATCAACGGAGTAAGCACCTGCACGGAAGCAGGTACGGAGAAGTACGAGAAATTCCAATCGGGATTTGGCAGAGGTAAGCGCATACTTGTGCAATATGATTACCGCCACACAGACGGGGAATTATTCTCTTGTGTAAAACTTACTTTGAATGAGTGCCGAGCCGCACGGGACAGGTGGCTGACGGGAAAGAAAGGAAAGGAGGTCAACCGATGAATGTAGCCTATCAAACGCTGATAGTCAAGTTCAGCAAACCTATCACTGTATTGGATGGGATGTTTGACGATGTCGAAACGTGGGGAACGGATAGCCTAAAGGGGTGGATAGACGACTACGAGAGCAGCAGGTTCACAGCCATTGACAGCCATACGGCAGTCATAACGAGCGAGTACAACATGGAGTGTGTGAAAGCATGGCTGGAAAGATACACTCCGATAATTGAGAAAATAGAATTTTGAATATGTAGGCGGTACGGACACCGCCTACACATAAACACCTAAAAGATAACGGAAATGATAGCAAAGACGATTTTACAACAGATAGGCGGCAGACGCTTTGCTGCCATGACGGGAAGCAAAGACTTCATAGACATGGGGAATGGACTACGCATGAGTCTTGCGAGGAACAAGACAAGTGCGAATCGCCTTGACATCATCTACGATGCGGGCTTAGACCTCTACAATATGCGTTTCTACCGCAGGACATTCAGCAAAAAGACATTCGAGTGCAAGACGAAGGACGTCGAAACACACGAGGGGATATATTGCGATATGCTGGAGGACATATTCACGATAGTAACGGGACTTTACACCCGATTTTGAGAGATGGGCGGCAAAAGCCGCCTACTTTCTTTCATGAGCATGATGGCGGAAAAGAAAGTAGCAAAGAAACCGCTGTTTCAATCTACGATGTTATTTACAAAAAACAAGTTTTATCATGGAATCAATCAGACAGAACGGGAAAACCATCTTGCATAGTGATGACAGGATGAGTATAAAGATGATTTTCGGAAATCTCACGGGCAGGAATTTTCAAGGTCAGAAATATGTGGAGTATATCCGGCATATCGCTATCGGGAGCATGGAATTTTCGCTCGGGACTATCGAACTTTGCAGGGACGAAGAAGTAATCGGAAAAGGAAAAATCCCGAATGTATAAAAAAGCAAAAACTCTGATGAAGCCGATAGCTCCATCAGAGTTTCTTTTATCAAGCACTTGCCATATCATGGAACATACAACAGGGCAAACTCCGCCTTTCTCCGTTTGAGCAGCATGGCGTGCCGTTTCCCCTTGTAATTACAGAAAGCTGTGTACTCCAGGTAAATGTCCCTGTCACCTGCCTCCAACTTTCTAATCAATGTGCTTTTGGGATACCGCTTGCTGCCTAACAACTTAGCCGGTCCCACATTGAATGCCAACGTGCCAAGCAAAACCGAATCTTTTCCAAATTTGCGGAACATGGCGCAGAACTTCCGTAAGTCTTTCCGCAGGAGCGCGTCCGCCTGCCGTTTCGTCATGGTATGTGCCGAGTAGTTTTCACCCTCTTGTAATCTATGACCCCATCCGACGTAAGGGTAGCTCTTTTCCGAGTGCCAACCCTCAAAGTAGCGACAACACAGAAATGCCCTCTCTATAAGTGGCAGTCGGTATATTGCAGCCGGCACATCCATATCCTTCTGACGGCTGTTCTGTGCGGATACGGCACAGACCGTCCAAAGCGAACAGAGGATAACCATGAACACACGCATCATCTTAGCATTAGTTTGAGGTTGCCAGCAGACATGATGGTCTGACTTTTTGCCTTTTCTTCCGTATTCCGATTATTAAAATCAAATTCCAATTTATAGGAATTATTAAAGCTGTCCTCCACTACCACGATAAAATTGTGTGCCTCGTCACCCGTCGCCGTGTAGTACAACCGGAAAGTGTCGTTTTCAAGCGGATAGCGGTCATTGGGCAAAAACACTATTCCATTATCCATTTTCAGCGAGCCTTCCCCCTCGAACTGGAAATACCGTATCGTGTACGAAGTCCCGATAAAGTCGCCCTCCTTTTTCAGTTCACAGCGTATTTCCACCGTCTGCCCCTTTGTCACCTTGTTCGGCACGGGCATCGTTTCCACCGTAAAGGGATAGGATTGCTGAATATCAATGTCCTCGTCACACGATACGAGCATAAGTGACATGGCGGTAAGCAGGCAGAATGCCAATGCCTTGAAGATTGACATTCCCTTGTCCTTGTTGTTCTGTATATTCATTGCATTTTGATTTTTAGATGATTGATATTTCTTTTTTTGTTGTCCGTTGCAGATACTCGTTCAAGTCCTTGCAACTGTCATAGAGGGTGGAACGGTCACAGACACGTCCGCTGTAGTGTCCCTTGAGGGCTTCCAATGCCCTCTGCCCGGCTTCGTCACAATCAAGGAAGCAGTCGATGCGCCCGTACCCGTCCAGATGTTTCACCGCCTTACCCATGTTGGCGACGGAGTTCAGCACAAGGCAGTCACCCGTATCCAATCCGAGCGTGACGGCTGACAGAAAGTCCATGAAACCCTCGAACACGCTGCACACGTCAGAGGTGGTGTTTCCCGTTTTAACCAGCGACACATCCTTCGGTGGCACGCAGCCTTTGAAGTAGCGGCTGCGAACCTCATAACCACCGGACATGTTCGGAAAACCGACGGCAAAATACCGTTTTCCACGTACGCCATAGTTCAAACGGCAGCAGTAGCGGGATGCAATGGCATAAGGGATACCCCGTTCCGCCAGATACTCCGTCAGCGGTGAACGGAGTAATGGAACGGCTTCCACTCCCTCAAAGACAGGCTCGGACGGCTCCGGCAGGAACTGCGGCTTTTCCACCATTGCAAACGGTACACAAAGAGTTTCCGCTATGAACTTTGCCTGCGCCATGAAGTCATCACTTTGCAGGAACTCTCCGGCAAGGGTAAAGATGTCGCCACCCTTGCCCAAACCGAAGTCGTACCAAAGTTGTTTTGCCACGTTCACACGAAAAGAGGGTGTGCGCTCATTGCGGTATGGCGCACGATACCATAGTTCGTTGCAGCTCCTTTGCACAGGCCCATGTCCCAACCGTGCGAGAAAGTCCACAAGCGGAATCCGTCTCATGGCGTCTATATCCGTCCGTTCCATGTAGCGCGTCAGTTGATAATGAACTTGACACCCACACCCCATTGACAATGGAACTTCCGCGTGTCGCCACCCCACAAACAACGCTCCCGAAGGTTGGCGAGCAGCGCGATGCGGTCAGCCACGTAAAACTCCACATCGAGCGTCAACGCACCGCCATAGATGAAGGCATCCATGTCATGCAACGTCGCACCGTCATGTAGCACGTTCTTCCCCCAATTTACCGATTCATATCCGGCAAGAGCCGAAGCCCCTGCATAGACGAACACGATTTTACGGGCGTCGGACAGAATCTTCGAATAGTAACCGCCTTCGGCAGTGAACTGCGCAACGGGGATTCCCGTCTCCCTGTACGGATTGTTCTTCAGCAGGTATTCACCTCCGAATACCCATTTGCCGCCTTTCTTCGTGTAAGAGGAAAGAGCCGCCCCGAAACTGTACCCTCCGTTATTGCCGCCGGGCTTGACCCTGTCCGCCACGTTCGCCCTTACCTCGATGCCCTGCATATTCGGCAGGCATCGCTGAGCGTGCGCCTGCCCCGTGAAAAGGGCAAACGACGCTACCATTGTGATGATGAACGCTCTCATGGCTATCGTATTTGAAGCTCGTTGATTGTACTTGCACGTACCAAGTCCTCGTTCTCAATCACGAAGGACTGGTGACGACCGCCGTTCTTCTCGTTGAGTTCCACCACAAGGCACTTGTCGTCGGGAATTGTAAACTTCTCCATCGCGAAAACCGTGCGTTCGCTCTTCTTTCCCGATACGAGTGTGACGTAGTTCTGCGCACGCAGCGGCAGGATAATCCGTTCCTGCACTGCGGTACGCTTCGCCACCTTCTTGTCCACGATTTTCCACGTGATGTAGTCCACGTCAAAGGGCACATTGCTCCGGTTCTTGATTTCGGTGTGGAAATACAGAAGCCCGTTGTGTGTATGGATGCCTTTCAAGAGGTACTGTATGCCGAAACGCTTGCAGCCGATATGCTTCACCTCACGCTTGTTCCGTCCCAGAATGGACTTCATGACAAGGCGCACCAGCATGGGACTTTCGCTGCCCAGTTCCTTCAGATAGATTTCCTGCGCGTTGTTCGGACGGTTCACGGCTTCGCCGTCATGGATGAAGTCGCACATCTCCACGTTGAGCAGCAGCGGTTCGGCGGCGTACTTCACGTTGAAGGTGTAGAAACTCCCGTCTTCCGTGATTACGGACATGTTGGTCTCATTTGGAAAGTCCCTTACAGCAGCTTTCACGCGGATGACGTTCTCCGCCCCGTCCGCCTTGCCCGCAATCAGGTCGGGCGAGCCCAAATCCACATAACGCACTTCCGCAGGGAAAATGATGTGTACGGTCTTGTCGTAGGTCACTTCCAGACCGTGGGGCGGTATCATACGGTCAAATCCAAGTTTTCTTGTCAGACCGTGATACAGGTCGCCGTCCGCCTCTTTCTGCGGATAGACCTCCTTTGTCAAGGTGGGTCCGGCTGCCTGCCGTTCATTACTTACGTTCTCCTGCGCACCCGCAGTTGCGATACCCATAGCGAGGGTAAACATCATGATTACTTTTCTCATTATTGCTTCGGATTTAGTGGTAAATAAAAATTCGATTGATTATTGCCTTAGTTCGTTTCCTGATAGAGCATGACCCTGTACCCGGATTTCAGATGCACTTTCACAGTGCGCATCTTCCCCGCTATGTACTGGCTCGTGCCCTGTATCAGTCCCTTGCCCAAATCGGAGGCGAGCTGCGCCCCCGCGTTGGTGGAGATATTGATGCTGCTACCGAGCGAGCTGCCCATGTTGGCGGCAACTTCCTTGACGGCATTAAGTTCCAGCGAGTTCGGAATGAAGATGCCCGGCTGCCCGTCCGTGTCATAGACCTCCAATTCCACCGGAATGATTGTGCCGTCATGCTCCAGCGAGCTGATTCCGATTTCAAGCCGTTCCCCCTGTATCCTGGCAGTGCCGACCACCACCGCATTGCATGGTATTATCCGCTCCGCCACCGCCATCGGTTCCAAAAGGCGGAGTCTGACCGCCTGCCCGTCCGTCACGCTCTGCGCCCCATGGACGCAAGCCGACAGGGTATTCTTGTCCGATACGGTTGTGCCGCCAACTGCCGTGTTGAAGCCCCGGTTACGTTCCTGCGGGAAGGTGGCGGCAAACTCCGCACCCGTCATTGGCTGTCCGAGCGAGGAGACCACCTGACACTCCACTTGTCTGACGGGCGCAACCCTGTTCTTCCCGGCTTCCCGAACGGTGGACGGCTCTACGGGATGTCCCGACGTATGCCGTGTACCGCTTTGACCGCCCATGTACTTGGCGGCAAGTTCGTATGACTTCTCCATGAGTGCCACCTGCTCGTCTATCGTGGAGTTCCGGTCTTTTTCGCTTTCCAGCTCCGACTCCAATACGGTGATGCGTTCCAACAGTCCGTCCATTCCGGCATTGTCCTCTTTCGGCTGTTCATAGAAGTTGCCGAGCGTGGCATTGAGGTCACGGTAGGCGGCAGCGGAGGATTGGATGGTCTGAACGGCCGGTTTCTCCGTCTCTTCCTTTCCGCTGGGATTGTCGAGGTCGAAGTCTCCGCTATCCGCCGTTTCACGGTCGAACATATCGTCCAACCTCCGCACGGCATGGTCCCGGCTCTCCAACCGTTCCTCCATCGCCACCTGTTCATAGGCTTTTGCCTTGTCGCCGATGATCTGCCGGTTCGCCTTGTCGGCATCGGGCATTTCGATATTGTAACCGTCCGTTCCCGGTTTCCGCTCTTTGTCAGAGGACGGGGCGAATATCAGCCACATAGCTCCGATGAACACCAGCCCCATGACGGGCAACACGATCATTTTCCGACGTTGCAGCCTTTGCGCTTCGGTCAGCGGTTTGCGTTCCTTCTCCGGCTTTCCCTTGTCAGGCTTGGCCGCATTTTCAATTTTTGTCTCATTCTTCGTCTGTTCCATACAAATTAGGTATTAAATGATTGTCCGTTTTCTGCCGGGCAGGCAGTTCCACCCGTCCGGCATGTCCTATCTCCATTCCTTTGTTTCCACCCCTGCCGATGTCATGGACGGCTTTGCAGAAAGAGTGGATGGCGAGCGCGGCAAAAGCCGCAAGCATCGCCAGCACGATGCGCCGACGTGTATTCTGCGGCAAGCCGTCCAGATACCCCTTGAGTCCCGCCTCCAATTGTTTTCTTCGGTCGTGGAGCTTCCAATACGCGCCCCACATCGGTTTCCTGAAAATTTTCCCATTCATGGCACTCTCAGCGTTTGACGGTTTGCAAATCCTTGTTTTCGATGATGGTGAACTCCTCAATGGTGAAACCGCCCGGGTTGTCATCCGAACGGGACGAGTTCAAGAGGCGGCACGTGGTCACGAGGCTGCGCTCGGTGACATTGCTCTGCCGGATGATCTTCTGCGTGGCATAGGTCACGGCACGGTAGGGATAGGTGTTGAAGTCGCATACCACGCTGTCCACCCTCACGACCTGGTTGATGTTCCCGGCGATGATGCGGTTGTAGTACCCCTTCTCGGCAAAATCCGAATAATAGTGGTACACGCTCTTGTCCGCCAACAGCAGGGCACGCTTCACGTTGTGTTCGATCGCGCTCTTTTCGGGCGAGAGCGTGAAGAACAGCTCGTGGAAGCGGCGCACGTGCTCCCTCGCTTCCGCAGGACGGTTCTGCGAGAGGTCCTGCGAGAGTGCCAGCATCAGGGACTTGCCGTTGTCCAGCACATAGATCTTTTCCCGTTGCCGCTCCGCGAAGCGGTAGGAACTCCATACGCTCCATACCGTTATCACGGCGCACAGCGAGAGGAATACGATACCGAACAGGCGTATCTGCCTGAACGACGTTTCGATATTTTTTAGAGACTTGAATTCCATTGCGTTTGATTTTACAGGTTATTTCCGTTTGAGAAGGCGTCCGGCGGTATGCTTCCATGCCGCCTTGCCCGCATTTATCCCGGCACGTCCGACACGTCCGGCCACGTTTCCGGCTGCCGCACCTGCAAGACCGCCTGCAAGGGCGGCTCCACGTCCGGCAAGTTGCGTGACACCGCGCCCGTAGCTACCCATGCCCCCGGCTTGGATGATCCAGCCCGATACCGTCGGAATGGTGAAGTAGCCGACGATACCGATTATCATGAACACGATGTACACCCCGTCACTCGAATCCAGCGAGAAGTTCGGGTCGGCCTGCATGCGCTCGATGTCGCTTTGCAGCATCAGCACCTGGATCTTGGCGAGTATGGCGCTGAATATGTCCGACACGGGAAGCCACAGGTAGACCTGTATGTAGCGGCAGAACCATTGCGTGAGCGTGCTTTGGAAACCGTCCCACACCGATATTGCGAAGGCTACCGGACCGAGTATCGCCAGCACTATGAGGAAGAACGTGCGGATAGTGTCTATCATGAGGGCGGCGGCTTGGAACGTCAGTTCCAGTATCTCCCGAAAGAAGCCGCGTATGTCCTTTTTCATCCGGTACGCCCCCCGTTCGATATACATCCATGTCATTGTCGCCATGTCAATGGGCGACCAGCCCAGTTCATCCAGCTGCCTGTCGAACTCCTCGTTCGAGACAAGGTGGGCGGTTTCGGGATTGCGCACCATCGCCTCGTATTCCAGCCTGTCCTTCCGTTCACGGTACTCGTTCATGTCCAGCGTCTGCGCTTCAAGCAGTTTCGCTGTACCTTGCACGACGGGCGAGAGGATACTGTTCACCGTGCCGAGAATCACTGTAGGGAAGAACATGATGCACAAGCCGACGGCGAACGGTCGGAGCATCGGGAACAAGTCTATCGCCTCGGCTCTTGCCAGCGATTGCCACACCCGATAGGCGACATAAAACAGAGCGCCCAGCCCAGCGATGCCTCTCGCAACACCGGCCATGTCCCCGCACAGCGGCATCATCTCGTCATAGAGCGAGCGCAGGATCTGATGAAGGTTGTCGAATTCCATAGGCTACCAGTATCTTTCGTTCATGTTCCCGTAGAGTCCCATGATACGGTCGAGGTCGTTTTTCTTCTTCGCACGCAGGTAGCTCACGCTGATGTTCTTGTTGGTATAGTAGCTCACGAGGTTGCGGTAACGCTTCATCTTGGAATGGCAGCGTTCCACCACGTCCATGCGCTCCTTGTCCGTCATGGAGAGCGTGGTGATGTTCACCACGTTCTTCAATTCCGTCAGCACGTCGTTTGAATCCTCCAGCAGCCTTGTGTAGCCGAAAGCGATCGCGGACAGCTCTTCGGGCGTGAAGTTCCCGTCGCTAAGCATCTTTCGGAAATTGTTCACATAGATGTCCGTTATGTCGCCTACCATCAGGATGGTCTGCTGTACCTTGCGGGCGTCCTTGACGAGGTTGTTCACCGATTTGAGCGCGTCGTAATACTTCTTGCCCTGCTCATAGATTTTTACCGTTTCCTGAAAGTTGTTCACCATGTTCGTGGCGGTCTTCGAGGTGTGGACGATGTTCTTCGAGGCGTTGATGATGCCCTGTGCCAGATTGCCCGGATCGCTCACCACCCACTGGGCGGAAGCACTGCCAGCCAAAAGCAGGCTAAGGCATACGGCTAATGTTGTTCCTTTTTTCATTTTCTTTGGATTTAGCGGTTGGTATTCTTATTCTTCGATCGGGTTCTCCGGTTCGTGATTTGCACGTACATAGTCCCCGCCCGGTGAGAAGGTCAGCACGTCGGTGGCTTCATTGTAGGACACGTCGATACGGAAGCCGGTGTTCATGAACAGGTTGCTGTTCTCCTCCTGTAAGAGATAGGTTTCCGGTTTCAGCTTGCGACGCATCCCGCTGCGGCGGAACACCGTCACCTTGTATGCTTCGCCTTCCTTATAGATAAGCACATCGGGCTTGCCGTCCACACTTTCCCAGTTTCCGCACACCCGGTCGCGGCGGCTTTCCGCCACGTCGCAGGATTGCAGCATCATGACTGCCAGTCCGATCAGACACTTGCTGACTTGCAGCATTTTCACTCTTGATATACTCATACGTTTTTTCTTTTTTGTTGATTGATAATCGGTTGGTTAATTCTTTTTGTTTCTCCGCCTTTCGGCCAGTTGCCGGATGGCGGCTTCGATGTCACCGCCCAATTTCTCCGCCAGACGGTAAACCTCCACCTTCTCAGTTTCCTCGGTAGTGTAGACCGCATACTCTTCCGCGCTTACTTCTGTGGCATAGACCGCCGACAGCGTGCCGCCCAAGCCGATCCAAACTTCTTTATACAATCTTGAAGGATTGTTCGCCATGTTGATGGAGAGTATCTGGGACTTTTCCTTCTCCGTCAGTCCGAGCAACGCCTGAATCTGGTCAAACTTGTTCATGTATTTCCGCTGGTCAAGGAGTATCTTGCAGTCCGAGTTGTTGATGATGCTCTCCTTGACAATAGGCGATGAAATGATGTCGTCCACTTCCTGCGTCACCACGATCGCCTCGCCAAAATACTTTCTGACGGTCTTATACATATAACGCAGATAATCAGCCATATTTACCGATGATAAGGCTTTCCATGCTTCTTCCACTATCAGTTGTTTCCTTACTCCTTTCAGCCGTCTCATCTTGTTGATAAAGGCTTCCATGATGATGATGGTCACAATCGGAAAAAGTTCGCGATTTTGTAGGCTAAGCACCCAACGCCTTTTCCATATTACTATGGTAGGTTTTCAAATGC
>ERZ857801.1987-NODE-1987-length-18964-cov-4.578190_pt1 | contig 18964 bp, 15 predicted proteins | sample MGYA00519762_ERZ857801 | MGnify/ENA primary metagenome ERZ857801 (study PRJEB31778, sample SAMEA3449368) | human gut metagenome | biome: human gut; feature: human-associated habitat; material: faeces | place: United Kingdom | collected 2010/2012 ...
ACGAGTGGAAGAACATCGATCTGATCGAGGTCATCATCAAAACCGTCGACCGACTCTTGGGAAGGCCGGAAGGCGCAAGCGAAAAACTGATTACCTATGTCGCTGACCGCGCCGGGCACGACCTGCGCTACGCGATCGACTCCACGAAGCTCAAGGAGGAATTGGGCTGGGAACCGACCCTCCAGTTCGAAGAAGGTATCGAAAAAACCGTCCGCTGGTATCTCGATAACCAAAAGTGGATCGATAACGTGACTTCAGGTGAGTACCAGAAATATTACGAAGATATGTACGATAAACGATAACTACCAATACGATGATTCCTTTAGTCAAACCGTTTATTGCTCCGGCCGGGGAAATGATGCCGGAAATCGAAAAAATTCTCTATAGCGGGTATATCGCCGAAGGCGAAAAAGTATACGAATTCGAGCGCACATTCGGCACTTATATCGAGAATCCCAATGTCTTGTCACTCAATTCCGGTACGGCGGCTCTACATATTGCATTGATGTTGGCCGGGGTGGGGCCGGGTGACGAAGTCATCAGCACGGCGTTGACCGCAGAACCCACCAATGTGGCGATCAAGCTGGTCGGGGCCGACGTGGTATGGGCCGACGTTGATCCTGCAACCGGGTTGATTTCCCCGGATAGTATTCGAGAAAAGATATCGCCGAAAACGAAGGCTATCATGGTCGTGCATTATGCCGGTATGGTTTGCGATATGGATCGAATCAGTGCGATCGCTTCCGAATCCGGTATCCCGGTCATCGAAGATACTGCGCATGCGATGGGAAGCCGGTACAATGGCAAGCCCGTGGGAAGCCATTCCGCCTATACCTGTTTCTCTTTACAGGCGATCAAACATCTGACTACGGTGGACGGTGGTTTTATAGCACTGAAAGACGACTCTCAGATGAGTGTCGGACGTAAACTCAGGTGGTTCGGTCTCGACAAGAAAGTCCCGCGGCTGCAAAACGACATCCGTTTTCCCGGTTACAAGTACCACATGAACAATGTTATCGCGACTATCGGCCTCGTTCAGATGCGTTACATCAGCGGCATTGTGGACCGCCATAAGGACAACGGTCGTTATTACGACAAAAAGTTGCAGGGAATTCCCGGCGTAACGCTTCTGCCTTACTATCCACACACGGAACCTTCATACTGGCTTTATACGATGAAGGTGGAAGATCGTCCTGGCTTCGTGCGGATGATGGAGGAAAACGGCGTGCTCGCTTCCGAGTTGCATTTGCGTAACGACCGTCATTCGATTTTCGCACGTTCCGCATGTCAATTACCAGCCTTGGACAATTTTTACAGTCATTTCGTACATATACCTTGCGGATGGTGGGTCGGCGACGAACAGCGGGAACGCATCGTATCCCTAATTAAAAAAGGCTGGTAACAGAAACAAAATAATACGATGATTCCGCTATATAAACCGTTCATGCCGGAAGAGTTGCCGGAAATGAACGCAATCCTCCATTCCGGAGCATTGGCTTACGGCAAGTGGGGGCGGGAGTTCGAAAAGTCATTGGAAGCCTATACGGGCGCTCCGCACGTCGCCGTAGTCAATTCGTTCAACGCAGCGGTACAGATCGCCCTACTGACGCTCGGCATCGGATATGACGACGAGGTCATCACATCACCGCAAAGCTGCCTCGCTTCCAATATGCCTATTCTGTCGGTCGGAGCAAAAGCCGTCTGGGCCGATATCGACCCGCGTACCGGGACTTTGTCTCCAGATAGTGTGCGGAAAAAGCTCACCGCCGCGACGAAAGCCATTTTCCATAATCATCATTGCGGCTACCCTGGCTATATAGATGAAATCAACACGATTGGCAAAGAAAAAGGTCTACCGGTAATCGACGATTGTATCGAGGCGTTTGGCGCACGTTACAAAGGACGAGCGCTGGGTTCGCTGGATACCGATGTCACTCTCTTCTCTTTCCAAACCGTACGTTTACCCAACACGATCGATGGCGGAGCAGTATGTTTCCGGGATATTGAACTGCATGAAAAAGCATGTAAACTGAGAGATTTAGGTGTGGACCGTAGTACGTTCCGCGACGATATGGGAGAGATATCACCTCTTTCCGATGTCCGTCAGCCCGGTATGGGCGTAACGATGAACGAAGTATCAAGCTATATCGGCTGCATGCAGATGCGGCATATCGACTCGCTGTTAGCCATCCAGCGAAGAAACGCGCAGAAATGGCGGTCCGAACTAACCGAAGAACCGTTCTTTCAACCGCTCGGACGTTCGGAAACAGAACCTAATTATTGGGTATTCGGACTGCTTGCCAAACAGGGCCGGATTGACGGTATTCGGCACTTCCGTACGCACGGATACTACGCTTCGAGCGTGCATCTGCCCAACTACAATTACAGCGTTTTCGGAAACTACGAAAACGATTTGCCCGGCGTTCGGGAGTTTTACGAACACTATCTGGCCCTGCCATGCGGGTGGTGGATTGAAGAATAAATTCGAATATGAAAGAAAGATCGATCTTGCTATCAGAGATCGCCGAACACTTCGGGGTCCCGATGATAAACGGTGATATAGAAATTAACGGACTGGGATTATGCAACCGGACTTCGGTTTATCCGTCTATCCTGTCCTATGTCACGTCAACCGAATACATCGCTGCAGCCAAAAACAATCCGAGTATCAAAGCTCTTTTCATTTCAAAAAATCATTATGAATCGATATCGGGATACAAAGATCGTTTCTCCTTTTGCATATCGGATAGTCCGGAAGAGGATTTCTACAAAGCGCATGCTTGGCTTTACGATGTAACCGATTTTTACGAAAAGCCTGACGCACCGCCCGTAATAGGACGCGATTGTCGAATCCACAAATCGGCCATCATAGAAAACGGCACCGTCATAGGCGACCATGTGACGATCGGAGCAAACAGTATTATCCACAGCAACAGCCGGATCGGGAATAATACTTACATAGGATGTAACAGCATAATCGGAAGTGTGGGATTCCAGATTATTTACACAGCTCAAGGCACACCTTTCAATACGCGTCATGTTGGGGGAACGATAATCGGCAACCATGTGTGGATTGGCGATCTCGTAACTGTCGGCAACGCTCTATTTGAAGGTGCAGTCCAGATCGGCGATCACACGCAAATCAACAATCATTGCCATATCGGCCACAACTGTATTATCGGCGAGAGCAATGTTCTCACGGCTCATGTAAGCCTATTAGGGTCGGCAAACGTCAAGAATAATTGCTGGTTATCTCCGGGGGCTATTGTTATGAACCGAGTTACGGTTGAAAATAATGCCATGATAGGAGTTAATTCCGCAGCCAACAAGAACGTACCTCAAGGCAATACCATAATCGGTACGCCGGCACTTCCCATAAAGGAATATTCGAGGATGAGAGCTATACTGAAAAAGATGATAAGATAACCAACGATAAACCATTTTAAAAACATTGTTTGATAACTTATAAATATACGATTTATGAATGATCTTTTTAGAGATAAGGTTTTGCTAATTACTGGAGGAACAGGCTCGTTCGGCAGCACGCTTCTCCGCAAGTTTGCAAATTCCGACTTTCGCGAGATAAGAGTCTTCTCCCGCGACGAAAAGAAGCAAGACGAATTAAGAATCGAATTGGCGAATGAGAAAATCAATTTCATTATCGGAGATGTCAGGGATTTTCATTCGATCAATACGGCCATGGAAGGTGTCGACTACGTATTCAACGCCGCAGCGCTCAAACAGGTGCCGTCTTGCGAGTTCTACCCCATGCAAGCGATCCAGACGAATATTCTCGGGTCGGAAAACGTTTTGGAAGCAGCCGTGCAGAACCGAGTGAAGCGGGTTGTCGTTCTTTCAACGGACAAGGCCGTCTATCCCATCAACACGATGGGCATGACAAAAGCCCTCATGGAAAAATTGTGCATCAATAAAGCCAGGATGCCGCAGGTGAAAGCTAACAACGGTGTATTTTGCTGTACCCGTTACGGCAATGTAATGTGTTCTCGAGGCTCGATTATTCCCTTGTTTATTAAGCAGATCAAGCAAGGACTGCCTTTGACGGTCACAGAACCGAATATGACACGTTTCATGATGTCGCTGGACGATTCCGTACGATTGGTCATGTATGCATTCCAAAATGCCCATCCGGGGGACATATTCGTACAAAAAGCCCCGGCTGCCACGATCGAGACGCTGGCCCTCGCTCTCAAAGATCTTTTCCACGCTCCCAACGACATTAAAATTATCGGAGCCCGTCATGGAGAAAAAATGTACGAATCCCTGTGTGGAAAAGAAGAGATGAGCAAGGCGGAAGATCTAGGGGACTTTTACCGCATTCCAGCCGATTTCCGAGACCTGAATTATACGAAATACCGGGCAACCGATCCGCCACGATTGCAAGACAAGGAATATAACTCGGACAACACTCGTAGGTTGAACGTTGAAGAATTGAAAACCTTATTGTTGACCCTTCCTTATGTACAACATGAACTGGAAACCTATTAACAGCTAAACTACCGATGCGGTTGCTAAAGAACATTATTGCCAATGTGATCGGGAAGCTTTGGTCATTCGTATCCATTTTTTTGTTTATCCCTTTATATGTCAAGATACTCGGCATAGAATCTTATAGCATCATCGCATTTTACACGGTCCTGCAAACGTTTCTGACTCTAGTGGACGTAGGATTGGCAGCCACATTAAATAGGGAATTTGCCAAAACGACGACCAGCATCTCGTACAAAGCCAATCTACTCCGAACTTTTGAATATATATACATTCTATTAGCTGGGATTATCTGTTGCTGTACTTTCATTTTCGCTCGGCAAATTGCATCGGAATTTCTCAATGCCGATACAATATCCACAGACAATCTGACAGATTACATCAGACTTATGGGCCTCATCGTCGGTTGCAATATATTCGTCAGCCTGTATCAAGGCGGAATGGCCGGGTTACAAAAACAGGTTGCGATGAATACTTTGCAGATCGTTTTCAATACGATAAAAGCAGGAGGTGTCATCATCCCGCTATACTTCTGTAATAGTCTGTACACATACTTTTACTGGCAATTAGGATGCACTATCCTATTTTGCTGTATCTGCAGATACGTCTTAAGCAAATTCGTTATGCTCTCGACTGCGAAACCGCATTTCGAATATATGAAATCTGTATGGCGTTACACGGCAGGTATGATACTAATGGCTGTTATTTATGCTGCCAATACCCAAATCGATAAACTTGCAGTAGGGTCCCTGTTGTCGTTAACAAATTTTGGATATTATTTTCTTGCAGCTACCGTAGGACAAGCAGTATTACTCTTAGTCACTCCACTTGGTATCGCTTTTTTGCCCGAATTGACGCGTCTGTTTTCGAGTTCCGATCATGGCAGCGGGAAGCAATTGTATCATATTTTTTCTTTTTGGACGACATCTATCTCATCTGGAGTCAGTGCAGTTCTATTAGTATACACAATACCCTATGTCGCTATCTGGCAACAGAATATACAAATTGCTGAAAACATAGCCTCAATCACAAGAATTTTCGTCGTCAGCTTTTTTTTCCTTTCAGTTCAGCTCGCTCCCTACCAATTAGCATTGGCTAATGGACATACGCGCACCAACGTGATAACGGGTATGATAACAATCACCTTGCTATGGCCTGGAATATGCAGCTTCGTCTACATGTTCGGTCTGATTGGTGCGGCCATACCAAGATTGATAATCAGCTTCATAACCACATTCATTCTATCAGCTGTTATCATTCGAAAGTTTCTCAAAGGAGAATTCCGCAAATGGTTACTAGAAGATACAATGGTACCCGTGATAGTATCATTTATCGTAACTTTTCTATTATATCATCTGTTCCTGCTTTTTCCTCAGGGATATTTGACCATCGTGTATGGAACGGTTATAGGAGGAGTTATTATATTTTTCCATGGGATAATCTTTATCCGCAGGTATCCTGATTTTAAGACCCGCCTGATGTCATTCGGAAAGTCGTTCATACGATATCAGAATTAATACAAAACAAAGTTCATACTCAAACGAAAATTCATGCCACTGTTATCTATTGTCATACCGACTAAAAATCGTTATGAATATCTGTTCCCTGTACTAGATGCTTCGATTCAATATATTGCTGGGAGCGATTATGAAATTGTCGTTCAAGACAATACCCATGACAACTCTCCAGCAATAGAATACTTTCTACGCCAGACTGATCCGCGTATCAAGTATTTTCATTCGCCCGAACCTGTGGATATAGTGACCAATACAAACCGAGCCATTATGAACAGTACCGGTAAATATCTCGTATTCATAGGAGACGACGATTTCGTATCTCCTTATATTTTGGATATTGTCGGTCTGATCGACTCCCTTAGTATACAAAACTTGACCTACTCACCGGGCAACTATTACTGGCCGGGAGTCCAATTTGCTCACAGATCTCGTTTCCATCGTGTCTGCACCATGCAATTATACAAAAGTGCATCCATCGGAATTACAAAGAAAAAAAGCTCAGATGAATTGGACCGAGTTTTAGCCAAAGGTGGCTGTTACTACTTGGGGTTACCTCGCTTTTATCATGGCATATTGTCGCGCAATTTACTGGAAAGAATTAAATCAGCTTTCGGGGGCAGCACTTATTTTCCTGGTCCTTCTCCCGATATGTCCATTTCCGTTGCCATTGCATTGACGCTAGACACGTTTCATTATATGCATTATCCGATAACCATCACGGGTGTTTCTCCCAAAAGCACGGCAGGGATGGGAAGTGCTAATGCCCATTTCGGCCGTTTAGAAGACCGCAAATCGTTACCTGCACGGACCCTTGAGCTGTGGGACGTTCATGTGCCGCGTTTCTGGACGGCTTATACGATTTACGCCCAATCTATCCACGAAGTACTCTCCGCTGCAGGAAGTGATAAACACGTAGACTATGCTACCCTATACGCATTTATGACTGTTTTCGAAAAGCCGGCAGCCGAATATCTACTACCTGTTCTGAAACAGTTCTTACAAAAGTATCCAACGCAAAAAAAGAAATACAGGGAAAAAGTCGCATTGTTGAGAATTAGAAAAAATTTCATCAAACCGATTGAGCTTTTAAAACGTTGGCACGGACAACTTTATGCCGTACATGACCTCCGTGATATAAGTGCTTGCATGAATTATTTGCTGCATAACTGCTCTCCAAGATAAGAAATGTATTACGCATGCATTTTTGCACTACTTACTTTATTTTCCTTTTGCGAGTTATTCGGGATAAGAACGATTCGCAAAAAAGCTTTTTACGGGATTAGTTTCCTGCTGTTGATGTTGACGGCGGGATTACGCTATGAAACGGGAGGCGATTGGACCTCTTATACCAGTATTTTTGAGAGTATCGAGCCAATTGATGAAGTATTGACAGGACAAGCTACGGCAATCGACACCCTACCGATAGAAATAGGATATAAGTACCTAAATTCAATCGTGCGTTTTTTTTACGACAATGTTCAACTGCTATTCTTTATCGTTGCAGCATGTATTTCAATCCTGATTTTCAAAACATTCCCCATATATGCCCCATTACCACAATTAAGTGTAACGGTCTATTTTGGCATTTTGTTCTTTTCATTGGATATGATTGCTATCCGTCAAGGCATGGCCGTAGCAGTATTGTTCTACGCATATCGATTCATTGAGGAACGGGACTGGAAAAAATTTTTGACAGCTATCGTTCTTGCATCATTGTTTCATTTATCTGCACTGTTGGTTTTTCCTCTTTATTTCCTAGTCTATCGTCGCTTTTCGACAAGATTTCTTTGTTTTTCATTCCTTATTTTTCTGGCGGTATTCTTTCTTCGGTTCAATTGGCTGACCGAATTATTCCAGTGGAGTCTGAACTTAATTTCCGGACCTGATTTAGCTCATAAAATCACGACGTATTTGACACGCGACGCCTATGCCGCGCAACGCGGTATTACATTCGGACTTTTGATCAATATCGGAATATTCATCATCCTGATATTAAGTCGTAAAACGATGGATAAATACCATTATTTCAATCTATTCCTCAATCTGTTTATGTGCTATTTGTTCGTCTATTTTTGCATGTTTGAACTGGTTGAGCTCAGTAATCGGTTGAAATATTATTTTATGATTTCTCTAGCTATTCTATTGCCTATTTGGGTATATTCATACAGAGACAAAGCTAACCGTCTTATCAGCTATGCATTCGTATGCTGGTTTTCATTCATGTATTGCCGTGCACCTTTGTTGGAATTGCCTATATCGGCCGCATTCAATCCCTATCAAAATTACATCATTTACTCTCTGACGGGAAAGAAAAGCACGGGTTACGAACGGCTTATGAAAAGTGATGAAGAATTCCGCAAAGCTCGGGAACAGTAATCCGTATTCCGATGAAACGAAATATTTTGGTCCTTTCCCATACTGGAGGTACGGGAGGAGGTGAACGAGTACTCCTTGATGCGATCAGCACACTCGCTTCATGCGAAAAATACAATATATACGTAGCCTATCCTGTCGATGCTGATTCTGGTTTCAAGAAAGCTCTGGAAACAATCGATATCGCCGGATCGCACAGTTTCCGATACCGTGTTGCTCGTAATACGACCCCTCTTCTACTACGGAATATAGGATACGGTATCTTATTCGGGTTGCTGCCTCTCGTGCACTATGCCCGAAAACGTAAAATCGAACTCGTCTATATCAATAGTTCAGTCAATCTGATTGGAGTTATATTGGCTAATCTACTAAACGTACCTTATGTATGGCATATCCATGAGCAATCGAACGACCATTTCCGTTGGACACCTCGTTGGATGGTATGTTTTTACAAGAAATGGTTGTTCTCTCATCGATGTCATTCGATATTCGTCAGCGAGATGAGTCGGCAAATGTGGCTGCGGGAGATTTCCGTAAATGTTTTCCCGCGGAGTTCGGTCGTATATCCAAAATATAGGTCGATTGAACCATCCGGCAACGAGCGTCCTCGCGAGGAATTCGTTTTCGGATTTTTGGGCGCACTTTCTCCGAATAAGAACGTGACAGCTCTAATTCGTGTTTTTTCAGAATTGTCTCTGCCGCACTCCTTGTTACTTATCGGTGGTGACGGTCCATTACGAGATGGGTTGGAAAAAGATTGTGCGGATAAGTCGAATATTCGGTTTCTCGGTCCCGTAAGCGATGTGAGCGGGTTTTATAAATCCATTGACGTTATGGTCGTACCATCTTTCAATGAATCGTGGGGACTGGTTGCTTTGGAGGCGATGAGTGCCGGAATTCCCGTTATTATAACTCGCAATTCCGGACTGACAGAAATTTTCGAGCAAGGAAAGCATTGTCTGTTTTTCGATCCGCACGACCAAACTCAGCTTGTAAACGCAATGAGACGTCTACAATCAGAACCAGAATTAAGGCACAAGTTGGCCCAAAACGCTGTTAGTCTACTCGTAAGAAAAGATATCAATGGTCGGTTTGAGCAAATGGTTCTTCAAATCATAAACAATGCATTATAAAATTTCTGTCTGTATCCCGACATATAACGGAGAAAAATATATCGGTGAGCAATTAGAGTCGATTCTGAAACAGTTGGATATGCAAGACGAAGTTATCATTTCCGATGACAATTCAACAGATCATACTTTAGAGGTCGTCCGAAGATTGAACGACAACCGGATACGAATATACAATCATTCCAAAGAGCACAATCCGTATCGGAGCGCATACAAAAATATTTATTATGTATATAAAAATGTGGAAAATGCTTTGCAGCACGCCACAGGGAATATTATTTTTCTTTCGGATCAAGACGACATATGGTTGCCCGGTAAGGTAAAACGAATTGTACAGGAATTTCGACAAGGCGCAGATTTGGTGCTACATGATAATATAGTCGTCGATGCACAATGTCGTATCATATGTCGATCCTATTTCGAACATTCGCACCCCTCAATGAATCCTCTCAGGATATTATTCAGGTGTTACTTCCAAGGAGCGTCCATGGCCTTTTCCGAACATGTAAAAAATAAGGTTTTACCGTTTCCATCCCTTCCTGTCAGCCATGACCATTGGATTGCAATCAATGCATACTTTAGAAAGCAGAAGATAGCCATTATTCGAGAACAACTGATGCTATATCGCCGTCATGAAGATAATGTGTCTCCAAGCACCCAAAAAAGCCCTAATTCATTGTGTTTTAAGATAGGATATAGGCTATTCCTCCTACGAGCAGCCATGAAAGTCTGGAGATATCAATAAAATTTCCAGTTTATATAGTCAGAAACTCTATTGTAGTATACACCAATCCGAATTTTTTTGGTTGCATTAATACGGTTTTCTGAAGACATTTCTGAGTAGAAAAGATTTTCCAGCCTTTTCTTGACAACAAACCAAACGAAGACTTTACGCTTCAACGATTATTGGAGCGTAGCGTCGTCATAACTCAACAAATCAAATGTTATGGATAAAAAGAAAATTCTTTTCTGTGACAATAGTTTGCGCGAATTGATCAACTTCCGAATCGACATTATTAATCATTATGCATCGCAAGGAAATGAAGTGATACTGGTCGCACCAATGAATATGAAATTCTATCAGTTTGACTACTCGAACATCAGGATAATTCCTGTGACATTAAAGAGATCGGGGACAAACCCTTGGGCAGATATACTCTATTTCAACACATTAAGAAAAATATATGCGCGCGAGCAACCTGATTATATATTCCACTATACTATAAAGCCGAATATATACGGAACTTTAGCCGCACGGGTCTGTAAAATACATTCGACAGCTATGATCGCGGGGTTGGGATATGCGTTTAGCAAAGGTGGTATCGGTAACCTGATCGCTCGGACTCTTTACCGAATTGCGCTGAGATATACCGATCATGTTATGGTACTCAACACCTATAATAAAGATCTGTTAATCAAACGGGGAATCGTCGCTCCTGAAAAAATAATCCTTCTTGCAGGAGGTGAAGGCGTTAATCTTGAACGTTTTAAAAACTAAATAAAGTGAAAACCGTTTTTTTAATGATAGCCCGTATTCTTTATGATAAAGGATATCGAGAATATGTCGAAGCTGCACGTATAGTCGGTAGTCGGCATCAGCACATGGTTTTCCAACTTTTGGGTAACATCGATCCCGAGTACCCCAACCATGTTCCAGAACAAGAGGTAAAGCGGGATAGTATAGAAGGAACAATCTCATATTTGGGATATACGAATAATGTAATCGATAAGATACGCGAAGCCGATTGTATCGTTCTGCCATCTTATTATAACGAAGGCCTTTCTCGTGTATTGATGGAGGCTTTAGCTATGGGCAAACCGATTATTACGACGAATATTCCCGGCTGCAAAGAAACGGTTGATAACGGAATGAACGGTTTTGTTATTCCGCCGCGAGATATTGCTGCACTAGTTGAGTCCATGGAAACAATTATAAATATGGAAAATTATCAACGCATAAAAATGGGTCATTTCAGCAGGGAAAAAGCGGAACGAGAATTCGATGTTAAAAACGTAATTCGCGTGTACGAGGAAATAACTCGTCATCTCATTTAATCGATCTTTTTTGAAAATATTTTTTAAAGGATATATTTTTAGTTAATTTAACTTTTTAACCAAAAATAGAAGTTATGACGTCTAAAAAAAATCTTATTCATATACAAAAAATACGAGAACCCATTCGTCTGTATAAGGTCTAAACTCTTATTGATAAGCATAGAAAAGAAGAGCTTGCGATTCCTGTCACAACTTCTTCTCACAATACCTTCTTTATACAAAGAAGGACCGTAATTTGTAATTTATCAATGTCATATAAAATAAAAGTGCCTTTATCTGCAAGGTGTTTTTTATGAAATAGTCTGAAATGGTAAGTCTTGATAATATTTTACTCTTTTGCTAGAGAGGGGTATACGGCAAGTTGTATGCAAATTACAATTCAGTGTTTTCATTGTAGCCTTTTTAGTGTACTAATATGAATATATTGATTCTGCTATCTTATATCTTAGTTCTGTGGGTAAATTTTTGGACGAAAATATTTTATTTTATGTCCATTTTGTTGTAAATGGACAAATCTATAGTGGATATTCAACACCTATGGGCCCAGAATGAATCCCAACGACGGACGGGTCGTCTCGAATTTCATCGTTCAGGCGCTTCGCGGCGAGAGCATCACGATCTATGGCGACGGCACTCAAACCCGGAGCTTCCAGTATGTGGACGACCTGATCGAGGCGATGATACGCATGATGGCGACCGAAGACGATTTCACCGGTCCTGTGAATACCGGAAATCCGGACGAATTCACGATGCTCGAGCTCGCCGAGAGGATCATCCGGCTGACCGGCTCGAAATCCGAGATCGTCTTCAACCCCCTGCCAAGCGACGACCCGAAGCAACGAAAACCGGACATCTCCCTCGCGACCCGGCGGCTCGGCGGCTGGAGCCCTTCCGTCGAACTCGAACGGGGCCTGCAAAAGACGATCGAGTATTTCAAGCAGAAGCTCGGTAATTGATTCGGCATGCGACAGAGATTCGTTTCGTCCGCCCCTTTATACGAACGGCACTTGCAGAAAATGCGATAAAGTAGGGGGGAGGGAGCGACTTTCATCCGTTTTTCCCGAACCGTTCCGCCATCCGATCCGCTTATGGCTCGTACAAACGATCCGAGTGCGGCCGGGTCCCTATATTAGGGGCCCGGCCGCACTTTTCATTCCATGCCGTCATGCCTGCGACCGGTTTCAAATCGAAGCGGCACCGAAATCACAGAAAGCGGAATACATGGGCAAATACCGCCGATTCGGTTCTTCGCATAGTGCAGCACGGCTCTTGCAAAGACAACCCGGCTTGCCGCGCTTTTTCATGGCAGTATGCCTTTGCTCGATCGGAATTCGGCAGTTCTGCTCCTGCGGCTCGCATGAACCATTCGCTCCAAAAAAAGTGGCTCCCCCAATGCTTGGGAGAGCCACCGAACCGGCCTTCATAAGGCTTTTTTTATCTCTGCGGTATTACATCTGCATGTACACGCCGCTGTCGAACGTATAGGCGATACCGGCATCAGCGCCGATATGACCCTCGCCGTCGGTCACGAAGAACGGCTTGTCGGCTCCGTTACCTACACCTTCCAGAAGCATACCGCCCTGTTCGAACGAACCGTTCGCAGCATCCGATACCATTGAGAGAATCTCGCCATCAGCGGATATGTAGTTGAACTGGAACTGGTTGTTCACATCGTTGTAAACGACCGTACCGTTGTTCACGCCGTCGGGCAACTGGAGAACCTGACCGGCATCGGCCAGAGCATCAACCCAGCCGTCGGCAGCCGACGCGGTCGCCAGATGGAGCGCTCCGTCCTTCGCATAGTAGAAGTTGAGCGTACCGTCCTTAACCACCATCGAAGAAACCGAACCGGTCAGCGAAAGCTCTTCCTTCACGATCGCCCAGTCCTTGCCGTCGGTCGTCGAAGCCACCCAAATCTTGCCGTTGACGTCGGACAAGGCGATAAACGTCTTCGTGCCGATCTTCACGGCGCTTACGTTATCGGCATATCCGTACTTTCCTGAGTGAAAATCCCCCGGAACGGGCGTTTCATCGACCATCGCCTTGTTCAGGTAATACTCGTCGGTCATATTCCACGCTGTACCGTCGGAAGAGAAAACTCTTTTCAGATTCGACGTACCGGGAATCGAGAAAGGCTGAGAGTGATCGACATCGTCCATCATACAGGACAGCGCAATCAACGTTCCGGTCTCTCCGCTCGATTCGCCGTCGAGGAACATCTCGTATCCGCCCATCATATCGCTCCATTCCGGATACGACTCGTTCGGCACGACGTTGCAGCCGACCATCGCTCCGTCGCCGTTCGATTCGATCACGGCCAGATAATCTCCGGAAGGATCCCAGCGACCCGTCGCGCTACCACCGCCCGGGTTACCGCCCGGATACTGCCACTCTCCGCTCGTGAACGATTCCTCCAGCACCGGCGTCTGAGCCGTCGTCGTCGCATAGTCGGTATTCCACGGATAAAGCGAGAACTTCACGTTCGTTCCGATAAAACACAGCGTCGTCATCGGGAAAGGCATCGGGAAACGCACTGCGATCGGTCCCTGGTCGAACGTGTAATCGACTCCGCCGTAAGCCGCACCGCCATAAGCAATATCAGAGTTTGGAACAGGAGGCGTAGCATACCACCAACCAGTCGTATGAATGTGGTTGGCCTCACCTTGTACGATCTCGTCGGCATCCTTTCTCAGCACCCAAGAGACATACTCGCCGTTCACGTTCATCATCACGGCGTCGAGCGCGTTATCTCCCTCATAGATCATCGAGCCCGTAACCGGAGCGCCCTCCTGGGTCACCGTCACGTCCACACTGGAAGCGTTGCCGTCGGCATCGTAAATGGTAATCGTACCCGTACGGGCGGCGGGACCCGTATTCTTCTTGATCGTGAACGAGAGACTGCCTTCGGTCGCAGCCATCGTAGCCGGCAGAGGAATGATCCACTTCTGGTCTTTCTCGGCCACCTTGGCGGCATAGTTAGTCACATTGGTCAGGAACTTCACATGAACGACCGACTCTTCATAGCCTACAGGATAATTCTTTTTCTCCACGGAGAAACCGTCCACGTCCTGCCTAACGACCAGACGCACCGGCGCTTCCGTATCCTCGCCTACCTGAGACAGTACCAGCGTAGCCTTACGCTCTACCAAGGAGGCAAGCGTCGTAACGGTCACCGAAGCCGTGCCGCTCGCCGTGCCCGAGGTCGGGTCCGTCGACAGCCAGTCCTTGTCGGGATCGGTCGCGTCGTACTCGACGTCGAGCTTCCAATCCTTCGCCGACTGCAAGGAAATCGTGCTGCTACCGCCGGCCGTAGACATCACCAGCGTATCCTCAACATGAAATTTGAGCGAGGTATCCACGGGAGGCAGGGGTGGATAGTCGTCGTCCTTGCACTGCCATATCAACAAAGTCGGAAGCAGTAACAAACAATAGTAAAAAAGCTTTTTCATACGTTTTAATTTGTTAAGTAACTTTTGGTTAGTAAATCCAGATCTCTCTCGTTTCTGCTGTTTATCCGATTCTATTCATGTTCTCCGTACCGCAACGCCCCCGAACAAAAGCGCGCGAACGACACGAAAAATGCCGGTCCGGACTCTTTTCCGGGATATTTTAGGGTAAAAATATAAAACTTTTCTAACATAAATCCACTCCTGCATGCAAAAATAGAAAAAATTTTAACCTTCCGCATCCGATACACGGCAATTCCGCACCCATTTTCCCGCCGGGAGGAAACGTCTGCCCGCCGGACCGCGACGGAGTTTCTTGACGGAAACGGAGATTTTGAGTATCTTTGAGACCGAAGCCCGCTTCGGCGAGCAACAACCCGAACACAAGATGAAATGAAGACGACCGCATCGAAATACGGCATGCGCCTGCTGGTATGCGTCCTGCTCGCCGCGACGGCCGGTTCCGCAACGGCAGGACCGGACCGGGACGGCGGGACCGGCGTTGCAAAGGCGAGCGTCCGGATATTCGCCGACAGCGCGGCCGGGCCGATCAAGGAACTGAACGGCGGCAATCTGGCCCCTCCGCTGATGGACGAGGAGATGCCCGGCTGCGACATCCGCGAATCGTTCTCGCGGCTGAACATCCCGATCACCCGGCTGCACGACGTGCCACTGGAAAACGCGGGCATGCGGGTAGTCGACATTCCTCTGATATTCGCCAACTTCCATGCCGACGCGAACGATCCCCGCAACTATTATTTCGATCAGACCGACGACTACATCCGCAATTGCGTCGAAAGCGGCACGCAGGTATACTACCGCCTCGGTACGTCGATCGAGCACAGCCGCAACAAATATTTCACCGACCCGCCCTCCGACGCGGGCAAATGGATCGACGTCGTGTCGAACGTCATCCGCCACTATACGGAAGGGAAATGGAACGGATACCGCTACGACATCGAGTACTGGGAAATCTGGAACGAGCCCGATCTGGGCCCGAAAATGTGGACCGGGACGCTCGAAGCGTTCAACGACTTTTACGCTACGGCGGCCCGGGAGCTGAAAAAGCGGTTCCCGCACCTGAAGTTCGGCGGGCCGGGTCATTGCGCTTTCGGAGAGGAGAAGGTGAAAGCCTTCGCCGAGAACTGCGCGAAGCACGGGGCTCCGCTCGACTTCTATTCGTTCCACTACTACTCTCCGTCCGACACCGAGCTGCTGCAAATGGCGCTCGACGCCCGGCGATGGCTCGACGAGAGCGGCTTCCCCGATACGGAAATCCACCTGAACGAATGGCACTACAATCCCTACGGGGGCGCGCTGTGGGGCATGGGGCCCGTCGAGCAGAACGAGGCGATCCGGTTCATGCGCGGACTCGAGTCGGCCGCCTTCCTGAACACGGTGCTGATCGGATGGCAGGACACGCCGATCGACCGGGCGTTCTACTACACGGTCACGACGACGCGCTGGGGCCTGTACGACGACCGGACGCCGAACAAGACCTATTACGGCATGCAAGCCTTCGGCGAGCTGACTCGCTACGGCGAACGGGTAGCGGCGGCGGGGAACCTGCCCGAAGGCTCCCGCACGCTGGCGGGACGAAACGCCGCGGGCGATCTGGCCATACTGACGGCCTGCTGGAAATCGGGACCTCTGGAAATCGCTTTCGACATCGACGGAATCGAGCGGTTCGGCTCCATCGAGGTCCGGATGCTCGACCCGACGCACGATCTGGAAAAGGTTTTTTCCGCCGGGACGGTCTCGGGCCCGCTGAAAGTCCGCACCGTATCCGAATCGAGCGTCATCCTGATCGAGATGAAAAAATCCCGGCCCGATCCGGCAGAAAAATAGGCATAGTCCCGGAGGAGCGCCCGCCTCGGAAACGGCAGCGCTCGGAGCAAGCGCGACGTTTCGGCGGCATGGGCCGAACGTATTCGGCTTTGCGCTTATGACGGGACCGCATTTTCTACGAATCCGACCCGGCGAGCAGCCGACGGGCGTACCCGTCCGGCAGCCGTATCGGCACGATTCCCGACCTGCGGAGCGTACCGCCGCCGGACGATCAGCCCGGAAACGGGAAAAGAAAAACCGGCACGCGGCCTGCAACACGATCTGTCCGGAACCGCCGAGACCGCCGAACTTCCGGGGCCGGCGTTCGTCCGCTCCGCAGCGCCGGAACGAAAAAACCGGCCGTTATGGATATCAGGGGAAGGTTTTTCGGCTCGCAACAGGGACCGGCAGGAAAACGCCTGTCCTCCCGCAAGAGGCGCAAGCCGGCCTTCCCGACGGAAAGCCCGAGCCTACAACAACGCCAGCAGCTCCCTGAGCGATCCGATCCTGTACGTCGGACGGCATTCGCACGGCATACCCGAGGGATCGAACCAGATCGAATCGATCCCGGCCCGCTCCGCGCCGGGAATATCGCTGTACGGGTCGTCGCCGATCATCACGGCCGCACCGGCCTTTACCCCTGCCAAATCGAGGGCGTATTCGAAAATGCGCGGATCGGGTTTGTTCGCCCCGGCGTCTTCGGAGCAAACGACGCCCCGGAAATAGCCGTCCAACCCGCTGTGACGCAGCTTGATCTGCTGCACTCCGGCGAAACCGTTGGTCACGATATACATCGGATACCGCCCGCTCAGCTCGCGGACGACTTCCCTCGCATGCGGAATCAGGCCGCGGAACGTCGGGGCGAGCTTCAGGTAATCGTCGGCCAGAGTCCGGGCCAGCGCCCGGTCGCTCAGGCCGATTTCGTCGAGCATCCGCTCGAAACGCGTGTCGCGCAGCGTCTCGCGCGAGATCTTCCCGTCGCGGTAATCGTCCCACAACCCGGCGTTGATCCGCTCGAACACCGCGAAGCAGCGCTCGAACCCGATGCCGGAACGATCCAAGCCGTAACGGCCGTACAGCACCCTCAAGGCTTTCTTCTGATTGCGATCGACATCCCACAGCGTGCGGTCGAGATCGAAAAACAGGCAGTCGTACCTCATCGTTTTTTTCGCTACATTTGCGGACAAAGATAGTGCAAACGGACGAGCCGGAAGCATGCCTTCGCATTTCCGGCACGTTCGGGCTTTTCCCGAAGCCGCCGCAGCCGGCCGAACGGGCCGCGCTTTTCCGGGAATCGCGTCCCCGGCCGGAAGACATGAAAGCGGCAGAGCGGCGCGTGCCGGACAGAAACGACTACGATGAACCGAGCAGACGACCTGATAGCCGTCCTCCGAGCGGCAGCCTTGCCCGAGCGCCGCAGCAGCATGAGCCGTTTCGGCATTCCGACGGAGCGGGCACTGGGCATTGCGGTTCCCGCGCTGAGAAAGATCGCCCGGGAGACGGGCACGGACCATCCGCTGGCCGTCGCGCTCTGGGACACGGGCTGGCACGAGGCCCGCCTGCTGGCCCCGATGATTGCCGATCCCCGGCAGACGACCGTCGAACTCGCCGACCGCTGGACGCAACAGTTCGACGCATGGGACGTCTGCGACCTGTGCTGTCAGAACCTGTTGCGCCGCACCGCGTTCGCCTACGAGCTGGTCGAGCGATACGCTCCGCGCGAGGAGGAATACGTCCGGCGCACGGCCTTCGCGCTGACGGCGGCGCTGGCGATCGGAGACAAGCGGTCGCCCGACGAGAGGTTTCTGCCGCTGCTCGGACTGATCGGAAAAGCTGCGGACGATCCGCGCAATTTCGTCAAGAAAGCCGTCAACTGGGCTCTGAGACAGATCGGCAAACGAAGCCTACGGCTGCACGGCGAGGCCGTCGGGCTGAGCCGGACGCGGCTCACGACAATCCGCACGCCAGACGACGGTACGACTCCGCCGGTAGCGATCGCACAATGCGACGCCCCCCTACTTCCGGCAAAGCGCGCTATGACGCGAAAACCGGCAGAAGCGACGGGAAGAACTCTCCCGAAGCCATACGGCGATACGGCAAAACAGAATAA
>ERZ857801.1995-NODE-1995-length-18911-cov-8.367151_pt1 | contig 18911 bp, 7 predicted proteins | sample MGYA00519762_ERZ857801 | MGnify/ENA primary metagenome ERZ857801 (study PRJEB31778, sample SAMEA3449368) | human gut metagenome | biome: human gut; feature: human-associated habitat; material: faeces | place: United Kingdom | collected 2010/2012 ...
CCCCCGATAAATTGGGAGAGGTATGTGCAGAGTTGCGTCAATATATAATAGATGTTCTATCGGAGAACCCCGGGCATCTTGGGGCAAGTCTTGGAACGGTAGAACTGACGGTTGCACTACATTATGTTTTTAATACTCCCTATGACCGTATCGTATGGGATGTGGGGCATCAGGCGTATGGTCATAAAATACTGACCGGACGTCGGGAGGCCTTTCATACGCTTCGGAAATTCAAAGGGATCAGTGGTTTTCCTAATCCACAGGAAAGTGTCTATGACGCATTTATTGCCGGACATGCATCCAATTCCATTTCGGCAGCCATGGGCATGTCGGTCGCTTCAGCCTTGAAGGGAGAAAAAGACCGGCACGTGATAGCTGTGATCGGCGATGGAGCCATGACGGGTGGTTTGGCCTTCGAGGGCCTGAACAATGCTTCGGCCAATCCGAACAATCTGCTTATCATACTCAATGATAACGATATGGCGATAGATCATGCCGTCGGTGGGCTGAGCCAGTATCTGGTGGATATCACGACCAGTCAGGCGTATAATAAAATGCGCTATGATGTGTATCGCGGACTGCGCAAGATGAAACTGATCGATAATGATCGTCGGGAAAACATCCTTCGCTTCAATAATAGCCTGAAAGCATTGCTCACGCAACAACATAACCTGTTTGAGGGATTCAGCATCCGCTACTTTGGCCCGATTGACGGACATGATGTCAATTATATGATCAAGGTGCTGAATGATATAAAAGATATGGAAGGCCCGAAGTTGTTACATATCAAAACGACGAAAGGGAAAGGGTTCAAGCCGGCTGAAGAGTCGGCGACGGAATGGCATGCCCCGGGCCTGTTCAATAAGGAGACCGGAGAGCGGATCATTGTCCACAAACTGAACGAACCTCAACTTTATCAGGATGTTTTCGGGCATACCCTTGTCGAGTTGGCCGAACAGGACGAACGGATCGTGGGGATCACTCCTGCGATGCCGACGGGTTGTTCCATGACTTATATGATGAAGGCGTTTCCGAAGCGGGCGTTTGATGTCGGGATTGCCGAAGGACATTCGGTGACTTTTTCTGCCGGGCTTGCCAAAGAGGGGATGATCCCTTTCTGCAATGTCTATTCTTCTTTTATGCAGCGGGCATACGATATGGTGATACACGATGTCGCCCTTCAGAATCTCCATATGGTGATCTGCCTGGACCGTGCCGGCCTGGTAGGCGAAGACGGGGCGACGCATCATGGTGTGTTCGACCTCGCTTATCTGCGTCCGATCCCGAACCTGATTATCTCGTCTCCCTTGAACGAATGGGATTTGCGTAACTTGATGTACACCGGATATAAGGAAAGCAACGGTCCGTTCGTAATCCGTTATCCGCGCGGTAAGGGAGAAATGGCGGAGTGGAGGAATAAGATGCAGGTCTTGCCGATCGGAAAGGGCAAGAAGCTCCGTGAGGGAAGTGATATTGCGATCTTGTCGCTCGGCCCTATCGGCAACGAGGTGATAAAGGCAATAAAGACGGTAGAGAATGACGGCATATCGGTTGCCCATTACGATATGATTTATCTGAAACCGATGGATGAAGAACTGTTGCATGAAGTCGGTAAGAAATTCAGCCGTATCATCACTGTTGAAAACGGTGTGATCAAAGGAGGATTCGGCAGTGCTGTTCTGGAATTTATGGCTGATAACGGTTATACTCCACAGGTGAAACGGATCGGTGTGCCGGATGAATTCATCGAACACGGATCGGTCCCCGAGCTGTATAAGCTATGCGGCATGGATGCCGGAAGTATTGCAGGAGAAATAAAAAAGATGGTTATCGGAGGATAATATATCCTCATAATTAATCTCTATATAAAATGAAAATTATCATAGCCGGAGCCGGTGAAGTAGGAACCCACCTGGCAAAAATGTTATCACAGGAGAAGCAGGATATCATCCTGATGGATCCGAATGAGGAGCGTTTGAATTTTACGAATTCAAGCATGGAGATCCTGCCTATGGTGGGCAATCCGACATCCATTCGGGACCTGGAGGAAGCCGGCATCAGAAAGGCCGATCTGTTTGTCAGTGTCACGCCGGAGGAAACGGCCAATGTGGCAGCCAGCATTCTGGCTTCTAAATTGGGAGCGCGTAAGACGTTGGCGCGTATCAATAATTACGAATACCTGCTTCCTAAAAACAAAGAGCTGTTCGAGAAGATGGGGATTAATTCCATGATCTATCCGGAAATGTTGGCGGCCAAAGAGATTGTGACGGCTGTCAAACGTCCGTGGACTCGTCAGTACTGGGAGTTGTTCGGAGGAGCCCTGATTCTGATCGGAGTGAAGGTCCGCGATAATTCCCGGCTTGTGAACAAACATTTGTCCGAACTGCTGAACGAACAGAAGCTCTATCATATCGTGGCCATCAAACGGCAGAACGAGACCATTGTCCCGCGTGGTATGGACCGCATAGAATCGGGAGATATCGTTTTCTTCACAACGACCAAAGCCCATATCGAAGATGTCCGGTTGCATGCCGGCAAACGGGACCCTGAAGTGAAGAAAGTCATCATCATGGGAGGTAGCCGCATTGCGATCCGTACCTGCCAGTACCTTCCGAACAATATCCGTGTAAAAGTAATCGAGACTAACAAAGAAAAGAGTCACCGTATAGCTGAGGTTGTCCCTGGAAATGTCTTGATCATCAATGGAGACGGACGCGATACCGACCTTCTGATGCAGGAAGGGATCAAAGATGCACAGGCCTTTATCGCTCTGACGGACAATTCGAGTACAAATATCCTGGCCTGCCTGGCCGCCAAACGTGCCGGAGTGTTCAAAACCATTGCCAAGATCGAGAACATCGATTACATACCTTTGGCGGAAAGCATGGATATCGGTTCGGTTATCAATAAGAAATTGATTGCTGCCAGCCATATCTACCAATTCCTGTTGGACGCAGACGTGTCGAACGTGAAATGTCTTACTTTTGCCAATGCGGACGTGGCTGAGCTTGTTGCCCGTCCCGATTCGAAGATTACCCGTAAGCAGGTAAAAGACCTGAATCTTCCGAAGGATTTGACATTGGGAGGGTTGATCCGTGACGGTGAGCCGATGATGATCAAAGGTGATACGCATATCCAGGCTTATGACCACGTTGTGGTGTTCTGCTTGGATACAGCTATGCGTAAATTGGAGGACTACTTTAATTGATTGACAATTGATGGTTAACAATTGACAATTGCATATTATGCTGAATGTTCGTTTTATAATTAAGATGTTAGGGTTGATGTTCATCCTCGAGACGTTGTTTATGCTGGCAGCGACGGCGGTCGCTTTCCTGTATGAAGGGGATGATTTCTATCCGTTTCTCCAGTCGAGCGGCATCATGTTCGGAACGGGAGTCCTTTTTACGTTGATCGGGCTACGCGCCAACGAGCATACAGCCGGGCGACGGGAAGGAATGCTGACCGTCACTTTGACTTGGGCGCTTTTCTCCCTCTTGGGAATGTTGCCATTCTATTTAGGCGGGTATATCGATAATGTGACGGATGCCTATTTCGAAACGATGTCTGGTTTCACGACGACAGGCTCTACCATATTGGCCGATATCGAAGCGCTTCCGCATGGGATATTGTTTTGGCGAAGCCTCACGCAATGGCAGGGCGGTATCGGAATGATCGTGTTTACCGTCGCTTTGATGCCTATTATCGGAGGGGGAGCCACCCAGATGTTCGATGCCGAGACTCCGGGGATCACGCACGAGCGTTTCCGCCCGCGTGTAACCCAGGTCGCCAAACGTCTGTGGGGTGTTTACCTGTTCCTGACCATTGTCCTTATCGGTCTTCTATGGGCAGGCCCGATGGACCTGTATGATGCTGTCAATCATGCGCTCACCTGTATTTCCACCGGTGGCTATTCCACCAAGAATGCCAGTATTGCTTACTGGAACTCTGACTATGTCGAATATATAATTACGATTTTTATGTTTGTCGGGGCAACCAATATCACCCTGGTCTATTTCTTTTTCAACGGTAAACTCAAGAAAGTGTTTACGGATGAAGAGACACGCTGGTTTTTCTGGTTCGTACTGATTATCACTGCAATGTCGGTGGCTTGGATCATGTATAAGGGGATTGTGGACGATTTTGGTACCGCATTCAGGCTGGCAGTGTTTCAGGTTGTCTCACTTGTGTCTACATGTGGGTTTGTGACAGTCGATTATATCTCGTGGGGACCGTTCTTCTGGCTGTTGGCTCTGGTTCTGATGGTAGTCTGCGGTTGCGCGGGTTCTACCTGCGGAGGTTTGAAGATGGGACGTTTTGTGATCCTGACCAAGAATCTCTTTAACGAATTTAAGAAGCAGACGCACCCGCATGCCATTATACCGGTACGGATGAACGGGCATGCCGTTTCGGGCGATATCGTCCACCGGGTGCTGGCGTTTGCTTTCGCTTATATTGCTTTGATCTTTGTCAGTTGCATGGTGCTGATGATCGACGGGATGGGATTCGAGGAGACGATCGGCGCCGCGATCTCTTCGATCAGCAACATCGGACCGGGGCTTGGCAGCTTGGGGCCGGCCGGGAATTATGCCGATGTCCCGACTGTGTCGAAATGGTTCCTGTCTTTTCTGATGATGGTCGGGCGTTTGGAGATATTTACGGTATTGACGATTTTGTTGCCGGGATTCTGGAAACAATAATACTAAAAAAGAGGGTCCGGATATACGCTTTTGCCTAATTTTGCGTTATAATAGGTACGAATCATAAAGACGTAAAAATACATGATAGAATATATCAAGGGAGAGATTGTGGAACTGACGCCGGCCCGGATGATCCTGGAATGCGCCGGGATCGGCTATGAACTGAATATCTCCCTGAATACATATACTTTTTACAACGGAAAACCGACCGGGAAGGTTTACGTATACGAAGTGATGCGTGAAGATGCCCATCTGCTTTTTGGTTTTGCAGGGAAAGAGGAGAGAGAGCTGTTTTTGATGTTGACTTCCGTGTCGGGGGTCGGTCCCAATACAGCCCGGATGATCCTTTCCTCCCTGTCGCCTGCCGAATTGGTCCGGGTGATTGCCGATAAAAACGAAACGGCTTTGACGGCAGTCAAAGGTATCGGATTGAAAACAGCCCAACGTATACTGGTAGACCTCAAGAATAAGGTAAAACCGATAGACGGTATGATTGCGGCAGGTGGTTCTTCTTCTGTCGTTGCCAGCAGTGCTGTCGCGGAAGAAGCTGTGGCAGCATTGGTTATGTTGGGATTCCAGAAAGCCGCTTCGCAAAAGGCGGTTAACACGATCTTGAAAGGTTCGCCTGCACTGGCTGTCGAGCAGGTCATTAAAACAGCCCTAAGAATGCTCTGAGCAATGGATAATTGACAATGGGCAATTGACAATTAACATGAGAAGGATACTGAAATTTATACTCTGGATAACAATTCTACTGTTTGGCGCAGGCCTGTATTCGATGAATACGGATTTCCTGGCCTATGCGATGTCGTTGCCGGATGTCAAACTGCCGGTCGTACCGGACGATACGATACCGAAGGTACGTACCCGCTTCCCGGTAGCCAAGACGGTTCCCGAAGAATATCAGGATCTTACCAAGCAGTCGCCCGCAGACTTGAAGACACCGGAAAACGTGAAGTCGGTGGTCGAATACGACATCAGGACCGGAACGTATGTGGTCCGCACCAAATTGGGCGATGTCGATCTGACTACTCCGATTTCGTTGACTCCCGAAGAATACCAGGACTATAGTTTCCAGAAATCCATCCAATCCTACTATCGCCAGAAAAACGAAGAAGAGTTTCAAAAGGCTGCCAATAAGCAGTTCAACTTAGCAGATATGCAGTTCGATATCGGTGCGGCGGAGCGTATCTTCGGACCGGGCGGCGTACGGGTGAAAACGCAAGGATCGGCCGAAGTGGTGTTGGGCATGAAGCAGAACAAGACCAAGAACCCGTCTTTGCCGGAACGCGCTCGTAACCGTACGTTCTTTAATTTCGACGAGAGTGTCCAATTGAATGTGCAAGCGTCGGTCGGCAGTAAAGTGAATTTCGACATGAACTATAATACCGAAACCTCTTTCGACTTCGACTCCAAGAAATTGAAATTAGCTTATACCGGTGAAGAAGACGAAATCATCAAGTCGTTGGAAGCCGGCAATGTGAGCATGACGACCAGCAACTCCCTGATCAACGGAGGAGCGGCCCTGTTCGGAATGAAAGCGGATCTTCAGTTCGGCAAATTGAGAGTCAATGCATTGTTTGCGCAACAGGAATCGGAATCGAAAACGGTCAGCTCAAAAGGAGGCGTGCAGACAAAGCCATTCGAACTGACGATCGACCAGTATGAGGAAAACCGCCATTTCTTCCTGTCTCACTATTTCCGTGACCGCTATGACGAAGCGGTAAAAAACCTGAACACGATTTCTTCTCCCGTCACGATCAGCAAGGTGGAAGTCTGGGTGACAAACAAACGGGCCACTTACGATCAAGCGCGTAACGTGGTCGCTTTTGCCGATCTGGGAGAGCATGCCAATATCTCGAACACGGCGGTCGTTTCTCCTTCGGGGGTACTCCCGATTCCTTATAATAATACAAACACATTGTATAATACCCTCAACCAGCAGTTTGCCGGTGCACGTGATATCAGTACTGTGAACCAGACGTTGGGAGGGACCTTCGTCAACGGTACGGAGTATGAAGAAGTGGAAAGCGCCCGCTTGTTGGATGCGTCCGAATATACGGTTAATACGAAATTGGGATATATTTCGCTGAAGACACAGTTGCAGGCGGATGAGGTGTTGGCCGTCGCTTATAATTATACTTATTCGGACGGGAGGACTTACCAGGTGGGCGAGTTCTCGACCGACAACCCTTCTTCGGCAGCCTCCTGCCTGTATGTGAAGCTGCTGAAAGGAATCACCATGTCGCCTGATATGCCTTTCTGGGACCTGATGATGAAAAACATCTATTCGTTAGGAGCCTATTCCGTCCAGAAAGAAAAGTTCAGGTTGAACATCATGTACCAGAGCGATACGACCGGCACATACGTCAACTATCTGCCGGAAGGAGCGATCGCCAATCAAATTCTGTTGCGGGTACTGAATCTGGACAACTACGATTCCAACAACCAACCGCATCCGGATGGCATATATGACTTTATCGAAGGTGTGACTATACTGGCCGATAATGGAAAGATTATTTTTCCGAGTGTGGAACCGTTCGGTTCTTATCTGCGCAAGAAGATAAACAATGATGCGATAGCCGACAAATATGTGTTTCAGGAACTCTACGACTCAACGCTGACCGTCGCCCGGCAGATAGCGGAAAAGAACAAGTTCAAGCTGGAAGGGGAATACAAAGCCTCTTCGGGTGCCGAGATACAGTTGGGTGCATCCAACGTGGCGCGCGGTTCTGTCAAGGTGACGGCCGGCGGAGCGATATTGACCGAGAATGTGGATTATACCGTCGACTATACCTCCGGCGTGGTGACAATCCTGAACGAAAGCATTATTTCAGCAGGAACGCCGGTCAGTGTCTCGCTGGAAAACCAGACAGCCTATAGTATGCAGCGCAAGACCATGATGGGATTGGACCTGAACTATCAGTTCAATCCGAACCTGATGGTAGGCGCCACCATCATGCACATGTCCGAAATGCCCTTGACAACCAAAACGACAATGGGAGACGAAGCGATCAAGAATACGCTTTGGGGTGTCAACATGGCTTATAAAGGCGAAAGCCAATGGCTTACCAATGTGTTCGACAAGCTGCCGTTGCTAAACCTCAGCAAACCGAGCCAAATCTCTTTTAACGCGGAATTTGCGCATTTGATCGCCGGGCATTACGAGAACAAGAACACGGGGGGATATTCGTATCTGGATGACTTCGAGTCGACGCAGAGCAATTTCGACCTTTCCGACCCTTATCCCTGGCAGTTGTCCAGTGTGCCTTATGACGACGGTACGCCTCAGTTGTTCCCTGAAGCCGGGCTGACCAATAATATCGATTACGGAAAAAGCCGCGCTTTGCTTGCCTGGTACACGATCGACGGATTGTTCACGCGTAAGAATTCCTCTTTACGTCCGAAGCATCTCAAACCCGAAGAGTATTTGGACAATCATTATGTCCGTGCCATCGAGTCGAGAGAGTTGTTCCCGCAACGGCAGCAAAGCATGAGCGAGAGCAATACGTTGACGATTCTGAACATGGCTTACTATCCGCAGGAGCGCGGCCCGTATAACTTGGATGCCGACAACATTAACCCGGACGGGACATTGCAGAACCCGGAAAAACGTTTTGGCGGCATGATGTGCAAGATAGACCAGAGCGACTTCGAGACGGCGAATGTCGAATACATCGAATTCTGGATGCTCGACCCGTTTATCTACGACCGCCAGACCGCAGGGGGCGACCTGTATTTTAACTTGGGTGAGATATCGGAAGACATATTGAAGGATGAAAAGAAGTTCTTCGAGAACGGATTGCCGATCGATGGCGATACGTCGAAAGTCGATTATACGGTTTGGGGCAAGGTACCCAAGCAACAGAGTACGGTCTATGCATTCGATAATACGGCAGGAGCACGTCTGTTGCAGGATGTCGGCTTGAACGGCTTATCTTCGGACGAGGAAAAGGAATATCCGGCTTATCGCGATTATCTGGACAAGTTGCGCCAGAAATTGAATGCGGCAACCCTTACCGAGATGGAGAACGACCCGTTGCAATTGTCGCCTTTCTTTGATCCGGCAGGAGACAAGTTCCACTATTTCCGTGGTACGGACTATGATTCTCAGGATGTGGATATCTTGACTCGTTACAAACGCTATAACGGAACGGAAGGAAACTCGAAAGATATCGACAATTCGAGTGAACGCTACAGTACCTCTTCCAAGACTGTGCCCGATGTGGAGGATATCAATCAGGACAATACGCTGAATAAGAACGAAAAATATTTCGAATACAAGGTGAGGATCACTCCGCAGGATACGGTTGTCGGCGAAAACTTCATTGCGGATAAACGCACATCGTTGGTAAGACTGTCAAACGGAACGACAGAATCCGTTACCTGGTATCAGTTTAAGATACCGGTAAAACAATACCAACGCCGCGTGGGGGCGATCAATGATTTCAAGACGATTCGTTTCATGCGTATGTATATGACGGGATTCAAGGAATCGGTCGTTTTGCGTTTCGGTACTTTGCAACTGGTACGCGGTGAATGGCGATCCTATGAACAGGATTTGTCCGATCCGAAGATGCCGCCAGCTGTAAAGGGCAAATTGGAAGTCTCGACTGTCAATATTGAGGAAAACAGTGACAGAGATCCGGTCAACTATACATTGCCTCCGGGCGTCAGCCGCGTTCTGGATCCGAGCCAGCCGCAGATACGTCAGGAGAACGAACAGGCGCTTTCTTTGAAGGTGACGGATCTCGCCGCTCAAGATGCACGTGCCGTATACAAGAATACGAACTACGATTTGCGCCAGTACAAGCGCTTGCAACTGTTTACGCATGCTGAAGCACCGAAACTGGACGTAAACGATCTTGCCGATGGCGATCTCGCAGTCTTCATCCGTTTGGGATCGGACTATAAGAATAACTATTACGAATATGAAGTCCCGTTGAAGCTGACTCCGCATGGGGAGTATAACTATAACAATACGGAACATCAGAAAATTGTCTGGCCGGCAGAAAACATGTTGAACTTCCGCCTGCAGGTCTTGACTGATTTGAAACTGGAGCGTAACCGGCAGAAGCGTTCGGGAGAGAACGGGGTGTCTTTCCAGACTATCTATTTAGGCAGAGACCCGGATAATGAGAGCAACACGATTCGCGTCAAGGGTAATCCGAGCCTTTCCGAAGTGAAGACGATCATGATCGGTGTGCGTAATGTCCGGAATAAGCTGAAGAGCGGGGAGGTCTGGGTGAACGAATTACGCCTGACCGACTTCAATGAAGAAGGCGGATGGGCTGCCAATGCAAATTTGAATGTCGCGCTTTCCGACTTGGGTACGGTGAACGTAGGCGGACGTATCGAGACGGCGGGCTTCGGCGCTCTCGACCAGTCGTTGAACGAACGTCGGATGGAAGACTTCAAGCAGTATAATGTGGCGACTTCTATTGAATTGGGTAAGCTGTTCCCGGAAAAGACACAGGTCAGCATCCCGTTCTATTATGCCTATTCGAAGGAGACATACGATCCGAAATATAACCCGTTGGATCAGGATGTCAAACTGAAGGATGCAATCGATAATGCGGAAACGAAAGCAGAGAAAGATTCGATCCGCAGCTATTCGCAGGACAGGACGGTCATCAAGAGCGTTTCATTCAACAACGTGCGTGTGAATATCAAAAGCAAGACCCCGATGCCTTACGATCCGGCAAACTTTACGCTTGGATATTCATACAGTATTAATGATAAGAAAAATCCGGAGACGGAATATGAGACGACAAAAGATTACCGGGCTAATTTCGCCTATAGTTATGTGCCTTATGTCAAACCGATTAAGCCGTTCGATAAATTGTTGAAGAAAAACAACGGCTATACACGCTATGCCAAACAGTTGGCGCTTAACGTGGCTCCGTCCATCAACTTCCAGACGGCCATGATGCGTAATTATTACGAAATAAAAATGCGCGACCTGACGGGGGCGGCGACCGGTGTTACCAACGATATCCCGGTGACATTCAGCCAGAACTTCTATTGGGACCGTGCTTTCAGTTTGAACTGGGCCTTTACGAATAACCTGAACATAACGTTCAGTTCCGGTACGAATGCCCGTATCGAAGAGCCGTATGTCCAAGTGAACAAGGAGCTGAACCCGGACGGTTACCAGTTATGGAAAGACTCCGTAAAGAAGAGCATTGCAGACCTGGGAACTCCGATGAAGTACGACCAGCAGTTTATGGCAACATGGCAGTTGCCGTTGCAGTTGATCCCGGTTTTGGATTGGGCCAATGCCTCCTTGAGCTATAATGCCACCTATAATTGGGACCGTGGTGCAACCGTAAGCGAAGATATCGAGATGGGTAACACTATCAAGAACCAGCGTCAGTTCGATTTGCAGGCGAACCTGAACTTGTTATCCCTCTATAACAAAAACAAATATCTGAAGAAGATCAACCAGAAGTTCAACAATACCCGGGCTACGGCTAAAAAGCCGGAGAAGAAGAAAAAGCCTAAGCTTGAGAAAGAGATTGTCCTGAGTCCGGACAGCGCTACGGTGGTCGAGCATGGCATGTTTACGAAGAAAGTGCAGATCACGGCCAGAAGAATGGACGGGAATGTCTACAGAGTCAAGTTCAAGCCGATCAACTTGGCGCAAGTCAAGATATTGAACCAGGACACGGTACGCCTGAAGTTGACGATCATACCGGGGCCGGCTCCTTCCGAGGATTTTCTTTATAAGGCGGCCGAACACAGCGCCCGCTTCCTGATGATGGTGCGCCGTTTCAATATCCAGTTCACGAATTCTGCCGGTATGATGTTGCCCGGTTTCCGTCAGGAGATCGGAGATATCTTTGGCCAGGGACGTACTTCAGTCGGCCTTTCTCCCGGTATAGGCTTTGCCTTCGGCGACGTGCGCCGCAGCTATATAGACGAGGCGTATGAAAAGGGTTGGCTGATAACGGATACCGAAAGAGACGTGAACGCTGCCGTCATGACCAGTACGAAGAATCTGAATATACGGGCGAACCTCGAACCGATCACGGGATTGAAGATTGACCTGACGGCTCTCCGCAATGATACGCGTAATACGGAAATACAATTTATGTATGAAGGTATGCCGGAGATTATGGGAGGTAACTTTACCATGACGACAATCGCACTGGGTAGCGCTTTCGGAGGTAGTGGCAATGCCATGAACAACTATTCTTCGAAAGCCTTTGACAAGCTGTTGGCGAATCGCGAGATCATTGCCCAGCGTATCGAAAGTAAGTATTCGGGCTTGAGATATCCGGATGTGGGCTTTATCCATGATCAAAAATTAGGAGGAATGCCTTATAATCCGGGAACCGACAATGTGAACGGTGTCAACCAGAATTCTGCCGATGTCCTGATTCCGGCCTTCCTTGCCGCTTATACCGGTAAAGACCCGAAGAAGGTGGGCCTGACGGCTTTCCCTTCGTTGAAGAGCATGTTGCCTAACTGGCGCGTAACTTACGACGGCTTGATCAAGATTCCGGCCGTCAAGAAATATTTCAAGAGCGTGACGTTGAGCCACCAGTACCGTTGTTCCTATTCGGTAGGCGCTTTCACCTCCTTCCTGAATTGGGTGGATGCCGGACAGGACGGATTGGGATATATCCAGTCGATACTGAATGATAACCCGACGCCTTCGTCTCCTTATTCGATCTCGTCCGTCAGTCTTACCGAGGCGTTTAGTCCTTTGTTAGGCGCAGACGCGACCCTGTTGAATAACGTGACAGTCCGGGCGGACTATTCGACTACCCGCAATTTGAGCCTGAATACGACCTCCTACCAGTTGGTCGAAGCGCTTTCCAAGAAAGTCACGATCGGGTTGGGGTACAAATATGCCGAGTTCAACAAAGTTTTGAAGATGAAGAAGACGCGTGATTTCAGCAATGACCTCACCGTTCGTCTGGATTTCTCGTACAACAAGATGCAGTCGCTGATCCGTAAAATCGATACGCAGTTGACGCAGGCTACCAGCGGTAACATAGCAAAGACAATCTCGTTCTCGGCTGACTACGGTTTGAGCCGTGCGTTGACGGTCCGTGCTTTCTATGATATCCAGATCAACGAACCGCTGATATCGAGTGCCTCTTACCCGACTTCAAACTCAAACTACGGTATCAGTCTGAGATTCTCTCTTGCACAGTAGTTATGTGATATTATATGAGGGAATAAGTGCTTATTTTATAAAACTTTTATTGAAAAACGTCCGGTCAGGCAATATGATCGAATAAGTTTGCTTTCCATTCTTGTTGTGTAGTTGTATCTCATTGAATTTCTGACAAATAGAGTGTGGACTGTAGCGTTTGCTTAAAAACAGACAACAACTCTCTTGTTGTCTGTTTGGGAATGAAACAAAGAAATCTGAAAAAAGGCTGTGGATGCATTGTGCTTTTATGTGTCATTTTTAGATTATAGATGAAAAACAGAAAGAAAATAAAGAAGAAAAAGCCGATTCGTATGTGCAAGACAAGACTTTTATAATAGAGAAGATATGACTTAGTCTCAGCAGAACTACGTCAACCCAAGTTTTATCAATTACTGTTTTTGCCGAGATTATATATGTAAAATATTTAATAATATCACTTTAGCTTTAACCAATAAAAGGAAAGTTCTCAAGGAAACTTTATTTATCTGTAATATGTATTACATGACACGAGCATCTCTTTGCTTGGCTATATATCTGAAAACGGGCGCAATTTAAACAAAAATATCGAAAACACAATTTATATTCATAAAAATAAGAGGCGATACATTAAAATTCTTTTCAGAACGGACATCTGTATGTACATAAATTTGCAATAAAAGGATAAATGGGTTGACGTAGTTCTGCTGAGACTACGATAAAAATATATTCACAAATAAAAAAAGGTGTCTATGATGAAAAAGTTAACATTAGTAATGCTATTCCTTTTAGTCGGGATCGGCATGGTGATTGCCCAGACGAGGAAAGTGACGGGCATTGTTATTTCTGCAGAAGACAATGAACCGATTATTGGTGCTTCTGTAATGGCGAAAGGTACGACCATCGGTACGGTAACGGATGTAAACGGGACTTTCTCTCTGGAGATTCCCAATGCAACCAAAGTATTGACATTCTCTTTTGTCGGAATGGTGGGGAAGGATGTCCCGGTTCAAAACATGATGCGCGTAGTTTTAAACACTGCTTTGACGGAGTTGGATGAGGTGATGATTGTCGCTTACGGGACTGCAAAAAAAATCATCCTTCACGGGTTCGGCCGCCAATATCAAGTCGGAAAAACTGGAAAACCTTCAAGCAGCCTCGTTGACAAAGGCTTTGGAAGGAGCGGCTCCTGGTATTCAGGTAACAGGAAGCACCGGTATGCCGGGGGATAATGCGAAAATCCATATCCGTGGCGTTGGTTCGGTTAATGCCTCGAACGATCCGTTGTATGTTGTCGACGGTGCTCCTTTTGATGGTGACATCAGTACGATCAATACGGAAGACATCTCGAGCATTACCGTTTTGAAAGATGCAACATCTGCTGCCCTGTACGGGGCTCGTGGTGCAAACGGTGTGATTATGGTCACGACAAAAAAAGGAACGTCCGGAAAGGTACAACTGAATGCAAAAGTCAATCTGGGTGTCGTTTCACGTGCCATCCCGGAATATGACCGTGTGAGTACCGGCGAATATTATGAACTGATGTGGGAAGGCTGGCGCAATGCGTTGGTAAACAACAATGGTTATACTCATGAACAGGCGGCTGCAGTAGCCAGTGGAGGAGATAAGAATGGCATCGTTGGCAAACTGGGTGGGTATAACAGCTATAACGTTGCCAATGACCAACTGATCGGTGCGGATGGCAAACTGAACCCGAATGCGCGTTTGTTGTATAACGACGATTGGAATAAAGAACTGGCACGTACTGCTTTGCGCCAAGAATATAATGTCTCGGTAAATGGAGGAACTCAGAATTCGACGTTCTTCGCTTCTGCCTCCTATACGAACGAAGAAGGAATGGTGAGATGGTCCGATTTCGAACGTTTCACAGGACGTGTCGGTCTGACGAGCCAGATTAATTCATGGTTGAAAGTGGATGCCGGCTTGTCTGGTGCGACTTCCAACCAAAACGGCTTTCTGGCAGAAGGCACTTATACGACCAACCCGTTCTATTACGGACGCATGATGGCCCCGATCTATCCTGTTTATCAATATGACGGTAACGGCCAAGTCGTAAAAGATGGCAACGGCGATCCGATGTACGATATGGGAGGCGGTTCTTCACCTTATGCCTGGGCCGGTCATACACGCCAATATGCGCCTAATTCAAACTTGATGGTGACATTGCCTCTTGACGATCGTTCAACGGAACGTAATATGATTTCGGCACGTGTTTCGGCTGAAATCAAGTTCTTGAAGGATTTTACATTGAAAATCTCCGGTAATACGGATATCAGCAATGACTATAAGACAACCTATCAGAACAATATGTATGGTGATGCGGAAGGCGTCTCCGGTCGTTCTACCAAGAACTATATCAAAAAGAATTCATATACGTTCAACCAGATTTTAACATGGAACAAATCCTTCGGAAATCATAACCTGGCATTATTGGGCGGACATGAAAACTATATGTACACCTATCGTTATTTGGAAGCTACCCGTACGGGTTTTACCATCCCGACGACAGAGATCGTGGCCGGTTCCGTTGCAGAAGGTTCGACTTCCTATACGAACGAATACAGTCTGGAAGGTTACCTGTTCCAGGCCAATTACGATTATGCCAATAAGTATTATTTGTCCGGTTCGTTCCGTTATGATGGAACATCCCGTTTCCACAAGGATGCCCGTTGGGGTACATTCTGGTCGTTGGGAGCTTCGTGGCGTTTGAGTGAAGAGGATTTCATCAAGGAGTATACATGGATTGACAATTTGAAACTGAAAGCGTCTTACGGACAGCAAGGAAACGATAATATTCTGGATGAATGGGGAGACCCGATTTATTTCGGATGGCAGAGTTTGTATTCATTCGACGACAAAAACAACGGGAACCTGAACGGAGCTGTCCATAGTCAGCTCTTGAACAAAAAACTGGAATGGGAAAAGAACTCTAATCTGAATGTAGGCGTCGAGCTGGCTCTGTTCGATTTCCTTCGCGGCGAGATAGACGTGTTCAACCGCGTGTCCAGCAATCTGTTGTTCAAAGCCCCTAAACCGCAGTCTGTCGGTATCGAATATATGTGGCAGAATATCGGGACGATGCGCAACACGGGATTGGAAGTCATGTTGGGATTCGATATTTTCAAAAAATCCGATTTCCGTTGGAGCCTGGATCTGAATGCAACGTTCTTTAGAAACAAGATCACAAAGATGCCGAAAGACTCGGACGGCAATCCACAAGAAATCATTAACGGAACCAAGAAACTTTCCGAAGGCCATTCAATCTATGAATTTTGGTTACGGGAATATGCCGGTGTCGATCCTGAAGATGGTAGCGCTCTGTATTATAAAGATATCGAAGAGGGCAATGGTAATGTGACCGGCCGCGAAACGACAAAAGACCAGAATGCAGCCGGCTATTATTATATGGGCGATGCTATTCCCGATTTGTATGGCGGTTTCACGAACAGCTTCAGTTATAAAGGTTTCGATTTGTCCGTTTTCTTCAGTTATCAGATCGGAGGCAAGATGTATGACTCTAATTACGCAAGTTTGATGCATCCGGGATCTTTTGGTACGCATTGGTCTGCGGATATCAAGAACCGCTGGCAGAAACCGGGCGATATCACGGATGTACCTCGTTTGCAGAATAGCTATCCGGCTGCCAATGCCGCTTCTTCACGTTGGTTGGTCAATGCCAGCTATCTGGCGCTGAAGAACGTGACGCTTTCTTATACTTTGCCGAAACCTATCCAGAATAAATTGGATATGAAGGGGTGTAAAGTCTTCTTGACCGGTGATAACCTGTTCTTGTTGTGTAAGCGGAAAGGTATGGACCCGCAGCAGAGTTTTAACGGTACGTCGGATTATACGTATGTACCGAATCGTGTAGTGAGCTTAGGTATTAACGTAACATTCTAAAAACATGAATCAAACAATGAAAAAAATAATAGCTTCCATCATATTGGCTACATCCCTGCTGATCGCTACGGGATGTGGTGAAGGGTATCTGGAGAGAGTTCCGACTAACAGCGTCACGGACGAAAGTTTGTTCTCTACTGTCAATGGTGCGGAAACGGCACTTAACGGAATTCATCGTTCCACATATGCGTATTATGATAATCATGGACGATTCGGACAAAAGTCCATAGATATTATTATCGATTTTATGGGAGACGATTACCTGCAGTTGGAACGTGGATACGGTTGGTTCGTAGGTTGGTATCAGTATTTGGATAACCGGAATATCAATTCCGAAAATTTGGAATTTGCGTGGTCGTATTATTATGATATTATAGACAATGTGAATCTGCTCCTGGAAAATATCGATAATGCTTCCGATGCTGCATTGAACGAAAGTTTAGTTAAAAATATCAAGGGACAGGCATATGCTTATCGGGCCTATTCTTATTGGCAGTTAGTACAAATGTTTGCTTATTGGTATGATTATAATGGAAGCAATACCCAATTGGGAGTTCCCTTGGTTTTGGACAATAGTGGCGAAGCCAAGCCTCGCTCTACAGTCGAAGCGGTATATGAACAGATTTTCAAAGATATTGATCAATCGATGACATTACTGGCCGAATCGGATGAATCCCGTCCTAATAAATCGCATCTTGATTTAAGTGTCGCTCAAGGTCTTAAAGCTCGTTTTGCCTTGACAACCGGCGATTGGGCAACAGCTGTCGATATGGCGCATCAAGCTCGACAAGGTTATCCCCTGACCAGTAATTACAAAAACGGCTGGAATAGCTCGAACGATAGCGAATGGATGTGGGGAGCCGTTTTGATCGACGAACAACAAACCAGTTATGCTTCTTTCTTTTCGCAAGTGGATCCGAATTTCGGAGGATATGCATCATTGGGCAGCTTCAAGTTGGGTAGTACTGAAATTATCGACTATATGGCCGACAGCGACCAACGTAAACAAGTATTCGATGAAGACCGCATAGGTTATAAGTTCACTGGTTTCGGAGAATGGACGAATGATTACATCTACATGAAATCCGGAGAAATGTATCTGATCGAAGCTGAAGCTTTAGCTCGCCAGAATAAGGATGCGGAAGCGCAAGAGGTCATTTTCGAACTGACTAAAAATCGCGATCCGGAAGCTCAAAAGCCGACTGTGACGGGTGAAGCCCTGATCCAGCATATTTTGATGGAACGTCGTTGCGATCTCTGGGGAGACGGATTCCGGTTATTTGACATCAAGCGTTTGAATATTGCTATGGATAGACGCAACAAAGGACATAATGAAACATTTTGGTCTAAAGCCGGCTATTTTGAAGCAGGATCAAAGGAGCTTCTGTTCTTGATCCCGAAACAGGAAATAGATTCTAATCCGTTGATGGAGCAGAATCCGTTGTAAATGTATTACAGAGAAACTTCAGCATTTTTTATCAAGCTGTAGTTCTAATAATATGGGAATATCCCAATACCTAATAAATAGACACACATTTATTAGAAAATCAGGGTCTGTAGTGATACAGGCCCTGATTGCTTTTATCTAATGCTTTATTGCCTGACGATAGTAGTATGGCAGTTGCCACTTCTCGCTCTATATGATACTTTTCATACCCGACTCATTTCTTATATGTTTATTGAGCCAGTTTTAATTAGGCTTGAATTGATATTCCCAGACTGGAATATTTTCTTTTTCGATTCTGGTTTACACAAATCATGATTGGGTGTTCTCCATTAGATAGTGTTTTTGATGTGTAACACAGTACATTAAGACTTGCATTCATCTCTGTTTTGGTTTACACAGTGGTTTACACAAATGAGTAAAAACAGCGAATTTTAACGGTTAAAAGGATTTTTGTTTGTTGGAACAATTACAAATCAGATAAGACGGTTAGAATTATACAAATATCTTTTTCGTGTTTAATGATGAAAAGGTGCTTTATTTGTATTCTCTTATTTGGATGTTTGAGAATCGCTTTTTCTTTATGAGTAATTATAGTACTAACTAATTGATACATAAAGTAAAAAGCCCCGCTATTCCTGAGAATAACGAGGCCTTTTGGAAGCGAGCGGAAGACGGGACTCGAACCCGCGACCCTAACCTT
>ERZ857801.1996-NODE-1996-length-18891-cov-3.142175_pt1 | contig 18891 bp, 18 predicted proteins | sample MGYA00519762_ERZ857801 | MGnify/ENA primary metagenome ERZ857801 (study PRJEB31778, sample SAMEA3449368) | human gut metagenome | biome: human gut; feature: human-associated habitat; material: faeces | place: United Kingdom | collected 2010/2012 ...
GATGCTCTGCCAGCTGAGCTACGGAGAGATGATTAACGAATATATAATACACTAAACTTTAAGAAAAATCAAGATATTTAAATGGAATATTTACATAATATTTGATATAATGTTAAGCATAAAGGTGGTGATATGATGAATAAACAATCTATTCAAAATATTCAGCTTGCTATTCTTCCATTAGACGGAACTATTTTTAACTTAAATAGATATAGATACAACTATACACATCATTTCTGCGAGAGTCATCATCTTAGCTATTCTCTAGATGATTTTTATCATCATCTTTCTAACATGTATGATATGTACAAAGACTGTCCTATCCAAACAATCATGAGTGAAGGACTTTTTAATGCAAAAATTGAAAGAGAAATGATGCAATATTTGACATATAAAGGTTTAAAACCAAAAGATGGGCTGTTAGAATTGATTGAATATCTACACCAAAAAAATATTCCTATTGCAATTATATCTACTCATCGTCAAAAAGATGCCAAAACATATCTTTCTATGTGTCATCTTGATCAGAAAGTTCATTATATTATTGGTAGTGATATGGTCAGCATGCCTCTTCCTGCCACGGAAATTCTTGAAAATATAACTGAACATTTTCATATCAAACCTGAAAACACTTTAGTCATTTCTTCTTTTGAAGCTCTTAATAAAGCAAGTTGTCAATTACATATGAATGTCATTTTCTGTGAAGATTTAAAACCAGCTGGAACATATGAAAAAGAAACGTCTTATCAGACCTGTCATAATCTTTTTGAAGTTTTAAATGTGCTTTTATTTGATCGTTATAATGAAATGGATATGTATTCTGCTTTGCTTGGAATGCATAAACATATGTCTAAGCAAGAATTAGAACAAGTCAAAGATAAATGGCAAAAGGACTATCCTGATGATTCACAGTTAAATCAAATTGTGAATCAAACCTATGCATATCATTTATCCCATCTTAATGAACCTGTTGTTAAGGATGGGAGTGTCTATATGCAAAAGACACGTCCTAGAAAAACATTTCAATTTGATGATGAAAATGAACAAAAAGATTTCTTTCAAGAATCTACACCTCAAGAGAAAAAAGAAGAAGACACTTCATCTACAAAAAAACAAACTTTTTCTTCATTAAATAAACAGGAAGAAGAGGAACTCACTGCTCTACTTTCACAAATCAATTATAAAAATCATTCTCCTGTTATTCATGAAGAACAAACAGATGAATCTCAAATTGATATCACAGATGATGAAGAAGATAGTGATACATCTTTTTCGTGGTTAAATCTTGTTTTTAATTTTATTTATATTGTTGCAACTTCATTTTTGATTATTTTTGTAGGAATTATTGTTTATATTGCTTTTATTCCTCAATTTGAAAATGATCAGGGGTTCTTCCATATTTTAGCTCTTCTATTTCAAGGATATTATAGTATAATAGAGGCCTGCTTTAAGGTATTCTTTAACAGTTTGCATACTATTATACCTATGATACCATCCTACCAGGATTACCTTATGCATAATCAGATGTTCTCTTTAGATGGTGTTCAACTTTTCAATATTTTTATTTTTCAGATTATTCTTATTAGTTTTATCAAAATCATTATTTATATTTTAAGGAGAGATTCCGATAATGAAGACTATTCTTAATCAAATCCATCGTTTAGATTTACGTGTATCTTTTTACATGATCAGTTTGTATCACCATCATGTACTTAACCGCATTATGAAGTTCATCAGTTCATGTGGTGATTTTGGTATTATATGGCTTATTATTATTTTATTAACCAATGTAATTCCTGCAGCCCGTTCCATGTCTATTCATATGCTGATGGCATTGATTGTTTCTGCGCTTATTGGACAAATTTCAATCAAATCTCTTATCAAAAGAAAACGTCCATGTCATCTGTATCCCGAAGTTCAATTACTTGTTCCAACTCCAAATGACTCATCATTTCCTTCTAGCCACACAACCTCTTCTTTTGCATGTAGCACTATTCTTTTTCTTTTCTTCCCTACATATGGTCTGTTTGCTTATCTTTTTGCCTTTCTTATTGGTTTATCTAGAATTTATTTATTTGTCCATTTTTTGAGTGATGTTATTTGTGGTATGATTTTAGGAATCAGTATTGGAATTCTTATTTATTTGATATAGGCAACCCTTTGGGGTTGCTTTTTTTGTATGAAAAAAGGTTTTTGACTTTTCAAAAACCTTTACACTACAATAACACTAAACACATCGAAATGATATTATTCATCATATGCGATAAAATAGGAACATATATATTATTTTGTTTTTCATATAAATAACTTAATGCAAATCCCATCAATCCATAAGAAAAAATTTGTACCCATTCTAAAAGATTGCCTGCAAAAACAGCTGACATAATATGAATAAAACCAAATATAAAGGCTGAAATCAAATGTGCCATCTTTGGATTCCATTCATAAATCCATCCAAAAACAATCCCTCTAAATAACATTTCTTCCACAATAGGTGCCAATATACATGATACAAAAATCATAATCACTGGATAGGAAGTTGTGATAGATTCAATTAACTGCTGATTTTCACTTGTCTGATTTCCACCTAATGCCAGTGTCAGCAATCCACCAATAATTTGACAAACATAAATCAATAAAACACCTACAATACAACCATAAAACAAATTGTTTTTGATATTTTTCTTAAAATCTTTAAACTGTTCAATCATACTATCTTTCAATAACCAGCCAGCTAAAACCAATAAGATCAAATCAAAAATAAGATTTAAATAGGCATTTAATTGATTATAATCAAACTGAATATGAAATTGTAAAATAATAAATTTAAACAGAGCACTCAAAATCAATGAACCACAATACATATAAAGTGGTAAAATCACTAAAATAAACATCCATTTCACTTGAGTTGGCACTCTTCTACTAAAATGTTGGTTAAACATGATTTTCATCTCCACCGTATGTCTGATGATGATCATAACGATAATATGCTAATTCTTCAAAGAAAATAGCTTTTGATAATTGATAACGTGGTAAATAAGTATAAACCCCAATAATACCTGTAATAATAGCACTTATTAAAGCGCCTAAAATAGGTAAAAACATCAATAATCGATTTAATCCCATTTGAATAATCATCAATCCAAGAATCCATCCTAAAAATGAAAGATTTAATTTAATATAATCAAAAATATGTCCTTTCATAAAACGATAAGATTCTTTAATAGCCATTAAATTTGTCATTTGATATCTTTCAAGTAAATATGGAACTGCAAACAAATAAGAAGATATCACAAACACAATAACAATCATAAGCATATAAAACAATATAAATGCAGCTAAAAGTGATGGTGATTGACTGAAAATACTCAATAATACTTGTGTATAATTTCCTGATAATGATATTTCATTAGCAAAACTATCTAATTGAATTCCTGATAAAAAAGCACCAAAAATCATCATTAAAATAAACATAGCAGCAAAAGTAATAAAAAATAAAACAATGTTATTCAATAAATATGTAGAAAACAATCCTTTAAATCTTTTAAACCCTACAAGAGCATCATCATCAGATAATAATGAAGATTGATTTCTAACCATTTTTAATGAACTGACAACATATCCATGTGAAACAGCAATAAAAGCAAGACTTATTATGATATAAATTATGCGTGATAATATATCATGTCCTGTACTAAATAAAGTTGGAATCAATTCCAACAATACTAATATCATAAGAATACGTATATATTGTTGCTTATCAACACTCAACAGTTGATTGGCTCTTTCTTTAATCTTTCTAATATTCATCTATATCACTCCTTAATTGCAACCATTATATCATATCTCTTATTTAATGTCTAAACTTGTTTTAATGGCCGAATTCACTTTATCCATCAAGGATTCTGACAAGACTCCTAAACGTTCATCTATTCTTTTTTTATCAATTGTTCGTATCTGTTCTAACAAGATGACTGATTTCTTTTCTAAAAATGGTGTTTCAATAATCACATGTGTTGGTAAATCATTTTTTGTCATTCTTGAAGAAATAGGTGCTACAATCACCGTCGTCGAATATTTATTTCCTTTATTGTTTTGTAAGATTAATACGGGTCTATATCCACCTTGCTCACTTCCTATAACTGGCGATAAATCTGCATAATAAATTTCTCCCCTATTCATAATGTCCTCCTATCATACAACTAATATATGAATAGAAAAAGAATTTAGAACAAAAGAAAAAAACATAATGATATATATATAAAAAGTCCACTATCAGAAGTGAACTCTTTAACTTTATAACATCAATGTTCATGCATTTTATTCATGTAAATCTTTTTTAATACGTGATGTTGAAATTTCAGGTGTTCTAGGCAAATAAACGACTTCAACACCTTGATCACGTAAATAATCAAACTGTCCTTCCCAATCGTCACCCATTACAAATACATCAATATGATACTGCTGACAGTCTTCCTTCTTTTGATCCCAGTTTTCTTCAGGTATAACAAGATCAACATATCTCATAGCCTCTAGTAAAGATTTTCTCTCGGCATAACTAAAATAACACTCTTTATGCTTTTGTAATTTAACAAATTCATCTGTTGATAAAGCAACAATAAGGTAATCACCTAAAGCTTTTGCACGTCTTAATAAATTGATATGTCCATAATGCAAAAGATCAAATGTTCCATATGTAATGACTCTTTTCATTTTTACACCCCTTTGATTTTTCATTTCTCTATTTTCATGAACAAGTTCTAATATTGAAAAAGGAATTTCAGATTTACTTTTTCTCTGGAATAATCTTTGAACCGATAATTGTGGTTCCAAACCAAATTTCACAACATCATATACCGCTCTAATGATTGGCAATTCAACATGGTAACGAGCACTTAAAAGATCTGCAGCATCTAATGCATTAATTCCTTCAACAACCATTCCAACTTTTTTTATCGCTTCATTCACTTCATATCCTTGGCCAATATACGTTCCACATTGATTATTACGACTATTTTGACTTGTACATGTGACAACTAAATCACCTAACCCTGCCAGTCCATAGAAAGTATGAATAGAACATCCCATAGCAATTCCTAAACGTGATATTTCATGAATTCCTCTTGTCACTAAAGCTGCAATCGCATTATCTCCATAACCTAAACCATGAGAAATACCAGCTGCTAAAGCGATAATATTTTTCATAGAACCACAAACTTCTACACCTTTAATATCTTTATTTGTATAAACACGCATAAAAGAACTCGTGAATATATCCTGAACCTTTTGGGCAATCAATTCATCTACTGAAGCTGATACAATAGTAGATGGTAAACCTATTGAAACTTCTTCTGCATGAGTGGGTCCAGATAAAGCAACAATATGACCATATTCAAAATCCATCTGATTTTGAATTTCAGAATAAATGATTTCTGACATTGTCATTAATGTTTGAGCTTCCATTCCTTTTGCGACATCAACAATAATATGTTCAGGTTTTAAGTTGGGAATTATTTTTCTCGTTGTTTCTCTTACAAAAATAGATGGAACAGCCATAACAATAACTTCTACATCATCTAAAGTATCCGATAAATCACAGGACAATTGTATAGATGAAGAAATGATTGCATCTTTTAATTTAGGATGTTTATGATTTTTTTGAATATATTCAATTTCTTCAGGAATCGCTGACCATGCTTTCACACAATGTTTTTCACTTAACATGTTTGCAAGCGCTATTCCCCATGTTCCAGTTCCAATAATTGCTATTTTACTCATTGATATCATTCTCCATTTCACATAATTTTTCTACCAGTTCTACAACACGTAATGTACTATGACCATCCTGAATTTCAAAAAATTGATTCTTCATTTTTTGAAACAGATCTTCATCAACATGATAAGTTTGTAATGACTGTACAACGTCTTCTTCACAATAACAAACTGGATAACCTAAATCCCTCACATCTACAAATACCCCTAAATCTTGACAATACTGCTCATAATCAGGAATATAGAAAAGCATCGGTTTCTTTAAAATCATAAAATCAAAAACAATAGATGAATAATCCGAAATCAAATAATCACTTATACAAAATAATTCATGTGTATCTTCATGATTCATATTCAAAATACGATTATCTTTTTGTAAATGATAATTTCCCATTAAAGGATGAAATTTATATATCAACACAAAATCATCGCTTAACTGATTCATCACTTTTTGAGCATCAAAATGAATCGCTGAAAATCCTTTATATATATTCCCTCTAAAAGTCGGTGCATACAAAATAATCTTCTTATTTTTCAGCATTGGATATTTTTGATAAAGTTTTTCTTTCGTTTCATCAATCCATTGTTGATGAAATAATTCATCAGTTCTTGGCATTCCCACAGGCAAGACTTGTTCTTGTTGAACACTAAATGCTTGACTATATGCTTCCTTCCAATAAGATGAAGTTGCTAAAACATAATCATAATTAGAAATAGGATACTGACGTTCAATCACATTACCAAATTTTTTTATAGCTCCACAAGCATGCCATACCTGAATAACTTGTACCCCTTTTCTTTTAAAATGTGAAACCACATAGTTATTATCATGTAAAAAAATAATTTTTGATGTATATACATAATACAATTGTTTCATACAATTAATAAAATATAAAAACTGTCCCCATAAATTCTTCTTGTAATGAATGAGACATAAACGCACATCATATTTTTCTAGTGGCAATTGTTGATAAATCTTTAAAAAATCAGATGTCAAATGATCATCTTCTAAAGATATAAAAGTGATTCTATTATTGTGAATCTTAAAAAATGAAATAAAAAAAACTTCAATTTTTAATACTATATTTAAAATAATCTTCTGTAATCCCATATTCAATCTCCTATGACTTCAAATCTATTTTATCATCTTTTTATTCATTAAAAAAGAGTCTATCATAAAATAGATTGATTTCATTCTTTCTTACTACTTATTATCCACATAAATAAAATCACTTATAAAAGTTTCTAACAAATATTTTTTTATTTTTCATCACCATATAAATGGTTATATTACTTTTTATAAAGATTTCAACATCTTTGATATGATGTTCATCTAAAATAAGAAAAAGCAAGAAGTTTCCTCCTTACTTTCCAACATATAATGAAACTATGTTTCTGATTTCAAAGAATTATTTTATATCTGAAAAAATAATATCAATAACTTTTTGAGCACAATTTCCAGTTTGCCAAGCATTAAATTTTTGATTAAAAGACTCTAAGAATGAATAATCATAAATATTATTTTTAATATCTACTAAAAGCTTGCTTTCTTCTTCATAAATCTTTCCAGGTAATTCTGTATATATATCTAAATAAAAACCTCTAAGTTCATCTTTATATTGCTCTAAATCATACATATAGAAATAAATCGGACGATTTAACACGGCATAGTCAAAAAATACACTTGAATAATCCGTAACAAGAATATCGCTCATAACATAAAGCTCATTTATTTCAGCTTCAGCCTTCACAGAATACAAAAAGCCAGTTAAAGTTTCATCATTTTCATACTTATTAATAATAAGATAATGAGGTTTAAATACAACAACATAGTCATCACCTAACGCTTTTCTCCATTTATGAAAATCAGCTTCTAATTCAAAAGTATAGCCAGAAGCCACATATGAATTATCACGCCATGTTGGAGCATATAAAATTATTTTCTTATCTAAAGGTAAATGATATTTTTTCTTTAAACTGATGACATCTTCTTTTGTAGCATTCGTAATAAAATCATTTCTAGGATAACCTGTTTCAATTAAACGCTCTTTATTAATTTGAAATGATGTTTGAAAAACTTCAGTACAAAAGGCATTTGGAGAAATCATATAATTATATCTTTCAACATCTATATCATATGATTTTGTCATTTGTTCAAAAGACATACCAGATCTATAAAACGTTGTATCTTCAGGCGCAATAATATCATGTCCCAATCTCTTAAGAGGCGTTCCATGCCATGTCTGTAAATAAATTTGTTTATCTTTTTTGCATATATATGCAGGCATTTTACAATTGATGATCCAATATTTGGCCTTTGACATATAATAAAAATAAGGTATGCTAAAATACTCTTTAATTTCAGCTCCATCTATTTTTATATTTTTCTTTTTATGATTTTTAATAAACCAAATAAACCTATAATCATTAAATCTTGGATCTTTTCTTATCTGTTCATAAATAGCCCTTGGATTATCAGAATATCCTCCTCCATGAAAAGATATAAAGATAACCAATTTATCATCAATAGAGATAAATTTATATGTTAATCTATATAAAATTCTAATAACCCATCCAGCTAATTTCTTCATTTTTCTTAACACAAACATTTTCTCACCTATCCAATCATAAATAGTTTAACATTAAATGAAAAAGGGAGCAATTCCCTTTTCCATTTTTAATTTAAACATTTTAATTTTATCTCATTTTCCATTGTCCTTGCTAAATACCAAAAAATTCGGACAATAAACAAGAAAGCTTAAAAATCTATTTATAATTTCTATAATTAATATCTCAAACAAAAATATAATAACAGTTACGAAAAAAGCCTCAATAAATTCATTGCAATTTATAAATAGACTACAAAACTCACTTATGTACCCTGTTAATCTAAAAGTAGTATGTGTCATCATAATAATCAAAGAATTTTTGCCATAATAGGAAACAAAATTATTTAAATTTGAGAATTTTGAAATAACAATAAACAAAGATAAAACTGTTGATACTGAGAAAAAATAATACAATATTCCATTATTAATCTTTGAATAATGCAAATCAACATGCCCATTCATCTGACACAACACAGTATTAGCAATAATTAGTATTATCGCAAACACTACCTGTAACGATGAGAAATTAATATGTTTACTAATAATTTTTTTGTAAATTTCCTGTCCAATATACAAAAATACAATAACAGGCAAACATCTATTAATAATATTTACAGCATACCAAAAATTAAAAAAATTATAACACTCTTGTTTATATAAAAATGGGCAACTCAATAAAGAAATAATAAAGCATAGTAAAACTATAACATTTTTATATATAGAATGGTCTATAAAATAATAAATTAATTTAGAAATAAATAAAGCTGATAAAAACCAAAAAACACCATCTCCGGCAAATGTTATAGTATTTATAGTAATTTCAAACATTTCCTGATAATTATTAGAGCCCTCTATAATAAGTAATAATATTTTTATAAAACTAAATACTACCATTGGATAAACTAAAGATTTTAAGTTTTTAATAAAATACTGATAAAAATTTTGCTTTTTAGCTAATAAAAAAACCCCACTTAATATAAAGAACAAAGGCATATGAAAAGAGTAAATCCAATTATTCACATAACTTTCCTCAGGAATTAAATGACCATACACAACCAAGAAAATACCTAATCCCTTTAAAAAGTCAACTCTATAATCTCTATTCATGTTTGTGATAAACTTCTATTTATTCAATAACAGCATAAAATTCTTTAATAGCTGTTTTATTAAATTCAATAGCATCAAACTCTTTTAAAACAAAATTCCTTTCATATCCATCAACAAATCCTTGGTAAACTCCTTCCGTTGAGTCATCTACCAAATGACCATATCCTTGACATAAAAATTCTCTCGGACCGGTAATATTTGTACACACAACTGGCTTTCCTAAAATTAACGCTTCCATAATACTCATTGGTAGACCTTCATATAAAGATGACATAATAAATATATCACACTTAGTAAGAATAGGGAAAACATTACTTAATGATTTAATAATCACAATATGGTCGAGATTGTTCTCTATAACATAATCATAGATCTCTTGAAACTCTATTCCTAATCCACCAATAACAAATAAATAAGTGTCTGGATGATTAACATAAAACTTTTCATAAGCTTTAATTAAGCGCTTAATCCCTTTTTCTGGAGAAAAACGTGCCACATTAATAAATTTATAAAAATTCTTATTATTCAAAATAGCATTAATTTCATCAACACTATGTGTAGATTCAGTAATATCATCGAAAACTAAGTTCTTTTGAGCATTATTAACAATAGCCTCAATATTATTAGTATTATGAACAACTTTTATTTTATCTTGAGATATATGAGGAGATAATTCCATTATTTCAGGAATCATGCTTTCTCTTATAGCTACAATATTATCAAAATTTTCATATGCTTTCATAATAGATGGAATATGATAATTAGCTCTTGTTTTCTTTTCTTTTCTCATATCATTATGAACATAAATAATTCTTTTTGTATTCTCCATTTCATTAAATAAATTAGCAATTTGCTTCTCATATCCAGTAAAATGAATAGCTACATCAAAATGATTATGATAAAAAATTCTTAATAGCTCTCTTTTATAAATACGAGAAAGATATTTTTCAATAAAATGATTATGTAAATCAAAACGCATATAAACAAACTGTATAAAAGCTTCAAAATAAGTTAAATTTTTTTGCCCTTGAATTGAAATGTAATTTATTTCATGTGGGAAATCAGAAATAACATAACTATATTTTTTTACCTTATTTCTATAAAACAATATAGTAAAATTGTATTTTTGAGGATCTACATGATGTATTAAACCTCTCAATGAAGTAGTTAATCCATTTTGAGCTAAAGAACCAGCAAAAATAAGAACATTTTTCTTATTATTCTTATATTTTTTTCCATCAATTACTTCTAAATTACTTTGTTCATTAAAAAATACAAGATCAATAATTTTCTTTGCAGGACTGTCCTTATCATATTTACAGAATTCTTTTACAAAATCATCATATACATCATATTTATGTAAATCACTTAATTCAGTATATAAACTGTTTAAATTTTCAACAATTGGAAATGGCAAATCTTCCATTGGAAAATAAACTCCCCTAATATCAAAATATTCTTTTTTATCATATGCAAACAAAATAATTTTTCTACCAGTATTAGCAAAATCAAAAAACACACTAGAGTAATCTGTTATAAGGCAATCAGCAATTGATAAAAATTCATATGTTTCATATTCAGAAGGAAATTCATAAATATTTTTAAAATGATTCATATTAATTTCTGCTTTTACAAAATTATGAAGATTAACATACATTACTTGATTATCTTTTAATTGTTTATCAATTTGATATAAATAATACTCTATTGTTACAATCTGTTCTCTTACAGATTGATTATCCATAGTTCCTCTCCATGTCGGCATATAACAAATAACTTCTTTATCAGTCAATTCTAATCTTTCACGAATATCTTGTTGATGCTGAGTGTTATAAAAAATGTTGTTACGAGGATACCCGCTTATAATATAAGAACCATTATATAATTGATCAAGCATGTAGTCTTCTTTCATGTGATTAAAAGTAAACTTATTAGGATAAAGTAAATAATCTGCCATAAAGAAATTTCTTTGCGTATTACCAATTTCATTAGGAGTTGTTTCAATACTTCTTCCTAAAGTTTTTAAAGGTGTCCCATGCCAAGTATTAAAATAAACTTGCCCTTTTTTCTTAATAAAATATGAAGGTAATGTTGAGTTATTAAAAATATACTTACATTCACATAATTTCTTACAATATTCTTTTGAGTGAACATAAACTAATTCATAATTTGTTATACCATGAAATTCTAGTTGTTCTTTAATATTTTGATAATTAGATTTACGACATGCTATAAACTTCTTATATTGACTTAATCTTTCATCTTTCTCTATTTCTAAGAATAAATAATAAACATTACCAGAAAAATTATTCGCACTATATGATTCAAAAAATATTTCGTTATTTTTCACTGAACATTGTTCAAAATATTTTGTATAGTAAAATTTAGCTCTAAAAAAACTGTTTTTTCTATATCTTTTTAAGTTACGTTTTACTGCTTTTAATTGATTTAACATTGTTTACCTCCTCATTACATCTTTTACTTATTTCAGCTTTAACTCTTGTTTAATCTGTGTTGTAGAAATATCAGGCGTTCTTGGCAAATAAACAACTTCACAATATTCTTTTAAATAATCAAACTTTCCTTGCCAGTCATCTCCCATGACAAAAATATCAATATCATGTTCTTTAATATCATTTATTTTTTGATCCCATGAATTTTCTGGAATGACTTCATCAACATATTTAATGGCTTCAACAATTTGCATTCTTTCTGTATCTGGAATAGCACATTTTTTTCCTTTTATAGCATTAAAAGCATCACTTGATACTGCAACAACTAAATAATCCCCTAACTCCTTAGCACGTTTTAGAATATTTAAATGTCCAACATGGAATAAATCAAATGTACCATATGTAATAACTTTCTTCATTTTTGATATACCTCTTTTCTCACTATCCAAATATTTTATCAAAAAATCCTTTTCTTTTGACATGAGGAATAATTCTTTTATTAAATTTTTCATCACGTTCTTTTTTCTTGTCAGCATTACTTAATGAATTATAGTAATCAACATATTGGGCATAATGATCACAGACTTCATTAATATCACCATATTCTTTTAACATTCCACCTTCAATCCACATAGCTGTATCACAGAAACCTCTCACTTGTGGTAATGAGTGTGAAATAAAGACAATGGTTTTTCCTTTTGCTTTTAATTCTTTCATTTTATTAAGACACTTTTGTGCAAAGCCTTTATCACCAACTGATAAAGCTTCATCCACAATAATAATATCAGGATCCAAACATAAGTTAATAGAGAATCCAAGTCTTGACTTCATACCACTCGAATATTTTTTAACAGGCTGATATAAGAAATCCCCAATCTCTGCAAATTCAATAACACCTTTTGTAATTTCTTCAATTCTCTTTTTAGAAAGTCCTAATAAAGCTCCTTTTAATTCTATATTTTCTAAGCCTGTTAATTGTTGATTAAGTCCAGTATTAATAGCAATTAATGCCTGTTCCCCATTAACAATCATTTCTCCTTCATCTATTTCACTAATACCTGCTAAAATAACAGACATCGTTGATTTTCCAGAACCATTAGTTCCAAGAATACCGACAACTTCTCCTTTAGGTATCTGAAAACTAATATCTTTTAAAGCATAAAATCTTTTATCATTTGAATTCTTTCTATCTTTTGATTTTAAACTGTATATTTTAGAAACATGTTTAAATTCTATTGCATATTCTTTTTCCATGATTTACCTCACTTAAATCAAATCAATAAATTTATGTTTAAATTTATACATCATACAACTACCAAAAACAAATAAAATTAATGTAATGACCCAAAAAGCAATCATTGAATGTGAATAAAATAAAATTCCTTTATGATAAAAGAAACAATCTCTATAACCCTGTACAACATAATAAATAGGATTAGCCTTCATAATCAATCCAACAATTTTTGGCATATGTGTTAATTGCTTAATATCCCATAAAATGGGAGTTAAGTATAATAGCAGACGCATACACGCTAAAACAAGCTTTCTTGTATCTCTAGCTATCATATTTAAAACTGATGTTGTCAGTGATAAAGAAATTGAGAATATAATCGCACATAACACATAATAAATCAAACCAAGCCAATGTATACTTGGATATATACCACCAAATAAAAAGATAATCACTAAAATAATCATCAAACAGAAATGATTAAACAATTCTTTCATAACAACAGTAGCAGGCAAAATACTGACTGGAAATTTCATTTTTGTAATGACATTCACTTTTGAGAAAACAGCATTACATCCATTTGTAATACATGGTGAAATAAAAAACCAGACAACCATACCACCCATCATCCAAAAAATATAAGGAGTTGTCACACCATATGACGTAACAGCTTTCTTTTGAAAAACGATTCCAAATGCAAACCAATATGTTAAAACTTGAATTAATGGATGTGCAAAATTCCAAAACAATCCTAATTTAGAATCACGCATATCTGCAAGAAGTTCATATTTAGAAATAGAATAAATTCTAAATAAGTTATGAAAATTTTCCTGCAATACATATTTTATACTTTTAAACATAAATATCCTCCTTAAAGATGATATAACACTTTACTGTTATACACGAAAAAAGGGAAAAATGCAACTTCATTAAGCATTTTCCCTTTATATTTATGCCCAATATAGCATCTTTTTACTTATTCATCCAAGATTCATCATGAGGATCTTTTTTCCATGCTTTTAGTTTTTCTAAATCAGCTGCTTCAATATATTTATGATCCACTGCAACTTGAATCAATGTATCATAGTTTGTTAATGTATGGAAACTACATTCCTTAGCAGCAAAATTCTTTGTAGAATCTGCTAAACCATATGTAAAGATCGCAACCATTCCCAAAACTTCACATCCTGCTTCTCTTAAAGCATCAACACATTCCAATGATGAACCACCAGTTGAAATTAAATCTTCAACCACAACAACTTTCATACCTGGTTTCACTAATCCTTCAATACGATTATTTCTCCCATGTGATTTCGCTCCACCACGTACATAACCCATTGGTAAATCTAATATATCAGCTGCTAAGGCTGCATGTGCAATTCCAGCAGTTGCTGTTCCCATTAAACATTCACATGATGGATAATGTTCTTTAATAAGTTTTGCTAATCCTTGTTCAATATCTTTTCTGACTTCAGGATAAGATAATGTCAAACGATTATCACAATAAATTGGTGATTTAATACCTGATGCATAAGTAAAAGGCTCATTTGGTCTTAAAAAGACTGCTTGAATACTTAATAAATCTTTTGCTATTGTTTTTTCCATAATTCTCTACTCTCCTTGAAATTGTTTATAAACTTCTTTATATGTTGCGACTGGATCATCAGCATTTGTAATTGTTCTTCCCACAACAATATAACTTGATGTTAATTCTTTTGCCATAGCTGGTGTTGTCACACGTTTTTGATCATTGACACTATCACTAGCAAGTCTAATTCCAGGTGTGACTGTTAAAAAATCCATTCCTAAATTTTCATGAATAATTTTTGATTCTAATGGTGAACACACAACACCATCTAATCCAGCTTCTTTTGCATTTTGAGCCCATTTTAAAACAACATTTTCTAATGGTTCATGAATTAATAATTCATCATCTAAAACTTTTTGATCTAATGATGTTAAACATGTTACAGCAATACATAAAGGACGCTTTCCACCTTGTGATCCTTCATTTAAACCTTCAATAGCGGCTTTCATCATTGCAATACTTCCTGAAGCATGAACATTAACCATATCAACATCTAATTTAGCTAATTGCTTCATGGCACTTTTTACAGTATTAGGAATATCATGTAATTTTAAATCAAGAAAAATTTTATGTCCTTTTTCTTTGATCATTTTAATCATTTCAATTCCTTCACCATAAAATAATTCCATTCCAATTTTGACATACAGTTTTTCATCTTCAAACTTATCTAGAAATGCTTTCACTTCATCTTTTGTTTGAAAATCTAAAGCAATACAAATTCTACTTTCGCTCATAATTCTCCTCCAAGACATATTTTTATATATTATAGCACAAAATATAAAAAATCTATAAACAAATTCACATTTGTTTATAGATTATATCTATTTTTTATAAATAACCTCATAATCCTGATATCTAAAATTCTTATAATGACCATCAATTGTATAATATTCTTAAAGCTATATCTCATATACTTCATTTCTCGACTATCATAAAACCCACAATAGTTTAAACGATGATTTGAATTTTCATTTTCTATTTTTTCATTGATTATTATAATGATCTAAAGGATAACAATAACTTAAGACTGTATATCCAATATTCTCTCTTTCTTCAAAAAATAAACTTTTTGGACTTTTAAAGCATACTTCAACATATAATAAGAAAGTTTCATATTCTATTGAACTGCTAAAATATGAAACGTTGTTTTCCCACTGCATAAAATTTAAACTAACTATATAATTGACCATTATCAATAGATAGTCAAATAATAAAACTCCCCTAATCACAACTTATCGTTTAGCTATTTTTAAAAGAACTTGACTATGTGTTCTGTTCCAAGAATACAATACATTCTATAATCATATATTCAACAATCATTATCTATATTTTCACATCTATATCTACCCTTTTTTACAAAAATTTTGTCATAGCAATGTGTAAAAACCACAAAAAAGTCTTTTTATGTATAATTTCATAAGTTTTTTTGCAATTATTCGAATTAATGATATAATAAACAAAGAATTATTGGAAAGTGAGGTTTACCCATGTCACGCTCAATTGTTAAACAGGCTTCTATTCTCGCTATAGCAGGAATATTAGTCAGAATTATTGGAGCTTTATATAAAAGTCCATTAACGGCTTTAATTACTGCCGAAGGTATTGGTTATTACTCCATGGCTTATAATATTTATGCTCTTATTTTACTTTTATCTTCGTATAGTATTCCAACTGCTATTTCAAAACTTATTGCTGAAAAACTGGCATTACATCAATACAATAATGTCCAAAAGATTTTAAAATGTTCATTTATTTATATTTGTATTATTGGGGGAAGTGCTGCCATTATTGCTTACCTATTAGCTCCAGTGCTTGTTACAGGGCATTCGGTATTACCACTTAGAATCTTATGTCCAACTATCTTTTTATCTGGTTTATTAGGTGTCTTTAGAGGCTATTTCCAGGCTCATCAGACAACTTTCTATACATCAGTATCTCAAATTATTGAACAAATCTTTAATGCTGTGGTTGCGATTGGCTGTGCTTATTTATTTGTTCGTCCATTCATGGAAACGGGTGGCAGTGAAATGGCTGCAGCTGGTGCAGCTGGTGGCGCTGTTGGCCCTGGTGTTGGTGTTCTTGTGGGACTCATTTTCATGTTTATCATGTATATCAAAAATCATAATCACCTGATTATCAAAGATACACCTGATGATTATGAAGATTCCTATAAAGATATTTTCAAAATGATTATCCATATTGTCACACCTATTATTTTTGCAACATGTGTTTATAATCTGATTACTGTTATTGATCAATATATTTATTCATTTATCATTGGTACTGATCCACAGTCTGCAACTATGTGGGGTGTTTATTCAGGACAATATATTGTTTTACAAAACGTTCCTGTAGCCTTAGCTTCAGCAATGTCTACGGCTTCTATTCCAGCCATTTCATCATCATGGTCATTGAAGAATTATCGTGAAACAAGAGAACATATCCGTTCTGGTATTCGTGTGACAATGATGCTTTTGATTCCAGCAGCCGTAGGACTGAGCGTTCTGGCATATCCAATCATTGGTATTCTCTTCCCTCAAGAAGAGACTGTTATGATTTCTACCATTATGTTAGCTGTTGGTAGCCCTGGTGTTGTCTTCTTTGGCCTATCGACTTTAACCAATGGAATCTTACAAGCTATAGGTCAAGTCAATACACCTTTAAAAAATGCAGCCATTGCATTAATCTATCATATCGTTATTACAATTGTTCTGCTTTTATTAACGCCTTTAGGATTATATTCATTGGTTATTGCTAATTGTTTTTATGGTTTACAAGTTTGTTATCTCAATCAAAAAATGTTACGTATAATTACTCATTACAAACAAGACATAAGAAAAACTTACCTATTACCTATTATTGCGTCTCTATTAATGGGTGTGATTGTAGCTATTGTTTATTATGGATTGTTTGCTTTAACAAGAAGAGTTTTGATTCCTTTAATACTTTCTGTATGTATTGGAGTTATTGTTTATTTTGTGATTATTATCTACTTCTATTCTGATCACCCTGAAGAACTCTCTTCTATTCCTTATGCTAATAAAATCATCTATAAGTTTAAAAAACATTAATAATAAGAAAGCTATTGGAAATATGTTTTATCATATAACCAATAGCTTTTTATAACTACCATAAAAAAGAAAACAGAAAGACAAGATATCTTTCTGTTTCAGTTCTCTATTGAATTATTCACCAACAGCACACATGATTTCTCCAGTGACAGCAATTTCATCTTCAACCTTTGCTTCAATAGCAGCAAAGTAAATACCACCTTTTTCTTTTGTTAAAGTGACAGTCATTGTTAAAACATCACCAGGAATCACTTGTTTTCTAAAACGTGCTTTATTAATACCAGCAAAGAAAGCAATCTTTCCTTTATTTTCTTCTTTAGAAAGTAATAAGACACATCCTGTTTGAGCTAAGGCTTCAATAATTAAGACACCTGGCGCCGAATCCGATTTTTCCCGATTCGGCGCTATTTTTCTGTTTTCCGGCGGGAAGCGGTATCCTTTTCTATTTCTTCCATAAAAGACGAGCATTCCGATGAATGTTCGCTTTTTATGTCCTTTTGCCTTTCCATGGCTCCACTCCCCTCTTCCGCACCAGAAAGCTCTCCTTTGCCATTTCCGCCAGCGGCGCATCCGAAAGGGAATCCGAATAGAACCGGTCGATTTCAGCGCAGGGGAACTTTTCCCGGAACCGGCGCACTTTTTCCGCGCCATGGCAGTTTTTCCCCCTATATTTTCCGGTTTTTACATCCACCCGGGAGGCGATGAGGCAGCCAATACCCAGATCCCGGCAAATCGGCCGCAAAAGAAATTCCGGCGATGCGGAAACTACAACATCCCCTTCCTCCTTTTGGGCCAGATACCAGGGAAAAATCCCATCTCTTTTCGTTTCCCAAAAGGTCTCCGCCTTTTTTTCTATATCCGCAACGCCTCTAAAATAGCAGTAAAATTCCTGTTTCATCCGTGTTTTGTCGATGCGCCCCAGGGCATAGCGCAAGGCTGCCCAGCCCTGCCGGGGCCAATAGCGAAAAAGCAAAGGCTGCCGCCGCAGGCAATAGAAATAAAAAGCCCAGGAGCTGTCCTTTTTATAAATGGTCTTATCAAAATCGTATACATTCATTGC
>ERZ857801.2003-NODE-2003-length-18806-cov-15.949763_pt1 | contig 18806 bp, 19 predicted proteins | sample MGYA00519762_ERZ857801 | MGnify/ENA primary metagenome ERZ857801 (study PRJEB31778, sample SAMEA3449368) | human gut metagenome | biome: human gut; feature: human-associated habitat; material: faeces | place: United Kingdom | collected 2010/2012 ...
GCATTAAAGCCAAAAATGGTGACATTATCCGCATAATTCCAATATCGACAATGCTCATGTGAGAAAAGGCCGGGCAGTCACAAGACTGTTCGGCCTTTTTCTATACCTAATTATATCTAAATGCAATAAAGAGGCCCGGATGGGGAACTGGGTGCCAGTCTGCGCTATTTGTCCCAGCGGTATTCTATGCCGTATCCGGAGTTGAAGGGTTTGCTTACGGACATTGGTGTGGAGGAGCTGGGGCACCTGGAAATGATCGGCGCTATGGTGCACCAACTGACCCGGAACTTGACGGAAAAGCAGATCGAAGAAAATCCCGGATTTGCCGCCTACTTTGTGGATCACACCGCCGGTGTGTATCCAACCTCTGCCAGTGGCTCCCCTTGGAACGCAGCGAGTATCGGCGTGAAGGGCGACACCATTGCCGACCTGAACGAGGATCTGGCGGCGGAGCAAAAGGCGCGGGTCACCTATGACAACATTCTGCGCCTGGTAGACGATCCGGATATTATCCAGCCAATCAAGTTCCTGCGGGAGCGGGAGATCGTCCATTATCAGCGCTTTGGTGAGGGGCTGCGGGTAGCCACCGATAAGCTGAACAGCAAAAATTACTATATGACCAACCCGTCGTTTGACAAATAAACCGATAAAAACACCCCGGTGCAAATTCATTTTGACTTTGCGTCGGGGCAATTTTTTATTCAGTTGTAAGGGCGGTGAGCAGGGCGCGGCAGCCGGCGGCAATATCTCGATAAGCGCGGGTGAAGTCCCGGCTGTACCAAGGGTCGGTCACATCGCCGCTGTGTGCAGCCAGCTCTGCCTTGGCAGGCGGGTACACCGGATTGCCTTTTCCGTGCCAAATCTCTTCTCGGCTGGTGGCAGCGGACGCAATCTCAAATTGATCTGCCAGTCCGACCCGCCGTACTATATCCTTAAAGATGAATTCTGCCATGGGCGAGCGGCAAATGTTGCCAGGCAGATGAATAATACTTTTATCATTGTGGCACAACCTCGCATTTCTTAGTTTTTCTTGGTATTTCGGGCTTTGTGAGCCTTTGTAATTTTTTCTTTCCGGCATAACCTAGTTTATTTTCGCATAATATCGTCCGCAAAAGGTGTAAAATAAGGTGTATATTTTTCTATTTTACACCTTGCTGTTTTCAATTGAAAATCGTAATTACACAATCCGAAGTCTGGCGATTTCTTCTCTGGCATCCTCAAGAATTACATGCGTATATGTATTCAACGTTACGCTGATATCAGAGTGGCCCATCAAATATTGCAATGCTTTTGGATTCATTCCGGTTTTTGCCATATTTGAGCAATAGGTGTGCCGACATACATGCGGGGTGATAACATTCATCTGCACTTTGTAAGTATTATTATATTTCTGAATGATGTGTTGAAAGTAATGCTCCCAGTGCAGAGAATAACAAATACTTCCGCTTTTATCAAAGTATAAGAATCCACTTTTTCCATCTACCATAGGTTCTGCTTTGGGCGGGTTTCGTTTTTCTATTATTTTCCGAAAGCATTCCTCTACATCCGCAGTCATAGGTGTCTTTCTTGTTCCGCTGGTTGTCTTTGTTTCTTGAATATAATATCCGATTTTTGCTTTCTTCTGCAATTGATGACCGATGTTGATCGTATGCTCCTTAAAATCAATATCAGAAATCGTTAAACCACCAAATTCCGAGATGCGAAGGCCGGTTTTAAATAAAATGTAGATTCCCTCATAATACCTGCAAAAATGAGGATCTTCCTTCACAAATCGTAGAAACTTACGTTCCTGTGCTCTGCTGATTGCTTCTCTTGTCACACTGTCATTCACGACCACTTCCATTAGCTGAAACTGAAATGGATTTTTCTTAATCAGATCATCATCCATCGCCAACTAAAATGCCGGGCGAAGAACTCCTCGGATCGAACGAATGGAACTATAGCTTTTCTTTTCTACCGCTGAAGATGTATCAGCCAACATTTTGCATCCGAAATCCGAACCGTATCAATCCTTCTTTTTCCAAATGGATCTTTCTTCAATAAATTGATACCGTATTTAAACAAAACTGACTCCGTTAGAAAAACGAAATCAGTTTGTTGCTTAAAATTTAATTATTCTACCATAGACCTGTTTTTTTGTGCTGTCTGCACAACTTGGGGCAGTTCAATTCGGGAGAGGTTATCACTTTATGCTTTATTCTTATTTGACCTGTAAAGCCTGGTCTATGAGTTTTTCAAGTGTCTTTGCTTGATTTTTTTCAGTGATTGCACCAACGATTGGCTCGCCTACAATGTTGCCGTTTTTGTCGACAACATATGTTGTTGGGTAAGAGAAAATGCCTGATGTGAACTTGCCTGCATCGCTGTTTGAATCAAACCAAATGTTCTTGTATGTTACACCCTTCTTTGAAAGGATGTCCTTTGCTTCTGAAATTGCTGTCTTGTCACCGCCAATTGTGAATGTGTTGATGCCGACAACCTGACCGCCCTTTTCAGCAAGTTTCTTGTTGAGTGCTTCTAATTCCGGAAGTTCGCCGACACATGGCTTGCAAGTGCTGAACCAGTAGTTAACAACTGTTACATTGTTGCTTTTGAACAAGTCACTGCTCTTTATATTATTGCCATCAAGGTCCTTGCCGTCGAATGACGGAAAACTTGTTGCGCCACCGCCGTTTGAAATAACGCCGTTGCTGTCAGCCGGAACACTGGCACCGTTTGAAGGCGCTTTTGCACATTCAGGATATTTGTGCTCCAAGATTGTGAGTTTGCCCTCAATTTTCTTGATTTGTTCTGCACCGGCAACGAGTTTTTTGTATTCCTCATCTGTGAATTGGTCCTTTGCACTCTCAATTGTCTTGAGAAGGAAGTCACCGTAGTTTGTGCCGTCCTCAATCATTGAATTGTCTTTGTTTGAAGCCATAAATACTTTTTCCCAAAGAGCTTTGTCTGTTGACAAGATTTCGTTTTCTTTTTCCATAAGCTGATTGTGGAGCTTTGAAGCCTCGTCAGCGCTGTTCGGTTCTGCTGCCATCAAGGTTGAAATACTTGAATCTATTGATTGTTTTTGGTCTTTGTTGTTTTTTGATGTTGAGCAAGCAATAAGGCTGATTGCCAATACAGAAACTAATAATACTACTGTTAAGATTTTTGAGAGCTTTGAAAATTTCATAATTATTCCTCCGTTATAATTCCTCTTTTGTTTCGTTTTTGTTTGTTTTGTTTTCGATATTTGCGTTTTCGTCTACTGTTTTTCTTAACAAGCCAAAGCCGTATTGGAAGCTGACCGCTTCGGTAGGACAGGCACTTATGCACTTTCCACATCGGATACATTCGGTGCTGTTAGGTGTTTTTGTAACATCAACATCCATTTTGCACACCTTTGCACATTTACCGCACGAAACGCATTTGTGCTCGTCTACCTTCATCCCAAACAGCGAAACCTTGTTGAACAGTGCATAGAATGCACCGAGTGGGCAAATCCATTTGCAGAACGGTCTGTAAAACAGCACGCTCAAAACGACTACCGAAATCAGCACAATAAGTTTCCACGAAAACAGTTTTCCCAATGCCGAACGGATACCTTCGTTGACTGCCGAAAGTGGCAGCGCACCTTCAAGCACACCTTGCGGACATATATATTTGCAGAAATATGGGTCGCCCATCCCCAAATCATTTACTATGAGCACCGGTAATAAAACAACTGCCAACAGCAGTACTGCATATTTGATATATGTCAGTGGCTTGAGTTTTTTTGTTGAAAACTTTTTGGTCGGGACTTTGTGCAACAAATCCTGTAACCAACCAAACGGACACAAAAATCCGCAGATAAAGCGTCCGAGCAGAACTCCCAACAAAATGAGAAATCCTGTTATATAGTAGGAAAACTTATATTTTGACGAGCCGACTACCGCCTGAAATGAGCCGATTGGGCAAGCACCCGATGCGGCAGGACAGGAATAGCAGTTCAGACCCGGCACACAAACGGCTTTGCCTTTGCCTTGATAAATTTCGCCTTTAAAAAAGTTTGGTAGATGAATATTTGTCAGCAGAGTTGCTCCTGCCTGGATCCATCCTCGGAATTTGGCTAATTGGTTTGATGCCGTATATTTTTTCTTATTATGGTTTTTATTCTTTGTTTTCTTTTTATCCAATTCCTACACACTCCAAACAAAGCCTGATTGCCTTGCTCAAAACGGTTTCAGTTTCGCCACGCATTGCGCCGAAGCCGAGCATAATAGCTCCAGTAATAAGCAGTACTGCCTGTGATAAAGCCTTTTTTGCTCTGGTCAATTCAATCACTCCTTTCATTTTCTGGCGTCATTGTAGCACATTGGATATAAAATCTTCGTTAAGAACAGAAATTTAACACAGATTTTATGTTTTTGTGCTATAATTAGGATTATAAATGTACTTTAAAGCAAGGAGAGTTTTTATGCACATTTTAGTTGTTGAAGACGAAAGAATATTGTGCAAAACAATCGCTCGTAGCTTGAAGCGTCTTGCTTATAGCGTTGACTGTTGCTATGACGGAATAACCGCAATGCAAATGCTTGCTGACGATAACTTTGACCTCGTTGTGCTTGATTTGAATTTACCGGGTGCTGACGGCATGACCGTTTTGAGAACACTCAGAAAAACCGACCGTGACACAAAGGTGCTGATTTTGTCTGCCCGTAGTGAAGTGTCTGATAAGGTTGACGGTTTGGATGCAGGTGCAAACGATTATTTGGCAAAGCCGTTCCATTTGGAAGAACTTGCTGCAAGGATTCGCAGTCTTACCCTCCGACAGTTCACTCAAAATGATGTTGTGCTGACCTGCGGTGATGTTTTGTTTGACACAAAATCTCGCAAGGCTATTGTCGGAGGTGAACCTTTGCCGTTGACCCGCAAGGAAACAGGCATACTTGAATATCTTATGGTAAACAGAGGTCGCCCCATAAGTCAGGAAGAATTTATTGAACATGTGTGGGACAATAGCGTTGACAATTTCAGCAATTCGATAAGGGTACATATTTCTGCTTTGAGAAAGAAACTTCGCACTTCTCTTGGATATGACCCGATTCGCAATCATATCGGTGAGGGCTATGTAATGGGGGAAGAGGAATGAAAAAAACATCTCTTCAATGGCGTATCACTTTGATGACTGCTATACTTATAGGTATAACCTGCGTGTCTATGAATTCCCTTATCGGTTATTCGGGCAGACATTATATGGATTCTATCGGCAGTGGCATTTCTGCTAACAGCGATTCGTATAAAGGTGAGCAGGAATTTTTTGACCCCAAAAGTGCCGACCTTGACCAAGAAGTAACTATTATAGTTAACGGTGCGCAGGAGTCGTTTTCCACTACAAATTGGTGCATAACAGCGGTTGTAACATTGCTTGGCGGTGTTTTGGCATGCTTTGTCAGTGGCAGAGCATTGAAGCCTTTGCACACCTTTGCTTCAAGGGTTGAAAATGTTCATCCGAATAACTTGCCCGATATGAAGATAACCGATGATGTGCCTGCCGAGTTCAAGCAATTCAGCATTTCTTTTAATCAGATGCTTGACCGACTTGACGAGGGGTTCACGGCACAACGGCAGTTCACCGGCAATGCCGCACACGAATTGCGCACCCCTCTTGCATTGCTTCAGGCACAACTTGAACTTTTTTCTGTTGAGCATCCTGATTTGGATGCCGAATGTGCCGACCTCCTCAAATTATTGCAGGAACAAACAGAGCGAATGTCGCAGGTTACAACGACCTTGCTTGAAATGAGCGAGCTTCGAACTGTGCCGTGTAATGACTGCATTGAGCTTGCACCGATGATTGAGGAAATTCTTGCCGACCTTTCTCCTGTGGCAGAGAAAAAAGGGGTCACTCTTGAATGTGACGGCACCGGCACTATGGTGGGCAGTGACACCTTGATTTATCGTTTGATCTTTAATTTGACGGAAAACGCAATCAGGTATAACCGCCCTGACGGAACTGTGCGTGTTTCTGTTTCTCAGGAGGGTGACGATCTTGTTGTCAGGGTTGCCGACACAGGTTGCGGAATACCAGAAAAGTATAAAGAAAGTATTTTTCAGCCGTTCTTCCGTGTGGATAAATCCCGTAGCAGAGAAAATGGCGGTGTGGGTCTTGGACTTTCTTTGGTTTGGGAAATTGCTGATATTCACGGTGGCAAAGTGCAGGCAGAAGAAAGTACAGAAAAGGGAACTGTTATGGCAGTTACTTTTCCGTTGAACAGAGAATACAAGGATGATTAGTTCAAAATAGAACGAAATACATACGACAAAGTGGCTTGAATTCAGTATTCAAGCCACTTTTTATTTATTTTTCACAGTAATACAACTGCCTACAGGTGGTGTACACTATGGGGAAAGTTAATTATTTACTTCTAGATATGTCTGCTTTGCCGGAAGTTTATGTAAAAGTGATTAAGGCAAAGGGCTATTTGCAGTCGGGAGAGGCGGCAAACGCATCGCAGGCTGTAAAGATGGCAGGAATATCTTGCTCTAGTCAACAACCCTTCCGAGAAGGCTTTATCGTTTAGTTGATTCGCAAGCTTCATTAATTCAAATCACTAAAGTATTTTTCAGTTGCTTTCTTACCGGCGATAAAGCCCTTTAGGATAAAGCCGTGGTCGCCGTGAACCTCAATCAATTCGCAATTCTCATATCTCTCATTCGCTTTTCTTGAATATTCAATCTTTACGAGCTTGTCCTCAATTCCGTGAATAATCAAAACAGGCTTTTTGAAGGTGCAAATCTGCTCATAAGGGTCAAGAGTTCTTGCATCCTCAACATACTTTTTGCCGAGCTTGACAAAAACACCGTGAAAGCTGTCAGGCACATTGTTTGGATCGATCTTTGTTCCGATTACACATCCGCGTCTTGAATCATCGGGAATACAAAGGGCAGGATAATACATAATCAGCCTCTCGATTTCGTCCTCTTTTTCGGCTGCTACTAACGAGCATACAAGTCCACCCTGACTGCAACCGCAAAGGGTTATGTGATTGTTGTCAACAAAATCAAGAGTTTTGGCATATTCAAGCACATCAAAAAGATTTTTCTTTTGAGTCTGTACGCTCATATTTACACTTTTGCCACCGGAAATTCCACTGCCGGACATACAAAAATCAAACATAATTACGGCATATCCTGAATCTGTAAATGCCTTTGCATAAGGCGAGGTAATCAGCATATTGCTTGCAAAGCCATGGCATAAAATGACCGTCTTTTTAGGGGTTTTTGCATCACAGTTAAGCATGATTCCTCTTAATGTATTTCCTGCACTTGTAATCTTGAATGGTTTAATTTTCATATACTTCATCCTTTCGTAGTTTCAATCAAGTAAGCTGTTTAGCAATGCTTCGCAACCGGCATAAATGTCCTTGTAGCACCTGCCAAAATCACGGGTATACCAAGGGTCCGAAACATCTGCGCTACTGCCGGTGTATTCCATCAGCTTATGGATTTTGCCCTGCTTATCTCCGCCGAGAATACGAGTCATATTGCGAATGTTGGCACTGTCCATCCCGATGAACAAATCGTATTTATCGTAGTCACTCGCTTTAAGCTGAACGGCTCTTTTACCGCTTGGGTCAATGCCGTGACTTTCAAGAACAGCCTTTGCAGGCGGATAAACAGGATTGCCGATTCCGTTCCATATTTCTTCTGTACTGGTAGCAGAGGAGGCAATTACAAATTCTTTTTCAAAGCCCCTGCGCCTAACCATATCTTTTAACACAAATTCAGCCATCGGCGAACGGCAAATATTGCCGTGGCATACAAACATAATCTGAATCATAATTATATGATATTTTATTCGTGTGTTGTTGTCAATAAAAAAGATTCAAGCCGAGAGCAAACGCCCTCGGATTCGTTTATGCGAGTTTTGAAAGTCGTAATCATTCTGTTTCGTCTGATTCAATTATAATCTCTGGTAATTCCTCACAAATTAATTTGTAAACTCGTTCCTCTTTCTTGAGAATAAACCTTTGGCATAGAACAAGTTAGCATATTCAATAACTTGGTTCATTTGAGCTGTATCTATTGTTGCACCGATAAATGCACCTACAACAGGAACTGCCTTTCCTATATTTTTTTGCGCTAACCTTTACCAATTTGCTCAAATACATTGGTAAACATGGTTTCTTCGAGGCCTTTTTTCAGCATTATTTAGTGCTTTTTTTGCAGCAGCGTTTGTTAACGCTCTCATTTGCGTTAACAATAGCGTTACGGCATCTTTATTCGCCATTGCTGTCCAGCCTTTTTTTACTGTTTGTTTTACAGTAGTCGTTTCTGTAATAAGCATCATTTTGGCTATCACACTTGATAGCTCACTATCTGTATTATTTCGTGGACTCAATGCATTTGTAAACACTTCACTTGCAATTTGAAGTTCTGTTGAATCGTGTTTAATATCATATCCATAAAATAACGCAACTGATTGTACTGCTCTATAATACAAAAATGTACTTAATACAAGGTTAGGTAGCAGTCCTACAAAACCTACCGCACCAAGTGCGCCACCTTCAACTATTGTTGCAACTAAGTCTGCATTCTTGTATTTATTTACTAATTCATAAATATCACATTCTCCCGCTAAACATATTTCTTCTAAAGAAGTAATTTCATTATCACATACAATCTCATTAACTCGTTTCTATTATGACCTGTCGTTACGGGCTTGTATAGAGCGTTAGTTCAAGGGAACAGTTCCTTGTAAATTTCTACCACTCTCATAATAGAAATTGTTTTTTCGCGAGGCAAAACAAAAACACCACCTGATGAACAGATGGTGTAAATATGATTTTTGAGTTATCGGTCATTATTTTATACAAGATTGGTGACGAGGTAGGCTCTGCGGGTAGCCACCGATAAGCTGAACAGCAAAAATTACTATATGACCAATCCGTCGTTTGACAAATAAACCGATAAAAACACCCCGGTGCAAATTCATTTTGACTTTGCGTCGGGGCAATTTTTTATTCAGTTGTAAGGGCGGTGAGCAGGGCGCGGCAGCCGGCGGCAATATCTCGATAAGCGCGGGTGAAGTCCCGGCTGTACCAAGGGTCGGTCACATCGCCGCTGTGTGCAGCCAGCTCTGCCTTGGCAGGCGGGTACACCGGATTGCCTTTTCCGTGCCAAATCTCTTCTCGGCTGGTGGCAGCGGACGCAATTTCAAATTGATCTGCCAGTCCGACCCGCCGTACCATATCCAAAAAGATGAATTCTTCCATGGGCGAGCGGCAAATGTTGCCGTGGCACACGAACAAAATGCGTATCGGCCGGTTCGTTACGCTCATTCTGCCAGCTTGGCCAAAATGGCGTCTGCCGCTTCTGCGGTGGGTGCAGTCTCAGAGAAACTCTTGTCCCGGGCGGTCAGCTCCACCACGCCGTTTTTCAGGTTCCGGGGGCTGACGATCACCCGCAGGGGCACGCCCAGCAGATCTGCGTCGGAGAACATAACGCCGGCGCTGACAGAACGGTCATCGTAGATCACTTCTACGCCCTTCTCCTGCAAGGTGTTGTACAGTGCATCGGCAAAGGCACGCACTTCTTCATTGTCTGCACGCACAGCGCACAGGTGCACCTGCCAGGGGGCAATGGCCTTGGGCCAAATGGGGCCGTAATCGTCGTGGTGCGCCTCGCACACAGCGGCGGCCAGTCGGCCAACGCCAATGCCGTAGCAGCCCATGATCGGCACACGGCTCTTGCCGTCCCGATCCGTATAGGTCATACCCATAGGCTCGGTGTACTTCTTGCCCAGCTGGAAAATGTTGCCCACCTCAATACCACGGGAAATATGAATGCTCTTTTTGCCGCAGCAGGGGCAGATACCTCCCTCAACCACCTTGGCAAAATCGTGGTACTCCGCGCCGGGCACATCCCGCTGCATGTCCACGCCGGTATAGTGGTAATCCGTCTCGTTGGCACCGGCACACAGGTTGTTGCGCCCCTCCAGAGAGCGGTCGTATAGCACGGTAAAGTCGCCGTTTAGATTGGCAGGACCGATAAAGCCGGCGTGCAGACCACATTCTTCGGTAATTACCGCCGGGTGAATTTCCTCACCCAAGAAGTTGGTGAGCTTAGTCTCGTTCACTTCCAAGTCGCCTCGCAGGAACAGTACCACATATTTGTCTTCATTATTAGTCTGGTACACCACGGCCTTGGCACTGTCCTTAGGGTCGGCGTGCAGATAGGTGCATACCTCCTCAATGGTGTGCATACCCGGGGTGTGCACCTTAGTCAGCGGCTGGGAGGGGGCATTTTCCACCGGCTCCAGGATAGACTCGGCAGCCTCCATGTTGGCCTTATATCCGCAGTCGTCGCACAGCACGATAGAGTCCTCACCAATGGGGGTCAGCAGCATAAATTCGTGGGATACGCTGCCGCCCATCATACCGGAGTCTGAAGCAACGGAGATCACCTCCGGCACACCGGCGCGGGCAAAAATGCGCTCATAAGCCTTGTGGCACTTTTCGTAATAATCGTCCAGGTCCTCCTGGCTGGTGTGGAAGGAGTAAGCGTCCTTCATAGTGAACTCTCGCACACGGATCAGCCCGGCTCTGGGGCGCGCCTCGTCCCGGAACTTGGTTTGAATTTGATAGATCATAAAGGGGTACTTGGTGTAGGTGCCGGCGTACTCCCGTACCAGTTGCACCGCAGCCTCCTCGTGGGTCATACCCAGCACCATATCGGCGCCGTTGCGGTCCGTAAAGCGCAGCAACTCTTTACCGATACTCTCATACCGGCCGGACTCTGCCCACAGAGAGGCGGGCATCACCACCGGGAACTGCACTTCCTGACCGTCCAGGTCGTCCATCTCTTCCCGCATGATTTGCTCCAGCTTCTTCAGCACCCGTTTTAAGGGCGGGTAAGAGGAGTAAATGCCGTTTGCCACATACTTGATGTAGCCGCCGCGCACCATCAGGGCGTGGCTGTCTACCTGGCAGTCTGCCGGGCGCTCCTTAAAGCGATCGCCAACTAAGTGTTCCAGTTTCATACAAAAAACCTCCAAAAAATAAAGCCCTAAGCCGATCTGTGACGATCGGTTTAGGGCGAATCATTGATCCGTGTTACCACCTAAATTCAGGCTGAGCCTGCACTCTGCGCGCTCTGTAACGGGAGCTCCCGGTACGCCTTAATAGCCTTTGCGTTCGGCGCACAGCTCAAAGATGGGTTCCTCCGCCGCCTGCCCAGGCTTGCACCGACCGCCTGTTCTCTCTGCACAGGGTGGGGGAGTACTGTTTCTCGTCCTTGCTGTTACCTTGGTATCATAGCAAATCGGGACCGAAAAGTCAAGAGCGCTCCGGGTTTGTCCGATCTTTTCTCTGTCCGGTGCAGCGGCGAACCAAGGCGCGCACTACCGGGTCCAGTCGCGGCTCCAGTCCCATGGCGATTATCAGCGCCGCCACAGTGAGCAGGAGAAAGAACATGCCCTGCATATACCAGCCGGGCAACCCGGCGCACAGCTTGACAGATAGCTTATTGAGCCAGCCATGTAAATTGGGCTGGTTGTGAATGGCCATTAGGTACAGAGAGTGTATGCCCAAGTAGGCAAGACCTTTGTTCAGCATAGGCACCTTGCCCAGCGCCAGGCTGATACCGAGGATTCCGGCGCAGCCCAGTGCAGCCGCCGCCAAACTCAGCAGCGGGCGAGAGGCAGTCAAATAGTACATATCCTGTGGCGCCGCCTGCGCCAGCAAACCACAGCAGACGGTCAGCACAGTGCCGCCAATGCCGCAGGCGGCAACCATCGCTGGCTTGGTACACTGATTTTGCAAAGAACGAAACGCACCTTGCAGCAGGGAACCGATAAACAGATAAAAGGCCGCCTCCATGGGGCGAAGAACCGTCAGCCCTACCATGCCCAGCACCCGGCCCACGCCGGACAGGGCGGTAAAGTCCACTGCTCTGCCTATACCGGCTGCCAGCAAAAACAGCCCGGCCAGGAACAACCCTTGTGCCCAGCGGGGCAGCGTGCTGCCGGTGAGCAAACTGCAAAGCAGTTTGCCAAAAAACAGGGCGCTAAAAAACCAAAGTACATTAAATCCGCACCCGACCAAAGCGGCAATGCCGTCCAGTGCCAGCGCCTTGTAGCTGCCGTGGCCTGCGATACAGGTCACCACGCTGCACAGCAGATAAATGGCGCTGAATAAAATGTAATAAAACAGCAGCCGGGCGTTCTTCTCCCAAAAACGACGGAGAGAAAAGCTGCATGCATCCCTTTGCATGACCAGCCCGGACACCACAAAGAACAGGGGCATCATATAACCGCCCAGCGCTGTATGCAAAGGCGAGGCGGGCAGTGTGTTGTACAGGATCACCGAGAGAATGCCCAGCCCTTTGGCAATATCCAGTTCTATTATACGCCCGGTGCGGGGCGACATTGCCGATTGCTTCATTTTTCGTCTCCTTGTGGAATATAAGCTCAATACAATTTTATTTTAGCAACCTGCCTACGGCTTGTCAATTCTTTTATCACTGCCGGATATAGGCGCTAATCAAACGAAAAAACGCAACTTATTCTTTACATCGGCGGCAAAAAATGGTACTATAGATTGTATTGCTTTGCACCGGTAGTGCTGCAAAGCGCCAAATTTTGTTGGAGGTACTGTTTATGACCAGTGCACAAGTTTGTATTCTGATCTCTATAGCCGTGTACCTGATCGCTATGCTGGCTATTGGTATTGTGTGCTCCAAGCGCAACAATACAGTAGACGATTTCTATTTGGGCGGCCGTCGGTTGGGGCCGGTGGTTACTGCCATGAGTGCCGAGGCGTCGGATATGTCCAGCTGGCTGCTGATGGGCCTGCCGGGCGTTGCCTATCTGACCGGTATTGCGGATCCGGGATGGACAGCCATTGGCCTTGGTGTGGGCACTTACATTAACTGGCTGGTGGTGGCACGCCGTCTGCGCCGATATTCCGCCCGCATTGGCGCCATTACCGTGCCGGACTTTTTCTCTCGCCGATTTGGAGAGAAAAAACATATTCTTACCGCCATGGCAGCCATTTTAATTATTGTATTTTTTGTGCCGTACACAGCCTCCGGCTTTGCCGCCTGCGGCAAGCTGTTTGGCACCCTGTTCGGTATGGACTATCATGTGGCAATGATCATTTCCGCCATTGTGATTGTGGGCTATACCGCTACCGGCGGGTTTACTGCCGCGTCTACCACTGACTTAGTGCAGAGCATTGTGATGAGCATTGCGCTGGTGGTGGTGCTGGTGTTTGGCGTGTCCAAGGCCGGCGGCGTGGGCGCCGTGGTGGAGAATGCGCAGAGCATGAGCGGCTATTTGTCCATGACGGCTACCTATGACCCGGAAAGCGGCAAATCCGCCACATACAGCTTGTTGAAAATTTTGTCTACCGCCGCTTGGGGGCTGGGCTACTTTGGCATGCCCCACATTCTGCTGCGGTTTATGGCCATTGAAGATGATCGCAAATTAAAGACCTCTCGCCGCATTGCCACCATTTGGGTAGTGATCTCTATGTTCATTGCCGTGGTGATCGGCGTAGTTGGCTCCGCTATGGTCAAGAACGGCGCTATGGGTGCCCTGGCAGACAAGGAAACCATTATTGTGCAGATCGCCAATCTGCTGTCCCGGCACGGGGTAGTTGCTGCACTGCTGGCCGGCGTGATCCTGGCGGGTATTTTGGCCAGCACCATGTCCACGGCGGACAGCCAGCTGCTGGCTGCCTCCTCCGGCGTCAGTGAGAATATTTTGGGCAGTCTGTTCAACCTGAATTTGTCTGCCAAAGCCAAGATGATCGTGGCACGGGTGACCCTGCTGGGTATTGCCGTGGTAGGCATCTTTATGGCTTGGGATTCTAACGCTTCTGTGTTTAAGATCGTCAGCTTTGCTTGGGCGGGCTTTGGCGCGTCCTTTGGTCCGGTAATGTTGCTGGCGCTGTTTTGGCGGCGCTCCAACCGCTACGGCGCTGTGGCCGGTATGATTGCCGGCGCGGTAATGGTGTTCCTGTGGAAGTATTGCATTGCCGATCTGGCACCGGTTTTGAAGATTTACGAGCTGCTGCCTGCGTTCCTGTTTGGTCTGCTGGTGAATGTGGTGGTGTCCCTGTGCACCCCTGCGCCGGACAAAGAGGTGCTGGAGCAGTATGACGCGGTAAAGGCAGAGAAATGAGCCCTTTGAACGATCCGAGAGAAGCGTTGCGCCGTGCCCTGCAATATGATGCCGGAGATCCCAAGCGGATACAGCATTTGATCAAGGTGTATACTTTTGCCGAAATGATCGCCGATGGGGAGCATTTGCCCGACGCGCAGCGGCGCGTATTGCTTACAGCTGCTGCACTTCATGATATTGGTATTCACAATGCTCAGCTGCATTACGGTTCCTCTGCCGGTAAATACCAAGAGCTGGAGGGCCCGCCGGTGGTACGCCAACTGCTTGCAGACTGGCCAAAGGATTTTGTGGAAGAAGTTTGTGATCTGGTGGCCAGACACCATACCTACACCGGTGTGGACCGATTGACTTTACGCATTTTAATTGAGGCGGACTTTTTGGTGAATGCGTATGAGGAGGGGCTTTCCGAAGAAGCCGTGCAAGTCGGCAGAGAAAAGCTGTTCACCACTGCGACGGGAAAGCACCTGTTGCAAATGCTTTATGCAGTATAAGATAATAAAAAACGCAAGGTGTATTTCGCACCTTGCGTTTCTTTGTGTCGTTTAAGATTTATTTTACAAAGCGGATCAGCCGATTGGTAAGTAGGGCTGCCAGCAGGATCTTGCCACACTCCGGCAGCAGGAATGGCACCACGCAGGTGGCCAGCGCCGCTTTTAATGTGGCTTTGTAAGCAATGATGAACCACACGGTGCCAAAGGCGTAGCATACAGTCAGGCCGATCACCATAAACAGGATCAACTGCCAAAACTTGTGACCGAACTTTTGCACCAAAGCGCCGGTGATCAGTGCGGTCAGGACAAAGCCGACAATGTAGCCGCCGGTGGGACCGGTAATGGCTGCCACGCCGCTTTTGAACCCGGTAAAGATGGGCAGTCCTACCATACCCAGCAGAATGTACACGATCACGGATACGGTGGAGCGCTTCCACCCCAGCAGTCCGGCGCACAGGCAAACGGCAAAGGTCTGCATGGTAAAGGACACGGTCATGGGCACGGCGATCTGGGCACACACAGCGATCAGTGCGGCAAACAGACCGATATAGGCAATGTCTACCGTGCGGAGTTTTTTCTTCTTCTTGCTGCTTTCGGCAGCTGCGGTTGTTTCTGACATACTTTTTACCTCACATTGAATTTTGTACTATTATGCCTTGATTTTGCGTAAATGTCAATCAAAATCATAAAATAAGTTGACAATTTTCAATTTCACGGCAAAATTTTGCCTGATTCCTGCCCTATTGCACAAATTTTTTGGCACTTTTTTGTGCACTGTACTGAATTTTAAGAATTTGATCCATATCGGTAGGCAAAGGCCGCGCCAGCGTGTATAATGGTGCTGATTTTTGAAGAAGGAGCGCACTTATGCAGCTGTTAGAAACAAAAAAAGAGAATTATATCGGCCAGGCAGATCCGTTTATTCTGGAAAGCGGCGGTCGATATTACATTTATACCACCGGCGATGATGGCATTTACGCCTACAGATCGGATGATCTGCTCACCGGTTGGCAATTTCACGGTATGGTGTTTACCGTGCCTGGGGAGCATAACTTCTGGGCACCCAGCGTTATTGAGCTGGATGGTACATATTATATGTATTGTTCTTATGAGTTCTTTGGCGATACGCCGGATCAGGGCGGTCATCGGGAGGCGCTGTTTGTTAGTCAGGCGGATAATCCCCTCGGCCCCTTTGGGCAGGAGAAGCAGATTCTGCATCCCTTTTCCATTGACTCCCAGATTGTGCAGAACGAGAGCGGCCTGTATTTGTTCTATTCTACCAATACGTTTGAGGGTGACCGGATCGGCACTTATATTGTGGTGGATAAGATGCTGGATCCGTACACCCCGGCAGGACACCCGGTGCCGGTGGTGGTGCCCACCCTGGACGAGGAGATCTTCCGTCGGGATCGGTACAAGCCGGGCCAGCACTGGCACACCATTGAGGGTGCTTGCTACTTTCGGGAGGGGGACTGGCAGTATGTAATGTACAGTGGCAATTGCTACTTGCAGCCTACCTATTATATAGGATACGCCCGAGCCAAAACAGACGAAACGGACCTGACCAAAATCAAGTTTGAAAAGGTGCCGGATGACCATACCTATGCACCGGTGATTCGCGCCAATGATTGGGAGGAGGGCACCGGTCATCACAGCGTGATCAAGAAGGATGGCGTATGGTACGCGGTGTACCACGCCCGTAATGTGGAAGACGACGGCTTTGAAGGCGACCGCCGCAACGCCCGGATTTGCCGATTGGAAGTGAAGGACGGCACCATTACCGCTCACCGCTATCCGGATCATATATAGGCATAATGCACCGCTGCTTACTACCAAATCTTGTGTACTGTATGCTGCCGGCGTACTAATGTTTACAGTTTGTTCATAAAAATCTCGCATTTGCTTGCATTTTTTTGTTGAAATTTGAGCAACAAGATGATATACTACTACTATACTTATAAGGAGGGTACTGCCTTGAGTAAAGAAAAGAAGCTTGCTAAGAAAGAAGCGAAGGCGGCCAAGAGAGAAGCAAAGGCTGAAAAGGCACTTGCTAAGGCAAACGCCAAAGCGGAAAAGAAGCATGCAAAGGCTTATGAGAAATTCGTAAAAGAAACTACGAAGAAAAACGAAAAAGGGGAAAAGAAAGCGGCCGCAGGCGGCAAAGCATTTACCGCCATTGCCATTCCGACCATCGATGCTTTCCAGACTAAGGGAGAGATCAAAGCAGAGAAGGCCGGCCAGAAGGCATACGCTAAGTTGGTCAAGAAGATCGACAAGAAGAATGCTAAGCTGGAAAAGAAGTGCGCTAAGAAGGGTAAACCTTTCGTTCCGATCCCCACACCGTCTCAGGACGAGATGGCGGCAAGACCGGAGAACAAGGGCGGCAAGATTGCTCTGATTGTGATTCTGATCCTGCTCATTTGGTTCCTGATCTACTTTATCGTTCGTTTTGGCGCGTTTGTTTACAATCCCGCCCAGGAAACGACGGCTGCGGAAGAGGGAACAAAAGTGGCTCAGACTTACGATGCGTATTCTAACCCGCATAAGATCACAACCACGCCGGATTACAGCATTGCGGATGCGAAGCTGCTGCTCAAGCAGACCATTCACGATAACTGGCAGGAGGTTGGCTACAGTGCGGATCCGTCCAGCAGTTCTATCTCTTACAACAATAAGGTGGTTACTGTTAACGGTGCAGATTGCTATGTGTTTAGCTGCTCCGGCAAGACTTTTGCTGTGGCTGTTAAGTTGTCTGCTGTGTACTATGCACATAATGGCGAGTACCAGCCGCTGACCTTTAACAACACCAATTACCTGTTTAAGTAATTACATACAGCCCACCTTTTCCGGGTGGGCTGTTTTTCTATGTGTTTTCTGTTCTAAAGATAATATCAATTATAGAAAAAGACCGCTGCGTTTTTCACAGCGGCCTTTGTTACTTATGTTATAGTGTGCTGATGTCGTAGGGTGTGCGTTGGTAAACGAAATAGTTGAGCCAGTTAGAAAAAATCAGGCTGGCTGTACTTTTCCAGCTGACCAAGGGCACCAGGTTCTCATCATCGTGGGGGAAGTAGTTGTAGGGCCTGTCAATGTCCAGTCCTTTGCTCTTGTCACGAAAATATTCTTTGGCCAGTGTATCTCGGTCGTATTCACTGTGCCCGGTAGAGAAGAAGTTGCGGCACTCCATATCGGACAGCAGGCTGACACCGGCAATATCACTGTATGCCAGGATCTGCAAGTCCTTAACCTGGGCAATGTCCTGCCGCAGAATTTCCGTATGCCGGGAGTGGGGAATGTAAAACACATCGTCCAGTCCCCGCATCAGCGGATGGGTCACATCTAAACTGCGGTGGGGGAATACGCCGAACATCTTTTTACTGAGCGGGTGCTTTGGAATACCGTAGTGGTAGTACAGCCCCGCTTGAGCGCCCCAGCAAATATGGAAGGTGCTATATACATTGGTCTTTGTCCAATCCATGATCCGGCAAAGTTCGTCCCAATAGTCTACTTCCTCAAAGGACATTTGCTCCACCGGTGCGCCGGTGATGATCATACCGTCGTATTTCCTGTCCTTTATCTGATCAAAGGTGTAGTAGAACTTGTCCATGTGACTTTTAGACGTATGCTTGGCAGTATGACTGCTCACTTGCAGAAAGTCCACATTCACTTGCAGCGGCGTGTTGCTCAGCAGACGCAGCAGCTGGGTCTCCGTGTCGATCTTGGTGGGCATCAAATTTAATATAATGATATGCAGGGGGCGGATGTCTTGCGTGTCCGCGCGCTTGTTGCTCATGACAAAGATATTCTCGATTTCCAAGCTTTGCTTCGCCGGCAATTCGTTATCAATACGAATGGGCATTGCAGATCCCTCCTTATACATTATATATATCGTTTAGCCATTATAGCAAATTGTGCACGGAATTGCAACCCGGTAAAAAAGTTGAAATTGGGTCTTGACATTTGCAGATCGGCGCGCTATAATATCACACGTTGCTTAACCGCAGCGCAGCCGACAGCAAGGCGCGGACGCTTGATTGTTTCGATCCCGCCGCTGTTAAAAAAATGAAAAACTTGAAAAAAGATGTTGACATTTGCGGCAAGTTGTGGTATAGTTATCAAGCGCTCGAGAGAAGAGCGGCCGGCCGAAAGGCTGGATAAGGACCTTGAAAATT
>ERZ857801.2009-NODE-2009-length-18764-cov-6.654070_pt1 | contig 18764 bp, 15 predicted proteins | sample MGYA00519762_ERZ857801 | MGnify/ENA primary metagenome ERZ857801 (study PRJEB31778, sample SAMEA3449368) | human gut metagenome | biome: human gut; feature: human-associated habitat; material: faeces | place: United Kingdom | collected 2010/2012 ...
TACACAGATACTTCATTAGTATACCCAGAATCCATGATAAAGTAAAGAGGAAAAATACTCAACCTACTGGAATTTTGAAGATTTTTGCCTTTTCTTTTCTCTTTTAAGGGAGTATAATAAGTTCAACTAGCATACCGGGAGGATCTTATGCCCAAATATTATGGCTGCCCCTGTGAGGGCTGCGGCAAGCCGCTGACACTGCAGGACGATATCGTTGTCTGCCCCGACTGCGGCGCGCCTTATCACCGCGATTGTTATGAAAAGCTCGGCCGCTGCATCCATGCCCCGGCCCACGCCGCCGGATACGAGTGGAAGTTCCCTTATCAGGAAAGTGAGCTGTGCACCTGCCCTGCCTGCGGCGAGCGCACCCTGCGCAGTGAATCCGTCTGCCGCTGCTGCGGTGCGGCCCTGCCCCCGGAGGGGGCACAGGAACCCACAGACCGTGCCGATTCGGACGAGCACAGCGAGGAGTTTGATTACTCCACCTTTTACCGCCAGTTCCAGGAGACCGGAGCCCCGCAGGTAGACCCGCTGCGCCAAACCTATCAGGCGGCTTTTGGCAAGGAAGAGGTCATGGACGGCATCCCCTGCAAGGACTGGGCGGATTTCATCGGCCCGGCTTCCCCTGCCTACCTGAGCGCCTACTGCCGGATGCAGCTGTCCCACACCAAGACTTCCATGAGCTTTTCGGCCATGCTGTTCGGCCCATTCTATTTCTTCTACCGCAAGGCGTGGAAGCCCGCGTTCGCCTTTCTGGCCGCCGAGCTGGTGCTGGCCCTGCCCACCTTCATTGACCTTTTGCAGATCACGGACAGCAGCCTGGCCCCGGGGCTTTCCACCTCCACCCTGCTCACCCTTTCCCGGGTCTGCTCGGTGCTCAGCTTTCTGCTGATGATCGTGCGCGGCCTGTATGGCAAGTGGCTCTACCGCCAGAGTGCCGCCGAGAAGATCCGCCGCATCCGTGCGGAGTTTCCGGACGCGGCACAGCGCAAAGCCGTGCTCTGCGCTCAGGGCGGCACCAGCTGGGCCGCCGTGCTCGGCTGTCTGGTCCTGCTCATGGTCATCGGCAGCGCGTTCACCCTGCTGCTTGGCCCCAATGTGGATGCCCTGATCCATCTGGTCTACGGCTGAGCGTTCAGCCTGAAATGATATGATGAAGGAGTTCCGAACCATGAAAAAAGTTACGAAGGCTGTCATCCCTGCCGCCGGTCTGGGCACCCGTGTGCTGCCCGCCACCAAGGCCATGCCCAAGGGGATGCTCCCCATCGTGGATAAGCCCGCCATCCAGTATCTGGTGGAGGAAGCCGTCAAGTCCGGCATCACGGACATTCTGATCATTCTGGGCCGCAACCAGAGCATCATCGAGGATCACTTTGACCGCAGCCCCGAGCTGGAAGAAAAGCTGGCCGCCCCCGGCAAGGAAAAGATGCTGGAGGAGTGCCTGGGCATCTCGAACCTTGCCAACATCTTCTTTGTGCGCCAGAAGCAGACGCTGGGCCTGGGCCACGCCGTGAGCATGGCAAAGGCTTTTACCGGTGACGACCCGTTCGTGGTCATCTACGGCGACGACGTGATCTGGGGCGAGGACCCTGTCTGCGCCCAGCTCATCCGCGCCTATGAGGAGTTCGGCCGCCCGGCTGCTGGTGTCTCCGCTGTGCCCTGGGCCGATGTGAGCCGCTACTGCAGCCTGAAGACCACCCCCATCCACGACAACTATTTCTTTGTGGATGACATGATCGAGAAGCCCAAGAAGGGCCAGGAGTTCAGCAACTACTCCATTCTGGGCCGTGTGCTGCTGACCCCTGAGATCTACGATATCCTCGCCCACACCAAACCCGGTGCAGGCGGCGAGATCCAGCTGACCGATGCCATGGCCGAGTATGCCCGCAACTGCGGCGGCATGACCGCTGTGGAGTTCACCGGCACCCACTACGACATGGGCAACAAGCTCCGCGTGGTGGAGGCTCAGGTGGAGCTGGCATTGCAGCACCCCGAGATCGGCGAGGCTTTCCGTGCCTACCTGAAGGAGTTCTGCAAAACCCTGTAATATTCCGCTTCTTTTCCATGACCCAAGACCGCTCTGCCGCCGGGCAGGGCGGTCTTTTGCTGCAATAACCCCGGCAAGGAATTGGTTGATACAAAACAGTTCCTGCGGTATACTGGGCGTGAATGTTTTTTATGTAAAGATCGTGTCAAAGAGAAAGCGAGGTTTTTTCATGGCAAATGCCGACCGCAGCGCGGAGCAGTTCCGCAAAATGACGGAGACCCCCATCCCGAAATTGATCCTGAGTCTGGCGGCTCCCACGATATTGAGCATGCTCATCACCAGCATCTACAATCTGGCCGACACCTTTTTTGTGGGCCAGATCTCCACCAGCGCATCCGGTGCGGTGGGCATTGTTTCCAGCCTGATGGCCATTATCCAGGCGCTGGGCTTTATGCTGGGCCACGGCTCCGGCAGCATCATCAGCCGCAGCCTGGGCAGCCAGAACACCGATGCCGCCACCCGGTTTGCTTCCACCAGCTTCTTCACAGCGCTGGTGTTTGGCGGCATCATCACAGCGGCGGGCCTGCTCACCCTGCCCGATTTTATGATGCTGCTGGGCAGCACCGAGACCATCCTGCCCCATGCCTGTGCCTACGCGCGGTACATCCTGCTGGCCGCTCCCATTATGATGTCCAGTCTGGTGATGAACAATATCCTGCGCTATGAGGGCAAGGCCAGCTTTGCCATGATCGGCCTGGTCACCGGCGGCCTGCTGAACATTGCGCTGGACCCGCTGTTCATCTTTGGGCTGGGCATGGGCACCGCCGGTGCGGGCCTTGCCACGGCTCTAAGCCAGACCATCAGCTTCTGCATCCTGCTGTCCATGTTCCTGCGGGGCAAAACGGTCAGCCAGTTCCGGATCACGGCAGTCACCCACAGCCCGGCGGAGTTCGGCACCATCCTGATGACCGGTATGCCCAGCTTTGGCCGTCAGGGCCTGAACAGCATTGGCGGAATGCTGCTGAACATCGCCGCCCGCGGCTATGGCGACGCTGCCGTGGCCGGTATGAGCATCGTTTCCCGCATCTTCATGTTCATTATCTCGGTGGCCATCGGCACCGGTCAGGGTTTTCAGCCGGTGGCAGGCTTCAACTATGGTGCCCAAAAGTACCGCCGGGTGCAGCAGGCCTGCCTGTTCACCATGGCAACCAGCTTCTGCTTTCTCTCTGTCATTCTCACCGCCTGCTGGTTCAATGCCGAGACCCTCATCCGCCTTTTCCGTGATGATCCCGAAGTCACCGCCGTGGCCCTGCCCGCCTTCCGCTACCAGTGCTTTGCCATGCTTCTGCAGCCCGTGATCGTGGCGGGCAACATGCTGTTCCAGTCCATCGGCAAATCGGGCCGGGCCACCTTTCTGGCCTGCTGCCGTCAGGGCGTGTTCTTTATTCCGCTCATCCTCACCCTGCCCCGGGCCTTTGGGCTGCTGGGTGTTGAGATCTGCCAGCCCATCGCCGATGTGCTGACCTTCTTTGTCACCGTGCCCTTCCTCTTCCCCTTCCTGCGTCAGCTGGTGCGGATGGACGAAGCCGAGGCTGCCGAGGTCTGAGCGACCCCTGTAACAAAACTGTAACCATGACCGGACGTTCGATTGCAATTGAACGTCCGGTTTATTCGTATTATAATCAGGATAGGAAAGTTAAATTCTGCCAAACCTGTGAGGTACGCTTATGAAACGTTCTGTTCTCCGCATCGGCTGTGCAGTGCTCAGCCTGTCTGCCGCGGCAGGGCTGCTGGCCTCCTGCTCCCTGCTGCCTCCGGCCTCGCCCCTGCCCGATTCCAAGCCCGCCCAGGCTGAGGAAGCGCCCGGCCCCGCTGCCGCTTCACTGGACGACGGCAAGCTGCGCATCCTGTACAGCAACGGCTCCAACGGCGGCAATACCGTGCTCTGCGGCAATACCGTGTTGTATCAGGCCGCCAGCAGTGAGACCGTGTATCTGGTGCCGGATACCCTGACCGGCACCGTGCGGTACTATCTGCGGCAGTGGTCAGCCCCCGGCACACCCACCGGGCGGGCAACCGCCCTGTGTGACCGCAGCGGCAAGGAGATCCTGACCTTTGACCGTGCCTACGATGCTGTCCTGACCGGCAGCCTGCTGGTCCTGACCGCACCGGAACAGATGGCCTATGCCCCCTACAACAACCACGCCGCAGGCGATTGCCGGGTGATCGACCTTGCCACGGGTGAGGAGCTGGCTGTGCCAGAAAACGCCTACGGATGCAGCATAGCAGGCAGCTATCTGGCCTTTGAAGTCTGCAATGTCCCGGCAGACTATGTGCAGGAAAACGAATGGGGCGATGATCTGCCCCTCTACTGCGCCGTGCAGGTGCAGGATCGGCAGGGCGAGGTGGTCTATCAGGCAGAGCTGTCTGCCCTTTCCAACTTCTACGCCAGCAGCAGCGACAGCTCTGCCCCCACCGACTGGCTGGTGGTGAGCCACTACAACGAGGATGGCACGACGGGTGCCGACAGCCTGTACAACCCCACCACCGGCGAGGAGCTGACCGGTTACCAGCAGTACACCGGTGCAGGCACGGTCAGCCTGTACAACAACGACAGATACCAGCTGGTGGATCTGGTCAGCACGGAGCAAAGCGCCGTGCTCTGCGAGTATGACCAGCCCATCCGGTATTATGTGCCCGGCGCGGCAGTCACGGAGCCAGATGCCTCCACCCCCGAAATGGCGGGGCGGTATCTGTTCCACGACCTGCTCACCGGCGAGGAGAAGGATCTCTACGATGCCAATACGGATGATGCCACGTTGGCCATCTATGCCGTAGACGGCACCGTGCGGGTGTTCGACCGGCAGACCGGTGTTCTGCTGACCGATACCACCATCGACCCGGTGGAAAATCAGGTGCGTACCCATATTTCCCCCGAGGGGAACGGCTGGGCCTGGATCGAGCAGGATGACAATGACAGCTACGACGCAACGGCCATCCACATCTGCGGGCCGGACGGCATCCACAAAACCCTCGACCCGGCCAAGCTGAATGAGACCTACAACTACTACTCGCCCCTGCTCTCCACTGAGGACGGCATCTACTTCTACGGCTGCTACAACGGCCCCGGCAGCAGCTGGCTCTACGATGTTCTGGACAGCGACGGCAATGTGGTGGTAAGCGGTCTGCGCACTTGTGCCGGGTACTACGCCAACAGCGTCAATGGCCTGCCCGAGGGCGTGTTCGCTGCCGTCAAGGGCTTTGAGAGCGGCTGGATGGACCTGACCGGCCAGTGGCTCTACGCCGAGAGCATCTTCGCTTCCAGCAACGATGAAATGGACAACGGTTTCTTCTAAGGAGGTTTTTCCATGCGTACTGTCAAAATTTCCCGCCGCGCGTTCCTGACCGGTCTGGGTCTGGCATCCACCGCCGCCCTGCTCTCCGCCTGCAACACCGTGCCTGCCTCCTCTGATTCGGGGGCGGCACCGTCTCAGCCGGATTCTGAGGCCCCTGCCTCTTCTGCCGCCAGTGAAATGCCCGCACAGCCCATCCTGAGCGTGGATGAATTCCCCATTACGGATGGCAGCACGGCCTGCATCCCACTGATCGCGCAGATCATGGCCGACACCACCGGGCTGGATCTGGAGACCGCCCGGAGCGCCGTGACCACCAACACCACGGCCCAGGCCTGGCGCAACCTGGGCCTGTACGGCAACAATTACGGCGATTCGGTCAAGCTTATCATCGCCTACGAGGCCCCGGAATCCGTCAAGGAGGAGCTGAAGGCTGACGGTGACCCGCTGGAGCAGAAGGCCATTGGCCGGGACGCGCTGGTGTTCATCGTCAACGAGGACAACCCTGTGCAGAGCCTGACCCGGCAGCAGCTCAAGGACATCTACGCCGGAACGATCACCAATTGGAAAGATGTGGGCGGCAAGGATCAGGAGATCATTGCCTTCCAGCGGCGGGCAGACTCCGGCAGCCAGACCCTGTTCCAGAAACTATTGATCCAGGGCGGCCCGCTGATGGAGGCCCCCACCGAGCTGGCCCCCACCGCCATGGGTGAGCTGGTGGACAGCATTGCAGAGTATAACAACTCTGCCAACGCCATCGGTTTCTCGGTCTACTACTACATCGACCAGATGTACTCCAAGCCCGGTCTGCGGCTGCTGGCCGTGGATGGCGTGACCCCTTCCAACGAGACGATTGCCGACCAGAGCTACCCGCTGTGCAACGAATTCTATGCCGCCATCCTGCAGGATTCCGCTGCCGACAGCCCGGAGCGCAGGATCTACGAGTGGCTCTCCACCGATGCAGGCCGTTCCTGCATTGAGCACTCCGGCTATGTAGCCGTCCAGTAATTCCCAGAAAATTCGGCACATTTCATTGACTTTGCTCAAATCCTTTGCTAAACTTAAGAAAAGTTTGTCAGCTTTTTTCGTTTCACGATCTTGAGCAAAGGAGATGCTGCATCATGTCCCATCCTTCCGACACCCCGCACTCCGCCCACGTTGAGAGCCGCAGCCGCAAAGCACTGCGCAGCTACATCATTCAGGCCTCCACCCTGCTGGAGATCGTGCTGTCCGGGCTGGTGCTCATCGGCCTGCTGCTCAGCTTCATTCCTCTGCTCAAGTGGATGCCGGGCCTGCTGTTTGATGGCAACGATGTAGAGATCCGCGGCTTCCTTGAGCGGGCGCTGGACATTGTCATCGGCGTGGAGTTCATCAAGATGCTGGCCAAGCACAGCCCAGGCAGCAGCCTGGAAGTGCTGCTCTACGCCATTGCACGCCACATGGTGGTCGGCCACGAATCGGCTCTGGACAACCTCATCAGCGTGGGTGCCATTGCGTTGATCTTTGTCGTGCGCAAGTTCTTCTTTGTGCCGGCCTTTGGTGCCCACCTGCCTGACGGCAAGCCCGCTCCGGACCTGACCCCCAACCAGAGCGGCATCCCCGCCGAGGAGTTCCGCACCCGCCTGCGTCAGCGCATCCATGCAGAAGCTCTCGCCGAGGAGGAGGACGACGAGGAGGATGAGACCGAGGAAGTGTAAGATTTCCGAACACACAAAACCCGAGGATAGCTGTGATGCTGTCCCCGGGTTTCTTATTTGTCCGCGATTCCGTTTTCAGGCTCAGGCGTTGGTCTCGCCGCCCTCAACGACCAGCTCATCCTCATAGTCAAGGCCGTAGGTATCCACCAGCGTCTCCTCGTAATCCTTGTGGAAGAAGCTCTCCTCGCCCAGGCTCTTGATCTCGTCGTTGATCCAGTCCAGCAGCGTGGTGTTGCCCTTGCTCACAGCGGGGGCGATGGTATCCTGGCTGCCCAGAGAGGGGATGCCCACCGTGTAGCCGGAGTTCTGCTTTGCAAAAGCGATGACCTCGGTGTTGTCGTTGGCCCATGCTACGCCATTGCCGTTTTCCAGCGCGTTCTTGGCGGTTGCGTAGGAATCATACTTCTGCAGGGGAATGTCGGGATATTCCTTGGTCAGGTAGGTCTCGGCGGTGGTGCCGGAAATGACGATCATCTGATCGTCGGCGTTCCAGTTGTCCAGACTGGTGATGACATTGCTGTCGGGAGAGATGACACCCAGTGCAACATTCATGTAGGGCAGTGCAAAGTCCACCTCCTCGGCGCGCTCGGGCGTAACGGTGAAGTTTGCCAGAATGATATCGACCTTGCCGGTCTGCAGGTACTCAATGCGGTTGGCGGCCTCCGTGGAGACGAAGTTAGCCTCCACACCCAGATCCTCGGCCAGGCGGCGGGCAAAGTAGACATCATAGCCCTGATACTCGCCGTTCTCGTCCACATAGCCAAACGGGTTCTTGTCGGAGAAAACGCCGATGTTCACGGTGCCGTCCGCCTTGATCTCGTCCAGCGTGCGGAACACGTCACTGCCCACAGCTGCGGCACTGCCGGATGCAGCAGAGCCGGAAGCGGCAAAGGAGGAGGATGCGCTGCCGCCGCAGGCAGAAAGCAGGGCGGCGGTGGAAGCTGCGCCCAGACCCAGCAGGAAGGCACGGCGAGAGATCTTGTTAATTTTCATGGTAGTAACTCCTTTCCTTTCTTTCCCATATAAAAATCTATCCATGATCTGTGACATCATTTCACAGCATCAGACAAAAAGGTTCAAAGTGGAAATGGGCTGCTGCACATTTCTCACTGCTTTGCAACCGCATCAAAGGTGAACGTGCGCAGGAAGCGCTGTGCACGTTCGGTCTGCGGGTGGTCGAAGAAGTCCGCCGGGGACGCTTCCTCCACAATACGGCCATCGTCCAGAAACAGCACCCGGCTGGCAATTGCCCGGGCAAACTGCATCTCATGGGTGACGATCACCATGGTCTTGCCTTCACGGGCCAGATCGAGCATGACATCCAGCACCTCGCGCACCATTTCAGGGTCAAGGGCGGCGGTCACTTCGTCGAACAGCAGGATCTCGGGGTGCATACAGAGCGCACGCACAATGGCGACACGCTGCTTCTGACCACCCGAAAGCTCCCGGGGGTAGCTGTTCTTTTTGGCCAGCAGGCCCACGCGGTCCAGCAGGGCCTCGGCTTCCTGCTGCACCTCAGCCCGGGGGCGTTTCTGCACCTTGGTGGGAGCCAGCAGGATATTTTCCAGCACGGTCAGGTGCGGGAAAAGCTCATAGCTCTGGAACACCATGCCGATGCGCTGGCGCAGGGCCGCCAGATTCTTGCCGCCGTAGGCGACCGTCTCACTGCCCAGCTTCACCCGGCCCGCCTGCACCGGCTCCAGACCGTTCAGACAGCGCAGCAGGGTGCTTTTGCCGCAGCCGGAAGGGCCCACCACAACGATGACCTCACCGGGCTTGACGGCAAAGCTGACATTATCCAGAACATTGGTCTTGCCATCGTAGCTTTTTACCAGATGGTCTACAGTCAGGATCGGCTCTGCCATAACAGTCACTTCCATTTCTTTTCGAGGTAACCGGCCAGCAGGCTGATGGGCCAGCAGGCCAGAAAATACAGGATAAACACGGTGAGGTAGATGCCAAACGCCGCGTTGGGGCTGGCGGTGCGGTTGGCCTCAATGATCTGCTGGGCCACCTTGAGCACCTCCACCACACCGATCATCAACACCAGGCTGGTGGTCTTGATCATGCGGGTGATGAGGTTGATGGACAGCGGGATGAGCCGCCGCACTGTCTGAGGGATGATGATGTACCAATAGGTCTGCGCCCGGCTCATGCCCAGCGCCTCGCTGCTCTCATACTGATGCTTCGGGATGGCGATGAGGGCACCGCGGACGAGGTCGCTCATCTCGGCCGTGCCCCAGAGCACGAACACGATGACCGCCGCCGTCTCGCCGGAAAGATCCCAGCCAAAGGCCCGCGTGGTGCCAAAATACACCAGAAAGAGCAGCACCATCTGGGGCATGATGCGGATGAATTCCAGATACACCCGGAGGATGGCTTTCAGGATGGGATTTTTGAAGGTCATCAGCACACCCAGCAGGATGCCCAGCGGCAGGCTGATGAGGACAGACACAGCGCTGATCTTAAGCGCCACGCCCAGACCGCCCAGCAGACGAACCATATTTTTGCCCTTGAGCAGGACCTCAAGACCCAAATCCGGCATAGCGCAGCCTCCTTTCCAGCCAGCTGCCCAGCAGGGACACCGGCAGCAGGATGATGAGGTAGAACACCACCAGCAGGAAAAGGTTCTCGGCCGTCTTATAGTACAGGCCGATGAGGTCTTTTGCCGTGAACATCAGATCCATCAGGCTGATGGCGCTGAACACGCTGGTCTCCTTGAGCAGGAAGATGATATTTGCCATAAAGGCCGGCATACTGATGGAGACCGCCTGCGGCAGCACCACATAGCGCATGGTCTGCAGCCGGCTCATGCCAAGGCTCAGGGCACTTTCTGTCTGGATGGGTTCGATGGCTTCCAGCCCGCTGCGGAAGGCCTCGGCCATGTAGCTGCCGCCCAGAAAGGCAAGGCCTGCAATGCCGCAGAGCTCGGCGTTGGTCTTGATGCCGATCTTGGGCAGGCCGTAATAAAGAAAGAACAGCTGGACCAGCAGCGGCGTGTTCCGGCTGAGCTGGATATAAGCGCCCACGATACGGCGCAGCACCGGCACTTTTTCGTACTGGAGCACGGCGCAGACAAGGCCCACAAAGATGGCCCAGAAGATACCGGCCACGCCCAGACGCAGGGTGAGCCAGGCCGCTTTTTCATACTGCGGCAGATATTGCACCATCACATTCCAGTCCATGTCTGTTCCCCTCCTTTTCTCCTGATCTTGCGGATGTTTGTTTCCGTTGGCCGTATGATATACCCATTTCCCCAGAATGTCAATAGGTTTATAGGTTTTTTTGTTGCACAAATTCCGGTCAAATTGATAAACAAGCTATTCATCGCTGATTTTTCGCTCCTGCTTTTCCACGCAAAAATGCCGTCTCTTGCCTTTTTGCACAAGAGACGGCGGGGTGTTTTGGGGATTTAGTTTTGTTTTTCGAGAAGCTGGTCTACCTTTTTCTGAATTTCTTTGTTGTCGCCCTCATAGTTGATTTCTGATAATGCAAAGCAGCATTCAAATGCAGAATTACCAATCGTCGAGACCTCTTTTCCCAAAAATACCGTTTTCAAAGAAATACAGTTCGCAAATGTATGCGGTCGGATCTCTCCCTTTATCTCTACTCTTGCCCGGGTCAACTTCTCACAGTCTGCAAAAACGCAGTCATCTTCCAACTTTACATTCTCTGGAAGGTCCAGTTCTCGCAGTCCGGTACTTGCAAATGCCGAATTAGAAAGCTCTAGCCCACTATTCTCCGGAAACTCTACCTTTTGCAACGCAGCACAGCCAAAAAAAGCTGACGCACCGATTTTGATCAGCGATTTTGGCAGCTGCACAGATTTCAGATTATAACACCCTGAAAATGCGGCAAAGCCAATCTCCGTAACGCCTTCCGGGATACTCACCGATTCCATGGTGGTATTATTTTTGAAGCATCCTGAATCAATTTTGGTAAACTTCCCGCTGGGCAGAACAACATCCTTTTGCTTGCCGGTATCGTAGCTTTTCAGCACGCCATTCACGATCAATGGATTCTCTTTTTCCGGCACGCTGGATGCTGGCGGCTCCGGTTCACTGGAAGAAGCCGATTCCGAGGGGGCGGGCACTTCCTCCGGCTGAGAGGGAGCCGATACCTCACTGGAAGCGGGCGGTTCCGCAGGCGCGGGCATCTCTCCCCCGCCGCAGGCAGAAAGCAGCACGGTACCGCACAAAAACAGTGCTGTGCACAGAACGGTCCTCCATTTCATAGCGAGCCTCCTATTCTGCCCCGCAGGGGCCATCTTCTTTTTTCAGAACACCTTGCGGCACTCCACCACAAGGCCGACCACCCGCACCTGCACCCGTTTCAGATCATAGATCTGGGGCTGGTGCACGGGGTTGAAGCTTTTGGGGGTCAGAACCACAAGGCTCCCCTCCTGACGGAAATATTTCACGGTGGCTTCATCGCCGTTGACCATCACCACGGCAAGCTGGCCGTTTTCCACCTCCGGCTGCTCCCGCACCAGGATCTCATCGTTTTCCGAAATGCCCATGGCGTTCATGCTGTCGCCCCGGACACGGAGCCAGAAGTACCGTGCCCCGTCCTTCCGGGTGATGGGGATGTAGCCCTCAATGTTTTCTTCCGCATACATGGGCAGGCCTGCACGCACCGTGCCCAGCAGCGGAGCCGTGAGAGCGGGATCGAACGGGACAGCCCCTTCGGGCAGCTTCCGCTCCTCCTGCACCGACGGGAAGGCTTCGCCCAGCAGCTCCCCCACCGGCACACCGAAATAGGCAGATACTCTGGCCAGCGTCTCGCCCGAGGGGGTCGCCCCGGTGTTTTTCCATTTGGTCACTGTGGAGTTGCTCAAGCCCATCTCCTGCGCTGCCCGGCTGCGGCTGATTCCTCTGGCCTGACACAGGGCCGTGTAGCAGTCATAAAACACAAATTTTGCACTCCTTCTTGTGCAGAACGCCAGTTTTCTAACCAGATTCAGATTTTCCATTGACTTTCTGAATTCAATCAGATATTATAGCCTCACAAGCTGATTTTGGTTAGATTTTATCCACCAAACCTTCTGCGGTCTTTTCACAATCTTACCGGAAACTCTAACCAAAGTCAAGCTTTTTGAACGCAAAAACCACGACAAAAGGAGTGAAACTGTATGATCGAACGTCAGATCCATTTATCCTCGGGCGGCGGGGCTGCTTTGCAGGGGTACGACGGCCTGCTCCGCTTCGGCTACACCAAAAACCGGGGCATCTACGCCCTGCGGGTAGAAGCCGACGGCGAGTGGCAGGGCATGACCCTGCGGGCCTTCTGGCACCTGCCGGATGGGAACGCTGCCCCCTCCACGCTGGTGGTGGACGGCCTTGTGGAGGTACCCGCCCTCATCACGGCTGTGCCCGGGGAGGGGCGCATCACCTTTGAGGGCACCGATGGCACCCGCACCCTGACCAGCGCGGACGTGTGCTACTGCGTGGCCGAAAACTCCGGCACGGAGGACAGCACCCTGCCTCAGCCCGGCACGCCCGCCTGGCAGGCCCTGCTCGACCGGCTGAAAGCAGCTGTGGAAAGCGGTGCATTCCGGGGCGAAAAGGGTGACCCCGGACCACAGGGAGAACCCGGTGCCGCAGGACCCACCGGCCCCAAAGGAGAGCCCGGCCCGCAAGGCCCGCAGGGAAAACCCGGCCCCCAGGGCCCAAAAGGTGACCCCAGCGATCCCGGCCAGTGGGAGCTGCTGGAAAAGGTGTCCCTGAACGCCGCCGCTGCCAGCTTTGAGCGCACCTTTCCCACCGAACTGCAGGCGCTGAAGGTGCTGTTTCAGGCAGGCAGCAGCCAATCCAAGGGCACGCTGCACTGGGTTTGCAGCACCAGCGATGGTGCTCAGCTGCTCAGTGCTTCTGCCCCCTGTGCCAGCAGCTCGATGTCCAGCCCGCCCACCCGCACCTTTGCCAGCTTTCAGGCACTTCCCTGCTTCGGGCAGTATCTCTGTTTTGCCGCATCCGGCACCACGGGTGCACCGCCTGCGGTCGTTCTGCCTGCCGAAAGCAGCGGCCAGAATGTGGATGCCAGCCAGAAGCTCGGCAGGCTGACCCTGACCGTGGACACCAACGTCCGGCTTGCCGCCGGTGCCACGATCGAGCTGTGGGGCGTTCCGGCCTGAGCAGGCGCACCGAAACCGTTTCCGACAGAGCTTTCGGTAAAATTTTTTCACTTTCCATGAAATTTTTGTGTTTTGTCTTGATGCATCTTCCATATTTTGTTATACTGGTTAAAAAGCGGAAAGTGGGGAATCGGCCATGGATGTCCCTATTCGGTTTATCGATTCGATCATCAACAATCCCCTGCTGATGCATTTTCTTGTGCATCGGTGGTTTTTCCTGCTGGAATATGACCCCCGTCTGGATCAGCTGCGGGCTTACGATACCCGGAGCCGCACGCTGGAGACACTGGATGCCTACCTTGGCTCCGAGAAGCCGGAGCACGCCACGATCTTCGCGGAGGACCGCTGGAAGATGCGCGCCCTGCTCACCGGTGAGCTGTACGGCCCGCTGGAGATGCGCTTTCTCTCGCCGGAGGGGGTGTATTATTCCCGGGAGGTGGATGCCCGCCCGGTCGAGGACCCCGCCCGCGGCACGCTCTATGTAGGCTACGCAAAGGACATCACCGACCAGAAGAATCAGACCCGGGAGCTGCTGGAGCAGGCCCGCCACGATTCCCTGACCCAGCTGTATAACAACCGCACCGGCAAGGAGCTCATTGACCGCTATCTGCAGGCCAAAGATCCCTATGCCTCCTGCGGAATGCTGGTCATCGACCTGGATTTTTTCAAGAACGTCAACGACTGCTACGGCCATCTGTTCGGCGACAAGGTCCTGCAGGAGTTTGCCCGGCTGCTGCGCACCCTGTTCCGCTCCAGCGACATTCTGGTGCGGTTCGGCGGTGATGAGTTCGTGGTGTTTTTGAAGGATATCCCCAACACCACCCTGCTCCAGAAGACCCGCCAGCTTTCGGAATCCGTGCAGCAGGTGAAGTTCTGGGAAAACGATTACCGGATGACCTGCAGCATCGGTGCCTGCTTCCTGCCTGAAAACACAGCGGGCTATTCCTTTGACCAGCTGTTCGAAAACGCGGACTGGGCCCTGTATCAGGCCAAGCAGAACGGCCGCAACCAGTATGTATTCTGCGATAATCTGCGGCGCTATGCCCAGGCGGTTCCTGCCGCCCCGGAAACAGCCGATATCGATGCACGCTACCTGCACAACGATCTGATTTCCACCGCCTTTGAACTGTTCGAGAAGAACAACAGCTTTGAGACCGCCATTCCCCTCTTCCTGAAGATCGTCGGCATCCGGCTGCAGCTGGACCGCATCACCATTGTGGACACCCGCATCCGGGAACGCAGCGTCTCCCGGCAGTTCCAGTGGACCTCTCCCCGCGCGGAGCCGGTGCCTCTGAACGGTGAATCCTATACCAAGGAGGACTTCCTGACCCTGTTCCACAGCTACGATGAATACGGCACCACCGTGCTGCAGGCCGACAACATGGGGATGTACTCGCCGCAGGGGCGTGCACTGCTGATGCAGGGCGGGGCCCAGACAGTGGTCTACGCTGCCATGTACGGCGAGGGCGAGTATCAGGGTGCCATTGCCTATGTGGTGTGCGGCAGCAAGCGGTACTGGACACCCCAGAACCGCCGGGAGCTGGGCGAGATCACCAAGATCATCAACGCCTACCTGAGCAAGCATCTGGCCGTGAACGCCGTGAGCCGCGGCATGACCTCTGCCCCCGAGTTTGACCGGCTGACCGGCCTGCTGGCCTTTTCCCGTTTCAAGGAGGAGGTCTTCCACAAGATCATCGGCGGCTACGCCGAGGGCTTCCAGATCTTCTACTGTGACTTCGAGAACTTCAAATACTTCAACGAAAAATACAGCTACGCCACCGGTGATCAGCTGCTGAAGGAATTCAGCAATTTTCTCATCGAGGCGGCCCGCCACTGGGGCGAGTGCTTCCTGTGCCGGGTGGTGGGCGACCAGTTCGTGCTCTACTTCTCCTGCCGCGACGAGAAAGGCCCGCTCCACTATGCAGACACGCTCTGCCACCGGTTTGAGCAGTATCAGGCCCAGCATTACCCGGAGGTACGCCTGCGGGTGCGGATGGGTGTGTATGCCATTGAGCCCGGCTGCCTGAGTGCCTCGGCCGCCATCGACAAGGCAAACTTTGCCCGCAAGCAGGTGCACAGCAATACCCGCGTGTCTGCTGTCCAGTTTGACAAAAAGCTGGAGGTCAAGCAGACCCTGACCGGTGAGCTGCTGAGCGGCCTGCCGCAGGCGCTTGAAAACGGCGAGTTCAAGCTGTACCTCCAGCCCAAGTTTTCGCCCAAAGATCTCTCTGTCATTGGAGCTGAGGCGCTGACCCGGTGCAGTTCCAACGCGCGGGGCACCGATTTCCTGCGGGAGATCGTGCATCTGGTCAAACGGCTGGGCTACAACGTCATCTGTGAGGGCATCGAGACCGAGGAGCAGGTGCAGCTCCTCCGCTCGCTGGACTGCGACGGCGCGCAGGGCTTCTGGTTTTCCAAGGCCATCCCGGCTGAGGAGTTCGAGCGGCGGTATCTCTGCGATTGAGACAAAAAACACTCCCCTTCGGGTGGAGCCGTGCGGCACACGGTCCTGCCCGAAGGGGAGTGTTGCTGTTTAGAAAGAATTATACCGTGGTCTCGACCCGGGGAGCCCCACCGGCGATTTCTTCTGCCGTCAAGGGGGCAGCCTGCGCCGGGGCGTTCAGGCGCTCCTTGGCGACTGCCAACATCAGCTTGATGCGGTTTTCCTGGTTGACCCGGGTGGCACTGGGGTCATAATCAATGGGGGTGATATTGGCGCTGGGATACAGGGCACGGATCTTGTTCACCATGCCCTTGCCCACGATATGGTTGGGCAGGCAGCCGAAGGGCTGGGCACAGACGATGTTGCCGTAGCCGCCCTGCACCAGCTCGATCATCTCGGCGGTCAGCAGCCAGCCCTCGCCCATCTTGGCCCCCAGCGAAATGATGCCGTGGGGCTTTTCCACCAGCTCCTTGAAGGGCCCGGGGGCGTAGAACCCGGCATCGGCTGTGGCCTTGAGCATGGCACGCTCCACACTGTCCAGCCAGTTGAGCAATTGATCCGTGCCCATCTTGACGGCCAGCTTGCCGCCGTAAAGGACATGATCCTCGCCCATATTGAAGATGCAGTACTGCACAAAGCCCATCAGGCCCGGGAAGTTCACCTCACAGTCCTGGCTCTCCAGGAACTTCTGCAGGTCGTTGTTGCCCAGGGGGCTGTATTTAACGTAGATCTCGCCGACTACGCCCACCTTGACCTTGGGCACCCGGGTCACGGGGATGGCCGCAAAATCCTTTGCAATGAGCGGGAAGGTGTGCTTCATTTCCCGGGCAGTAAAGCCCTTGCCGGCCAGCAGAACGCGGCCCAGACGCTCGACCCACAGATCGACCATCCGGTCAGCGGCACCCTTTTCGTTCTCGTAGGGGGCCACCTGATTGCGCAGGGCACAGAGCATATCGCCGTAGAAAATGCAGGCCAGCGCGCGGCGGGCCAGCGGCAGGGTCATCTGGAAGCCGCTGTCTTTTTCCAGACCGGAGAAGTTCAGGCTGGCAACGGGGATCTGGGGATAGCCCGCCTTGACCAGAGCCTTGCGGAGCAGGTGGATGTAGTTGGAAGCACGGCAGCCGCCGCCGGTCTGGGTGATGAGCAGGGCCGTGTGATCCAAGTCATACTTGCCGCTGTTCAGGGCATCCAGAAACTGGCCGATGACCAGCAGGGCCGGATAGCAGGTGTCGTTGTGGACGTATTTCAGGCCAAGCTGTGCCACGGCGCTGCCGCAGTTGCCCAGGATCTCGCACTTGTAGCCGTCGTAGCGCAGGGCGTATTCCAGCAGCCGGAACTGGGTAATGGCCATGTTGGGGATGAGGATGGTGTGGGTCTGCTTCATCTCCGGGGTAAATTTTGGATAATTGTATTCCATAGGTTCCTCCTATGTATCAGGCTTCTGCCTTGGGGGCGGCCTTTTCCTCTGCCGCCTCATCGCGCTCCTCCAGAGCGGCGAACAGGCTGCGCAGACGGATGTTGACCGCACCCAGATTGGTGATCTCATCGATCTTGAGCTGGGTGTAGAGCTTGCCGCCTGCCTGCAGGATCTCGCGGGTCTCATCGGTGGTAATGGCATCCACGCCGCAGCCAAAGGAGACCAGCTGCACCAGATCCATATCCTTCTGGGTGGTGCAGTACTTGGCCGCCGCATACAGGCGGCTGTGGTAGGTCCACTGGTTCAGCACACTGGTGGGGAACTTTTCCACCCGGTTGGAGATGCTGTCCTCGGTGACAACAGCCGCGCCGTGGCGGGTGATGAGGTGGTCGATGCCATGGTTGATCTCAGGGTCAACGTGGTAGGGGCGGCCAGCCAGCACGATGATGCGCTTGCCCTGACGGCGTGCCTCATCAATGATCTCGCTGCCCTTGACCCGGATCTGGGCCATATGGGCCTCGTGCTCGGCGTAGGCAGCATCGGCAGCGGCCTGCACTTCCTTTTCGGTAATGCCGCCGAAGTATTTGGGCAGGACTTCCTTTGCCATCTTGCGGACAAAGTCCTTGGGGCGGTGGATGCCCACATAGTCATAGATAAACTTCTGGCCCTCCAGCTCGGGGCAGTTGCCTGCCAGAACTTCAGGGTAATAGGCCACCACAGGGCAGTTATAGTGGTTGTCGCCCAGACCTTCGTCAAAGTTGTAAGTCAGGCAGGGGTAGAAGATGGCATCCAGGTGCATCTGGCTCAGGGCCTTGATGTGGCCGTGGCTCAGCTTGGCCGGGAAGCAGGCGGTGTCGCTGGGGATGGTGGCCTGACCGGCCAGATACAGCCCCCGGCTGGACACCGGGCTGGTGTGCACGGCAAAGCCAAGTCTGGTCCAGAAGGTGTGCCAGAAGGGCAGCAGCTCGTACATATTCAGGCAGAGCGGGATGCCAATGGAGCCGCGCTTGCCGGGCACAGGCTTGTAACCGGCCAGCAGCTGCTGCTTGTAGGCGTACAGATTCAGGCTGTCGTCCTCGCTCTTGCCGGTCACGGGCTTATCGCAGCGGTTGCCGGAGATGAACTTGCGGCCATCGGTAAAGGTGTTGATGGTGAGCTGGCAGTGGTTGCCGCAGCCGCCGCACTTGACACTGACCACCTTCTGGTCGAAGGCTTCCAGCTCGGCCAGATTCATCATCCTGGAAGTTTCCTGATGGTTCTTATGGCTCTGGCGCAGGCCGAACAGGGCCGCGCCGTAGGCACCCATCAGGCCCGCGATGTCGGGGCGGATGACCTCCACGCCCATCTCCTTTTCAAAGGCGCGGAGAACAGCTTCATTGTAGAAAGTACCGCCCTGCACCACGATCCTGCGGCCCAGCTCCTCGGGGCTGGATGCGCGGATGACCTTGTACAGCGCGTTCTTGACCACACTGATGGACAGACCGGCGGAAATATTCTCGATGGAAGCGCCGTCCTTCTGGGCCTGCTTGACCGAGCTGTTCATAAACACGGTGCAGCGGCTGCCCAGATCCACGGGGCGGTCTGCGAACAGGCCGAGAGCGGCGAACTTCTTGACATCATAGCCCAATGCCTGAGCAAAGGTCTGCAAAAAGCTGCCGCAGCCGGAGGAGCAGGCCTCATTCAGGAAGATGTTGCTGATGGCACCATCCTCGATCTTGAAGCACTTCATGTCCT
>ERZ857801.2019-NODE-2019-length-18654-cov-4.199957_pt1 | contig 18654 bp, 15 predicted proteins | sample MGYA00519762_ERZ857801 | MGnify/ENA primary metagenome ERZ857801 (study PRJEB31778, sample SAMEA3449368) | human gut metagenome | biome: human gut; feature: human-associated habitat; material: faeces | place: United Kingdom | collected 2010/2012 ...
TCTCCTCTTGAACTCTTTTTCCACAAACCGTTGCACTTCACTTGACAATCCGCCCAGAAGAAAAGGAGCGAGCCGCCTCAGTGGACTTGGAGGAATTCCTCCGTCAGAGGGGCGAAAAGCTTCTTCCGTCTGGCCGAGAAAAACGGCTGGCCAGCGACCACAGTATCACCATCCGCGGCAGTGAGTGGTACGATCATGAGGAGCATGAGGGGGGAAATGCCATCAGCTTTGTTCGGCGGCGCTATGGATTCAGTTATCCAGAAGCTGTAGAGGAGCTACTGGGGCGGAAGAATGGAGTAGTCTATCCTGCCGCACAAAAGGCAGAGACACCGCCCAAGCCATTTGAATTGCCGGAAGCCAACCGCGATATGCGCCGGGTGTTTGCCTACCTGGTAAAACAGCGGCACATTGACCGCGGCATCGTTGCCAACTTTGCCAGAGCAAAAACGATCTATGAAGATACCAAATATCACAACTGTGTGTTCGTAGGGAGAGATGAGTGCGGTATTCCACGCCATGCCCACAAGCGAAGCTGCAACAGCGTAGGCAAGGCCTTCCGCCAGAACATAGAGGGAAGCAATCCCAGGTACAGCTTCCACCACATGGGGACAGATGGACAGCTCTTTGTATTTGAGGCCCCTATTGATCTGCTCTCCTACATCACCATAAACCTGGAGGATTGGCAGTCCCACAGCTATGTAGCCTGCTGTGGAACCTCTGCCATTCCTGTGCTGTCCATGCTGGAGCGGATGTCTGCGCCCAAGGAAGTATACCTCTGTCTGGACAACGACCAGGCTGGAGAAACTGGTAGCCTGCACATGGCGGAGAAAATCGCGGAGCAATTTAACATCGCATCAGACCGGCTGCTTCCGCACCGCAAGGACTGGAACGATGACCTGTGTGCCGGGAATCAGGAACAAGAACAGACGGCTATGTCCATGGGGGTGCAAGTATGATGTCAGAACAGATGATATTCCTGCTGGTGGTTGGTGGGCTGCTGTTCCTACTGGCAGCCCTGACCTCCTCCAAGCGGTATTCCCTCAACCGGATCAAGGCCAAGACCGTGGGGGACGGGCAGCACGGTACCGCCCGCTGGACCACACCCAAGGAGATCCGGGAAACTTTCGCCCATGTGCCGTTCCAGGTAGAGGCTTGGCGCAGCGGACGAAACCGTCCCAAGGTCCAGGGACTGGTCCTTGGCAGTACCATGAAGAAGAAGCAGATCATTGCCCTGGTAGACAGCGATGACATCCATTGTCTGATGATTGGCGCCTCCGGCGTGGGCAAAACGGCCTTCTTCCTGTACCCGAATCTGGAGTATGCCTGCGCCAGCGGGATGAGCTTTTTTGCCAGTGACACCAAAGGAGACCTGGCCCGGAACTATGGCACAATCGCGGAAAAGTACTACGGCTACAAGGTGTCGGTCATTGATCTGAGAAACCCCAGCCGGTCAGACGGGTACAATCTGCTCACCGTCATCAACCACTGGATGGATCAGGCACGAAAAGATCCAAAGGATCTGGGGGCCAGAGCCAGGGCGGAGAAGTATGCCAAGCTCTTGGCGAAAACCATTGTCAATCCAGAGGGAGACAGCGCCAACCGGGGACAGAATGCCTATTTCTATGAGGCGGCAGAGGGAGTTCTGGCTTCGGTAGTTCTACTGCTGTCCGAATACCTGCCGCCCACACCCCAAGAACCGATTGATCGGAGGCACATCGTCTCTGTGTTTAAACTGGTACAGGATCTAATGGAACCCTCTGCCGTAAAAGGAAAAACACAATTCCACCTCCTGATGAGCAAGCTGCCTGAGGACCATATGGCCCGGTGGCTGTCTGACTCTGCCCTGAAAACATCAGATCAGGCTATGGCCTCGGTCATGTCCACGCTGTTCTCTCGGCTCAATTCCTTTCTGGACAGTGATCTGGAACAGATCATCTGCTTTGACAGCTCCATTGATGCAAAGACTTTTGCCCAGGAGAAATGCGCTATCTTTCTGGTGCTGCCGGAGGAGGATCCAACCAAGAATTTTATGGCTGGGCTTATGATCCAGAACCTGAGCCGGGAGCTGTTTACCCTGGCGGATGCCTACGGTGGCAAGCTCCCCAACCGGGTGGTATTTTTCTGCGATGAACTGGGTACCATGCCGCCCTTTGACATCCTGCCTCTGTTCTCAGCCGGACGCTCCCGGCGGCTGACCCTGGTACCCATCATCCAGTCCTTGGCCCAGCTGGAGAAAAACTACGGCAAAGAGGGTAGCGAGATTATCCAGGACAACACCCAGGACACCATATTCGGCGGCTTTGCGCCCGGGAGCCAAACTGCAGAGACGCTGTCCAAATCTTTGGGCAGTCGCACTGTGCAGACAGGTTATATTAACCAGAGTAAAAACGACCCCAGCCAGTCCCTGCAGATGGCTGGAAAGCCTCTGATGACGCCCGACGAGTTAAAAGCCCTCCCCAAGGGAGTATTTATCGTCATGAAAACAGGCCGCCATCCCATGCGTACCCGTCTGCGGCTATTCCTGGAGTGGGGGATCACCTTTGAGGATCCATACATAGTGCCGCCGCGGGAAAACGCTCAAGTACGGTATGCGGGCCGAAAAGAACTGCTGAACAGTATCATTCAAAGATATGAATTTGCCCAATCAAGGTCAGGCGCTATGCCTCTTGACTCTGAGAAGGGAGAAAGAAATAAAAACACTGCTGGGATGAAAACTTAGGAGGAGTGAGTACGGATGAGTTATTTTCAAAGTATCTATGCCGATGAGAATCTGCCTCATCGGTGTAAAACGGTCTATATCTATCTGAAAGATCGGTCCTCCACTTCCGGTTCCTGCTGGCCGGGAGTGAAAACCATTGCCTCAGATCTGGGACTGTCCCGCTCCACCGTCAAGCGGGCACTGAAGGAATTGGAGAATACCCGCTGGATACAAAAACAGCTCAGATACCGGGAAAATGGTAGCAGTACATCTAATTTGTATACCATCCTGCGGTAGTAGCCATAGCTCATGGGACGCAAAAACAGAAACAGGCGCACACTCGCATCAAGAGAAGTGTGCGCCTGTTTGCTGGACCCAGGGGCGGCTCATTATGGATGCCCCAGAAGAGATCACTCTATCGGAGTATTTAAAGCAGAGAGTATTTTTAATGAGAGGTCTACCAGGGAACGGTAATGGTGCTTGGCTCATGACTTTAACAAATATATTGTAGAGGGAAATCACTATCATGATAACACATAGAGATGATCCTTCTCTTGGGCAGTAACAGCGCAATAAATTTCTTTGATTTATTTTAAACTATACTGTGATTTCAGAAATATTACGGTATAATAAATAAAATAAACTCAGAGTGATACAACATGACAGTGAAGCAAAAGTGATGAATTTTCTTATGGACGGCGAAGTAATTCCAATTGAAGCAGATATGCAAAGTCATTAACTGAAAAGAAGTGAAAATAACCCAGGAAATAGTTCACATTTATAACTGCATGGAAGGGAGTAACGCTTCAAAGAGTAGCTCGTAGGGGTGGTTATAGCCTTCCCAGAAGAAGAGGGCTGATGAAATGCGAGCCGTACAACATTGGCCGTCCCAATAGGCAGTGTACCGTGCAGAACTGGCTTTTGTTGGAGGACTGCTGAAATAAGCAACAATAACTAGGTTGTACGACGGGGGTGATGAGTAACAAGGTGCGTATAATCCCTTGTATATATTGATTATCTGTGTAGAGGCAAAAGGGGGATATTCAACTGCAACGGGATTCTCAGTAAATCAGGTGATATCGACTGCTTTAATCTTCCCATTATAGTTTGATACAAATGTTTAGGGAGGTGCCAGTATGGCATTTTTAAATGAAAATGAGTGGATACTCCTCAATGAAATTGCGTATAATATTTCTTTTATCTATACAGTAGAGGAGATGCAGCAGGAAATGCTGAATCGATGGCTGCCCTTTCTTATTCCTTATGATGCAGCTATTTTTGCCCGGATCTCCACCACCGAAGACGGGGCCTATCAGTTTCAGACACCCGCAGCGTTTCAACTGTCTCAGCAGGCGGTGAATGCCTGGGTACAGGAGAGTTTAAACTCAGATGCCTTTCGCTGGGTCCTGTATACTTGCAAAGGCGGGGCTTTTCGGGAATCCATGTCCGTTCCGGAGGAGCAGATAAAAAATCAAGGAATTTACCAGAACTTTTATTTGCCAAACCACCTGACCTACTCGGTGGGACTCTCGATCTGTTTCCGGGAGGAGCCGGTGGGCCTATTGCGGCTGTATCGTGAGGCAGACAAGCCTCCATTCAGTGAACGGGATATGTTTGTACTGGAGCAGCTGCACAAGCACTTTGCATACCGTCTGGTATATGAGGCTAAAAAGGGCGACACCCGTTATTTCTTTGCAAAAGGGTACCATGAGAAGCTGTGCCGTCAATACGGTCTGACCAGTCGGGAGGGAGAGATGTTGGATCTGGCGGTACATGGACTGTCCAATGAAGACATTGCCCAAAAAATGAATATCAGCATCCATACGGTAAAAAAACATTTCCACAGTATTTACACCAAGATGAACGTACGGAATCGGGTGCAAATGCTCCAAAGCCTCCCAATGTCCACGAACAAGATTGATTTTGATGCACTATAAATAAATGGAAGCAAAAAAGCTTGCTTGAAATTGTTTGAATTGCAGTATCCTTTGGTGGTATAAAAAGAAACATCGGTCCCATACAAAGAAACATAAGATCTCCTTGGATAATACATGGATTAAATAAGATGGAGCCGGCGCTGAATTTCAACGCCGGCTCCATTTTGCTATATTTAGGATACAAAAGTTAGGGGATGTATATGAAACGAAGGGATATCTATTGGGTGGCTGCCTATGGACTGCTGGCCACGGCCACCGTGCTCCTTTGTGTTACAGGGGGCTTTGCTTGGTTTAATGCAATGTATCCTTATCTGGCCGGATTTATTCAATTTTCCGTCTATGCTACGGCGGGAGAGCTGCTCTCGGGGCGGATGCTGGAGGGACACTGGCAGATCAACCGGGCCACATGGTTCAAAAGTGTAAGCTGGGGAGTAGGAGGCCTTTTTGTTACCCTGGCCTTCAGCGTGTTCAGCCAGGGTACGCAGCAAGCCATGGCGGCTGGGCTGCTTCCCGGATATGGAAATGCTTTGGCGCTAGCCTTTTTTACCAGCTGTACCAACAATCTGTTTTTTGCCCCCATCCACTCCGCCCTGATGCGGGTGTGTGGAAATTATGGCGAGATCCGCTTTCTAGAGGGACGCCATATTACGCCGCGCCAGGCAGTGGACTCGGTGGACTGGGGCGAGCTGGTGGATTTTACCCTGTTTAAAACCATTCCACTGTTTTGGATTCCCATCAATACCGTTGGTTTTCTTCTTCCCCAAGAGTATCGCATTGTATTTGCCGCAGTCCTTTCCCTGGTGTTTGGTATATTGATGACCATTCTAAAACTCAGGGAACGGAAAAATCAGAGCAGAAAGGAGTCACTTGTATGATTCAGATTTCAGACAACACCCAGCAGATCCAGCCCTCCAAGATCCGGAAAATGTTTAATAAGGCGCTGGAATATGACCGTGTGCTCAGCTTCACGCTGGGAGAACCGGATTTTACCGCCTCGGCAAATGTGGTGGAGGCCGGGTGCCGGGCCATCCGAGAAGGCAAGACCAAATATTCCGAAAATGCGGGCCTGCTGGCTCTGCGCCAGGCTATCGCCCGTTATCTTGCGCGTACAGAAGGGTTGTCCTACGATCCGGCGAGCCAGATCGTAGTAACGCCCGGAGCTATGGGAGCATTGTTTTTAGCCCTGAAGGTGCTGCTGAACCCAGGAGATGAGGTCATCGTCAATGAGCCCTGCTGGACCAATTACATTCAGCAGATCCGGATGTGCGGCGGCGTGCCGGTATCCGTGAAAACTGATGCACAGCGGGGGTTTGATTTGGATGTATCCGCTGTTGCCGAGGCCATCACCAGCAAGACAAAGGCGATCATTTTAAACAGCCCCTGCAATCCCACGGGAGCCGTAGCCAGTGCTGAGACACTGTCCCAGCTGGCAAAACTGGCTCAGGAGCGGGACCTGGTGGTGCTAGCAGACGAGGTATATAAGCATATCCTCTTTGACGGGAGGACATACACTGGATTTGCCACCCTGCCCGGAATGAAGGAGCGCACGTTGGTCATTGACAGCCTTTCCAAAACGTATGCTATGACCGGCTGGCGTATTGGCTACGCCGCTGGACCGGAGGAACTGATCCGAAATATGATCAAGCTGCAGGAAAATGTCAGTGCCTGTGCGGCTACTCCATGCCAGGTTGCTGCCATTGAAGCGTTGGAGGGATCTCAAGATCACCTGAAGTATATGGTGGAGCAGTACCGTCTGCGCAGGGACTATGTGATGCAGCGGATCGCTGAAATTCCAGGCCTGTCCTGTCATACTCCTGCCGGAACCTTCTATGCGTTTATCAACATCAGCCGCCTGGGCATGCCCTGTGAGGAATTTGCTATGAAGCTGCTGGAAGAAAAGCAGGTGGTTGTGGTGCCCGGCACCGCTTTTGGAGACTTTGGCGAAGGGTACATCCGCCTGTCCTATGCCACATCGATGGAATGCCTGGAGCAGGGTTTGGATGCTTTAGCGGCGTTTATCCGCTCCCACATGGCCGGGGAGGAGCCGGCATGAACGATATCAATGGTTCCCGTCTTTCCCGCCGCCTGACCCAGTTGGGGCAGATCGGCTTTATGCCGGGGGAAGGGACCACCCGGCTGCCTTATACTCCAGCCTATGACGAAGGACGGACCTATGTGCAGCGGTGTATGGAGCAGGCGGGACTCCAGACGTCGATTGATCCCGTAGGCAATCTGGTCGGCGAGCTGCCGGGCAAAGGGAAAACAATCTGCATTGGCTCCCACATCGACACCGTACCTGGCGGCGGCATCTATGACGGAACCTACGGCGTATTGGCGGGGATCGAATGTGTGCAGCGCCTTCGGGAAATGGGCTATCAAAATCGACATCCCATTCAGGTGGTCGCCTTCACCGAGGAGGAGGGCAATGTCATTGGCGGTACCTTTGGCAGTAAAGCCTTCACCGGCGGAGAAATCGACGGGGCCATGCGGCCCAATCTGGTCCTTCACGGTCTTACCATGGAAGAGGTCAACGCCTGCCGCCGGGATCTGACCCAATATCAGTGCTATTTGGAGCTGCACATTGAGCAAGGGGGACTTCTGGAGGCGGAGGGGGCGCAAATCGGCCTGGCAGGCGGCATTGTAGGTATCGTGCGCTACCGCATGACGGTTTCCGGCTGTGCCAACCATGCAGGCAGTACACCCATGCATCTGCGGGATGATGCCCTGGTAAGCGCCTGCCGGATCATTACCAAGCTTATGGATCGGGCTAGAGCCGCTTCGCCGGATATGGTTTGTACCGTGGGCACGCTCCAGGTATTTCCGGGAGCGGTCAATGTGATTCCTGGCAAGGTGGAGTTTATTGTGGAGCTGCGCAACCCGACCATGGAGCCCATGGATCAGGTGATCGCTTCCGTGCTGGAAGAGCATGCGGATCTGACAGGGGAAGCGTATATCCGTCAGGAGCCTACCCAGTGCAGCCCGAAGCTGATGGAGCTGAGTGAGAGGCTCTGCCGTGGCCGCGGCATCCACTTCCTCAACATGTTCAGCGGCGCTGGTCATGATCTGATGAATTGGGGACAAACCGTGCCCTCTATGCTCCTGTTCATTCCCAGCAAAGACGGAATCAGCCACTCTATTCGTGAGTACAGTGCGCCTGAGGACCTGTACCGGGGTGCCCAGCTGCTGATGGAAATGGTTCAAGCATTGGATCAAGAGGAGGGAGATATGTGAAAATCAAGATCATTAACCCCAATACGACACAATCCATGACCGACAGTGTAGAGAATCTGGCCCGCCGGGTAGCCCGCAGCGATACCCAGGTTTGGGCCGTCAGCCCGGCGTCCGGACCGGACAGTATCGAATGCTATGTGGATGAGCATTTGGCCGTTCCCGGAGTTCTGAAAGAGGTGATCCGGGGAGACCGGGAGGAAGGAGCCGACGCTTTTATCATTGCCTGCTTCGGGGATCCCGGGCTCCAGGCTGCACGGGAGGTCACCTCTAAGCCGGTGCTGGGGATCTGTGAGTCGGCCATCACAGCGGCAAAATTCATTGCCCCCTATTTCTCCATCGTATCGGTGCTGGATCGCTCCCGCAAGGTGACGGAGGATGTGGTGACCAATTACGGAGCGGAAAAATACTGCCGCTCCATCCGCTCCACCGGCCTGAGCGTGCTGGAATTTGGCCGGAACCCGCAGAAGGGGTTGGAGGCTCTGGCACACCAGGGAGAGCTGGCGGTGCGGCAGGACGGCGCGGAGTGTATCCTGCTGGGATGTGCCGGTTTTGTGGACTTTGTCCAGGACTTGTCTGCCCGGTTGGGCGTTCCCGTGCTGGACGGAGTGATGCCCGCAGTCAAATTTGCAGAGGCCATGGTGGACATGGGGCTGCACACCAGCAAGGTATCTACCTGGGGATTTCCGGAGCCTAAGAAGATCGTGGGGTTCCCCATGTTTACGCAAGAAGATTTGATGTTTTAGGAGATGACTGTATGCGTACCTTGATCAAAGGAGGCACCATTGTAACCGCGGAACAGGAGTTTGTGGGTGATATCCTGGTGGAGGATGAGATCATCCGTGCCATGGGGGCCCATTTGGACGAGAAGGCAGATCGTGTGATAGATGCCCAGGGTAAATATGTGTTCCCGGGCGGCGTAGACCAGCACACCCACTTTTCCGCCCTGTGCAATGTGGGAGATCGGGACACCGCAGGGTATGAGACCACTGACTCTGCCATTGTAGGCGGAACTACCACCATTGTGGATTTTGCGCCTCAAGATCCGGACCGGGGACTGCTGGATTCCATTGATTACCGAATTAATGTGCGGGCAAAGGACAAAGCCTGTGTAGACTTTGCCCTTCATGCCATGGTAACGTATATTATGGACAGCATCTTTGACGAAATCGAGGACTTTCCCAGGCGGGGAATCTCTAGCATCAAGATCTTTATGGCTTACAATGGTTCACCCCTCCACGTGGATGACGGAACTTTCTTCCGCATTCTGGAGAAAAGCCGCCAGGTGGGCGCCACCGTCTTTGTTCACGCAGAAAATGGTGAGATCCTGAATTTCCTGCGCAGCGAGTGCGTAAAGAAGGGACAGCTGACCCCCCATTACCACTACGTCTCCCGCCCGCCCTTTACCGAGGCGGAGGCAGTGCGTCGGGCGATCTACCTGGCTGGCCAGACCGATACACCTCTATACATTGCCCATATGACCTGCAGGGAGGCCATTGCCGAACTGCAAAAGGCGAAGGGGACTGGCCAGCGAGTTTCTGGTGAGACCTGTACTCATTATCTAACCACCACCAAGGAGGTCCTGGATAACCCCGACTTCAACGAAGCGGCCAAGTTTGTCTGCTCCCCTGCCCTGCGGGATCAGGAGGACTGTGAGGCCTTGTGGCAGGCTCTGGCCGGCGGACTGCTGACGGCGGTCTCCTCTGACCATTGCGGCATCGACGTAGCAGAGCTCAAGCAGGCGGGGCGGGACGATTTCACGCAGATCCCCAACGGCTCCCCCGGCGCCGGTGATCGCCTGCACATGGTATGGACCGAAGGCGTATGTACCGGCAAGCTGAGCCGTCAGAAATTTGTAGACGTCATCGCTACCCAGCCAGCCAAGATCAACGGCATTTACCCCCGAAAGGGCACGTTGGCGGTAGGTTCCGACGCAGACATTGTGATCTTTGATCCCAGCTATGAGGGCGTGATCCGCCTGGCGGACAACCCCAACGGCGTGGACTACAACCTTTATGAGGGCCGCCGCCAGTCCGGCCGGGTGGAGACCGTTCTGCTGCGGGGACAGGTGGTAGTGGAAAACGCCAAGTTTGTGGGCCGCTATGGCCAGGGACAGTTTATTCCCGCCAGCATGTATGCCTCCGGTTACAAAAACCGGATATAGCAGGAAAGTATATGCAGGAATAGTTATTTAAAAGGGAGGTATACTAATGCAACTGTTCGGAAAAAAAGAAATCCAGATGCCTCATGTTTTTTCAATTATTATTGTATTAATTGTTTTATGTGGATGTTTAACTTATATCATTCCATCAGGGATTTATGACCGAATTGAAAGCGGTGGAATTACGAAAATTGATGTAGATAGCTTCCATTTTATTGATCAAACACCTGTATCACCATTTGAGTGGTTTGTTGCCATCCCGGAAGGCTTTGCAGCTGGTGCATCTGTTATTGCGGTAATTTTTATCTGTGTTGCAGGAATGAGTATTTATACATCTACAGGAGCGTTTACTAACTGTATTAATTTTTTCATTAAAAAGTCCGGGAAAAAAGGTACAGGACTACTAATATTTGCGCTAATGTTGTACTTTTTCCTTAACGGGGGGTTAACTGGTGCAGTAGATGGGCCAGTAGCGTTAGCACCGATAATTATTGGGTTTGCACTTGCGGCTGGCTACGATGCATTAACAGGACTAAGTATTGTGTGCGTCTGTGCAATATGCGGATTTTCTTGTGGGCCAACAAATCCATATACTGTAGTAGTGGCACAGGAAATTGCGGAACTTCCTCCTTTTAGTGGTGCTGCATTAAGAACTGTCTGTTGGCTGGCAATTATGGCAGTTACTTTCCAGCATATCTATGCCTATGCGAGTAAAGTGCGTAAAGATCCAAGCAAAAGTTTAGTGCCCGGGATTACTGCTGCAGATATTGGCATTGTAGATAATGGAAAAGAAGAGTTAAGCAGAAAAGATAAAATAATGGTAGTTATGCTTCTGCTTACAATTATTATTGCAGTTGTCTGCTGTTTGGTTTTCCAGTTCTCACTTCCACAAGTATCTGCAATCTATATTATCAGTGGTATCATCGGAGGGATTGTTTACGGTTACAATAATAATCAAATTGCAACAATTTTTGTCGACAGCGCAAAGAACGTATTTGTGGGTGCGATGTGTATTGGCCTAGCCAGAGCAATTCAAATTTTCCTGACTAATGGCAATATTATTGACACAATTGTGTACTATGCCTCGAATGCATTAAATATACTTCCTCCCAGCATTGCCGCAGTTGGAATGTTTGTGTTTCAAACTATTATCAATTTCTTTATAAATTCTGGTAGTGGCCAAGCAGCTGTAACCATGCCAATTATGGTTCCTTTAGCAGATACACTGAATATTACCCGCCAAACGGCAGTGTTGGCATTTCAATTGGGCGACGGTTTATCTAATTTAGTATTTCCCACCTCGGGATCGCTGTTTGCCTATTTAGCATGTTCAAAAGTTGATTATGGAACATTTTTGAAGTTTGTCATTCCCCTTTTCCTAAAAATCAGTACAGTTGGTATTATTTTTGTTTTGGTAGCGTCTTTTACAAATTATGGACCTTTTTAAAGTAAATAAATACATTTAAAATGTATGTCTAGAAATATTTAGGCGCAAGAGAAAAGGGGGACTACATTATGAACGACCGTTATAAGAAGCATTGTGATGAATTGTTGAATTTTCGCAACGCTGTTCACCAGGACCCTGAGTTAAGTTTTGAAGAGCATCACACTCATGATCGTATTGCTGCAATTCTTGATGCACATGGCATTACTTATAGAACCGTCTATAACACAGGTATTGTGGCATATATAATGTGCGGAAAACCTGATCGAGGATATGTTGGATTAAGAGCAGATATGGATGCATTGCCTATTCAGGAAGATACAGGATATTTGTTTTCTTCACGGAATGCATCTATTGCACATAGCTGCGGACATGATGCTCACATGACCGCGTTATTATCTGCCGCACTTATTCTTCAGGAACAGAGGGACACCTTGGAAAATAATGTTTGCCTAATATTTCAGCCGGGAGAAGAAGAAGGGACAGTTGGCGGCGCCAAAAGGATGATTGATGCAGGAGCATTTAGTGTCATTTGCCCAAATATAATGTTTGGATTGCATGTATTTTCGAAAACACGAGGCAAAAAATTTGGATTATGCCAAGGCAGAGCGATGGCATGCTGTGATATTTGGCACATTAAAATTCAAGGAATTGGTGGTCATATCTCAACCCCACACAATGCAATAAATCCAATCTATGTGGCAAACAAAGTTATAAGTAGTCTTGAAAGCATCAAAGGACAACAAGTAGATCCATTTGATTCAGTCATAATGGATATCGGATCTATTCATGCGGGAACGACTGCAGGAAACATTATTCCTGAATCAGTAATGATTTATGGCAACACAAGAGCATATTCTAATGAAACTAGGATGCGCCTCAAAAACAGCTTGATTCAAATGACGGAGAATATTTGTAAAGCATTTTCATGCCAATGTTCCGTAGATTATATGATGGGGTATGATCCCGTAATAAATGATGATATGGCATCAAAAATCCTTTTTTCTGCAGCGGAAAATGTTCTAGGATGTGATCAAGTTTACAAGTCCGTGCCGAGCATGGGAGCAGAAGATTTTTCCTCTTATGCAGCCTTGTGCCCTTGTGCGTTTGGGTTTGTTGAAACTGAGTGTTCATATCCTCTTCATAATCCTCACTTTATTGCAGATATAGAAACGATTTTTACAGCGTCGGATATTTTTATTCAAGCTGTAAAATCTGTACCAGGACTATCTCCAATAAAGGCCAACGAGGATGATATCAAATCTCTGACAGAGTAAAATTTGTATATGGAGGTTTCTTGTATGGATACCACATATGGTGTGTTGTGTCTCATCCCCCCCATCGTAGCCATCGGGTTGGCCCTGTGGACCAAGCAGACGATTTTCTCTTTGTTTATCGCAGTTTGGCTGGGCTCCACCATGATGAACGGATTTAATCCTCTGGTTGGCTTTGTCAAAATTATCTCGGACTATGTGATCCCCTCTCTCAGCGGAAACGCGTCTTTGATCGTCCTGGTCACCCTCTCCGGCGGCATGATCGCCATGCTGCGCACCACCGGCGCCGCGGAAGCATTTGCCACCAAGGTGACAAAAGTCATCAATACCGCCAAAAAGGGCCAGGTAGTCACCTGCCTGAGCGCCTTCATTTTCAGCTACACGGAGCCCTGCCTGATGCTGGGTACCATTATGCGGCCCGTGACCGACATGGTTCGTATTTCCCGGGCAAAGCTGGCCTATATCCTGGACTCCATGGGCTGTAACCTGGCTGCCCTTTCTCCCATCAGCAGCTACGGCCCCTTTATCACTGGCCTGATTGCCGCAGAACTGCTGGCTGCCGGCATTGAGGGCAGCGAGTGGGGCATCTGGCTGAATATGCTTCCTTTTAACCTGTATGGCGTATTTGCCATGATCACTGTTTTAATCGTTGCTGCTTTTGGTTTGAACTTCGGGCCGATGTACAAGGAAGAAAAGCGGGCTCGGGAGACCGGCAAACTGCTGGGCGATGGGATCCAGCCCCTGGTGCCCGAGGTGAAAAATGAGCTGCCCCAGGGCTATAAGCTCACCATGTGGAACTTTATCATTCCCATCCTCTTCCTGTTTGGTTCCCTCTTTGCCACCATTTTCTGGTCCGGCGATCTGGTCAACAATGGGCTGGTGGGAGCCTTCCGCAACGCCAATATTACGCTGGCCATCTGCATCGCCTTCATGGGCGGCGCGGTGGGTGCCGGTATTATGGGTGTGAGCACCAAGCTGTTCGGTGTGACCAAAGCCTTTGACACCTTTGTCAACGGCATGGCCGAGCTTATTTCCGTTCCCTTCATCCTGGTGTGTGCCTGGTCTCTGGGTTCCATCGTCAAAGGCATGGGCACCAGCGAGTTCCTGATCCACATTGTAGAGAACTACCTGACTCCCGGCCTGGTTCCTGCCCTTGTGTTCCTGTTTGGCGCGCTCATTTCCTTTGCAACCGGCTCCTCCTGGGGTGTGTGGTCCATTATGATGCCCATCGCCTTCCCCATGGCCGTTGCCTTTGATATTTCCATTCCGTTTGTGGTTGGCGCGGTCATCGGCGGCGGTCTGTTCGGCGACCAGTGCTCCCCCATCTCCGATACCACCGTCCTCTCCTCCACCGGCGCCTCCTGCAACCATGTGGTCCACGTCATGACCCAGCTGCCCTACGGAATCACAGTTGGTATTTCGGCGTTCCTGGGATTCCTTTTCGGCGGCCTAACGGGACAATATATCTTGAGCATTGTTGTTACCGCTGTTATTCTGGTAGTGGTTCTGTTTGCGCTGACCCAGCTTACCAAGCTGCGTTACCCGGAGAAAGTGCACTAACTGCTTCACCATTGGAACAGGAGGCTATTTATGAAAAAGATTGATACCATTGTGGTGGCGCCCCATTTCTACACCATGGAAGGGGCTGGCGTGGGTTATCACGGTGACGCCGCCATGGCTGTAGATGGAGGCAAGATTCTGGAGGTGGGCGACCAGTCCAGAATTTTAGCGGAATATACCGCTGAGGAAACCATCACCCTGGATCATCACATGGTGCTGCCCGGCTTTATTGACGGCCACATGCACACGGCGTGCAACATCATGCGGGGCCTGGCCCAGGACACCAATAGCTGGATGATGTTCGGCCTTCAGCCTTTTGACAACGCGGTCAACGATGAGGAGCGGGATGCGGGAAGCCGGGTGGCCATTCTGGAGGCTATCCGGGCGGGCACCACCACGCTGGGCGACTATGAATCCAAGATGGAAAACGTGTGTGCGTTCATCGACAAGGTGGGGGTACGAGGTAACATTGCCCAGACCATTCGGGCGGCCAAACGGCGGGTCTATCAACCCGGTGAGCTCTATGAGTTTGATGACGCCATGGGCGAAGAGAGCCTGAATCGCAACATTGCCCTGTATGACCAGTGGAACAACAAGGCGGGCGGCCGGATCAAGATCCTGTTTGGTCCCCAAGGCGCTGACTTTGTCAGCCCAGAGATGCTGCTGCGCATCCAAAAGGCGGTCAAGGAGCGGGGCACCAAAATTCACATGCATGTGCAGCAGGGTGACCGAGAGACCTATCAGATCGTTCAGCGTTATGGCAAGCGGCCCACCGCCTTTTTGGATGAACTGGGCTATCTGGATGAATCTCTCATCGCAGTCCACCTCACGGACTGCACAGACGAGGAAGCCGCTCTCATTGCCAAACGCGGGGCCTCCATGATCGTCAATCCCGGTTCCATCGGGATCATTGACGGCATTGTCTGCCCCAGCGTGGCTTTCCAGCAGGCGGGCGGTATGGTGGCTCTGGGTTCCGATCAGGCTCCCGGCAACAACTGCCACAACATCATCAACGAGATGAAAAACGTGTGCCTGTTCAACAAGATCAAGTATCAAAATCCAGAGGTCATGCCCGCCTGGAAAGCCCTGCGTATGGCCACCATTGAGGGGGCTAAAGCCGTTGGCTTGGGCGATACCGTGGGTTCTTTAGAGTCGGGGAAGCAGGCTGATTTCATTGCCATTGATCTCAACTGTCCTTCCATGCTGCCGGTATATACCTATCCTATGCGCAATATGGTACCAAACCTGGTTTACAGTGCCCGGGGTCCTGAGGTTTCTCTGGTTGCGGTGGACGGCAAGGTCATTATGCGGGACGGTACATTTACCTATGTAGATGAAAAAGAGTATCTGGCCGCCATCCCCCAGTACCCAGACGCCATCGGCAAGCGGGCCGCAGAAGAGTTCTTTGCCATCAATGGTACCAACGCCCACTTTATGCGGGAAGATAAACTGTAAGTATTTTCATAAGATCATTCCTTTCTTTCTCTCCTGTCGGGGGCTCGGGGCAGATGTCCCCGGGCCCCTTGACACAGCAGGTTTTTATTCCGCACAGTACAGTTCCCACTTTCCCGGCTTTCCTTTGCGGAGCACGGGTCCCAGAGGTGACAACACCATGTGTGAACCTTCTACGCAGCTCAACCAAAGCGCCGTTCCCATTGTTACATTGCTCCGTCTGTCCTGGCCAGCGATTTTGGAGCAGCTTCTGCTTACTGCCGCCAATTATGTGGATACTGCCATGGTGGGCTCTTTGGGAGCTGATGCCACCGCATCGGTAGCCATCAACTCCTCGGTGTGCTTTCTTTTAATGGGACTGTTTGCTGCTGCAGGAGTTGGTTATTCCGTGCAGGTCGCCCACGCGCTGGGGGGGCAGGATTTGTTCCGTGCCAGAACTGCGGTGCATCAAGCAGCCAGCGGGGCTCTGCTGATGGGGACGGGGGCGGCTGTTTGCATGCTCCCTTTGTCTTGGTTTATTCCTCTGTGGCTGGGAGGTGAACCAACGATTTTGTCGAATGCCAGAGCCTACCTTTGGTTTTATGCCATGGGCCTGCCGCTGCAAGCTCTGCTGGCTGTGCTGTCTGCCGTGCTCCGATGTTCGGGGGATACCAGAACGCCTCTGCTGTTTAATGCTGGGACCAACCTTCTTAATATCTGCTTGAATTATTTGCTAATATTTCCATCAAGGCAGGTCGTCATTCTGGGTTGCTCCTTGTCCATCTGGGGAGCTGGGCTTGGCGTGACCGGGGCAGCCATAGGGACTGCCTTGTCGGGAGGGCTCATGGGAATTTCTATGGCGCTGTTTATGGCGCTGCGGAAAGGACCGTTGCAGATGACAGCGGTTGTGTTGTTTCGTCCCCAAAAGTCTGTGGTACGGCGGGCACTGGCACTGGGGATTCCTGTGTTTTTGGAGCGGGCCTGCTTCAGCTGCGGACAGCTGATTGTAACCCACATGGTTGCCGGTTTGGGGAATATTGCTCTGGCAGCCAACCACGTTGCGGTAACGGCAGAGGCGATCAGCTACTTGCCAGCGCAGGGGGTCTCCTTTGCGGCCACCGCGGCAGTGGGGCAGGCGATTGGCGGCAATCAACCGGTGTTGGCCCGAAGATATGGAGTGCTCTCCGGACGAATTGGGCTGTGCTCCGGACTCCTGGCCGGGATATTCCTGTTTTTCTGCGCAGAGCCCTTGGCCGGACTCTTCTCCTCTGACCCAGAGGTGATTGCTCTGGCTGCCGATATGCTGCGCATTGTTGCCATTTCGGAACCCCTGTACGGCCTTTCTATTGTTCTGGGCGGTGTGCTTCGAGGGGCTGGGGACAGCCGCACGCCATTTCTGATCGTGCTGGTGGGGGTGTGGGCAGTACGGCTGCCGCTTGGTCCCATACTCCTTGTTCGGTGCGGTTTGGGCCTTGCCGCCATCTGGATTGCCATGGTTGCGGATCTTATGCTGCGAGGTGTCCTGTGCCAGTTTTTTGTCTGCAAAATCAACTGGCCTCGACGTGCGGCCCTGGTATCAGGAAAACCGACCACCAAAAGTTGATCGCTTTACCTGTATATTGTAATTTGTGATAGATTTCATGTTTAGAAACATCAAAAAGGAGACGTTAAATATGGTGCAGATCTCAGAACAAATATTTAAAATTGGCATCATCCCCGTCATCGCCATTGACGACGCGGAGAAGGCCGTGCCCCTGGCCAAGGCTCTGGTAAAGGGCGGCCTGCCTGCCGCCGAGGTCACCTTCCGCACCGCCGCCGCTGAGGAGGCCATCCGCCGCATTGTGGCCGAAGTGCCCGACATGCTGGTGGGCGCCGGCACCGTGCTCACCAAGGAGCAGGCCGACCGGGCCATTGCCGCCGGTTCCCAGTTTATCGTCAGCCCCGGCTTCAACCCTGAGATTACCCGTTATGTTCTGGACAAGGGCGTGGTCATGATGCCCGGCACCGCCACTCCCGGCGAGATGGAGCAGGCCATGAGCATGGGTCTGGACGTGGTGAAGTTCTTCCCCGCCGAGCAGAACGGCGGCGTGGCCAAGCTGAAGGCTCTGGCCGGCCCTTACACCAACCTGCGCTGGATGCCCACCGGCGGCGTGAACACCAAGAACCTGATGGACTATCTGGGCTTTGACCGCATTATCGCCTGCGGCGGCACCTGGATGGTAAAGAAAGACCTCATTGAGGGCGAACAGTGGGATGAGATCACCCGCATCTGCAAAGAAGCCGTCAAGACCATGCTGGGCTTCTCCCTGGCCCATGTGGGCATCAACTGCGCCGACGAGGCTCAGGCCGAGCAGACCGTCAAGACCCTGTGCGCCCTGTTTGACTTGGAGTACAGACCCGGCAACTCCTCCATCTTTGCCGGCTCTGCCGTGGAGTGCAACAAGGCCCCCGGCCGCGGTGCCAACGGCCACATTGCCATCGGCACCAACAACGTGGACCGGGCCGTCTACCACCTGGGTCTGCGGGGTGTGACCTTCGATGAGTCCAGCCGCAAGACCGACGCCAAGGGCAACACCAAGGCCATCTACCTCAAGGACGAGCTGGCCGGCTTTGCCATACACCTGGTAAAGAAATAATCCAGCAAAACCATTTTATTTGAGTTTGTGATAAGGAGTAGAGCACAATGAAAGTTGTTACCTTCGGCGAGCTGATGATCCGGCTCCAGCCCTATAACTACGAGCGTTTTGTCCAGGCTGATCACCTGGAGTTCACCTTCGGCGGCGGCGAGGCCAATGTGGCTGTCTCCCTGGCTAACTACGGCCTGGATGCCGCCTATGTCACCAAGCTGCCCGCCCACGCCATTGGCCAGGCGGCCGTCAACTCCCTGCGCCGCTACGGCGTGGACACCTCCATGATCGTCC
>ERZ857801.2026-NODE-2026-length-18589-cov-6.012571_pt1 | contig 18589 bp, 18 predicted proteins | sample MGYA00519762_ERZ857801 | MGnify/ENA primary metagenome ERZ857801 (study PRJEB31778, sample SAMEA3449368) | human gut metagenome | biome: human gut; feature: human-associated habitat; material: faeces | place: United Kingdom | collected 2010/2012 ...
TTGCATGTGTTAAGCACGCCGCCAGCGTTCATCCTGAGCCAGGATCAAACTCTCAATAAAATGGTATCTAAAGAGCCGAAGCTCTTCAAATCACTTTATTGAAGCTCAATTCAAGCTTCAAAGAAATTTAACGGTCGTCCTTCAAGCTAAGCTTGTTTGAACAACCAAATCCAAATCTGGTGCTTCGTGTTTGTTACGTTGTTTAATTTACAAGGTGCACACCGCTCTCAGCGGCGGGAGTTTATTTTACCATCTCGTTTCGCCCTTGTCAAGCACTTTTTTCAAGTTTTTCAAAACTTTTTTCAGCGCTTTTCAAGAGGAAACCATCCGGCTCACTCCCCGGCCGCCCTCGCGGACGACCTGTTTATATTACCACCGCTTCCTCGCTTTGTCAAGCACTTTTTTCAAATCTTTTTCGATTTGTTTTCGCGTTCAACTCGCTCTGGAAGGGAGTTTTCTGCCGTCCTCGCGGACAGCTTACGTAGGATACCACACACCATCCCCCTTGTCAAGCACTTTTTTCCTCTTTTTCGCGTTTTTCTTCAAAGGGCTCTTTTCTTCCTTTTTGTCCGTGTATGGCGCACATTTCTCCACGAAATTCTCTCTTGCACAACCACCGCAATTATGATACCCTTGAATCTATCCTTACGATACTATATTTAAATAGGAAAGAGGTCTTTCCCATGCCAATCAAAATTCCCGACTCTCTGCCCGCCACCGCCACTTTGGAGAGCGAAAATATCTTTGTCATGACAGAGTACCGGGCCATGCACCAGGACATCCGCCCGCTGAAGCTGCTGATCCTGAATCTGATGCCCACGAAGATCGTGACCGAGACTCAGCTGCTGCGGAAGCTGTCCAACTCCCCGCTTCAGGTACAGGTGGAGCTGCTCCACACCCTCAGCCACGTCTCCCAGAACACCGACGCGGAGCATCTGTCCTCCTTCTATACCTCCTTCGATCAAATCAAGGACCGGAATTACGACGGCATGATCATCACCGGAGCTCCGGTGGAAAATCTGGACTTCACCGATGTGGACTACTGGGACGAGCTGTGTCAGATCATGGACTGGACCACCACCCACGTCCACTCCACCCTCCACATCTGCTGGGGGGCGCAGGCCGGGCTTTACTACCACTATGGAATCCCCAAGTATAACCTGGGCAAAAAGCTCTTTGGCGTGTTCCCCCACACCATGGTCCGTCCCCAGTCCCCCCTGTTCCGGGGGTTTGACGACATTTTCTATGTTCCCCACTCCCGCTACACGGAAAACAAGCTGGAGGACATTCAAAAGGTGCCCGAGCTGGAGCTGCTGGCCGTCTCGGAGCAGGCCGGAGTATTTGCCGTCAAGAGCTCGGACAACCGCCGGTTCTTTATCACCGGCCATCCGGAGTACGACCCGGAGACCTTGGCCAGCGAATATTTCCGGGACGTGAACAAGGGGATCGACATCAACATCCCGGACAACTACTTCCCCAACAACGACCCCAGCCAGCCCCCCGTGGTGCGCTGGCGCTCCGCCGGCCAACTCTTCTACACCAACTGGCTCAATTACTATGTGTATCAGACCACCCCCTATGATCTGAGAAACATCTCCAGCACCTGATTTCTGAATATACGGCACAAGCTGCGGCAGGCCATCCCATGATCGGCCCGCCGCAGCTTATTTTTACATTTATAAGGAACCGCTCTATTCCCGCTCTCCTTGGTCGGAAAAGCGGCAGGCAAAATACAGCAGCACCGCCCCCTTGGGGTCCCGGACGCTGTATCCGGTCTTCTCCTGAATGCGCTGCAGGCGGTAATGCACCGTATTTTTATGGACATACAGCGTCCGCGCCATCTCCTTGACTTCCCCATGACACTGAAAGTAGAGAAGAACGGTGTTCCGCACCTCCTCCCGCTCCTCCTGGGTACAGCCGGCGAACACCAGCTCCATCAGGTCCCGGCGGATGGACGGCGGAATGCTGTCCGCCAGGAACTCCAACGAAACCTCGTCATAAAACAGCACCCGGCCGCCGGAGGTCCTGGCCGTCCGGCAGGCAGTACGCGCCTCCTGATAACACCGCCGGATCTCCAGGCCCCGACGGCCCTCTGCGCTCATCCCGCCGCACACCTGAGCCTGGTAGGCGCTCTCCAGCTCCCCCCGGATCTGGTTCACCCGAGCGAGGACCTCAAACCGATTCCAGTCCCGGAAAATCAGCAGAATCCGCTGATTGATCACCGCACACAGGCCGCGGTCCCGGTCCGGCAGATAGGGACGGATGTGCTTGAGGTAGAGGGCGGTTCGCATCTCCTGGGGAGATTCCGGAACAGGCGGAGCCATCACCTCCAGGATCACCACCGACCACCGGGCGGTCACATCAATCCCCAGCATATTTCCCCGCAGCTCCAGCTCGGTCAGATCCGGCTCCTCGGCAAACAGCCAGTTTTCAATGAAACACGCCCGAGCGCTGTCCATCAGGTCCTCCTGCTCCTGTCGGCGGGTATCTCGGACCATGATCTCTGTCATCCGCTTGATGACGCTGCCCAGGGACTCCACCTCCTGGGGCGCGCCGGTGATGCCGATGACCCCCACCGTCTGCCCGTCCAGCTGAATGGGCAGGTTGATCCCCCGGCGGGCGCCCCCGGGACGTCCGTCGTCCTCCTGGACCACCAGACGGGGCAGCCCCTGCTCCAGCACCTGACAGGCCCCCAGGTGGCGCTGCCCGATCCGCTCCGGATCGGTGCTGGCAAAAATCACCCCTGCCGCGTCCATAATATTGATGTTGCGTCCGGTGATCTCCTTGATCTCCTGAACGATAGAATGGGCCGCGGCCTCTGAAATGAACATTCCGCACCTCCTGACCAGGCGCTCCGCAGCCGTTCCCATGCGGGACAGCCGCTTCCGTACGCTTCAAGTCACGATGTTCTGTTTCATCAAGTATAAACAAAAATTCCCGCGGTGTAAAGGGCGCCTGACAGCGCAGCGCAGCAGGCGCGGACATTCTCCCGTTTTTTCCATCGCATCCTTCTTTCCTGCATGTTTTTCCCCCAGCGGGACAAACTACCTGCGAAGCCCAAATCGGAGGAGGTAAGAAACCGTGATTATTGATAAAATCGCCCTGGCCCTGCTGATCATCGGCGGTCTGAACTGGGGCAGCGTGGGGCTGTTCCAGTTCGACCTGGTGGCCTTCGCCTGCGGCGGATCGGCCAGCATGATCAGCCGGATCATCTATACCATCGTGGGCCTGTCCGCCGTGTGGTGCATCTCTCTGCTGTTCCGGGATATGTCGGACAAGAAAAACTGACCCGCGGACGGGGCGGAACCTTTCTGTTAGAAGGGCGGCTGGGATCTCGTATCCCAGCCGTCTTATTTTACATGTCATAATGTTCAAAAACCTGCTCTTTTGTTCAAAAGGGCCAGATTTTACAAAATAAAATTTCATTTTACATGTATTTAACATTAAGGCTGTTTCCAATTTTACATTGGCTTTTTATACTGGCAACCGTAATCCGAAGAAGAAACTACATAATCACTTCAATAAAGGAGAACGATGAAAATGAAAAAGTTTACCTGCGTTGGCCTGTCCATGGTCCTTGCCCTCGGCCTGCTGGCCGGCTGCGGCGGCAACGACGCCAGCACCAGCGAGCCCGATGGCTCCACCCCCGACGCTTCCACCTCCACCACTGAGCTGAGCGGCTCTGTGGCCACCGACGGTTCTACCTCCATGGAGTCCGTCATCGGCGTGCTGGGCGAGCAGTTCATGGCCGATCACCCCGACGTGTCTGTTACTTATAACCCCACCGGCTCCGGCGCCGGCATCGAGGCCGTGACCAACGGCAGCTGCGACATCGGCCTGGCCTCCCGCGCCCTGAAGGACGAGGAGAAGGCCGGCGGCCTGACTGAGACTATCGTGGCTCTGGACGGCATCGCCGTCATCGTCAACGCCGAGAACTCCGTCACCGACCTGTCCCTGGATGAGATCGCCGCCATCTATACCGGCGAGGTCACCGACTGGTCTGCCCACGGCAGCGAGGCCGGCGCCATCGCCGTCATCGGCCGCGAGTCCGGCTCCGGCACCCGCGACGGCTTCGAGTCCATCACCGGTACCGAGGACACCTGCGTGCTGGCTCAGGAGCTGAACTCCACCGGCGCCGTCATCGAGGCCGTGCGCACCACCCCCGGCGCCATCGGTTACGCCTCTCTGTCCGCTGTTGAGGGTCAGGAGGGCATCACCGTGCTGACCGTGGACGGCGTGGCTCCCTCTGAGGCGACCGTGCTGGACGGCACCTATCAGATTCAGCGTCCCTTCGTGTTCGCCACCCGCACCGACGAGGCCCTGTCTGAGGCCGCTCAGGCTTTCTTTGACTGGGCTACCTCTGAGGAGGCCAACTCCCTGATCGAGGGCGCCGGTGCCGTGCCTGTCGCCGGCACTGAGGCTGCGGCCTGATTGAGATCACACTACATCTGAATTAAACTGCGGAGCAGCCGCCGTTCCCCTGGGGCGGCGGCTGTTCCTCTGAAATGAGAAAAGATAAGGATTGAGGAGGGGGCTGTTCCGGGTCCCCACAGAAGGAGAATATTATGGAATACGAAACCGTGGGCGCCGCTGTGGACGGGTCCGCCGTGGGGCAGCCCAAATACAAAGTGAAATCCAAGCGCAAACCTCTGGAAGTGGTGATGAATACCATCTTCTTCCTGTGCGGCATGGTGGCCGTGGCCTTCGTGCTGATCATCAGCGTCTATCTGGTAATCTCCGGTATGCCCGCCATCCTGGAGATCGGCCCCATCAACTTCCTGTTTGGTACCCGGTGGTATGCCTCCACCAATGATTTTGGCATTCTTGCCATCATTTTGACCTCATTTGCCGGTACCGCAGGCGCCATTATTATCGGCGTACCCATTGGTCTGATGACTGCCATTTTCCTGGCTAAGGTGGCCAATCCCAAACTGGCCAAGGTGGTCCACACCGCCGTGGAACTGCTGGCCGGCATCCCCTCTGTGGTGTACGGCCTGGTGGGCATGATCCTGCTTGTTCCCGCCATCCGGGTGGCCTTCAACCTGCCCTCCGGAGCTACCCTCCTGGCCGCTATCATCGTGCTGTCCGTTATGATCCTGCCCTCCATCATCTCCGTATCCGAGACCTCCCTGCGGGCGGTCCCCCGGGAGTATGAGGAGGCCTCCCTGGCCCTGGGGGCCACCCACATCGAGACCGTGTTCCGGGTGACCGTCCCCGCCGCCCGCAGCGGCATCGCCACCGCCATTGTCCTGGGCATCGGCCGTGCTATCGGCGAGGCCATGGCCATCATCATGGTGGCCGGCAACGTGGCCAACATGCCCGGCCTGCTCACCCCGGTGCGCTTTCTCACTACAGCCATCGCCTCGGAGATGTCCTACGCCTCCGTAGGGTCCACCCACCGCAACGCCCTGTTCTCCATCGGCCTGGTGCTGTTCCTGTTCATTATGATGATCAACGTCTTCCTGAACGTGTTCATCAAAAATAAGAAGGAGGGCTGAGCCATGGAAAGCAAGACACTCTCTCCCAGCCGCCGCCTCTATGACCGGGGCCTGCGGGCTCTGCTGTACCTGTGCGGCTTCCTCACCTGCGCCCTGCTGGTGCTGATCATCGGCTATATCTTCTTCCGGGGCATTCCCCACATCAGCCTCAGCCTGCTGACCACTGAGTCCAGCTACATCAACGACACCATCGGCATCCTGCCCAATATCCTGAACACCATCTACCTGGTCGCCCTGGCCATGGTGATCGTGCTGCCCCTGGGCGTGGGCGCCGCCATCTACCTGACCGAGTATGCCACCAACCGCAAGCTGGTATCCATGATCGAGTTCGCCACCGAGACCCTCACCGGCATCCCCTCCATCATCTTCGGCCTGGTGGGCATGCTGTTCTTCATCCAGCTGGTGGGCTGGCAGACCGGCGTGCTGGCCGGCGGCCTGACCCTGGTGGTGATGATCCTGCCCACCATCGTCCGCACCACCCAGGAGTCGTTGAAGACGGTACCCAACTCCTACCGGGAGGGCTCCCTGGCCCTGGGGGCCGGCAAGTGGCATATGATCCGCACCGTGGTCCTGCCCAATGCCATCGACGGCATCGTCACCGGCTGCATCCTGGCCGTGGGCCGCATCGTGGGCGAGTCCGCCGCTCTGCTGTACACCGCCGGTTTCGGTCTGGTGCTCAACGACTTCTTCACCTCTCTGGAGTCCTCCTCCGCCAGCCTGACCGTAGCTCTGTACGTCTATGCCAGCGAGCGTGGCGAGACCGATGTGGCCTTCGCCATCGCCACCATCCTGATGGTGCTGACCCTGGTCATCAACCTGTCCGCCAGCCTGGTGGGCAAAAAGCTGAAGAAATAAGCTCCGCTCCTGCCCGCTGGGCGGAGACGGAGGAAACCAACATTTGGATAGGGAGAATAAAACTATGTCCACCGTCATTGAAGCCAAGAATTTGAATCTCTGGTACGGCGCCCACCACGCCCTGCTGGACGTGAATATTGAGATTCCTGAGCACGAGATCACCGCCCTCATCGGCCCCTCCGGCTGCGGTAAGTCCACCTTCCTGAAGACCCTGAACCGCATGAACGACCTGGTGGAGGGCATCCGCATCGAGGGTGAGATCAACTACGCCGGCCAGAACATCTACGACCCCAGCGTGGACACCACCTGGCTGCGCAAGCAGATCGGCATGGTGTTCCAGAAGGCCAATCCCTTCCCCATGTCCATCTATGACAACGTGGCCTACGGCCCCCGCACCCACGGCATCCGCAGCAAAGTGAAGCTGGACGAGATTGTGGAGGAGTCCCTGCGGGGGGCGGCCATCTGGGACGAGGTGAAGGACCGCCTGAAGAAGTCCGCCCTGGGCCTGTCCGGCGGCCAGCAGCAGCGCCTGTGCATCGCCCGGGCCCTGGCCGTCAAGCCGGACGTCCTGCTCATGGACGAGTCCACCTCCGCCTTGGACCCCATCTCCACCTCCAAGATTGAGGACCTTGCCATGGAGCTGAAAAAGGATTATACTATCATCATGGTCACCCATAACATGCAGCAGGCCGCCCGTATTTCCGACAAAACCGCCTTCTTCCTGCTGGGAGAACTGGTGGAGTTCGGCGACACCGAACAGATGTTCTCCATGTCCAAGAACAAGAAGACGGAAGACTACATCACCGGGAGGTTCGGATAATGCGGGACAAATTCAACGAACAGCTGGAGCAGCTGAATGTAGAGCTCATTCGGATGGGCGCACTGTGCGAGGAGGGCATCTCCGCCGCCACCAAGGCCCTGCTGGATCAGGACGACGATCTTCGGGAATCCGCCATGGCGGCCGAGCGGGAGATCGATCAGAAAGAGCGGGACATTGAAAACCTGTGCATGAAGCTGCTGCTGCAGCAGCAGCCTGTGGCCAGCGACCTGCGGGCCATCTCGGCGGCCCTGAAGATGATCTCCGACATGGAGCGCATCGGCGACCAGGCCGCGGACATTGCCGAGATCACCCGCTTCATTGCCGACAGTCCCCTCACCAGCCGGGTGTCCATTGCGGAGATGGCCCGCAGCGTCATCGGCATGGTCACCGACAGCATTGACTCCTATGTGCGCAAAAACCTGGAGCTGGCCCAGAGCGTGGTCCGCAAGGACGATGAGATCGACGAGCTGTTCCTGAATGTGAAGAACGAACTGATCCGCCTCATCGGCCAGGGGGACGACGGCGAGGTGTGCATCGACCTGCTGATGATCGCCAAGTACCTGGAGCGCATCGGCGACCATGCGGTGAACATCGCCCAGTGGGTGGAGTACTCCCTCACCGGACAGCACAGCGAGGACTAATCAAATATATTTTAGGAGCGGACGGACGACGCCCGCTCCTTCTCAATCAGATACATGTAAGGGGTTGAAACGCCGTGATCTATATACTGGAGGACGACGCCAGCATCCGGAAGCTGGTGGTCTACACCATCCAAAGCCAGGGCATGGAGGCCGAGGGCTTCGAGCGCCCGTCCCAGTTCTGGGAGGCGCTGGAGCAAAAGACGCCGGAGCTGGTCCTGCTGGACATCATGCTGCCGGAGGAGGACGGGCTCCAGGTGCTCAAGCGCCTGCGCTCCCTGCCGGCCACCAAGGGCGTGCCCATTATCATGCTCACCGCCAAAAGCACCGAGTATGACAAGGTACTGGGCCTGGATGAGGGGGCCGACGACTATGTGGCCAAGCCCTTCGGCATGATGGAGCTGATGGCCCGCATCCGGGCCGCCCTGCGCCACGGCGGGCAGGAGGCCCCCAAGGAAAAGACCTACTCCCTGGGTTCCCTCTTTGTGGACCCGGCCCGGCACATCGTCCGGGACGGGGACCGGGAGGTCACCCTGACCTTGAAGGAGTTTCAGGTGCTCTGCCTCCTGCTGGAGCGGGCGGGCACCGTCTTTACCCGGGACCAGCTGCTCAACACCATCTGGGGCTATGAGTTCGACGGGGCCAGCCGCACGGTGGATGTGCACATCCGCACCCTGCGGCAGAAGCTGGGACACTCCGGGGACTGCATCGAGACGGTGCGGGGCATCGGTTATAAGATCAGCACAGACCTTTCTGCGGGCACGGCCCGGAACGAATAAGGAGCGGACATGACGGCAAAACTCTTTCGTACTTCCATGGCAGTGGCAGTATCGGTGATGGTACTGTCCATTGCCCTCTTTATGGGGATGCTGTATCAGTATTTCAGCGACCAGATGATGACCGAGCTGGAGAGCGAGACCTGGCTGGTGTCCCGCGGGGTGGAGCTGGACGGCATGGATTACCTCAACGGCCTGCACACCACCAGCCGGGTGACCTGGGTGGCCGCCGACGGCACAGTCCTCTACGACAATGAGGCGGACGCCTCCACCATGGAGAACCACGCCGACCGGGAGGAGATCCGGGAGGCCTTGACCTCTGAGACGGGCACCGCCCAGCGCTTCTCCTCCACTCTGTCGGAGCAGACCCTGTATGTCACTCAGCGGCTCTCCGACGGGACGGTGATCCGTCTGGCCAGCGCCCAGAAGACGGTGGGACTGCTGCTCATCTCCATGATCCAGCCCATTTTGATCATCCTGGTGCTGTCCCTGCTGCTCTCGGCGGTGCTGGCCTCCCGGCTGTCCAAGGGACTGATCAAGCCGATTCTGAGCCTGGATCTGGAGCACCCGGAGGACTGTGAGACTTACGACGAGCTCACCCCCCTCCTCTCCCGCCTGAAGCGGCAGAACGACACCATCCAGCAGCAGATGAATCTGCTCAAGCAGCGGCAGACCGAGTTTGCCGCCCTCACCGACAACATGTCCGAGGGCTTTCTGCTCCTGGACCGGCAGGGCCACGTGCTCTCCCACAACTCGGGCGCTCTGCGCCTGCTGGGCGTGGAGGAGCCGGAGGGTGAGGTCAATGTACTGGTGCTCAACCGGGAGGAGCCCTTCCGCCAGGCGGTGGACGAGGCCCTCTCGGGCAAGCGCAGCCAGCAGATGCTCCATCTGAACGGCCGGTACTGCAAACTGCTGGCCAACCCGGTGCTGGCCGACGGAAAACCCGCCGGCGCTGTGCTGGTGCTTCTGGATGTGACCGAGCAGGAACAGCGGGACGAGCTGCGGCGGGAGTTCACCGCCAATGTCTCCCACGAGCTGAAAACCCCCCTCACCTCCATCTCCGGCATTGCGGAGATCATGCAGAGCGGCATGGTCAAGCCCGAGGACATCCAGAGCTTTGCCGGCGACATCTACCAGGAGGCCCAGCGCCTCATCGCCCTGGTGGAGGACATCATCCGCCTCTCCCGGCTGGACGAGGGGGCCGAGAGTCTGGAGCGGGAGCCGGTAAATCTCCTCTCCGTCGCCCAGGACGTGGCCCGGCGGCTGGACTCCGCCGCCCAGAAGGCCGGAGTCACTCTGAAGGTGATGGGCCTGTCGGTGGAGGTACGCGGCATCCCCAGCGTGCTGGACGAGATGGTCTACAACCTGTGTGACAACGCCATCAAGTACAACCACCCCGGCGGCACCGTCAATGTGACGGTGGCCCCCACCGACGACGGGTCGGCCGAGGTCACCGTGGAAGACACCGGCATCGGCATTCCGGTGGAGGACCAGTCCCGGGTGTTCGAGCGGTTCTACCGGGTGGACAAGAGCCACTCCAAGGAGATCGGCGGCACCGGGCTGGGTCTGTCCATTGTGAAGCACGGGGCCTCCCTCCACGGAGCCCAGATCCACATGGACAGCCAGGTGGGCCGGGGGACCTCCGTCCAGCTGCTGTTCCCGCACCATGAATAAAGCGCTGTGAAAGCGGGCATCCTGCCAACAACGGGCCGCCGGACCACTGTCCGGCGGCCCTGATTTTTGCAGCATGGGAGGATTGCTGATGAAAAAGAGAGCTGCGCTCTTGTGCGCCGCGGCGCTGGCCCTGGCCGCCCTGACCGGCTGCTCCAGCGGGGAGCCGGAGCGTACGGCGGAGGAGTGGACCGACCTGTACGTCCAGGCCATCACAAACCACGGCGGCGAAATGGTGGAGTACAACCCGGTAATCAGCCGATTTGATCCGGAGGACGGAGCCTCCGCACTGGCTCTGGAGTCTCTGGGGCTGGCAGAAGAGGACGTGGAGGCCTTCGGAGCCAGCGTATCCTTGATGAACACCCAGGCCTACGGCATCGCCGCCGTCCGGCCGGTCCAGGGCAAGACGGACGCGGTGCGGAAGGCCCTCCAGGGCTATGTGGACCGGCAGCAGAGCAGCTTTGAGCTCTACCTGCCCGACCAGTACCAGGTGGCCCAGGGTGCCCGGCTGGAGACCCTGGAGGACGGCACTGTTCTGCTGGTCATGTGCCAGGACGCAGACACGGTGTTTGAGGCCATCCGGGGAGACCTGGAGGACGTATAACGTGCAGACATTCAGTGAGAAAGGGCGCGGCTTTTGCCGCGCCCTTTTATCGTAACAGGATTGTGGGGCCGCCGGCCCTTACAGAGTCATTCGGCCCGCTCCAGCAGCCGTTCGCCCGCCACGTGGATGTCTCCCGCTCCCACCGTGAGGAGCAGATCCCCCGGCCGGGCCAGCTGGGCCAGCCGATCGGTCACGTCCTCCAGGGTGGGACAGTATTCCGCGCCGGGAATGCGGTCGGCCAGGTCCCTGGAGGAGACGCCCAAGGTGTCCGTCTCCCGGGCGGCAAAGATCTCCGCCAGGAGCACCTTGTCCGGGAGCTGGAGCACCTCCACAAAGTCGTCAAAGAGCTCCTTGGTCCGGGAGTAGGTGTGGGGCTGGAAGGCACAGACCACCCGGTCGTACCCCAGGGTTTTCACGGTGGACAGCAGGGCCCGCAGCTCCCCGGGGTGGTGGGCGTAGTCGTCATAGAGCACCGCCCCGTGGTACTCCCCTTTCCGCTCAAAGCGGCGGCCCGCCCCGGTAAAGGCGTGGAGCCCCTCCTGAATGGCGGCAAAGGGCACTTTCAGCTGGAGGGCGGCCCCGGCGGCCGCCAGGGCGTTGCGCACATTGTGGACCCCCGGGACCTGGAGGGTAATCCGGCCCAGGTTCTCTCCCCGGTAAATCAGGTCGAAGGAGCCCACCCCCTTCTCATAGGTGAGGTTAGATGTGCGGATGTCCCCCCGCTCCAGACCGAAGGTGAGCATAGGCTTTTCCAGCCCCTTCAGGGCGTCCATGGTGTTGGCGTCATCCCCGTCGGCGATGACCGCACCCCCCTCCGGCACCAGCTGGGCAAACCGGCGGAAGGAGTGCTTCACGTCCTCCAAATCCTTGAAAAAGTCCAGGTGGTCCGCGTCCACATTCAGAATCACCGCCACAGTGGGGAAAAAGGAGAGGAAGGAGTTGCAGTACTCACAGGACTCCAGAATGATGGTGTCTCCCTTCCCCACCCGGTGTCCCGCCCCCAGAGCGGGGAGGGTGCCCCCGATCATCACCGTGGGGTCCCGCTGGGCGGCCAGGAAAATCTGAGTGCACATGGAGGTGGTGGTGGTCTTTCCGTGGGTGCCCGCCACACACAGGGCGTTCTGGTAGTGGCGCATGATGGCGCCCCAGGCCTCCGCCCGCTCAAAGACGGGGATGCCGGCGGCGCGGGCGGCGGCAATTTCGGGGTTGTCGTCGTGGACCGCGGCAGTGCGGATGACGCACCCCGCCCCCTGGACGCTCTCTCCCCGGTGGCCGATGACCACGGGGATTCCTAGGGAGCGGAGATGCTCCACCGTCTCGCTGTCGTGCATATCAGAACCGGTGATTGTCACCCCCGCTCCGTGGAGCACCTCAGCCAGGGGGGACATGGACACGCCGCCGATGCCCACCAGATGGGCATGGGCGCCGGGCCGGATATAAGCATGGATGTCAGGTTTCATTCAGACACACCTCAAACACAAATCATTTTGTTTCTTCATTATAGTACACCGCAGGCAGGAGAACAAGAGCAAAATCCAGCCGTTCCTCCCGCGCGTCTGGATCATTTATGCAGGCCGTCACGTTCTGTATGGCTGATTTGGTCCCCATGTTAATCTGCGTTGCTTGCGGCAACGGGCTGTTTTTCGTACAATAGAGCTGACAAGAAAGGAGCGTATCCCCATGCTGAACGAAAATATCAGAGCGATCCGGAAATCAAAAGGTCTTTCCCAGGAGGAGCTGGCCATCAAGCTGAACGTGGTGCGGCAGACGATCTCAAAATGGGAACAGGGATTGTCGGTCCCTGATTCCGACATGCTGCTTGCCATATCAGAGGCGCTTGAGACGCCTGTGAGCACTTTGCTCGGCGAAACGGTTGCCGAGACGAAGGCCGAGGACCTGAGCGCGATCTCCCAGAGGCTGGAGGTCATCAACCTGCAGCTGGCACGGCGGAAGGACATGCATCGGAAAATACTCCGCGGTGTGTGCATTGCACTTTGTGGGGCGGTCATACTCATTTTCGCGGCCCTATTTGTGTGGAACAGCCCATACTTAAGCTGGGATTACAGCGACCCTGAAACCGCTGTTGTCGGAGTATTCTTTCACGCCTTTGAGTGGCTGTTTGTCCGGCTGGCTCCCATTGTCTTTGTGGGAGCCGTTGCCGGAATCTGCTTGACACGAAAAAGAGCGTGAGACGATTTCCCGTTCCGCGCGCACTTCAGCCCAAAAACCAGCCTGCCGGGCCGGTTCAAATCCTTAGTCAGTCTCCCCAAAATACCGGCCGTTCAGACCAGCAGGCAGGAAGAAAGCCCGATCGCAGATCGGGCTTTCTTCCTAAAGAGGAGAAATTCAATCAGAAAACGTCAAATCAGTGATGATATAGCCGAACATGCTGTCCCGGGCGGCCAGGGTCACCTGGAACTCCCGCAAGGTGCTGCCGTCCTCCAGGGACTTCAGGGCTCCGTTCATCACGACGGGGCCGCTGCTCAGATAGATGGGCGGCTCCACTGTCACCTGGGAGAGTCCCTCGTCGCCCCGGGCCAGGCGGTAGGTGCCGTCCGCGGCGCGGTAGGAGATGCGCTCAGAAATAGGGGCGGGGATCTCCGGCAGAGTGGCGACGTCGGGGTAGAGGGCCGCCGCGTAGTCCTGAACCACCTCACTGGGAAGGATCAGGGTGTCGTCGGTGAGCTCCGAGCGCTCATCCATCTCGCCGTACAGGCTGAGCATATAGTAGAGACTGGTCCACAGGAACTCCGGGTCCTCCGGGTCGTAATCCAGGTGGTTCTCCATCATGGCCATCACCAGGGCGTGGACGGCGGGATACATGGACTGGGAGGCGTCCGCCTGGGCGGGAGCGCTCCCCTGGGCCGTCTCGGTGGTCACCTCGGGAAGAGGCTCCTGCTGGGACTGGGCAAAGGCCGCGCCGCCCAGAGAGGCGGTCAGCAGGGCGATCAGTGTCAGGGATAGGATCAGCTTTTTCACAGCAGGACCCTCCTTTCCTCGGTTTCTGGAACCAGTATATCACGGAACGCCGTCACTCTCTTGTCAAACTGATGACATAAAAATGAAAAAACGGTTACAAAAAACTGCGTTCACAAGGTGGTTTCAGACGAATAGCCGCAAGAAATGAAGAATCCGGCAGAAACGCTTGCACGTCCAGGGTCCTATGCCAGGGAGAACGAGCAGGGCGGGCGGTCCCCATGAAGGAACCGCCCGCCCAAATCAGTTCAAATGATTGGGAGCAATACTTACAGTCCCAGCTTCTGAGACACAAAGTCGTCCACGCAGGCCAGGGCGTTATCCAGCTTAGAAATATCTGTACCGCCGCCCATGGCGCTGTCGGGCTTGCCACCCGCCCCAAACAGCGGGAACCGCTGTTTGGGGAACCCCGCCATTTTTAAATGCTCGGGCGGAGTGGATCCGCCCTGCGCCAAGGTTTTCGCCTACGGCGAAAACGCTTGTTCAGGCGGCGGACTGCGCCCGCCAGCTTAGGCCGGCTTACAGGCCCAGCTTCTGAGACACGAAATCGTCCACGCAGGCCAGGGCGTTATCCAGCTTGGACACATCTGTACCGCCGCCCATGGCGCTGTCGGGCTTGCCGCCGCCTTTGCCGCCGCAGATGGCGGTAACCGCCTTAATGATGTCGCCGGCCTTGATGCCCTTGGCCACGGCCTCCTTGCCGCACACGGCCAGGAAGGTGATCTTCTCCCCGTTGACGGTGGCCAGAACGCCCACGCCGTTGGGGGCCTTGTCCCGGAGCAGGTCGCCCATCTGGCGCAGCTTGTTGGCGTCCGCCTCGTTGACGGTGGCGGTGAGCACCTTCAGATTGCCCACGGACCGGGCGCCGAAGAGGATGCGCTCCGTCTCACCGGCGGACTCCTTGGCCTTGAAGCGCTCCACCGCCTGGTGCAGGGCCTTCAGGTCGCTCATGGCCTGCTCCGCCTTCTCCCGCAGTTCGCCGGGCTTGGCCTTCAAAGCGGCGGCGGCCTGGAACAGCAGCTCCTGGTTTCGGTTCATCACCTCCAGGGACTTAAGGCCCGTGGTGGCCTCGATGCGGCGCACGCCGCTGGCCACGGAGAACTCGCTGCTGATATGGAACACGCCCACCTTGGCGGTATTGTCCAGATGGGTGCCGCCGCAGAACTCCACAGAGTAGCCGCCCATGTCCACCACGCGGACCTGGTCGCCGTACTTCTCCCCAAAGAGGGCGGTAGCCCCGGTCTGCTTGGCCTCCTCGATACCCATGACCTTGGTATCCACGGAGTAGCCCTCCAGGATGGACTCGTTCACAATGCGGCTTACCTCACTCAGCTCCTCGGCGGTCATGGCGGAGAAGTGGGTAAAGTCAAAGCGCAGGTAGTCGGGCTCCACCAGAGAGCCGGCCTGGTGCACATGGCTGCCCAGCACGGTCTGCAGGGCCTTGTGGAGCAGGTGGGTGGCGGTGTGGGCCCGGCGGACGGCGTTCCGGCGGGGCACGTCGATCTGGGCGGAGACGGTGTCCCCCAGCTTCAGAGTGCCCTCGGTGACCTTGCCGTAGTGCATATACTTGCCGCCCTTGTTCTTCTGCACGTCGGTGACGGTAAACAGGCAGCCGTTTTCGCCGCTCTTGGCGATGACGCCGCGGTCGGCCACCTGGCCGCCCATCTCCGCGTAGAAGGGGGTCTTGTCCAGCACCACAATGCCCTCTACACCGGGCATGAGCTCCTCGGCCTGCTCATTCTCCACCACCAGGGCCACCACCTTGGCGCCGGTGATGGAGTTGCTCTCATAGCCCACAAACTCAGTCTCGGGCACATCCTTGCCGAACTCCACGCCGGCCCAGCCCAGGTCGCCCAGGGCCTCCCGGGCCTTCCGGGCCCGCTGGCGCTGCTCCTCCATAAGAGAATGGAATGCCTTCTCGTCCAGGGTCATGCCCTGCTCCTCCACCATCTCCAGGGTCAGATCCATGGGGAAGCCGTATGTGTCGTACAGCTTGAAGGCGTCCTCGCCGGAGAAGACCTTCTCCCCCTTCTCCTGGTGCTGGGCGAGCATGTCGTTGAAAATTCTCAGGCCGCCGTCGATGGTCTTGGCGAAGTTCTCCTCCTCCACCCGGATGACCTTGGTGATATAGTCCTGGCGCTCCCGCAGCTCGGGGTAGTGGCCCTCGTTCTCGTGGATGACGGTGTCGCACACTTTGTACAGGAAGGGCTCGTTCACCCCCAGCAGCTTGCCGTGGCGGGCGGCCCGGCGCAGCAGGCGGCGCAGCACATAGCCCCGGCCCTCGTTGCTGGGCAGAACACCGTCACAGATCATGAAGGTGGCGGAGCGGATATGGTCGGTGATGACCCGCAGGGAGACGTCGATCTTGTCGCTCTGCTCGTACTTGGCGCCGGTGATCTCGCTGACCTTGTTGGTGATGTTCATGACGGTGTCCACGTCAAACAGGGAGGCCACGTTCTGGCACACGCAGGCCAGACGCTCCAGACCCATGCCGGTATCAATGTTGGGGCGTGCCAGACGCTCGTAATGGCCCTTGCCGTCGGCGTCGAACTGGCTGAACACCAGGTTCCAGATCTCCATATAGCGATCGCAGTCACAGCCCACGCCGCAGGTCGGCTTGCCGCAGCCGTACTCGGGGCCGCGGTCAAAGTAGATCTCGGAGCAGGGGCCGCACGGGCCGGAGCCGTGCTCCCAGAAGTTGTCTTCCTTGCCCAGACGGACCATGTGGTCGGGGGCAACGCCCACCTTCTTGGTCCAGATGTCGTAAGCCTCATCGTCCTCTTGGTAGACGGAGATGTGCAGCCTATCCTTCGGGATAGCCATCCACTCGTCGGAAGTCAGGAACTCCCATGCCCAGGGAATGACCTCTTTCTTGAAGTAATCCTGGAAGGAGAAGTTGCCCAGCATCTCGAAGAAGGTGCCATGGCGGGCGGTGATGCCCACGCGCTCGATGTCAGGGGTGCGGATGCACTTCTGGCAGGTGGTCACGCGATGACGGGGCGGCTCCTCCTGAGCGAGGAACCACTTCTTCATGGGTGCCATGCCGCTGTTGATGAGCAGCAGGCTGGGGTCGTTCTTCGGGACGAGCGGGAAGCTGTCCAGACGCAGGTGGCCCTTGCCCTCAAAGAAGGTAAGGTACTTGTCACGCAGTTCATTCAAACCGGTCCATTGCATAGTTTTAATCTCTCCTCGTGTATCGGCGTCCTCCTCCGGACGCAGTTTTTATGGCAGGCTGACAAAAACAAAAAACAGCCCTCATCCCGAAAAGGGACGAAGGCTGTCTGAAAAGCTCCGTGGTACCACCCAAATTGCAGAAATGCCGCCGGGGCGCTCCTGCCGCTTTGTGCGCTGTAACGCTGCGCAGCGTCCGGTTTGTTTCGCCGGAAGCTCCGGGGTGGCGTAAAAAATGCTCTGCCGAAACGCCTTTCAGCCAAGGGCGTTCTCTCTGGGCGGCGGCACACATCCTTCTGGCCCCATCCTTGCCATTTGCCATAATTACCATTCACGCGCAAAGGGCATGCCGCTCCTTTGCGTTCATTTCAGATTATAGCATAGTCAGGCCATTTGTCAACGGGTTTTCCCAAAAAACGCGCGTCACGGCACCCAGATGCGGAGGATATTGCTGACGGCGCCGTCCTTCGTGAAGACGGTGGTGTTGTAAGGCGTCCAGTTGTCCTTATCCTCCGAGATGGCCTTGCCTACCTCGATGGTGCCGCTCGTCTCCACCGGCACAGCGTCCACGCTGGCGGAGCTGTCGCTGAGGGTCACACTGTCGTCCACAGGCAGCACGAGTTCCCCCATCATGTAGTAGACCGGGTAGTCGTCGTAGGTGACGGTGCGGTAGATGTCGCCGCTGCGCCAGAGGTCTACGCCGCCCTCTTCGATGCCGCCGTTGATGGAGACGGTGCCGTTCTCTTCATTCTTTTCGATTTTTTCCACAGTCACGTTCTGTGCTTCCACAGCGCCGTCCAGATGGGTGCTGAAAACGCTGCCCACGTCCAGCGCGTCCACGTCCTCGGCGCGGTAAGCGTCGTAACCGTAGACCGTCAGGGTCATCTGGCGCTTCTTGGCGTCCACGCTCGAGATGTTCGCGGCGAACTTATAGGAGCCGGTCTTCATCTCCTCGAGGCTGCCCTGGTCGATGGGCATCACGACGCTCTCTTCGCCGGGCAGGACGCGCGCTTCGGTGCTCACCTCTTCGGCTTCGCTGGCGGCGGGCATCGAACCGGCCATGCCGCTGGCGGCACTGGCAGCGCTGGCAGAGCTGCATCCGGCCAGCATCCCCAGAGCCAGAACGCCTGCAAGGAGCATCAGTTTCTTGTCGTTCGTCATATCAATACCTTCTTCCCTCTTCAATCATGTAAGGCTCTCATTATACCATAAATGGAGATTTGATGATGAAGCCATCGTTAAATTCCGATGAATTCTTTTTGTACCGGCACAGTATACTCTTGTTTTTTGAAAAAGTAAACAACCAACTTGACGCAAGAAGGCGGATTCGCTACAATAAAAGCAAATCTTAACCTATTCTTAATTTAGAGAGGGAACTTCCGTGAAAATATTGAAAGTCAAATGTCTCGCCCCCACCCGGCTGGACAACTATCTGATGCAGCAATTCCCCGCGCTGAACCCGGGCCGTCTGAACAAGGCCCTGCGCGAAAATAAAATCAAACTGAACGGCAAAAAGCAGCCGCTCTCCACCCGCGTGATGGCAGGCGACGAGATCAAGCTGTTCATCCTGGACGAGGTAC
>ERZ857801.2030-NODE-2030-length-18562-cov-5.183120_pt1 | contig 18562 bp, 12 predicted proteins | sample MGYA00519762_ERZ857801 | MGnify/ENA primary metagenome ERZ857801 (study PRJEB31778, sample SAMEA3449368) | human gut metagenome | biome: human gut; feature: human-associated habitat; material: faeces | place: United Kingdom | collected 2010/2012 ...
CCGGGACCTGTGGATCAAGTGGCTGGCCGCCCTGGCGGTGTGCGTCCACTGGTTCAACCCGGCGGCCCGGCTCCTGGCGGAGCGGCTGGACCGGGACTGTGAGCTGTACTGCGACCAGACGGTGGCCCGGGATTGGGACCGCCCCCGGCGCGCCCGGTACGGGGAGCTGCTGCTCCGGCTGGCCGCGGGCGGAAGGGGGACCCCATCCGCCGCCCTGTTTTCCCAGAAACAGCGATTAGAGGAGCGCCTAACCGCGATGATGAATGGAAAAAACTATGGAAAGAAGGCGTTTGTGCTGGGCGCAGCCGCCTGCCTGACCCTGGCGCTGGCCACCACCGCCCTGGGGGCCTACACCGGCCCAGCCGTGGAGGAGCCCCTGGCCAACTTGACCGAGGCGTCTCAGCCGGAGACCACGCCCACCGTTCTCTCCTGGCCGGTTGAGACGGGGGACACCGTACAGCTCTCCAGCTTGTTTACCGGCCGCGTCCACCCCATCACAGGGGAGCGGAAGGAACACGGAGGCATCGACCTGCCCCAGGCCGGGGGAACCCCGGTGCTGGCGGCGGCGGACGGGACGGTGCTGGAGGCGGCGTTTGACACGTCGGACGGCAACTATGTCCTGCTCCGGCACGGGGACATGACCACCAAGTACGCCCACCTGCGGGAGTACACGGTGGAGCCGGGGGAGACCGTCTCCACCGGGGACCAGATCGGCCTGGTGGGCCGGACGGGGATGGCCACCGGGGACCACCTCCACTTCGAGGTAGCCCTGGACGGGACCCGGGTGGACCCGCTGGACTACCTGGACGAATCCGTCGCCGCCGTGATGGGCGGTGTGGAGCTTCGATAACCACAGGCGACACGAAAAATGGCCGCGTCACGCGGCCATTTTTTACGGCAAAAGCCTGTAAAGGAAAAACACTGTTCGGTTACTGGATTAAATGGTTTCCTCCACCTCCGCCTCAAATACGGTGACCGCCGGGCCGGTCATCCGGATGTGCCCGTCCTCCCGCCGCCAGTCCAGCTCCAGCACGCCCCCCGGCAGGTGGACGGATGCCCTCCGGCCGCATCGGCCGGTCTTGACCCCCGCCGCCAGCACGGCGCAGGCCCCGGTGCCGCAGGCCAGGGTGATGCCGCTGCCCCGCTCCCACACCCGCACGTCCAGCCGGTCCCCGTCCCGGGGAGCGGCAAACTCCACGTTCACCCGGCCGGGGAACAGGGGGGAGCGCTCCAGAATCGGCCCCACCTTCTCCAGGGGGACCACTTTTGGGTCCGGACAGAAGATGACCGCGTGGGGGTTGCCCACCTCCACCGGCCAGGCGGAGAACACCTCGTCCTCCGCCTCCAGCTCCACCGAGGGGAGGACCCTGGGCTCCCCCATGTCCACGGTCACCTGGCCCACCCGGCCCCGGCGCAGGTGGAGCTCCAGAGCGCGGGGGCCTGCCCCGGTGTCGATGGTGAGGCAGGTTTTACGGGTGAGCCCCTTGTCGTACACGTACTTGCCCACGCACCGGATGCCGTTGCCGCACATGGCCCCCCGGGAGCCGTCGGCGTTGTACATATCCATGGAGAAGTCCCCGGTCACGCCGGGCCGGATGGCGATGAGGCCGTCGCCCCCCACCCCGAAGTGCCGGTCGGACAGCCGCACCGCCAGCCCCGGCAGGTCCTCCGGGACCGCCTCCAGACAGTTCAAGTAGATGTAGTCGTTTCCCAGCCCCTGCATTTTGGTGATGTGCATGTCATCGCTCCTTTCCAGCGCCGCTGTTAGAGCTTATGCGCCGGGCAGAACAATCAGACCGTTCAACAAAAACAAGGTTTTGTTTACCGAATCAAGTTCGGTTCGTCATACCGACGAACTGGAGAAGGGGGGAGAGGCGAAAAGTTGGAGCATCGGGACAGAAAATGATAGTTGCAATTTCTCCCCAATTTTCCTATAATAGGCCCACTGCGCCTTGCGGCGCAGAATACCAAACAAGCCGCAGATGCGGCGAAGGGAGATCGAGAGATGAAAAAAACAGTCACTCTGACACTGGCGTCCACCATGGTGCTGGGCCTGATGGCCGGATGCGCCACCACACAGAGCGGTAGCCAGTCGGCCGGGGCGGCGGACACATCCCTTGCGGATGCCACAAAGCACACCGTGGAGACCACGGAAACCGGAAACTTTTCCGACGAGATGAAAATTCCCTATGCCGTCGATCTGTCCCCGGAGGACGGGTCCGACTCGGTGGAGCGGCAGGGCGACCACGCCGACTCCATCTACTTTGCCCACCCGGACTTCTACAACATGGAGTCCAACGACACCCTTACCATCCTCACCAACTTCCAGACCATCCAGCAGACCAGTGAGTGGAGCTGCGGCGTCGCCTGTGTACTGATGACGCTCAACTGGTACGACCGGATGGGAGACTGGAACGAGGAGTCCCTGACCGCCCTGCGCCACTCCCTGGACGGCACCGAGCTGGAGGGGTACCCCGGCACCACACTGGTGCAGGCGCTGGACATGCTGGACGGAGTCGGCGGCTTTACATACACCTCTACGCTGGACTGCCAGGACGTGTACAGCGAATTTACCCTGGACACCATCCAGTCCACCCTGGCGGAAGGCAAGCCCATTCTGATCGCCTGGAACGACTGGGGCGGACACTGGCAGGTGATCATCGGCTACGACACCCTGGGCACCGAGACCACCCAGGACGATGTGATCATCGTGGCCGACCCCTATGACACCACCGACCACAACCAGGACGGCTACGGCATCTATCCCGCCGAGCGGTTCTACTACAACTTCACCATGTACAACCAGTTCCCCCAGGAGGAGGGCGGCAACGACATGCTGTTCGTCATTCCCACCCCCGCTTCCTGAGCCAGGAAAAACACACTTAAAACAGTACGAGCTCCGGCCCCAATTCAGGGCCGGAGCTCGCTCTATCTTTCGAACGCCGGTTCCTCCAGCTCCGCCAGCACCTGCCGGGCGGTCTGGACCAGCCGGCGGCCCTCGTCCATGCTCCGCTTCTGGAGCCGGTGGTGGGCCTCCTCCTCGGTGAGGCCCTTTTTCTCCATCAGGGCCCGCTTGGCCCGGTCGATGTCCCGCTGCTCGGCAGAGCTGCGGCTGCTGCGGGCAAAGCGCTCCATCCGGTGGCTGAACTGGATGAGCAGCCGCACGGTGAGGACGGTCTCCTCCCGGCGCAGGGGGGTAGGGAGCTTGAAGATGTCAGGGCTGCCGCACAAATCCAGCTGGTGCTTGGGCCCCACCATCAGCATCAGGCAGGAGGGGGGGAGGTCGTCAAAGAGCCACTCCGACGGGCCGTCGGTGAGGTGGGGGCCGCAGATGACGCAACAGGCCCCCTGCCGCTGGAGCAGCCGGCGCACCTGGTCCCCGGAGGAGCAGGGGAGACACTCGGCCACCCCGGCGCTCTCCAGCAGCTCCCGGAGCTGGCGGACAAATTTGGCGTTTTCAAAGGCCACAATGACGGTGTCCATAAGTGTCTCCCTCCTTTGTCTCTGTTCTGATGCAGGGGGCCGCTCTGCGGGGCGGGGTATTTCCTCAATAGGTTACCAGATACTTCTCAATCTCCCAGCTGGACACCCGAGTCTGGTACTCCTCCCACTCCCGCTGCTTGCCGGCCAGATAGTGGGAGGCCACATGCTCGCCCAGCACGTCCATGACCAGCCGGTCCTGCTTCATGGCCTCCAGGGCCTCCTCCAGAGTGCGGGGGAGGGTCTCGATGCCGAAGGCGGAGCGGGTGGCCGCGTCCATCTCATAGATATTCCCGGGGATCTCCGGGGGAGGGGTGAGCCCCCGCTCGATGCCGTCCAGCCCGGCCGCCAGGCAGGCGGCGATGGCCAGATAGGGGTTGCAGGCCGGGTCGGGGCTGCGCAGCTCCACCCGGGTGGAGCTCCCCCGGGAGGCGGGGATGCGGATGAGGGCGGAGCGGTTGGAGGCCGACCAGGCCTTGTAGCAGGGGGCCTCATACCCGGAGACCAGCCGCTTGTAGGAGTTCACCAGGGGGTTGGTCAGGGCAGTGAACCCCTTCACGTGCTCCAGCAGGCCGGCGATGAAGGAGTAGGCCATCTGGGACAGGCCGCGGGGGTCGTCGGGGTCGTAAAACAGATTTTTCCCGTCCCGGAACAGGGACATATTCAGGTGCATGCCGGAGCCCGCCGCCCCAAAGAGGGGCTTTGGCATGAAGGTGGCGTGGAGGCCGTTTTTCTGGGCGATGGTTTTGACCGCCAGCTTGAAGGTCATGATCTTGTCGGCGGCGTCCATGGCGTCCACATATTTAAAGTCGATCTCGTGCTGTCCGGCGGCGCTCTCGTGGTGACTGGCCTCGATCTCGTAGCCCATCTCCTCCAGCATCCGGCAGATCTCCCGGCGGGTGGACTCCCCCTGGTCCAGGGGCCCCAGGTCAAAGTAGCCAGCCTGGTCCCCGGTGCGGGTGGTGGCCCGGCCCTCCTCGTCGGTCTCAAAGAGGAAAAACTCCAGCTCAGGGCCGATGTTGAAGGCGTCAAAGCCCATGTCCCGGGCCTTTCGGACCACCCGGCGGAGCACCCCTCTGGGGTCGCCTACGAAGGGGGTGCCGTCGGTGTCGTACACGTCGCAGATGAGCCGGGCCACCCGCCCCTGGGCGGGCCGCCAGGGGAAAATGGCAAAGCTGCTCCGGTCCGGGAACAGGTACTGGTCCGACTCGTTCACCCGGGTGAACCCCTCGATGGAGGAGCCGTCGAACATGATCTGGTTGTTTAACGCCTTGCCGGTCTGCGAGGCGGTGATGGCCACGTTTTTCAGCTGTCCGAAGATGTCCACAAACTGCATGCGGATGAATTCAATCTCTTCCTCCTCCACGATCCGGAGGATGTCTTCCTTGGTGTAGGACATAGTTGTATCCCCTTTCCGCAGGTTTTGGCTGATAAAAACAGTATAACGGCCTGAAACCTCCTGTCAAGCGGATGTTTGCGCCGCTGCGTCTCTTTTCGTGGAAAATTCCACATCCGGTTCCCGGAGGTTTCTGAAGTTTGTGGGTTTCAAGACTTGCAAAATGCCCGCCGGTACGGTATTCTTAATACAATGCACCCAGTGGACCGCGGCGCTGAGCGCGCGTTGGTCTGCGGAGGGGACAAGCGTGTCCGGAGGGGGCGGGCTTGTCCCTCTTTTCGTTTCGGGGAGTCTGTATGGTAAAGGAAAGGGTTTGAAAGTATGAGCGTGAACGTGACAGAGATCTTCGGTTCCAACGTCTTCAGCACCGCCGTCATGCGGGAGCGCCTGCCCAAGGGGGTGTTCCGGGAGGTCATGGACGTGATGAAGCACGGGGGCAACATCAGCATGGCCACCGCCGACATTGTGGCCAACGCCATGAAGGACTGGGCGGTGGAGAAGGGGGCCACCCACTACACCCACTGGTTCCAGCCCCTCACCGGCATCACCGCCGAAAAGCACGACGCCTTTATCACCCGGCCGGAGGACGGAAAGACCATCCTCCAGCTCACCGGCAAGCAGCTCATCATGGGCGAGTCCGACGCCTCCTCCTTCCCCTCCGGCGGCCTGCGCTCCACCCACTACGCCCGGGGCTACACCGCCTGGGATATGACCTCTCCCGCCTTTGTAAAGGAGATGACCGCGGGCACCATCCTGTGCATCCCCACCATCTTCGTCTCCTACACCGGGGAGGCCCTGGACAAGAAGACCCCGCTGCTGCGCTCCATGGAGGCCATCAACACCCAGGGTCTGCGCATCCTGCGCCTGTTCGGCAACACTGAGGCCCAGAAGGTGTTCCCCTCGGTGGGCCCCGAGCAGGAGTACTTCCTGGTGGACCGGGAGAAGTATTTGAAGCGCCGGGACCTGATCTACACCGGCCGCACCCTGTTCGGCGCCCCCGCCCCCAAGGGGCAGGAGCTGGAGGACCAGTACTTCGGCGTCATCCGGGACCGGGTGGGTTCCTTCATGTCCGACCTGAACGAGGAGCTGTGGAAGCTGGGCATCCCCGCCACCACCCAGCACAACGAGGTGGCCCCCGCCCAGCACGAGATGGCCCCCATCTATACCATGTGCAACCTGGCTGTGGACCAGAACCAGCTGACCATGGAGACCATGAAACGGGTGGCCACCCGCCACGGGCTGGTGTGCCTGCTCCATGAGAAGCCCTACGCCGGGGTCAACGGCTCGGGCAAGCACAACAACTGGTCCATCGGCACCGACACCGGGGAGAACCTGCTGGACCCCGGCGACACCCCCAACGAGAATCTCCAGTTCCTGCTGGTGCTCTCCTGCATCATGAAGGCGGTGGACACCCACGCCGACCTGCTGCGCCAGTCCGCCTCCTGCGTGGGCAACGAGCACCGTCTGGGCGGCCAGGAGGCCCCTCCCGCCATCATCTCCATCTTCCTGGGGGACCAGCTGGAGAGCGTGGTGGATCAGATCATCTCCAACGCCGAGTCCGTCAAGCTGCTGGCCTCGGGCAAGCTGGACTCCGGCGTGTCTACCGTCCCGGTGCTGAACAAGGACGCCACCGACCGCAACCGCACCTCCCCCTTCGCCTTCACCGGCAACAAGTTTGAGTTCCGCATGGTGGGCTCCTCCGACTCCATCGCCGACGCCAACACCACCCTTAACGCCATTGTGGCCGAGGCCCTGTGCGAGGCCGCCGATCAGCTGGAGCGGGCCGACGACTTCAACGCCGCCTGCACCAAGCTCATCCACGACAACATGGCCCAGCACCAGCGGATCATCTTCAACGGGGACGGCTACTCCGACGAGTGGGTGGCCGAGGCCGCCCGCCGGGGCCTGCCCAATCTGGCCTCTCTGGTGGACGCAGTGCCCGCCCTCACCACCGAGAAGGCGGTGAAGCTGTTCACCAAGTTCGGCATCTACACCCAGTCCGAGCTGGAGGCCCGGGCGGACATCATGTATGAGACATACGTGAAGACCATCAAGATTGAGGCCAACACCATGATCCACATGGCGGCCAAGCACTACATCCCCACCGTGATTGGCTACACCACCCGTCTGGCCCAGTCCATCACCGCGGTGGCCTCCGCCTGCCCGGAGGCGGAGCTGTCGGTGCAGCGCGGCCTCCTCAAGGATGTGAGCGCCCGCCTGGCCGAGGCCTCCGCCGCCCTGGAGCAGCTCAAGCCCCTCATGGACCGGGTGGACGCCATCCAGGATGTGAAGGAGATGGCCATTGCCTACCGCACCGCTGTGGTCCCCGCCATGGACGCCCTGCGCTACCCCATCGATCAGCTGGAGCTGATGGTGGACAAATCCATCTGGCCGGTGCCCACCTACGGCGACCTGATGTTCGAGGTGTAAGGGAGTTCCCCTTTCTTGCTGTTGAACTGCGCCTTTGCCCGCCGCCCGAGACACTTTTTTCGGGCGGCGGGCTTTCTGTCTGGAATCGGCGCCGCGAAAGAAAGGTCCGCGTCCGGAAAAATTGATGCTTGACAAACAGGGGAGGGGCGGCTATAATAGCCCCAACAACCAAACAGCATGAAACCTGTGAGAAAGAGTAGTAGCCGGTGCGGCAAACCTGAAGAGAGTCCCGGGTGGTGAGATCGGGGCGGGGCGCGGCCGAGTGAATGGACTTTCGAGGGCGGCTTGAACGGGAGACCAAGTAGATGCCGACGGGGACCCACCCGTTATCCATCGGGCATGCGTGATGGCGCGTGAAGCGAGCGGACGTTTGAAACGTCAATTTGGGTGGTATCGCAGGAGTGCAGCTCTTGTCCCATGGGGGGATAAGGGGCTGTTTTTTTATACTCCAAAATCAAGGCCGTTGGCAGCGGCCCCTCCATCACCCACCCAGACAAATTTCAGCCCGAAACGGGCAGACTATGGAGGTATTCCCATGAAAAAGAACACGATGAAGAAGCTTTTGGCCGCGTCCCTGTCCCTGTCTCTCGCCCTGTCCCTGGCCGCCTGCTCCGGCGGCTCCAGCAGTTCCGGCAGCTCCGGCTCCAACTCCGGCGGCTCCTCCAGCAGCGGGGGAGAGGACGGCTATAAGGTCGCTATCGTCCGGCAGCTGGACCATGCGTCCATGAACGAGATCCGGGACGCCATCACCGCCGAGCTGAACGCCAAGGGTGAGGAACTGGGCATCACCATTGAGTGCGGTGACTTCAACGGCAACAACGACACCTCTACGCTGTCTCAGATCGGCGCTCAGATCCTGGCCGACCAGTATGACGCCATCATCCCCATCGGCACCCTGGCCGCCCAGCAGATGGTTTCCGTGGCGGAGGAGAGCCAGACCCCGGTGATCTACGGCACCGTCAGCTACCCCGAGGTGGCCAACCTCACCGGCATCGACTATGTCACCGGCACCAGCGACGCACTGAACGTAGAGCTGCTGCTGGACATGATGCTGGCGGCCGACCCGGACATCCAGACGGTGGGCCTGCTGTACTCCACCTCCGAGGTGAACAGCGCCCCCGCCATTGAGGATGCCAAGGCCTATCTGGACGAGAAGGGCGTCTCCTATCTGGAGAAGACGGGCACCACCTCCGACGAGATCATTGCCGCCGTCAACTCCATGCTGGGCCAGGTGGACGCGGTGTTCACCCCCACCGACAACGCCGTCCAGGCCACCGAGCTGGCCATCGCCCCCATCCTGGCTGAGGCGGGCATCCCCCACTACGCCGGGGCCGACTCCTTTGTGCGCAACGGCGCCTTCGCCACCTGCGGCGTCAACTACACCGATCTGGGCACCCAGACCGCCGATTTGGCCCTGGAGGTCCTCCAGACCGGGGAGTTCCCCGAGTATGTCACCGTGTCCGGCGACATTATCACCGTAAACACCGACACCGCCGCCACGCTGGGCCTGGACTATTCCCTGTTCCAGGACATGGGCTCCCAGGTGGTGGAGGTCCAGACCACCCAGGACTGATTGGGATTTTGAAAAAGCCGTCTCTACCCCTCGCCGGCTGGCGGGGGGTAGCGGCCTGTTTTGATTGAGAGGAGCGTTCCACTGTGCTGACCATTGTTCAGGCCGCGCTGGAGGCGGGATTTCTCTACGCCCCCATCGCCTTGGCCCTGTTTCTCAGCTTTTCCATCTTGAATATTGCCGATATGACCACCGACGGCGCCTTTGTGCTGGGCAGCGCCGTGTCCGCCATGATGTGTCTGGCGGGACACCCCATCCTGGCCCTGCCCGCCGGCATGGCGTCCTCGGCGGCGGCCGGGTTCATCACCGCCTTTTTACAGACCAAGCTGGCGGTGCCCTCCATCCTGGCGGGCATCGTCACCAACATCGGCCTGTACAGCATCAACCTGATGGTCATGGGCAAGAGCAACCAGTCCCTGTTCCAGACCGACACCATCTACACCATGGCCAAGGACGCCGGCTTCGCGGGGAGCTGGTATGAGCTGGCGGTGACCGCCATCATTGTTCTGGCCCTGTGCGCCCTGCTGGTCCTCTTTCTGGGCACCCGGCTGGGCCTGTCCATCCGGGCCACCGGGGACAATGCGGACATGGTGCGGGCCTCCTCCATCAACCCCAACTTCACCATCACCGTGGGCCTGTGCGTGGCCAACGCCATGACCGGCCTGTCCGGCGCCATGGTGGCCCAGTACAGCACCTTCGCCGACGTGAACAGCGGCACCGGCATGGTTGTGCTGGCCCTGGCCGCCCTGGTCATCGGGGAGACCCTCATCGGCAAGGGCTCCATGACCCGGCGGGTGCTGGGCGTGGTGGCCGGCAGCATCATCTACCGGTTCATCTACGCCGCCGCCCTGCGGTTCAACGTGCCCGCGGACTACATGAAGCTGGTGTCCGCCGTCATCGTGGGGATGGCCATCGCCGCTCCGGCAGTGCGCCGGTGGGCCGCGTTCCAGATGCAGAAGCGCCGCGCGCTGGCGGGAAGGAGAGGTGAGTGACATGGATATGCTGGTAATCCAGAACATTGCCAAGACCTTCAACCCCGGGACCGTCAACGAGAAGCAGGCCCTGAGCGGCCTGTCTCTCCAGCTGGCGGCGGGGGATTTCGTCACCATCGTGGGCTCCAACGGGGCGGGCAAATCCACCCTGTTCAACGCCATCGCCGGGGACTTCTATGTGGACGAGGGCTCCATCGCCCTGGACGGGCAGGACATCACCTATCTGCCCGCCCACAAGCGCAGCCGCCAGATCGGCCGGCTGTTCCAGGACCCCATGCGGGGCACCGCCCCCCACATGACCATTGAGGAGAATCTGGCCCTGGCCGCGGGCAGCGGCGGGTGGTTCTCCCCCATGACGAAGGCGGACCGGAAGCGGTTTCAGGACCGGCTGGCCCTGCTGGACATGGGGCTGGAGGACCGGATGCGCCAGCCGGTGGGCCTGCTGTCCGGCGGACAGCGCCAGGCCCTGACCTTGCTCATGGCAACCATGAATCCCCCCAAGCTGCTGCTGCTGGACGAGCACACGGCGGCGCTGGACCCTGGCACGGCGGAGAAGGTGCTGAAGATCACCCGGGACGTGGTGTCCCAGCACAGCATCACCACCCTCATGGTCACCCACAATATGAAAAACGCCCTGGAGTTGGGCAACCGCACCCTGATGATGGACTCCGGGCACATTGTCCTGGACGTCCAGGGGGAGGAGCGCGCCGGCATGACGGTGAACGACCTTCTGGAGCGGTTCCGGGCCGGGGCCGGGAAGGACCTGGACAACGACCGGATTCTGCTGTCCGACTGAGCATCAACAATACAGAAATACAGACCCGCCGCCCGCGGGGAGGGGCTCCGATTTTGGAGGCCCCCTCTCACCGCGGGCGGCGGGTTTCTGATTGGATCAGCAGGCGGCGGACTCGGCCGGCCTGCCTGCGGTGCGCCGCAGCAGCCCCTCATGGCTGGCGGTCATCAGCGCCAGAATCACCAGCAGATATCCCGGCAGCAGCGACACGCCGATGTGATTGGCCAGCAGGCCGAAGAACGGCGGCATCAGGCAGGTGCCCACGTAGGCGGAGGCCATCTGAACCCCGATCATGGCCTGTGAGCAGGCCGGGCCGAAGTGCTCGGGGGTGGCGTGGATGATGGAAGGGTAGATGGGGGCGCAGCCCAGCCCAATGAGAATCAGGCCCGGCAGTGCGGCCCGCTCCCCCAGAGGCAGAAGCAGCAGGACGATGCCGCCCAGGACGACGCCCTGCCCAAGGCGCACCATCTGGGCGTCTGAGCACTTTAAGGTCAAAAACCCGCTGAGGGCCCGCCCCACCGTGATCCCGATGAAAAACAGACTGGCAAAATGGGCGGCGGTTTCAGAGGAGAGCCCCCACTGCAGCACCAGGTAGCTGCTGGCCCAGAGCCCCGTGGTCTGCTCCAGCGCGCAGTAGCAGAAAAAGGTGAGCATAACCTCCTTTGCCCCGGGAATCCGGACGATCTGGGACAGAGAGAGGGCTCGGGCCGCCGGGGCAGGGGAGGGGCCGTCCTGGTCTCCGGCCGAGGGGGCGCGGCCCCAGAGGGGGAGGCTGAGGAAGAGAACGGCCGTCAGAAGGATCTGAAGGGCCGCAATGGAGCGGTACCCCATGCTCCAGCTCTGGCCGCCGGAGAGGGCCAGGCCCAGAATGGCTGGGCCGAAGGAGGCCCCCACCCCCCACATGCAGTGGAGCCAGCTCATGTGGCGGCTGGCGTAGTGGAGAGCCACATAGTTGTTCAAAGACGCGTCCACACAGCCCGCCCCCAGGCCGTAGGGAACCGCCCACAGACACAGCTCCAGATAGGAGCGGCTGATGGAGAAGCCGAAGAGAGCCGCCGCCGTCAGCAGCACGCTGAAGGCGGTCACCCGCCCTGTGCCAAAGCGGGCGGTCAGGCGGCTGCTCTGCAGGCTGGAGACGATGGTGCCCGCCGCGATGATCATAGAGATCCCTCCCATATAGGAGACTGGGACGGAGAACTCCGGATATATGCTGGGCCACGCCGCGCCCAGCAGGGAGTCCGGCAGGCCCAGGCTGACAAACGCGAGATAGATGATTCCTAAAAGCAGATGAAACATTGGATTGCCTCCTGTCAATGTTGCTTTTCACATCATACCGACAAAGCGGCCTTGAATCAATTCAATTTTGGACTTATAATATAAGAAAACCGCCAAGTTTGGCGGAGACCGGGGGTGTGCCGCATGGCGCTTCAGGAGTGCGGGCTGAATCTGGACCGGGGGCTGAAGGAGCTTCAGCCCCACGGGACGCTGGAGTTTCCCTGCGCGGGTTACTCCGCCCGCTACACCGGACAGCAGAGGGATGGGATTCCATGGCACTGGCACGAGGAGCTGGAGCTCCTCTATGTACAGGAGGGGGCGCTGGAGTGGAGAACGGCGTCGGAGACCGTCCTGCTCCGGACGGGCGATCTCTTTGCGGTCAACTCCAATATGCTCCACGCCGGGAGGGCCCCGGACTTCTGCGAGCTGCGCTCCCTGGTGTTCCACCCGTCCCTGCTCACCGGCGGCGAGCACTCCGTATTTGCCCGGCGGTACATAGACCCGCTGATCCACTGTCCCGCCTTCACCGGCTTTCTCTTCCCGAAGGAGGGGGAGCGGGAGGCGGCGGACAGCTTCCGCCGGGCCTTCGAGGCGATGGAGGGCGAGCCGGACGGCTATGAGTTTTTGGTGCGGGACTGCCTGTCCCGCCTCGCCTTTCAGCTGATTCAGACCTTTCAGCCTCAAATGGACCGCCCCGGGGCGGGGCAGAGCCTGGACAACCTGCGCATGCGGAGAATGCTGGAGTACATCCATCAGAACTACGCCAGGGAGCTCACCCTGTCGGACATCGCGCGGGCGGCCGACATCGGGGAGCGGGAGTGCCTGCGCTGCTTTCAAAAGACCATCCAGTGCTCCCCGATCCAGTACCTGCTGAAATACCGGGTGACGCAGGGGGCGGAGCTGCTGCTGCGCCATCCGGAGCGGAGCGTCTCAGAGCTGTCCCTGGCCTGCGGGTTCGGCAGCCCCAGCAATTTCGCCAAGCAGTTCCGGCGCTTCTACCGCTGTACGCCCCGGGAATACCGGGCCGCGGGGGAGCGGTGAGGGGCGGCCGGCCGGAGCGCACCTTCTTTAAGATTTCCGAAAAATGCTGGTATTCTCCGATGTGATGTGCTAATATATATGACAGCGTCCATTTTTGAAAACTACCATAACGGAGGTACCTGCACTGTGTCGTACATCATGGTCGTCGTCCTGGGCGTGATCCAGGGCGTCGCGGAATTTCTGCCCATCTCCAGCTCCGGGCACCTGACTTTGTTTCAGCATTTTTTTGGAATGAGCGAGCCGGACAACCTGTTCAACATCCTGCTCCACTTTGCAACCCTGATTGCGGTGTGCGTCTACTACTGGCGTGACATCTGGGAGATGATCCTGGAGTTCTTCCGCTTCTTTGGGGATCTGTTCTCCCGCACCCCCAGCCGGGGAGAGCCCCCCGCCGCCCGGCGGCAGATTCTGCTGCTGATCGTGGCCACCCTGCCCCTGTTCCTGGTGCTGCCCATCAAGGACAAGGTGGAGGCCGTGGGCAACTACCCGGCGGCGGTGAGCTGCATCCTGCTGCTCACCGGCGTTGTGCTCTTCACCTCGGACCGCATGGCCAAAGGCCGCAAGAATGCCCGGAACACCACGCTGCTGGACGCCCTGCTCATCGGCGTGGCCCAGGGCTTTGCCACTCTGCCCGGCCTGTCCCGCTCCGGCAGCACCATCGCCGCCGGAATGGCCCTGGGGCTGGACCGGAAGTTTGCCGTCCGCTTCTCGTTCCTCATGTCCCTGCCCGCCGTGCTGGGGGCCACCATTTTAGAAGTGGTGGATGTGGTCCAGGCGGGAGACATTGATACCGCTCTGCTGCCCAAGTATCTGCTGGGCATGGTCATCGCCGGCGTGGTGGGCTATTTCTCCATCGGCCTTGTGAACCTGCTGGCCTCCAAGGGCAAATTCGGGGCCTTCGCCTACTACTGCTGGATTGCGGGCGGGGTGTTCCTGATACTCAGCCTCCTGAACGTCACCCTGGTCCCCGCGGCGTGACCGCGATCTCCTGAGAAAGGATCTCAAACGCTATGGCAACGTCACAAAAGAAGACCGGAGGGAGCCGCTCCGCCTCGTCCTCGTCGGGAGGGCGGCGGACGGCCTCCTCCTCATCCAAATCCAAGAGCGGCTCCTCCCGCAGCCGCAAGCAGCCCCCCGCGCCCGCCCACCGGCCCTTCCGCCGGGAGGTGGGGGCGGGTATCTGCCTGCTGCTGGCCATCTTCACCATCTTCGGCTGCTTTCACATCCAGGCCCTGTTCATCGACGCCCTGTGCGGGCTCATCAAGGGCCTGATCGGCTACGGCTTCTGGCTGATGCCGCCGGCTCTGCTGCTCGCCAGCTTCATCCTGGCCTTTCACCGGGGCCGCCCGGTGCGCCTGCGGGTGTTCTGCGCCCTGATGCTCCCGCTGATGTTCTCCTGCGTGGTCCACAGCGTGATCGCCGAGAGCCTGCCCTGGGACGCCTCCCTGGCTCAGACCCTGTGGCAGAGCGGAGAGGCCCTGTCCAGCGGCGGCGTGCTCTCCGGCGTGCTGGGACAGGCCTTTGTCCAGGTGTTCAGCCGGGTGGGGGCGGCGGTGGTCTTTGTGCTGGCCCTGCTGATGCTGGGCCTGGGGGCCTTCAACCGCACCATTGTGGACGTGGCCGACTGGTTTTTCAGCCGCCCCCGGTATGAGTACGAGCCCCAGGCCCCGCCGGAGCGCCCGGTGGTCCGGGTGCCCCAGCCCGCACCCCGGACCTCCGGACGGCGGGCGGAGGCGCCGGACATTGACATTCCGGTGGACGACGGCCCCCTGGTGGGCAAGGAGCCCCCTCCGCCCCCGGAGAAGAAGAAGCACTTCTTCGACCGCAGGCCCAGGGTGCCCACCCCGGACCAGATTCTCACCGGAGGGGCGGCCGTGCCCCCGGAGCCCCAGAGCGCCGCTCCCGCCCCTCAGCCGGAGCCCGCGCCTGAGCCGGAGGAGGCCAATCCCACCCCCGCCTTTCTAAGCGCCCAGGCCCCGCAGCCGGAGCCTCAGGAGTCCAATCCCATCCCCGCCTATGCCGCGGCTGAGCCCGCCCCCGCGCCGGCGGTCTCCGCCCCTGTGGAGGCACCGCCTCCCCCCATGCCGGAGGTCGTCCGGGAGCCCGCCGTCCCCAAGAGTGCCAAGAGTGAGAAGGAGGAGGCGGAGCAGGCCGCCCAGGAGATGGCGGAGCACATTCAGGCGGGAATGGCCCAGGAGCCGCCCCCCTACCACTACCCCCCTCTGGACCTGCTCCAGGAGGGGAAGGGGGAGCTGGGAGGGGAGGCCCTGGTGGAGCTCAACGCCAACAAGCAGCGGCTCTCCGACACCATCCACTCCTTCGGCATCGACGCCAACATCGTCAACGTCACCCGGGGGCCCTCGGTCACCCGGTATGAGCTGGAGCTGGACCAGGGGGTGCGCCTCAATAAGCTCACCAACCTGTCCGACGACATCGCCCTGTCCCTGGGGGCCTCGGGAGTGCGCATCGCCCCCATCCCGGGAAAGATCTCCATGGTGGGCATCGAGGTGCCCAACAAGCTGGTCTCCCCGGTGAACATCCGCACCGTCCTCAGCTCCCAGGAGTTCCAGGACAGCCCCAGCAAGGTGTCCTTCGCCGTGGGCAAGGACATCGGGGGCAAGTGCATCGTGGGCAACATCGCCAAGCTGCCCCATCTGCTCATCGCCGGCACCACCGGCTCGGGTAAGTCGGTGTGCACCAACTCCCTCATCATCTCTCTGCTCTACAAGGCCAGTCCCGAGGAGGTCCGCCTCATCATGGTGGACCCCAAGATGGTGGAGCTGGGCATCTACAACGGCATCCCGCATCTGCTCATTCCCGTGGTCACCGACCCCAAGAAGGCGGCCGGCGCCCTGCAGTGGGCGGTGACCGAGATGATGAAGCGTTACCGGATGTTCGCCGAGGTGGGGGTCCGGGACCTGGCCTCCTATAACGCCAAGGCCGCCAAGACCGAGGGGATGGACACCATGCCCCAGGTGGTGGTGGTCATCGACGAGCTGGCCGATCTGATGCTGGTGGCCGCCAAGGAGGTGGAGGAGTCCATCTGCCGGGTGGCCCAGATGGGCCGCGCCAGCGGCATGCATCTGATCATCGCCACCCAGCGGCCCTCCGCCGACGTGATCACCGGCCTGATGAAGGCCAATATCCCCAGCCGCATCGCCTTCGCCGTGGCCTCCGCCATGGAGTCCCGCATCATCCTGGACACCCAGGGCGCGGAGAAGCTGGTGGGCCGGGGCGACATGCTCTACTTCCCCCTGGGCTCCGGAAAGCCCACCCGGGTGCAGGGCTGCCTCATCTCCGACCAGGAGGTGGCCGCCGTGGTGGACTACGTGAAGCAGAACAGCGGTTCGGCCCAGTACGACGACCAGGTCATGCAGGAGATCGAGCAGCACGCCGCCGAGAAGGACAAGGCCTCCAAGGGGGTGGGCGGCTCCAGCCCCGTGGACGGGGAGGAGGAGTACGACGAGCTCATCAACTCCGCCATCGAGGTGGTGCTGGAGACCGGCCAGGCCTCCGTGTCCATGCTCCAGCGGCGGCTGAAGCTGGGCTACGCCCGGGCCGCCCGTCTGGTGGACCAGATGGAGGAGAAGGGGGTCGTGGGCCCCTTCGAGGGCTCCAAGGCCCGGCAGCTCCTCATCACCAAGGAGCAGTGGCAGGAGATGCAGTACCGCCAGGGCATCGTCTCCCAGCCCCCGGAGCCGGAGGCCCCGCCTGCGGAAGAAAATCCGGCGCCCCCCTACGCCGACGCCCCGCCCTTCGACGTGGACGAGGCCCTGGACCGGGCGGAGGAGGACACACTGTAAAAAAGGCCGCGGACTCAAAGTCCGCGGCTTTTTCATGTGTTCTATTGTTTGTGGTTCTTTCGGTCCAGCAGCCAACCAAGCGCCATGGCCACCGCGTACACCAGCAGATAGTAGACGCAGTCCATCTTGTAGGAGAAAATGGCGGCCAGGATCATAAACGCCGCCCCAATCAGCGCCAGGGCGGGGAGGACGAAGCGGCGGAAGGGGCGCTCGTCCCTGGCTTTCTTCATGAACAGCAGATAGATGGGGATATACATGGCGTACAGGGTGATCACCGGCAGCTCAGAGGAGTCGAACCGGAAGGGGCCCAGCTCATTGAGAAGGGCGCCGAAGTAGAAGTAGCAGCACCAGAAGGCGCACATGACCAGTCCCGCCGAGGCGGCGTTGTTTGGCATGTTGGTGTACCGGTCCACCTGCGCGAGCAGTTCCGCCTTGGGGCCACGGCCCCGGGCGGCGATGGAGTAGAAACCCCGGGTGCAGGCCATCATCAGGCCGTTGCAGGTGCCCAGGCAGGAGAGGACCACAAACACAAACAGCCCCGTTCCCGCCACCGGGCCGAAGATGGTGGAGAAGGCGATGCGGGCGCCCTGCTCCCCGTTCTCCATCATCACGGAGTTGGGGACCGCCCCGGCGATGCCCACGTAGTAGAACAGATAGATGAGCATGATGGCGCCCACGCCGAAGACCAGGGCCAGGGGCAGGTTGCGCTTGGCGTTTTTGATCTCCGCGTTGATAGTGGTGGCGATGACCCAGCCCTCATAGGCGAAAGAGGTGGCCGCCAGCGCGGCAAAGAGGGGGCTTTCCACCGCATCCGCTGCCGCGGCGGCGGTGAAGTTCTCCACAATCAGGCCGGAGCGCAGCCCGGCTACAGTGCCGATGACTGCCATGAGCAGGATGGGCACCAGCTTGATGACGGTGAGAGAGACCTGGAACTTGCCCGCCAGCCTGGGGGCGGTGGCGTTCATAAAGTATACCAGGGCCATGTAGAGCATGGTGATGGCCAGACAGGGGCCGCTCAAAATGTCATAGCCCAGCAGGACGCAGGTGTACCGGGCGGACACCCAGCACAGGGTGCTGGTGAGACAGGGGAAGTACACCGCCGCCATGAACCAGCCCAGGTAATAGGCGTAGTCCTCACCCACGGTGGCCTCGGCGTAGTCCACCACCCCGCCCACCTTCTCATAGCGGGTGGCCATCACCGCGAAGGCGCAGGCGCTGGCAATGGCGATGCACCCGCCCAGCAGCCAGGCCAGTATTCCCGTCTTCAGATCGCCGCCGGTTGCGGTGAGGATTTTTTCCGCTTTGAAAAAGATTCCGCTTCCGATGACAATGCCGATCACCATGGCAATGGCGGTGGGCAGGCCGTATTTTTTGGTCAGTTGTTCTTCCATAACATTCCTTTCCCAGTTCCTCTGTTTAACGCGGTAACGCTGTAAAGTGTCTCGATAGCAGGGTTATTATTATACCGGAAAAGCCGCCGTTTGAAAAGAGGGGAAATGAGTTTTTTCCTCCCACAGCCCCTGCAGGCGGCCGATTCAGACCGCAAAAGGTTCCCCGCGCCGGGACAGGCCCACTCCGCACTTGTCAATTCCTATGGAACTTGGTATAATAAATTTTACTGCATCGCCCCGGAGAAGCCGAGGTGCGCGTCCCAATGCGCACGGCGTCATCCCGGGGCACAGCCGGAGACGGCTCTGTTTTCATCTGGGCCATGTTTGAAAAATGTTAATATACCCAAACGGCGGGTCTTTTTCCGCCATACTGCGTTGATTTTCCTTGCAA
>ERZ857801.2031-NODE-2031-length-18549-cov-8.257976_pt1 | contig 18549 bp, 17 predicted proteins | sample MGYA00519762_ERZ857801 | MGnify/ENA primary metagenome ERZ857801 (study PRJEB31778, sample SAMEA3449368) | human gut metagenome | biome: human gut; feature: human-associated habitat; material: faeces | place: United Kingdom | collected 2010/2012 ...
CAGGCGGATGATAGGTCATTTCAATGTACACTTACCTAATCCCTTGCTAATGGGATTGTTACTTACGCAGCCTTGACGGGCGCACCTTTTATACTGTCAATTTCGAAGACTATGAACCGCTTGGAGAGCAAGTCGATGTTCTCCGCCGAATTGAGCAGGAAGTCATAGCGCCCGCCCCGGTAATATTGCCGCATGGTGGTGAGCATGTTGTCGATGTTGAAGTCCTCCTTTTCCACCTTGATGTCACGCTGCGCCAGCTCGCAGCGGTAATCGTCGCGCATGTACTCGTAGAAGGTGTTGAACGAGGGGACGATGCTCTTGTCCGCCTTGATGCGTTCGATGTAGGCACTCACGGCACTGCCCAGTTCCCCGCTCTCGGTCTTCGTCACCTTGTCGTCATCCGACTTCCATAGCGTCAGCAGCAGCGTCTTGATGCTGTCCTTCTTCTCCACGTCGAACACGTAGTCGTCGGTATAGAACGGATTGAAGCTGATGGGCTTCTCTTCCGTGTAGGTGAAATACACGCCGTCGGCCCCGTTCGTCTTGCGCCGTATCATCTCGCACAAGCCCTGATAGGAATTTCCCGTATCCACCAGCACCACGTGCGTTCCCTGTTCCCAATACTGTCTTACAAGGTGGTTCATGAAGAAGGACTTGCCGCTGCCCGAAGGACCGAGCACGAACTTGTTGCGGTTCGTGGTGATGCCTTTTTTCATCGGCAGGTCGCTGATGTCGAGATGCAGCGGCCTTCCCGTGAGCCTGTCCACCATCTTGATGCCGAAAGGTGAGAGCGAACTGCGGTAGTTGGTCTCCTCAGTGAAAAGGCACACCGCCTGTTCGATGAAGGTGTAAAAGCTCTCTTCCGCCGGGAAGTCCGCCGCATTGCCGGGTATCGCCGCCCAATAGAGTGTCGGACAGTCAACAGTGTTATGGCGCGGCACGCATTCCATGCTTGCCAGCTGGCTTCCCACGTCATTCTTGATATGCTTCAGTTCCTCCGCATCGTCGCTCCACGCCATGACGTTGAAATGCGCCCGCACGGAGGTCAGCCCGAAGGAATGCGCTTCGTTCAGATACTGGTCTATCCACTCACGGTTGATGCTGTTGCTCCTTGAATAACGGGAGAGCGACTGCATGTTCCTCGCGGATTTCTCGAACTTCTGCAAATTCTCCTCGCTGTTGTCTATCAGCACGTATTGGTTGTAGACATGGTTGCAGGAGAGCAACAGCCCCACCGGGGATGCGAAAGAGAGGCGGCAGTCGCTCCGGTCAGTGGAGAGCCTCTCGTAACGGGTGTCGGTAGCCACCATTCCGGGCAGGTCTTCCGCGTCGGAAAGGGTGTGCAGGCACAGGCGGTTGTCACCGATGCGCATCTCGCTTGCCGAGAGACTGATGTCCTGCAAGGTGCCGTCATTCTCTGACATGAGCGAGAAGTAACGCCCGATCAGTCCGGCTTTGCCGTCCGTCCCCGCAATCTCATCGGTGGAGAGGCGGCGCAGTCTGACAAACCCACTGTCGTTCATGATGCGCTCGAACTGTTCCGTGGCTTCCATGAACTTCCCGGCCGTCTCCCTGTCCAGTTCCTTCGGGATGATATGCCCCCGGCACAGCGTGCTGAAATTGCTACGCATCCGGCTACGTTCCTTCGTTGTCTTGGTCAGGTAGAGATAGCAGGTGTGCTTCAGGTACGGACGCTCGTTGAAGTGACGCTCGAACGAGCGTGAGAGAAAGCTCATGTCCTCCCTTTGCAGCTCCGGTGCATACCGTTCCTTGATGAGCCAATCCTGCTTGTGGACGATGGAGAAGTCCGGCAATACCTTGATCGCCTTGCACCAGCAGCCGTGTATCGCCTCATATTCCGTACCCGTCACGGTGTACAGCTCCGGCAGTTCCACCTCGAAGGCGGCCGTGATGTCGGCGTCCTTGGAGATGATGCAGCCGTGTTCCACCGCCAACAGCGGGAACTTGTTTTCCAATGTCGTCATTTTCGATGTGTTCCTCATTGCCTTTCCTCCTTTCTTTGTCGTTTGAATAATCGGGTGATCCGCCGCCGGTTGACAAGGTATCGGGGATGATTGCGCGCAGCTCCCAGTTTCATAAGCCCGTGTTCACCGTATCGGGCATTCAACGCGAAGGTCTTCCATACGAGGACGGACGACGATACCGCGCCGAAGCCGATACATATCCACTGGTCGATGCCGACCATGTAGAGAATGACGAACAGGACGAAGAGAGCCAGCAAACCTCCGCAGAAGATGAAGAGGTACTGTGCCTTCAATCCCTTGAACTCGACCGGACGGCCGATACCCTTGTTTATCGGGTATTCAGCCATACCTGTAACTATTAAAGGAAGAATGAACGCAGGATGGTGGCGGCGACGATCAGGAAGATGCAGGCCCCGAACCATGAAGCGGCTGTTTTGCTGGTGTCCGGGTCTCCCGATGAAAACTTTGAATACACTTTTACCCCGCCGATAAGCCCGATGACGGCACCTACCGCGTAAATCAATTTCGTTGCCGGCTCGAAATATGAGCTTACCATTGTGGTGGCTTCCGTAATGCCTGCCAGTCCGTTTCCCTGTGCGAAAGCGGAAACTGTTACGGCAACGGCAAGCGCTACTGAAAGGATGGATTTCTGTCTGATGTACTTGTTCATAGACTGTTCTTGTTTTGTGCCTTCCAAAGGATGGATGGTCCTTTTTCAGACGGTTGGTACTTGATTACTTTTCTTTGGTTTAGTGGCATTCCCGTTTGTTTCCACGGACTTGGGACTGTCCGTTGCGGACAGGCTGTACCTTGTACCACCCGTACCGCACCTTTCGGTGTCATGTTTTCATTTTTTTTATTTTTTCGTTATACATAGTTCCGGATGTCGAACTCTTCTATTTTATCAGGAATCACGAATATCTTGTCTTTTTGCCGTGTCACGGTCATGTTCACCGTATCCACGAAAACAGCCATCGCTTCTGCAAGTCTTCCGCTCATCGCTTCATCGGTCAGGCTTTCCGTTATTCTGGAAAAAAGTTCAGTCCCGTCAAGTTCCGTCATGACCTTTCCGGCGTGTCGCATTTCCTCATCGGACGGTGAGTCTTTCCGTATGGTCCGGACTGCCATGTCGATGTCCTCGAAACTGCTTCCCGAAGCCTGTTCCTTGTCTGGGACATCATCTTCCGGTTCGTTCTCACCAAACTTCAGTTCCGAAGGAGATATGCTCATAAAGGCTTCATCAATCTTATCTTCCGGAACTTGTGCCGGATAAGAGGGTGCTCCCGTGTTTCCATCGTCAAAAGTAACCTCTTCCTCCGTCAGCTCAATGCCTTTTTCCGAAGTGGCAGCTTCTTGCGTCGGTATGGCGGTGGTTGTCCGGGGTGAAGCCATCTTAAAACGGCTCTTGCCTATGATGTCGTTTTCCATATTAGAAGGTTCTTTTCTTGCTGCTTCCTCTCTTTTTGTCGAATCGCCAAGCGCTTTCCATACTTCCACTATCTTTTTGAAGAAGCGTATAAGTCTCGTTTCCATGATATGGTCGTGAAGCAGCATGAACAGGAACCATACATTGCAGGCAAGTGATACGATTAAAAACACTTTTGTCATAGCATTACTTTTTTTAAGTTTTCAATCTGTTCCGTGTACTGTACCCCGTATCGTCTGAAATGGTCAATGAGGATGTTGTCCACAAACTTGCCGATGCTTAACCCGTTGCCCAGACGGTTGACGACGACGGCAACTTTCTCATGGGTTTCCCGACTGATGTAGACACATTGCCGCGATTTGATTTCCGATGCTTCCAGAAAAGCGGTAACACACTGTGCCGCCTGTGCTGCGGTTCTCTCACTCTTGCTGATTTGCAGTCTGTCCGACTGACGGTTGTTCATCTTTCTTTTCATGATGTTCTTGTTGTTGATTGATTGTTTATAAGCCATAGGATTTCATATGACGTTTGAACGACTCCGCTATATCCTCCTGAAACAGCGTGAAATGGTGTGTCAGCACGTTGTCAAGAAAACTTGCGATTGTCACCTCGTTGCTGCCGATTATGTGAAGTATCTTCTGTATCCGGTCGTGGTACTCCTTACGGATATACACCTGCTTACCAAGCCTTGCGGTGATATTGGCTTCACGGACGAACGTGCCGTCATAATCTGTTTTCTCCACTTTTCCGTCCCTGCACCCGCGTTCAGGTTCCTCTTTGGAACGGGATGCAGACAGGGAAATGGCCGCCTGTGTCTCTTTTTCCGGCAGTATTTCCGTCATGTTCCCGTCCGTACTTCTTGCCTGCGGCGGTATGCTCGTATCGCCCATGCGGAATGAATTGATTACGGCATCACTGTCGATGTCCTCTATTCTTGCTTTCTTTGCCATGACGTTCAGTTTTTAATGATGCCGAGAATCTCATCAACGAGTTTGTCAAGATTACTTCCACGAACCAACATCTTGTCTGCGGGGAACGCTGTGGAACGGAATACAGCTTTGCGTTCCACAGCCGTCTCCTTACGGAAACGCTTGCTGTCCGGCAAGAATGTTTCAAGAATAGACAAGGCGAACTCTGCGCAGGCCTTGTCGTATGCCTTGTAAAGCTCGGTCTTCTCGCGCCCGTCCACCATATTCCATACAAGGTAAAGCCCCTTGATGTCGGACTTGCCCGTACTTATCATCTGTTCATTGATGACGGTAGCGAACTTGATGGAACTTTCCATAACCACACGGTCAGCGATGATAGGCGTGAAGATGTAATCCATCTTGGCAATGGTCTGAACCACATCGGCGTTGTTGATTGTGCCCGGCATATCAAAAAACACGAAATCAAGATCAGGCTGCATTTCCGTCAGCTCTTCAGCTGTTTTGATCGCGTCCTCCGCACGGCTGCACTTGATCGCATACGGGTTTTTCTTCAGTCGTTTGAGCTGTTCAAACGCCAACAGCTTGTAATGCTCATCCTCCATGACGGCTTTCAAGTCACGCCTCCGCATGTCGTGGATACTGTACTGTGGAAAATCACAGTCAACGACGGCTACATTATAGCCTTTCACATAGTGCAGGTAGCTTGCCACAAGCACTGTCAGGGTTGTTTTACCCGCTCCTCCTTTTTGTGTGGAGATTGCCACATAAGTCGCTTCTTTCATTTGATTGAATATTTATTAAGTTACACATCTGTCCGGTAGCAGCAGCGTATTATTATCCATACGCACGCATCCCCGTCCGTTTATTTACTTGTCCGTTAATCCGGTTGTGTCTGCGGACATCAGTCTGCATATCCGTTTCCCCATGCTTTAATCTTTCCGGACAAATGCAGGCATGGGAATCCGTTTGGATGCATACACCCGTTTTCAACCGTTTGGAACACTGTTCGGATTATTGTCCGGACATCCGGTGAAATGAGTGCTTTTTCAGTTCCACATCCGGATTACTCCGCAAATAAACAAGTATATTTTGGAACTTGTATCACTTCTCCGGCAAGTGGCAGCATGTTGCGCCGGTTGGCGTTCCTTGTCCGGTTCAAGTATCTGTACGATACTGCTTTAAGGACGTAACTTTGCCCCCGGACGGCAGGGGTCGCCACAGGTGGCGCGGCCCGAGGTCTGAAAGGTATCCTTCCCAATCCGCCCCGGCGGATTTTTATGTTCTCCAGAACATAGCAAGGTATGTTTTCAGCCGCTCAAAACGTTTTGAGCGTCCCGAAAAACACCTTGCCCTCCGGGGGGGGTGGCTTCCTCTCCGAAGTCGGGAAGCCTTTCAAACCTGCGGTGTCTGTGACCTGAAGCGGCGGCTTATGCCGTCAGACCGTTAAATCCAAAATTCATATGAGTGAAAAGAAGAACAAGACCGGGAGAAATCCCAAACATGATCCGGCGGTGTTCCGCTACACCGTCCGTTTCAACAGGGAGGAACATGACCGTTTCCTTACCATGTTCGAGAAATCGGGCGTTTACGCCAAGTCGGTTTTCCTGAAAGCGCATTTCTTCGGGCAGCCTTTCCGCGTGCAGAAAGTGGACAAGACGCTGGTGGATTACTACACCAAGCTGTCCGATTTCCATGCGCAGTTCCGTGCCATAGGCACGAACTACAACCAGGTCGTGAAAGAATTGCGCAGCCATTTTTCCGAGAAAAAGGCGATGGCGTTGCTCTACAGGCTGGAAGGGCAGACCATCGAACTCGTGAGACTGAGCCGCCGGATTGTGGAACTTTCAAGGGAAATGGAGGCGAAATGGTCGCTAAAATCAGTGTAGGAAAATCGTTGTACGGTGCGCTTGCCTACAACGGAGAGAAGATCAACGAGGCGAAAGGGCGGCTGCTCACCACCAACCGCATCTACAATGACGGCACGGGGACGGTGGACATCCATAAGGCGATGGAGGGGTTTCTTGCCTGTATGCCGGGACATACGAGAGTGGAGAAACCGGTGGTGCATATCTCGCTGAATCCGCACCCGGACGATGTGCTGACAGACACGGAACTTCAGGACATCGCACGGGAGTATCTGGAAAAGATGGGCTTTGCAAACCAGCCGTACCTTGTTTTCAAGCATGAGGACACCAGCCGTCACCACCTGCATATCGTGACGGTCAGGGTGGACGAAAACGGCAAGAGTATTGACACTCGCAACAACTTCTACCGGAGCAAGCAGATCACCCGCGAGCTGGAATGTAAGTACGGGCTGCATGACGCCGAACGCAAGAACCGCCGTCTTGACACGCCACCCCATAAGGTGGATGTTTCTGCCGGTGATGTGAAGAAACAGGTGGGCAACACCGTCAAGGCCCTGAACAGGCAGTACCGCTTCCAGACGATGGGTGAATATCGTGCACTCCTTTCCCTGTACAACCTGACAGTGGAGGAAACACAGGGTAACGTTCGCGGACGCGAGTATCACGGGCTGGTCTATTCCGCGACGGACGATTCAGGCAACAAGACGGGTAACCCATTCAAGTCATCGCTGTTCGGGAAATCTGTCGGCTATGAGGCCGTGGAGAAGAAGTTAGCCCGTTCCAAAATGGAGATCAAGGAGAGGAAACTCGCCGACATGACGAAGCGCACCGTCCATTCCGTGTTGGAAGGCACGTATGACAAGGAGAAGTTCGTATCACGGCTCAAGGAGAAAGGCATCGACACCGTGCTACGCTACACGGAGGAAGGACGCATCTACGGAGCCACGTTCATCGACCATCGCACGGGATGCGTGCTGAACGGCTCGCGCATGAGCAAGGAACTTTCCGCCAACCTCTTGCAGAAACATTTCACGTTGCCTTTCGCAGGACAGAAGCCTATACCGTTTTCCGTTCCGGTGGAAACCGGGGATGATGTGCACCGGCAGGACGTATCCGGCCATGAAGACGTGGCGGGCGGCATGGGCTTGCTCGCCCCCGAAGGGGCAGTGACGGATGCCGAGGAGGAAGCCTTCATCCAGGCGATGCAGCGCAGGAAGAAAAAGAAAAAGCTCAAGGGCTTGGGTATGTAATTCGGAGTATCAACAATAAAAAATCAACGTATGTCACAAGAAGACGATTTGAGGGCACTGGCGAAAATCATGGATTTTCTGCGTGCCGTGAGTATTATTTTAGTTGTCATGAACGTGTATTGGTTCTGCTATGAAGCCATACGGTTATGGGGAATGAACATCGGTGTGGTGGACAGGATTCTGATGAATTTCAACCGCACGGCAGGGCTGTTCCATTCCGTCCTCTACACGAAACTCTTTGCCGTCCTTTTGCTCGGCCTGTCCTGTTTGGGGACAAAGGGTGTCAAGGGGGAGAAAATCACTTGGGCAAGGATCTGGACGGCACTTACCGCCGGATTCGTGCTGTTCTTCCTCAACTGGTGGATATTGGCATTACCGCTGCCGATTGAAGTGGTGACAGGACTGTATATGCTGACTGTCGGTGCGGGTTATGTCTGCCTGCTAATGGGCGGTCTGTGGATGAGCCGACTTATGAAACACAACCTCATGGATGACGTGTTTAATAACGAAAATGAGAGCTTCATGCAGGAAATACGGTTTATCGAAAGCGAGTATTCGGTCAATCTGCCCACACGCTTTTATTATAAGAAACGTTGGAACGACGGCTGGATTAACGTGGTGAACCCGTTCCGTGCCTCCATCGTATTGGGTACGCCGGGCAGCGGAAAATCGTATGCAGTGGTAAACAGCTTCATCAAGCAGCAGATTGAAAAGGGCTTCTCGATGTATGTTTACGACTTTAAATTCAGTGACTTATCCACGATAGCATACAATCATCTGTTGACCCATCCGGACGGCTACAAGGTAAAGCCGAAATTCTATGTAATCAATTTCGATGATCCGCGACGCTCTCACCGCTGCAACCCCATACACCCGGATTTCATGGAGGACATCACGGATGCCTACGAGAGTGCTTATACAATAATGTTAAATTTAAATAAGAGTTGGGTGCAAAAGCAGGGCGACTTCTTCGTGGAATCCCCCATCATCCTCTTCGCGGCTGTCATCTGGTATCTCAAAATATACCAAAACGGCAGGTATTGCACGTTCCCCCATGCCATTGAGTTCCTGAACCGCCGCTACGAGGATATTTTCCCGATACTGACCTCTTATCCGGAACTGGAGAACTACCTTTCTCCTTTTATGGATGCGTGGCTCGGAGGGGCTGCCGAACAGCTCCAAGGCCAGATCGCTTCGGCTAAGATACCGCTCTCGCGCATGATTTCCCCGCAACTCTATTGGGTGATGTCGGACAGTGAGTTTACGCTGGACATCAACAATCCCGAAGAACCGAAAATCCTATGTGTGGGCAACAATCCCGACCGCCAGAACATTTACGGGGCGGCTCTCGGTCTGTATAACTCCCGTATCGTGAAGCTCATTAACAAGAAGGGGATGCTGAAGTCATCGGTCATCATCGACGAGCTTCCGACAATATATTTCAAGGGGTTGGACAACCTGATTGCCACCGCGCGAAGCAACAAGGTTGCCGTGTGTTTGGGCTTTCAGGATTTCTCGCAGTTGGTGCGCGACTATGGGGATCGCGAGGCGAAAGTGGTGATGAACACCGTCGGCAATATCTTCTCCGGTCAGGTAGTGGGTGAAACCGCCAGAACGCTCTCGGAACGTTTCGGGAAAGTGTTGCAGAAACGGCAGAGCATTTCCATTAACCGACAGGACGTTTCAACGTCCATCAACACGCAGATGGACAGCCTTATCCCGCCAAGCAAGATTTCCGGTTTGACGCAGGGTATGTTTGTCGGCTCCGTGTCAGACAACTTCAATGAACGCATTGAGCAGAAGATTTTCCATTGCGAGATTGTCGTGGATGCCGAGAAGGTAAAGCGGGAAGAAAAGGCCTACAAGCCGATACCCGTCATTACCGACTTTACGGACGAGGACGGCAATGACTGCATGAAAGAAACGGTGCAGGCGAATTACAGGCGCATCAAGGAGGATGTGAAGCAGATTGTCAGGGAAGAACTGGAACGGATTGCAGGCGACGAAAATCTCAAACATCTGTTGCAGCAGAAATAACGCGAAAAAGGTGGCAGTTCATCCAAATCCAAGAAAAGAGAATCCGTAACCGATTTCCCGGTTACGGATTCTCTTCCCGTTATCGCCTTGCCTCATATATCAGACGCGGTATTTCCTTTTCATCGTATATGACGGTATGACTGCCACACAAGGACATTCCCAATTTTTCAGCTACCCGGATGGACGCTTCATTTCCGGGATTGATGCTGCAACAGACTGCATTCAACCCCAATTGCTCAAAAGCGTATTCCTGACAGGCACGGGCTGCTTCCACCCCGTAACCGTTATGCCAATACGTACTGTCAAGGATACATCCGAGTTCCACCACGCCATTCCCGTTTATGGTGCTCTTTGTCAATCCGGCTTGTCCTATAAGTATGCCGTTTTCTTTGAGTATGACGGCATAGTATCCGAAACCGTCCTTGCCGTATCCGGCAAGCTGCCTGTTTATCCATTTGCGTACCTCTTTTTTCGCAAAACCATGTTCCCTGTCAGGCATCACTTCCGGTTTTCCCATAATAGACAGGAGTGTATCCATATCCTTGCGGATTATCTTACGGATTAGCAGCCGATCAGTTTCCATGATGACGAGTGATTCGGAATAGGTCTTTATTTCAAAACCGTCCGCTTCCCATTCCCTGACAAAGTTTTGTACGGTGTCTTTGACAATATTGCGGTAGCCGTCATCTGGCACTACCCGTATCCGGAACGTATCCTGCGTTTCTTCCAAAATCCATTCGGTGATTTTCTGCAAATGCCGTTCTTCGGGGATAAAATACTTTTGCAGCATGAACTCGCTGATATTCGCCTCCAGCAGTTCTTCCAGTTCATAGCGGATGTCATCCTCCAATTCAGAAAAAGGTATCTCTTCCGTTTCGTGGCTTTCCGGCAGGTCATCGTCTTCGTCCATGTCCGAACACCCTCTTTTCATGTCAAGCATATCCCGGGCGAACTGTCCCGATTCCTTGTCCTTGTATTTCTTGGCATATCTTTCAAGCAGTTCCCAGTCCTGACGGCTCATCGGGTATTTGAATGCCGCACGTTCCACCTCATTGCAGCGTACCATGTCCGCCTGCACGTCTTTGGGCAGAGACTGGCATTCCTTGCAGATATGCCGGGCGTGACCTTTGCCCGTGAACTTCTCGTTAGCCTTGTATTCGCCGCAAATCCGGCAATAATGTCCCTGATGTCTCTTTTTCTTTGCCATACGTCTTAACGTTACATTGAGTTGATATTGTCATTCAACACCCGGATTTTCTCTATCAGTTTATCAAACGGCAACGAGTCCCCGTAAATCATGGTTTCCCGCATCACCTCGTAATCCTTCCGCCATAGTTCGATGACATCGGCCGGAGGCACAATCCGAAGCGTTTGGGGGCGCAGCGTGGAGTAGTCGAAACCTTTCAGTCCGATGAATACCCTACGGTGTTCTATAACGGAATCATACAGCGGCTTGTCTTTCAGTGCCCGTTCCGCTATCGGGGTATCCATTATCTGGGATACGTCGTAGAGATGGCGTGACATCCGTTCCGTCCGCACCAGTCCCTTCGGTTTGGCAAATTCCTCGTGCAGCAGGAATATCTTTTCAAGAAATGTGCGTTCGGGCACGACGGCCCTTACTTCAAACGGCTTTTCCGTAAACGGCGCATCCGTAAACACCTCGTCTATGAATGAACAAATTGGCATAGGCGTAACCGGTTCGTTCATCGACCGTCCGCTTACTTCTATGATGACTTTCGGACGGATATAGGCATTGTCCTGAAAAGCCGATTGATAGGCGATTTCGATGATTTCAGGGTCGGTGGTCGTTACCGGCGTGATATTTACCGTCACTGTAAACTTATCTTCCCTGATGCCGTTTGCCACAAGCCGCCCCTTCAAGTCGTATTGCAACTTCTCCCTGACAAATGAACACGATGCACGGCGCAGCCTGTCACTGATTTGCGTTTTCGACAAACTGCCGCCAAAACCCAGGAACTCCCGGTCTATGGCGATGTCCGCATCCTCGGACATCCGGTTTATCAGGTTCCAGCACTTGCTCAGATTGGTGCCGCCCTTGAACGAAATGTGTCCGGAATACGGCAGGGAAAACAAGGCTCTCAGCACTGCCGTGACCCACCAGTCCTTTTCGATGATTTGACGGTTCAGGAGGTTCTCCGCCTGTACCCGTCCTATAATTTCCCTTCGGTCCTGAAGGGACAAATCCGTATAATTCATAAATTCGATAAAGTTTTGCGCACCCATATCGGGGCTAATTGAATATCCGTTTGAAAATCCTCCCGCGGAACAGTGGACAGATGCCGTTTGATGACGGACAAATGTTCTTGTGTGACATTGTGTTCACCTATCTCACGCAACGCCATTACAACAAGCGACATCATCCTTGAACGGAAAGCGAATATCCGCATCTCGGAGGTATGCTTGAACAAAATGCCCTTGCCTTTCCCGAGATTGACCCTGCGTCCGGATCCGTCCGTTACGAACACGGCATTGGCGGGTATTTGGGTGGACAACCCCAGTTGGTTGAGTATGTACGCTCCGGTTGGCACAATCCTTACCTTATCCCGCTTTGCTATCCCTTCGGCAATCTCCTCTATGGTAGGCGGTATGATGCCGCTGCCCCATTTGGTATCGGTTTTCGGATGATAATAGATACCTTGTGCGGCCCGCATGATGACACCGGAACGGCATAGCCGTACCAAAGCCGCCCTGATTGCATCCGAAGAACCCAACGCTGCAAAATCATCGGGGAAAAAGAGTGTCCCGTATTCGGAATTTTCCACAATCCTTTTTATTTCAGAATAAACGCTCTGCATTTTTATCGACCTTGAATTATGTCACAAAATTACCATAAATTTGTGACATAGCCAAGATGATGGAGGATAAATCGCTTACCGCCTCGTCCTTTCCCTTTCCTCGTCCATATCCATACGCCTGTTTAGTTTCTCCCGCATCCGGTCAAGGAAATAGGTGCGGCTTCCGCTCTTCCTACGCTTGATGTCCACGTAGAAGCGGTAACAGTCTTTCGCTTTGATGCCGAACATCCCGTAAAGGAGCGGGGCGAGCTGCCCAAGCGGCATGGCCCCGTCATTGATGCAGCCCATTTCATTGATACCGTAGATCAGTTCCACAAGGTCAACGGCATTTCCTGTCCATTGCAGGGCAGGGGCGTTTTTTCCCGTATCTTCCCGCAAAGGGTAGGCGGACGGACCACAGCCCATCGACTTTATCATCCGGCGGACAAAATCCAGGGCTTTCCGTATATAGACGTCCGGAACCTCTCGCAAGTCCCCACGATCCAGCTGCGGGTGGTATTGCAGTTCTATCTCCGTGAACAACAGTGCAAAATAGACGAGGTTGCCGCAATCCGCGGATTCATGGCACAGGGTGATGACTTCCGAGACAAAATCGACGTAATCGTTCTGTATGTTGGAATAATCCGGGCTGTCCGTCATTTCTATCAGCCGGAAGAAAGGCGTATTCTTCAGTATCAGGTGCTTCATCGCTTTTGTTTTTAGATGTTCGACTTGTTTTTACCATGTGTACACATAACATGTAAGACAAATATCACTCCGTAATACTATTTTTGAAAAATTATATTCATACAGCACTGGCTGACAATCCGATATAATTTCAGAAAACTTTTATGCCTCCGGCGTTTCCGTTCCAGACATACACGCCTGTTCGGAAAATGAACGGTGTCACGCTCTTCATACTGTCCGGATACCCGATTTTGCTATGCCGTATTTTATCATTTTCTGGTATAGCGTGGTACGCCCGATGCCGAGCAGTCCGGCTGCCATCTCCCTGTTCCATCCGCATTGCTCCAAGGCTTTCGTGATCTTTTCCTTTTCCGTTTCCTCGCTCCGCAGGGCAAGGCTGCCGGAGATTGTCCGGTGCGGGCTTTCCAAATGCAGGTCACGGACACGGACCACATGGTCTTCCGCCATCAGTACCGCCGATCTTACCGTCTGCTTCAGTTCCCTTATGTTGCCTGTCCACGAATGTGACAGCAGTGCTTTCCGCGCTTCGGAATCGAATCCGTTTACGTCTTTTTCAAATTCTTCACCGGCAAGGGACAGGAAGAACTCAGCCATGGGGAGAATCTCCTCCCGGCACTCCCGCAGGGGCGGGACGTTTATGACGAACTCCCTTAACCGGAAGTACAGGTCCCGACGGAAACGTTTCTCCTCAATCGCCAATGCCAGGTCCTCATTGGTGGCGGCTATGATCCTGACATCGGCCGTCTTGTCTCCATCTGCACCGACCGGACGGTAAGTACGCGACTGTATGGCGCGGAGCAGCATCTGCTGTACCTCACAGGGCAGGTTGCCGACCTCGTCCAAAAAGAGCGTGCCTTCTTTCGCTTCATCGAAATAGCCTCTCTTGTTGCTGTCGGCTCCCGTAAAGGCTCCCTTTACATGACCGAACAGGGCGGACGCTGCCAGTTGCGGAGAGAGCGTGCCGCAATCCACGGTTATGAACGGTTTCCCCGCCTGTTTGCTCCTGTCATGGATTTGGCGGGCGACAAGTTCTTTCCCCGTCCCGTTCTCACCCTGTACAAGCACGCCCATCCGGGTCGGGGAAACCAGCCGTATGCTCCTCTTGATTTCCTGATAGGCGGCACTCTGGCGCACGAACAGGGGAATATGGGGATGCTCCTTTACCTCCTCTTTCAACAGGCTGCGGACCACCGGGACAAGTCTTTCCTCCAACAGGGACTTTTGCAGGTAATCCCTTGCACCCAGTTTCATGCTTTCCACAGCCGTATGGACCTCCCCGTAGTCTGTCATCACAAGGAAAGGGTTCCGCTTCCCGCTGGTAAGCATCCACCGGAGCAGGTCCGTCCCGTTTCCGTCGGGCAACCGCAGGTCGGCAAGCACCACGTCGCGCTCATCCGCCTCCCGGATGAGTTTTCTGGCCGTCCCGAGGCTGTATGCCTGCCGGGATTCGATACCTTCCTTTCCAAGCAGGTTGCACACGTAGTCGTTGTAGATGGGGTTGTCCTCAACCACGATTATCCTTGCCATACCGTTCCTTTTCTATCCTTGCCTGTTCCATTATCTTCTCTCCCATGAGCAGGACGCCGTGTACCGCTTCCTGCAATTCCTCTTCCATGAGGTTGCCGTTTCCGTGCAATGCCGCATGGAGGTCACGCAGCGGGCCGTCCGCCCGGATAACCGACCATGAGCTGCGCAGGCGGTGTACCAAGGCTTCCAGCCTTTCCCTGTCACCGGAGGCTTCCGCATCCCTGATGTCCCATATGTCCTTTGCCGTCTCCGAAATGATACGGTCAAGCATCTCCCGCCTGTCACCGAATGCCAGCAGGGGGGACAGGTCCGGCCGGTCCGTATCCGGCGCACCGGGACGGAGACACCTTTCCGACACTTCCAGCAGTTCCGACTGGCTGAAAGGCTTGAACAGGCAGGCGCTGAACCCTTTTGCCTCCAGCTCGTTCTTGGAGCAGCAGCCGGATGCGGTGGACACTATCACGGGAATCTCCCTTGAATTGCCTATATGGGACGAGCGCATCAGTTCGAGCACCTCGTATCCGTTGATTTCCGGCATCTTCAGATCCGTGACCAGCAGGTCGTAGTCCCTTGCACGCATGGCTTCCATCACGTCGCTTATGTTACAGAAAGCGTCGCAATGGACGCCTTTCTCCGCATACATGTCCCTGAAGAGCGAAAGCACGGTCTCGTTGTCGTCCAATGCGATAACGGAATATGTCCTGCCGGGATTCATTTGCGGCAACCCGTTTTCGTTCTTTCCGATGAAGGTTTCCGCAGGCAGCATGGGTATCCTTATGGTAAACCGGCTTCCCTTCCCTTTTTCGCTTTTCAGGGCGATTGTGCCGCCAAGCATTTCGACAAGGTGTTTCACGATACTCAGCCCTAATCCGAAACCGTCCTGCGTGGCGGCGTTCGACAGCCGTTCGAAGGCCGTGAATACCCGTTCTTGTTCATCCTCGTCCATGCCGTCTCCGGTGTCTTCCACCACAAGGGTAAGCATCCTTGTATCATAGGAGACTCCCAGCAACACTTTTCCGGTCCTGGTAAACTTAATGGCGTTGGAGAGCAGGTTGCCGCCTATCTGCATGACACGTTCCTTGTCCCCGAAGAGCACGGCTTCCGTTTCGCACTCAACGGAGAAGAGCAGGTCTTTGCTCTCCGCCATTGACCGGAAGTCCGCTTGCAACGAAAGGGCGACATCCTGCAGGCGGAACGGGGCGGGGATCACCTTCTCTTTCCCGCTGTCCAGACGGAAAAACTCAAGCAGCGAGTTCAGCATGGAGGCCATGCGGGCGGAGGATTGGAGGATGTTTTCCACAAAACGGCCGCCGGTATCCGCCTTCCCTTTCAACAGTCCGGCATAGCCGACGATGGATGTCAACGGGGTACGCAACTCATGGGTGACCATCCGTATGGTACGTTGCCGTGCATCCGTCAGTTCCTTGTTCCTCTTCAGGGCCTTTCTCAATTCCTTGACCGTTTTCTTCAGTTGTTTCCCGTTCTTTGCCTTTATGCGGATGTCATGGCAGATGATCATATAGGAGATGCCCAGCAGGAAAAGGGAGAGGCCGGCAAGGAGGCTCATGACAGCCATCGAATGCCTGTGCGCACGGATGATACGGGCTTCCTTTTGAAGGAAAGAGGCGTCCGTCTGCCTGTCCATGTCCGTTATCAGCCTGTACAGGCGGTCATTCAATTCCTTGTTCCGCGTCTCAAGGCTGTCCGCCTGACGGTGTATGTCCGCTTGCGTCTCCTTGTATATGTCCGTCATTTTCCGACCTATCCGCTGTAGATTTTCAAGATACCGGGCATCTTCCGCCCTTTTTCTCTTGCCCGACAACCCGAACAGTCCTTTTCGTTTGGAAGGTCCCCTGTACGGGACGGAAGGGATGCTTTGCAGGAGCAGGCTGTCCGCCTGTTCCTGTCTTCGTAGGATTCCCATGATCTGTTGCAGGTGCTTTTCCTTGCTCTCCAACAAGAACCTCAGGGAATCTATCTGTCCGGGATGGACAAACTCTGCGCAACGCCCTTTCAGCTCAGACAAGAGCCGATCCGTTTCTGTCCGAAGACCTTGATAAGCAGCAAAAGCCCCGTCATCCCATGCCATTGCTGACTCCCCACTCGTGGAGAGCAGGGTTATTTGAAGGTGTGCACGGTTTATATCGCTGCGCACATGATGGATTTCATGGGCCGCGTCCTCTATCCCGGCAATCTTGGAGTGTTCACGGAAGAACACGGCAATCATGCTTCCGATGATAACCGGAAGAATCAGATAACCGACAAGCACCTTGTGTTGCAACAGTATCCCCATACTCGCAATTTCCAGTTTGTTATTCCGAATCTTTCCCTCCCGGCCGTATCACATACGAGGGGTTGTTCCGAATCTCCCAGCGTTCCAGCTTGTCGCTGTTAGTAAGTATCAGCCGCTCGTTAAAATATGTGATGATCGGCTGCGAGGGCAATGCCACGCGGCTGTCCGCCGTGAACTCTCGGAGCGGACGGCTGAAGTTCCGGCTCTGGAAGTCCGAGAGGGTGATTTCTGCAAGCTGCATCTTACCATCCTTCTCCATCGCCACGAACAGCGAACTGTCGTCCTTGCCTTTCGCCACCGAGCGGATCTTTACACCGGTTGGCGTGGTTACGGAAGTCGGTGTATTGTCTTTCTGGCTTTCTATCTCGCTTATCTTCCATGCATAGACGATGCCCGAACGGGGGATGAAGGCGTACAGCGAGTCTCCGATGACCTCCATGTCGTAGGAATCCCCCTGCGGCTCCGTGCCGCTGCCGATGAAGTTGCCGGGTGTGCTCAGTTTGGCGAACACGGTGTTGTTGTTCGCCGCCGTGAGTTCGATGGCTTCGCGGTCGAACACGCGCACGTTTGTTTCCTTCGAATCACGCACGAAGGCAAAGCGCTTCGTGGCCGCCACGCAGCCAGCCCACGACACGTTGCTTGCCGGCCACGAACCTGTGCCCAGTCGGGTCAGGTACACTCCGCTGCGCTTGTCGAACACCTGTACCTCGCGGTTGTTCCCGACGGCCACGAACAGGTGGTCGCCCTCCACGTACACGTCACGGGCAAGGGTGCGGTCAGCGTTGGCGATGCTCCGTTTGTAAGTCAGTTCTTCCGCGTCAAACACGTCCACGCAGCTTCCTGCTGCGTTTGCCACGTACAGTTCGCCTTCGTCCAGGCAGAGGTTCACGGCTTGCAACGTCCGTCCTTCGCCCAAGTCGGCGGCGGTACGTACCGTGTAGCCGTCCAGATAGTAGTTGTCCGTCACCGTCACGGTGTCCACCGGCTGCGGCACGTAGCGGTCTTCCGTGATTTCACGTATCTCGGTCTGTTCACAGGCCGTCAATATCCCTACGATGCCTGCGCATATCATTATGCCTTTCTTCATTTTGTTTCCTCCTTTCTTTCAGTTACCGGGTGCTCGGTGAAGTATTTCACGAGCCGGCTTTGATTATAAAATTTCTCGATGTTCTGTTCCAGCACCGCGTCGTCTTGGAAGATGGCATTGATGTCGCAGTCACGATAGGGTGCGTTCTCCGGCTTGTGGAAGCCCAGAAGGTTTCGGTCGGTATAGGGCAGGTCTCCCTTGCGGCTCAGCCACATGTGCAGCTGCCAGATGAACATCGTCCAGCCCACGTTAACCCCGGCCTCGTTGTTCGCACCGTAGGTCATGTTGCTGTTGTGTGAGTAGCCCATGCAGTGCATGAACTCGTGGGCGATGGATTCCCATCCGCTGAACGAGGCGTAGTGCCCGTAGAAGTTCCAGTCCGTCACCGTCCAAATATATCCACCGCCCAGTCCGCCGTAGGCCGGGCTGCTCTGTCCCAAAATGAAGGTCTTCTCCGCTTTGAAGCGTGCCTTCTCCGTCTGGTACTTGTCGGCATCGAACAGGTTCTTGTCGTTGTCGCACAGGTCACCGCCCATCACCTCGCTGAAGTGCGACATCACATAGTCGTATTCGGGCGTGGTCATCATGTAGGCATAGTTGGTCACGATAACAACCCATTCGCGGGCGTAGATGGGCCGCAATTCCCT
>ERZ857801.2035-NODE-2035-length-18533-cov-2.793538_pt1 | contig 18533 bp, 17 predicted proteins | sample MGYA00519762_ERZ857801 | MGnify/ENA primary metagenome ERZ857801 (study PRJEB31778, sample SAMEA3449368) | human gut metagenome | biome: human gut; feature: human-associated habitat; material: faeces | place: United Kingdom | collected 2010/2012 ...
CAAATTTTGCGGGACTTTTTTCATTTCAGCTATTGACTTTTGTTTGCAGGACTCCAATGAGAATGAGGGAGGCCGCGGGTGTTCCCGCGGCCTCCTATGATGAATGGTTATTCCGCTTCCGTGTCATCCAGCGCATTCTCGATGAGCTGGATGAGGAACTGCTTTTGTTTGAGGTTGCGGGCTGCCAGATATTCCTTCAGTCGCTCGAAGAGCTCCGCCGGGATCTGTACCGCCAAGGTGCGCTCTGCTTTCATGCTGATCTGTCCTCCTTCGAAGTGTTCGGTGAAGATGCGCTCCACATATTCCGCCAGAGTGTTCAGCTCCAGCTGTTCTTTTTCTGCCATGATCTTTGCATGGAGATCGGTGGATATCATGGCGCAGAGGTTCTTTTTTCCCTCCATCGGTTCTGCTCCTTTCCTCGATTTTGCAAGCAAAGCATACCGGAAGAAGGCGTGGAAAGCTATTCACCAAGTCTAACGAAGAAGCATGGCAAAACAGAAGCGATACCACCAAAGCGGCTATGCCTCCCACAGTCAACAGGAAAGCGGATGAAAGGATCAGCCGCCCTGCGATTCGCAAAGCGGCTGATCCATTGCTCTTACGCTGTATTTGCATTACAGCTCCATTTTCGGCGCGTAATCCGCGGCAACTTCCTCTCGGACATCGTCCTCGGTGGTATCGAGCTGCCGTGGCGTCTGCGTCATCGCAAGCTCCTGCAGATGACCGATCCGGCGCTGCACGCTTTCCGTGATCGCATGGATACGTCCCTCATCGATATAGTCGGCAGCTTCCTCGCAAGACAGTACGCTGGAGATCAGCTCGTCTACATCGGAGAGACGATCAAAGTCGATCCAATCAAAATCGGTCACCAGCTTCAGCTGCTCGGCGTGGTGGTTTTTGAAGGGCTTGCAGACCACATCCTTTTCCGAGCGCATCTGACCGGGCATCTTATCATAGCCAAGGGAGGAGCCGCTGTCATAGATCGGAGCCATACCGAGCCATTCCAGCGTTTCCGCGTTTCGAAGTGCCCCAAAGTTATTGAAGTGGCGATCCTCGTTTGCGATGATATAGTCCAGCACCAGCATCCGGTCTAAAAACGGCGTAATGTTCCCGATGCCGAGCAGCTCGCAGCACTCCAATAGATGCCGGTATCGGGAGGTGCTGTTCTTCTGCTTTTTCGCCTGCAGCAGCCTCCACGCCGGGATCAACTCCGTATTCTCCGTAACAAAATCCTCACAGACCGAGTAGGGTGCATCCTTGCTCCAGATGACTGTATATGATACATGAGGAATGCCGAGCCGCTCCATGATGCCGGAGGCGATCACCTCGTTGAATGGCTGCTGCCGGAACGGGTTGCTGCCGCCCTTGATCAGGCATCGCTTCCCATCGATGATCTTCCACCGCTTTTTCAGATTGCCGTCCGATGTGCTGTCGGGGGAGCTGAAATTGAGCGCGTCCTTCTTCTTTCGTTCTCCGAACAGCACATCTCCGATGTCCTCCGAGAAATCATTTTGGAAAAAGTTGATGTCCTCCCACCGAAGCTCCGCGCCTTCCGGACAGATCCAGTACTGATCCGAGAGGCTCAGCCCGTAGCAGCGGACGAGCAGCATTTTGGTGTCTGCCACCCCCAACGATTCCAGTGCTTCCCGCACACCGCTGCGGCTTGCCGGAATAGAGCGATCCCGCCACCAGTCGTTAACCGCCGCACGGTCGGCGATCTCGTTTCGCACAGGGATGCCGATAGGCAGATGCTCCGGCGCGTAGACACTGCCAATTTTTTGTATAAAGCCGGTCACATCGTCCAGCTCGAGCTCTGCCACGGGGGTTCGTTTATGCATAAAGGTACATTTCATACCTGTCGCCTCATTTCGTCTGCTTTTCTGTGATTTCAGCATGCGCAGCTGCGCCTGCAGTTCCTTGCGCTTTTCGATTTTATCTGCCAGCGGCGCGATCTCACTGTCGTGCAGATAGCGGCTCTGCTTGACGCCGTTTTCCGACCACTGGTGATAGTAATAGACCTTTCCGCCGATGGTTTTTTTGGAAAGATACCCCTTCGGCAGTCCGGCGATCTGCTCGGTCAGTTCCGTGATGCGCCTTAGCTGCTCCCTGTTATCCATGTCTGTCACCTCGTCTTTCAGAGATATTATACCCCGACTTAACCCCTATTGTCAACGCTGTGCTTCATAAAAGCGCGGCAGCGATGCGCGACATGATAAACTCCACGCAGGGTATCGCCACACTGTTGCCCAACGCTTTATAACGGGCACTGTCCGAAGCACCGGGTATATCCGTCCAGCCGTCCGGGAAGCCCTGCAGTCTTTCACACTCCAGCGGAGTAAGACGACGGATGAGATGGGCACAGGCTTCTGCCTGTTGGCAAATCAGGTCGGTTGCGTCCTTGTACTGACGGGCACTCTGGGTACTTGCCACATCATTATGCCGAAAGTCATCCACACGCTGGCGGCTGTAGACCGCGTGGCGGTCTGTGGCGGTCAAAGTATACGCCAAGTCATCCTGACAGCCAAGACCGTTGCCGCCGTTCTGCGGCTGCCGGTCGACCGTATTGCCTGCAATGCAGATGGCATCTGCCTCCTGCTCGACCAGCGGCACATTGTTGCCGCCCGTGCCGTATCGTGCGGACATGGTAGGGGCTACCTTGTGCGGGCCGGTGTAGCGGCTGTCAATGCCGTGATTTTCGTAAACAAGAGGCTGATGTCCATGCTCCTGCGCCCGCAGCGTGCCGGATATATTTTCAGAGCAATTCATCACGCTGCCGCCCTGGTCGTTGAGGCACAAAACAGACGGCATACAGTTCCCTCCGGGGCTGCCCTTGAGTGTGGGAGCAACCGATTCGTTGTATCCAATGCCGCCCGCGCTGGCACCTGCCCCGGCAGAAAAACCGGCGACGAAGGTCTGCTGCTTCATTCCCGGCTGTGCCTGCAACGCGCCCGCCACATCGCGCAGATCCCGCACCTCATCCCGCTGATTGGCGGCAAAGGCCATGATGCCGTTTCTGCCGGTGGACATCCCACAGTTGACGCCGAGCGTGGCCGCTACATCGCCGGTCAGGTCGCCGTTGTAGCCGTCAAAGCCCTCCGCAGCTTCGTCCGGCTGCGTCACGAAGGTCTGCATCTGCATATTCGTCGTTGCCAACAATGCGCCTGACACGCCGTGCAGGTCGATGCCCTCGTCTCGCTGGTTGATGTGGTACGCTTCTAATCCTGTGGGCTGTCCGTCCGGGCGCATGAGCCCCGCCTGAATTCTCAATGCCCGTTCCAGCTTTTGGGGCAACTCCTTTCCGCGCTCAAAGGCTCGGCGCAGGATGCCAATGCAGGCGACTTTCGATAGATAATACTTTTGCGCCGGGTTTGCCTCCAGTATGCCGGAGAGCGGGACTTGGATCGGAATACGGGGGGCAGCCCCGGTATTGAGGGGGCGTTTCCCTTTACGCCATGGAGATCGGAGCTCCCAGTGGCGCTGCCCGAAGAGGTCGACAGAACCAGATACCAGATCCAAGTGGAAATATGGGATCGAAACCAGTTCGGAGTCCGGTTTGCCCGGTCTGCGCTTGGGCGGAGCCCCGGTCCCTTCGGCTGCTTCCAATTCAAGCATCATCAGCTGCCCGTTTGCATCGAATCGGTACATCTATGTGACCTCCTTCCCGCAGTTTTCCGTTTCGCCAAATACATCAAATAAAAGCTGCGGCGCAAGCGGTCCGGCGAAGTCAGCAAGGAGGAAAATGCGCTTGCGACGCTGCGCGACGCCCCAAAATTGAGCGTCAAGACAGCGCCATGCAAGAGAAAACGCACCGCCTGCCGTGAGCTCACCGGCGTCGGGCCATGCGTAAGGATAGGGGCTTGGGATACGCTCATTGGGAAAGCAGATCCGCACGATCTCCTCCAGCACGATCCGAAAGTCCTCATACTTCGGTTTTCCGCTTGAAAAGGCCCCCGGCACGTTCTCCCAACACATCCAGCGCGGCCGTATGTTGACGCTCTCCCGGCCACGGGCTTTCTCTGCCAACCGCATTTCACGCACAATGCGCATCTGCTCCATAAAGAGGCCAGAACGCGCGCCGACAAGACCTGCCCTTGCGCCAGCAACGGAGAGATCTTGACACGGGCTGCCCCCGCAGATGATGTCCACAGGCGGCAGCTCCGCGCCACGCAGCTTAGTGATGTCGCCTACATGGATCATGCCGGGAAAGCGCAGCTTTGTCACCTCAATGGGAAATGCTTCGATCTCCGACGCCCATACCGGCGTGATGCCGTTGCGGACCGCAGCCAAAGGGAATCCGCCGATACCGTCGAACAGGCTGCCCATGGTGATTTGTGTTAACCAGGTCATATCATCACCCTTTCATTTGATCGCCGCGGCGATGGTTCGGGTGGTGTTGACGGCAGCCTGCGCCGTATAAACGGCGCTCGTAATATTGGCCTTTGTTGTGGTGTCCAAGCCGAAGCTGCCGGCGATGCGCGGCACTTCGCCAGCGGAGAGCATGAGCCCCACGCCCATTAGCGCGTGGTCCTTGAACACCATGAGTCCCGCAATGAGGATGGTGGACTGGAGGAAGGCGGTCAGGCACAAGCCGATGACCTGCCGCACCCAGCCCATAAAGCCGTCCAGATAGCCGCGCGGGACGCTGAACATATAAAGGCTGCCCACGGCAATTTGAATCAGCAAAATGCCCCCGCGTTTGAGGTTGGCGAAAAACACCTTGATGACCGCGTAGCCCATGAGGATCACGCAAAAAAGGAGCATAATGGGGCTGGTGATGACGCCAAGGCCGAAGTGGGAGCTGTTTACCACATCCGTAAGCGTCTGGATCTCCTTGAGCTCCGTGATGATGTCCTGTCCCACCTCACCGATGCTCCGCCCATAGCCGGTAAGTCCCGCGGAAAAGGTTCCCTGCAGCGACACCGATAAGGCATAGAGCCGGACGGGGACGACGGTGAACAGGCTCACCGCCAGAAAGCCCTTGATGATGTTCATCCCGCACTGCTGCAAATTACCCCTGCCGGTGGAGTATTCGATACCGCATTCAAAGGCGCAGACCACCACGCTGACGGTAAACAGTGCCCACGCAAGGCGGGAGAAGAATAAAATGATGGCGCTGACCCATTCCAGTTCAAAAAGTTCCACGCCCATATTGCCCATGAGGGCAAAAAAATTGCCGAGAAAGCCTATGGCCTGCCCATAGACCCAGTCCATGAGCTGATCCAGGACTGTCGCGGCGACAAAGTCCCAAATAAATATTGTTCATTCACCTCCGGAGACGCGACAAGGCCGCCGCCCTTTCGGGCGACGGCCTTGACTGCTGTCTTTACTTATTTCATTGTCTGTCCAAAGCTTTGGGTATCTTTGCTTTCCGGTTCATATCCAAGTTTCTGGCAAACAAAGCCCTGAACGAGCCTGCATTCCTTTAACGCACAGACGGCGTCGGATTCATCCAGTTCTAAATTGGATGGATAGCGAACCTGAACGCCGTATGGCGTCAGTTCAATACAGGAGTCTGCCAGTTGCTCAAACTGCGTGTCTACTTCACAGCACAGCTTACAAAGCTGGATAAGGTCATGCGTTTTGGGCGGCTCTCTGTCGAATTGAACAAGCGTGGCTTTTAGAAATTTTTCGGCAGCCTGTTCACAGTGATAGCAAATAATTTCCACAGGCAGCGGACGCATCGTCAGCAGATGTTCCGCGGCGCTGAGATCCATATAGGCAAAGTCAAGCCATTCGCTGCTCCAGCCGGTGCTCATACAGCAAGACCCCCTCTCTTGCGATTTTCCGCTCCAGAGAAGCGTGTTCCGCTCTCTGATGGAATGCGTTAGAGCGATAAACAATTACATCCAAGGGGACGGACTGCGCTGAAAAGAGCGCACGGCGGATCGCCTTGACCGCGTCTGCCGGACGCATGGAATTTTCCGGGATAATGACGCACAAATCGTAGTCACTATCATCGGTTGGTGTACCATAGGCGTATGAGCCGAAAAGATAGATCTTCTCTGTATCCACAGTTGCGTCAATGATCCGGCAGATATCAGAAAGCTCATTTTTCACAGATTCTGTCATTCGCGCCGCCTCCTTTCCTAATTTCCATTATACCCAGCACGCAGAAAATAAGCAACTGATTTTTACCCTTGCACTACTTAGATGCCAATGATGCTCCAAATGTATTTCGGAGCCGTCAGCGTGAAGATGAGGCAGGCAAAGAGGATGGCGGGGCCGGTCCACTCAAATTGACCTCGCTGGCGAAAATCAAAATACGCGCCGCCAAGCTTTACGAAGAACGCGATGGCGAGGATCATATCCAGCGCCGGGAACACCACCTTCTCCACCACAGCCTTGATCTGCTTGGCCGCCTCCGTCCATGTCTGCTGCACCGCTCCCGCAACATCCCCGCCCGCAGCGAGCGTCGAGGTGCAGCAGAGAGAGGTCAGAAGCAAAAGCGTCAATGTCAGAATAATCATTTTTCTGTATTTCAAGAAATCTCAACCTCCTTAAAATGGGGATGCCGCCCCTTGCGGAGCGGCATCCGTTGTTAGTCCTTAATAACCGGTGCGAGGCAGGGGCTTGCTGGGGGCATAGACGCGGGTGACCCAGCGGGAGGTCGCCATGATCCACTGCCCGTTGTAGACGCCGCCCGCGTCCGACGTGTTGACGAACTGCGTACCGCCGGTGAGCTTGGCAAGTGCCTTGCAGTCCACGCGAGGGGCCTCCACCTGCCGGAAGTTGGCGGGGACAATGCCGAACGCCGCCATGAACTCCGTCACATACTCGTTGGCGGCAAGCCCCAGCGCCGCGGGGGAAGCGTCCAGCACATAGTTTTTGGATGTGCTCAGGTTATCCGCCAGTGTGCGCCAGGTATCTCCGCTGAGATTTGTGCGGTACACGATCTTATAGTTTCCAGGGGTATTCCACGTGCCGGTGTAAATGGTCTGGAGCCGAACCGCCTTGACGGGCAAAGTGTCTCTCCAATAAAAAGACTCCAACGCCGTGGTAGAGTTGTTGGCGATGCCGGTAAAGTTGTAGCGGACGAGCTGCCCCGGCATGACCTCCACATAGCCGGTTTTCTTGATGGAAACATTGGTAGACAGGCTCTTGTTGGTCATGCTTGCCTTGACGATCTGACCGGCGTACTCGATCTCCACCTCAATGGGTGTCTTATCCAGTCCGAAAAACTCCGCCGCCTTGGATTCCACGATCTTGTACCGTGCCAGCGGCAAAGGCTTACTCACCGCCAAGCCGTTTTTGTCCGTCTTAATGGTATCCACCAGACGGTTGGTGCGGGCGTTGTAAACTTCAAAGACGGTGTTGGGGATGGGCGTCCCGGCAGGCCAGCCATTCATGGCGTTGTAGTCCGCGCTGACCTTTGTCACTTGGATCTGGCCGGTGATGGGGGTATTCTGCCACTCGATTTCCGTGGTTTCACCAGACTTTACATACACGGTCTTTTTCTGCGTGTCGGGGATGTAGCCCTCGTTTTCCAGTTCACGCAGATAGTAGCGGCCATCCTCCAGTCCCTCAAACCGGACATAGCCCCGGTCATCGCTGGTTTCCTGCGCGATGGGATTGTTGCCGCTGTCGTAGAGGATGAAGGACACGCCGGGGATGCCCTCGCCGGTGATGGCATTGACCTTGTGGATCAAAATGCCGGAGATGGCCTTGTTGGTGATCTCCAGCGTGGCGGTCTGCCCATCCCTGACCTCGACCCGGTGGGGCGTGTCATCCAGACGGTAGCCCTCGGCAGCTTTCAGTTCCGTCACGGTGTACCAGCCGTTTTCCGCTTCGGGGAGATAGATCACGCCGTTTTCATCGGTGGTGTAGGTACCAATGATCTCGCCATCCATTTTCCGGATCTCAAACTGGACGCCGGGGATGCGTTCTCCGGTTTTTTCGTCCTTCTTAATGACGGTAAGCCCGCCCGCGCGGACATTATAAAAGCGCAGGGTCTGCACCTCACCCGCCTTGATGAGAATGGATTTCGGGGAACTATCCAGCACAAAGCCCTCCACGGTCTTGACCTCCCGCGCCGTAACGGTGGTGCCGGGTTCCAGATCATGGATAACGACGCGGCCATTCTCATCGGTGATGAACTCTCCGTTGCTTCTGCCCACAACAGCGCCGCTGCCGTCGGTCACAAGGAAGGTCACGCCCTTCAGCGGCGTTGTGGTGCCCTCGATATACTTTTCAATCACAAGGGTGGTGCTGGGCGTGTTGGTGAAGTGCAGCGTCTGGGTGTCATTGGGGTTGACTACCACGGTCTGGGTGCGGCTGGCCTCGTCGATGGTGTAGCCGGGAATGGTGGCCGTTTCCGTCACCACCAGCGTCCCTACCACACCATGGATGGTGATTTTGCCGTCCTTATCGGTGAAGTACAGGCCATTGCTGCTGATCTGTCCATTTTCAGCGGGTACAAACTCGCCGGTAGAGGTCGTCACCTTGAAAGTCACGCTCTGCAAGGGCTTCCCGGTGAGGGAATCCCGCTTGTCGATCACCAGGGTTCCGGCCTTGGAGTTTTTCACGATGACAGTCTGCGTATCGCCGTTTTTGCCGATGACCACGTTTGTGGACGCACGATCCATCACATACCCTGTCGGGGCCTTGATCTCATTGATGACATAAGCGCCGGGGGCCAGATTGGTGATCGTGATCTCGCCCTGCCCATCCGTGGTAAAGATACCGTTCTGCGTCAGGGTGCTGGTGCCGATCACGCCGTCCAGCCCCACCTCACAGCCAGCGGCAGTGGTCACACGGAACTCCGCGCCGGGGAGGGGCTGCCCCGTGGCGCTGTCCCGCTTCTGAATGATGAGCTTACCCTTGGGCTGGTTCTTGAAGGTGAGGGACACGGTGCGGCCCTCCTTGATCTGAACAGTCTGGGATTGGGTATCAATGATATAGCCGTCCGGAGCCTTCGTTTCTGTTACGATGACGCTCTTGCCGGGCTTCAGGCCAGGGACGCGGATCTCGCCGTGTTCATCCGTCCGGAAGATGCCGTTGCTGTCCCCAATCAGCGTACCGTCCGCGTAGGTGATCTTGAATTCCGCGTTGGCGAGGGTCACGCTGGGGTTCACGGAACAGACCTTGCGGATCAGGAGGATGCCGTCCGGGGCGTTGTCAAAGCGGACGGTGACAACACTCTGCTCACCGCTGTCCGCCAGATAGATCGTTTCCGAGGCGTTGATGATGCTGTACCCATCGGCGGGGTCAACCTCCTCCACGATATAGGTGCCGCTTTTCAGCCCCGTCCAGATGGCGGTGCCGTTCTTGCCGGTGACCTTCTGCCCAATGGTCGTGCCGCCGGTGCCGGAGGTGCCGCCCAAAAACCGCAGCTGGAAGGTGCAGCCGGGGAGCGCCTCATGGGTCACGCTGTCATACTTCTCAACAACAATGGCATTCAGCGGGGTATTCTGGAAGGTCAGGGTCTTGCTCTCGCTGCCGTGGAGGATGATCTTCTGGGTGGAGGGTTCCTTCATCTGGAAACCGGGAGCGGGTTCCACTTCCGTCACGGTGTACTCGCCGGGATAGAGCCGCTTGCCCTGCTCATGGAGCCGGATCTCACCCTTGGCGTCTGTGAGGATATTTCCGTAGTCGATGGTGCCGGGGGCCTCGGTGGATTCGCCGCTGCTGGTGTAAGTGATGTGGAACTTGGCTCCCTCGATAGGCGCGCCAGCCACGCTGTCCTCCTTGTAGATGGTGAGCTGGGGCATTTTCCGATTTTTGAAAGTGACATTCACCTCGTCACCGGCGTTCAGGCTGACGGTCTGCTCCCGGTCGGCGTTTTTGCTGGGCAGGTAGTACGGGGCGGGAACAGATTTTTCCGTAATTCTGTAACTGCCGGGGGCCACGCGGTCCGTCACGGTACCGTCCGCGCCGGTGGTCCAATCGGCGGAAAAATCACTGTCGATGCCCTCCACGGTGAACACGGTGCCGGGGATGGGCTTGGAATCCTCCGCGTCGATTTTGGTGACGGTCAGCCGGGGCATTTTCAGGTTTTCAAATACGAGGTTTTGATCGTCACCTGGGCCAAGGTAAATGGTCTGGATCGTTTCGCCGCCCACCACATAGGGGTCAGGGACGGATGTTTCCTTTACTTCATAGCTGTCAACAGGGATCGCGGTGAGAACTGCCTTGCCGTCCGGCCCGGTGGTGACGTCCTGATGATAGCCGTAATGGATACCCTTGATCTCAAGGACCGTGCCGGGGATGGGCTGCTTGGTCTGCTTATCCAGCTTCTGGATGGTCAGATTCGGGAGTTTCAAGTCCTTCGCCGTTACGGTCACGGTGCCGCCGCCAGCGACAGTGGCCTGATCCACATGGGCGCAGACGGGGGCGGTCAGCTTGGCGTAGGGGGCGGGAGCGCTGACCTCCACAAAGGCGTACATCCCCTCCATCACATTGGGGACGGTGATCTTGCCGGATGCGTCTGTGACCTCCGTGCCGATCAGCTGGCCGTCCCGGAGGACGTGGAATACCGCGCCGGGGAGGGGGCTGTTGGCATCGTTCAGCTTGATGAGCTGGATCTTCACCTTCGCGTCATTCTCAAAAACGAGAGATACGTCCGTTTTGCCGTCCCAATAGAATTCCTGACGGACTTTGCCAGCATCCTTGCTCAGAGAGTAGCCGTTGGGCGGCGTCACTTCTTCCGCCACATAGCTGCCGATGGGCATGGTATCCCAAGGCACATCCGTGAGCGCGCCGCCCGCTCCGGTAGTATAGGTGCCGGTGAAATTGTTATCCACGCCGGTGATCTTGATGACCGCCCCGGCGAGACCTCTGGTAGGATCATCCGCGTCCACCTTGCGGATCTTACCGGTGGCGGTGACGGTGGGAGTATCCGTAAAGGTGATCGTCACGGTGCTGCTGCCGCTGTTCGGCAGGACTACATATTCAGGCCCCGCGTTGTCGATCTCGTAGCCGTTCGGAGCCGCCGTTTCCGTTACAGCGTAGGTTCCGGCGTCCAAGGGAGAGAAGGTATAGGTGCCATCCGCGCCGGTGACGATGTCCTTGGAGAAGGAGCCGTTGGTGGATTCCACATGGAACCGCGCTCCGGCAAGGCCCTTGGTGGGGTTGGTGGCGTCCACTTTCTTGACCACCAGCTTGTACTGCTCATTCGTGACGGTAAGGCTGCCGATCATAACGCTCTGGACAGTGCTGGCGGGGTGGGCGGCAGAGCCAGCGCCGGTGAAGGAATACTCTTTTACGTCGCAATCGCCCCAAACATCCTGCTTGCCCAGATCCAGGATATATTTCGCCCGGTCCCGGAATGTGGTGCCGTCGCAGATCTGGTCGATACTGGTATAGCTTGCGCCCTTCAGCGAGTTCCAGACATACATCAATTCCTCCGCGCAGGCGGTGGCGGGATCACCCAGGGAGCCGTCCTTATACCGCCACACGATGGCCTGTACCCAGGCGTTCATGTACCAGCTATAACCGGAATCCCAGATGTCATCCACGCCAAGGGCGTGGGCCTTGTCCGTGAAGATGCCGAGGGAGTGGGCGTAGTAATAGGCCATCATCATTTTGACGGTGGGATCGGTGACGGGCTTCGGATCGCCCCAGGTCTGGCCGATCAGAGAGGTGCCCATGCCGCCGCCCTTCGTCCCGCAGAAGCCCACGGAGGTCTTTCCGGCCACGCCGTAATACATCTGGTGCATTGTGCATCTGCCAAGGCTGGCGGACTGATAGGAAACGCCGCTCATGCCGAACCGCTCTAATTTGATGGTGTCGGCTCCCGCCGCCAGCGCGGCAGTGGGGAGCAGGCCGAGAACGCAGATCAGGGCCAGCAGCATCGCGGTCACGCGATTTTTCAATGAATGCCATGTCTTTTTCATCGTTATTTGACCTTTCTTTTTAGATTTGCTCATTAGATTTGCTCATAAGAAATGGCCTTCCGGCAATGCTGGAAGGCCATGTGAGCATATTGAGTTGCGGATAGGTTATGCGTAGGGATTGTGCGCGTTGGGAGCACCGACGAACAGGAAGCAGATCGTTCCGCCCTCATCAGTTGAGATCCCGACGCCGATGGTGTCGCAATCAGGATTTATCATCGTCTGGAAGTGGCCGGGAGAATTCCGCCAGTTCTCCACTGCCCGCCCCGCGATCTCGGACGCGGGCACATTCGTGAATGCGGTGATGTTCGATCCAAATCCATGGGGATATCCGGAGGCCGCTACCGCCTCGCACTCCACCTTATTCTGGTGGTATGTGACACGCAGGGACGCGCAATGCTGCGCCGCGTCCATCAGAGCCGCGTTGACCGTCAGCTCCGGCGCGCCGTTTTCACGGCGTACCTGATTGACCAGCCGGATGATCTCCTGCCGCGCCGCGTCTGTCTGACTGGCGCCGGATTCCGGAATGCTCGCACTTTGCTTGCCGTCAACTACCGTCAGCGTTAAAGCGGCGGTCTGGCCATGCTGATCGGTCACGACCACATCGGATGTGCCGCTGCTGACCGCGATAGCGGTCCAGAGGCCGGAGGCATTCTCAACGCGGATGACATTGGGCTGCGTGGAGACCACACTTTTTATATCCGCGCTGGGACTGATATTCAAGCCGCTGCGGTCTCCGGGGCGGAGGGTGCTGCCCTTGTAGCTGCTGACGCGGATGCCTGATTCGGCAGGGGCGATCCCCGTGTATGGATGCCCGGTGTCGATTTGGACTCCGGCGCTCCAATAAACATTGAAACCGACCTGCTTGCCCATGTCCCGCAGCTTCACATAGTTGTGTCCCGCAATGTTGTAGGCTTGCATTTCCACCTGCTGACCATCCACAAAGATGGGCTGCCAGGTAGGTTCCGCCGTGATCCCGGCCGCGGCTGCGATAGAGCCGCCGGTCAGCGCCGCGCCGATCACCATGCCTGTGAACATCATACTGACATTCTTTCTCACGTTTTTGCTCTCGTTCATCTTTCTGCCTCCATTCTAACTGTGTATGTGTGAAAATCTTCTTCGCAGCTTCACCATATCACAAGTAAGGGGCAGAAGTCGAACAGAACCGATTCGGCAAAAGGGAGAAAGATTCAGACCTCCGCTGCGGTGACGCACCAGCGCTGGTCCCGCTGGTTGCGGACGCAGGTGTAGAGCGTCAGCATATTTTCGCCGGAGTCCGCAAGACCACCGCGGTCCGTTTCGCTGACCTTAAAAACATCCGTCACCTTGTAGGTGCGGGTGCCCAGCTTGGTGGTCAGGGTGATCTTATCCCCGATGTCCAGCGTATGGATCTGGCCGAAATAGCTGTTGGTGCCCCGGTTATGGGCGGCGAGGCAGACGTTGCCGTTCCAGATGGAGGTGTCCTCAAAGTGCCCGACGCCCTTGGCAAGCGTCTTGCTGTCCGTCCCCTGATAGATCCTCACGCTCAGACCCAGCGTGGGGATCTCCAGCCTGCCGAGGGAGCCGTTTTTGTAGTAGAGCTCGCCCGTCACCTCCGTGAACAGCACGGCGGGCTGATAGCCGCTGCCGCCATTCACCGTGCTGCCGGGTGTGACAATGCCGATGGCGCTGCCACCAATGACCGCGCCGGACGCGGGAATACCGCCGGGGGCAAGGTTGGGCGTGAGGTACTCGCCGGTGTGGAGGGCGTTCATGCTCTCCGAGCCAAATGCAGGCGGAATGAGCGCGGCGTTTTTGCTCATGTCGGCGTTTTTCGTAGCGCCGCCATCCGCCGTGTGGATGACCTCAATAGATGTATCCCTGCCAAAGTCAAAGTCCTTCGGAGGGGCAATGCTGTATTCCAGCGCCGAGGCACTGGCCGCAAGGGATGCCATCATACTGACGGCAAGCGCGAAAGTCAAAATCTTTTTCATTCTGTATCCTCCTCATCCGCGTTTTCTTTTCTGTGCTTTACCAGCAGCGCGCCGCCGACGCCCGCGCCTGCCGCGGCCACGATCCCAATGGGGATGAGCACATAGGACCAACGGAACGCGGACGCCGTGGCGGGTGTCTCCGCAGGCTCCGTGGGCTGGATGGGCGTTCCCTCAAAAATGGCAACATAGCGGACACGGTTCAAGGCGATCCGGCTGACGGTGCCGGTGTAATCCGCCGTGACGGTATAGCCTTTCACATAGCTGCTGGTAGCGCTGCCGGAATAGGTGGCAACGGCGGTATAGCGGTCTGCCACGGCGTAACCGTCCATGTTAGCGGTGTTGTCCGTCTGCCACTGGATGTCCGTGAGCGTCAGGGTTTTGCCGTTATCCTCAATGCTCTTGGGAATGTATTGTGTATCCTGCTCGGCAAGATTGGGATAGCTGCGCTTGGTGGAGATCCCCATGGTGGAGCTGCCATAGCCGGACGGCTCCACCTGCACGGTATCAAGTCGGAGCGTCAGGGTTCCCATAAGCCCGTCATCTGTGATGAATTCCCGCTCCTGCGGCAGCAGCGCCAGCACAGATTCCATGTCTTTTTTGGCGCTCGCAACGGAAATGTGCTCTGTGTGCTGGCGGCTCTCATTTTCAGGAAGCTCCTGCTTCAGAAGATCCGTCAGGGTGTAGTGGAAGCCGTCCTGCCGGAAGTCCGAGCGGGGGATACCGGCAGGATCGTCTTCGGGGCTCAGGTCATAGATCTTTTTCAGTTCCGTGCCATCGTCACTGCGGACGATGGTGGTGGGGTAGCAGACCTTGGCGTTCGGTGCCGCAGGCTCAAAGTCCGCTGCCAGCGCGGTGGGCGTCAGCGCCAAGGTCAGGCACAGCGCCGCGGCGCAAAGGGAAAGCATTCGTTTCATTTTGTGTTCCTCCTTAATGTTTCTTCATTTTATAGTGATCTCTTGTCTGCTCCAGCAGGAGGTCATATTCCCAAGGCTCCACTTCTAAGGAGAGGTAGGCGCCATCCTTCGTCATACCATCCACCCGATAGCGCAGCACCAGAGGAAGCTGCCGCTGCTTTTTCACATCCTGGGGTGAGAGCCAGCCAGCGCCTTCTACAAAAACAGCGCGAATGGCGGAATCATAGTTTTCCTCATAGCCCTGCCAGAGAAGGGCCTCTCGCAGTTCTTTCCGCAGCTTCTTGCGCTGGGGAACGGGGATCAGGCGCTCCGGCTCCAGCAGAAAACGGGGACGCAGGCTTTCCAAGCAAATATCCAGCGCGTCTTTCAGAGCAGCGTTCTTTTTCGTCAAGCCGCCGCACCGGTAATCTGCCGCCAGAAAATCCTCGCCCTGGGCATCGCCGGGGAAAAGACGCACACAGCGGATGAGCTCATAGGCGTGGGCATCATCCGCCATGCCGAGGACGCGGGCCCCATCCATGGGGAGTGTCCGGTAATGGGAAATCGCGTCATTCAACGTGGAAAAACGTTTCACACCCCAGCCGGATCTTCCGGGCCGAAGATCGTCCACGGTGTAATAGGTCATGCTCATGCAAGTATCCTCCTCACTTCATTTTCATACCGCCCATTGTGGGGGCGTCCGTCTGTTCCTGCGTTTTCAGCTCCTTCAACTTTTCCCGCGCCCAGTCGGGCAGAAACTTGTCATCCAGTACGCCGATGAAATCCTCCCGGTTCCATCTGGCTGTTTCACCGTCCGAGAGGCAGGTGGCAAAGACTGCGCGACCACTGGAATGAGGCTCGCAGCCAAAGCCGCTCCGAGCATACAGAAGTTGGTAATCCTGCCCCCAATACTGCTCCCGCAGCGCCTCCGGTGACAGCACCAGCACCTTGCCGGTGAAGTCCTGCTTCGCACGGTCACCAACGCAGTGCTCCGCGCCGAACAGGTTCAGCGCCTGCACTGCCTTGCGGTAGAAAGTGACGAAGCCATCCAGCACAGCCGGATGGCTTCGGACAACAAAATCGCTGTTGTGGTTGATGTCTTTGGGAATGCAGGCGCACTCCGCCCACTGCTTGTTGGCGTGGCCGAAGCGCCCGTCCCACTTGAGCTCGTGCAGGGTATTGGCAAGCACCCACGCAGTGCGCTTGTAGCCGTATTCCTCCAGCACCGGCGTGATACAGTCCTTGTCCAGATGCATTCCGTCGAAGCTCCGGCGGATGGCATCCTCGATGGCTTCCCGGCAGGCGATGTTGGCGCGATGGCTTTCCCTCCAAAGCGAAAGCTCATTTCGTTCTCTGGCCTCCTTCGCCGAGTAGGGATAGAGATAGGTTTCATTCATTTGGATCTCTCGCCTCGTTTCTTCTTTGAATGCCCACGGTATCACTTATCGTAGATGACATCGTCGTCCATCAGCATATCCTCCAGTACGGACAGGCAGCAGCCGGACTTGCGCAGGGCCTCCAGCAGCTCGGCGGGAATATCGGAGAGGTCGTGGTCGTAAAATGTCTCGCACACGGTGATCACACCGGAGCCCTCGTCCACATGGCAGTCCAGCTTGGCGTCGGGCGCGATGTCCGCTTCCTCTCTGGCCCAATCGGGAACGGTGACGGCGGGGCGGATCAGCTCCTCGATGTCCGCGTCGCGGTAGGTGCAGTGCCCCTCGGTGCAGCCCTCGCAGCTGCCGCAGAGGCCCGTCAGCTCCCGCATCAGCTGACCAGCGCGGTCCGTCAGGGCGAGGATCGTGCGCACCATCTCCATGGCGGTCATCTCGCTCTTTGACAAAATGACCGCGCCCTTGGCGCCGGCCATTTCCAGCTTCCCCTCATCGTCCAGCCCGCAGACGGTCAGAACGGCGGGAGGGATGGTGACGCTCTTGTTGTCGTTGTATTTTACAAATTTCATGCTGCTTCTCCTTTTATTGTTCAGATTTTTAAGGGATGCTCCGGCTCATGGATCAGTTCGTAGCGGGTGTCGCCATCGCCGCCCAGCAGACTATCCATAGAGAGCTGCCAGCAGGCTTTGCGGGGGTCATAATTGGTGATGACGATCTCCTCATATTCGCTGCCTGCCGTCTGGGACATGCTGTTGGGACGGGAGGTGCGGAAGATATAGCAATCCTGATAGATCTCGCAGATGTAGTCCTGGTAGTTGTAGGAGACGATGAAGTATCCTTCACAGGTGACCAGTACATCATGGAGCCGCTGATGATCCTCCGGGGGAAACTCCACCTCGTAGCAGCTCTCCGCCTTGTAGTAGGGCGGGTCACAGTAGATCACGGCACCTGCCCGGTCATACTGACGGATGACCTCCTCGAAGTCCTTATTCTCCACGATGACATTCGCCAGCCTGCGGGAGCATTCCCAGATCAGGTGAAAGAAACGGCGAATGTCGCAGGGCTTGCCGCCGAAGGACTTGGCGCCGCCGCTGAAGCTGTAGCGGATGAGCTTGAAGAAGTCCGCCGCGCGGCGGATGCTCCCGCGGGGCGCGCGCTCCAGCATGAGGGCGCGGATGACCTCGGCGTCGGGCGGCTTGAGGTAGACCTCCGTCAGATCCATCTCCTCCTGCAGGTAGTCGTCCGTGAACTCGCCCTTGGAGAAGAACTTATAGAGGACATTGAAGTCATCCCGCGTGTTCAGCGGCAGGAAGCCAAGCTCCGCCAGCAGTGCCATGGGGCGGTTCTTCACGCAGCAGAACAGGTTGGTGAGATTGCCGTTGAAGTCGTTGTAGACCTCCATGCAGCCGCGCTGGATGGGGCGGCACATGGTCACCGTGCCGCTGCCGCCAAACACATCGATGAAGCGGGTGTAGCGGTCCGGCATCAGCTTGTTGATGATCCACAGCAGCTTGCCCTTGCCGCCCACCCAGGGAATAAAGCTGTTCAAGAAGTGTCACCTCCCTCCAGTGGGAGGGAGAGCTGACCGGTGTCCTCATAGTCAGGCAGGGTGCGGGACAGGCCGCGCTCCGCAAATGCGATTTTCTTGATCCGGCTGCGGAGCTGCCGGATGGTGCGCCGCAGCTCCTCCTCGGTGGCGGCATAGTAGTAGCCGCCGTCAAAGCTGCAGATGGGAATGCCGTCGCCCCGCAGGGCGTTGATCTCCCGGCGCAGCTCGGAGCCGCGCATTCGGAAGGCGCACTCCAGCTCCCGGCTGGTGACGGCGTTTGCTTCACCCTTGTGGTAGAGTTCAAGATACTCTGCAAGGTCTTTGTTGATCGGCACAGTTCCTCCTTTCCGGGTCCGTTATCCCGGAGCAGGAGGTCAAATCAGCGCAAAAAAGAAGGGGCCGCTTTTCCCCGTCCGGGAATACGGCCCCTTGGTGTATTTTCTACCTGCTGGCTTGGCAGGACAGGATCATGTCAGCTACTGCATATCCATTTCAAAGCGCTCCTGCACCTGCGTCTGCATCGGCTGATAGTCCTCCCGATGCAGCAGGCCGTAGGATGTAAGTGCGGCATTGTCATGCTGGATCACCTCATTTCCATAGGTGAAGAGATTCACATGGGGGAGCAGCCGCTCCGCCGCGGCATCGTCCAGCAGAAAGCGGAGCTGGTCTACGGCTGTTTCCTGCGGGGAGCTCAGCTCCGGCGTGAGGATATAATCGTCCAGATGCTCTGCCAGAAGGATAGCTGTCCCGATGTCCTGCACCTCGAACTGCTCCAGCAATGCTTTCAGCTTTGGGAGCTGCACCTGCCGGACAGGGATATCCTTCACTGCTTTTGCAAACTCGTTGAAGGCTTCTATCTCCATGGGCAGGGCGGCAAATATGGCTGCGTTGGGGATGAT
>ERZ857801.2040-NODE-2040-length-18463-cov-13.539113_pt1 | contig 18463 bp, 15 predicted proteins | sample MGYA00519762_ERZ857801 | MGnify/ENA primary metagenome ERZ857801 (study PRJEB31778, sample SAMEA3449368) | human gut metagenome | biome: human gut; feature: human-associated habitat; material: faeces | place: United Kingdom | collected 2010/2012 ...
GCCTTGCCGGAAAAGAAGGGGGAGAAAAGGGGCGCTTGGACGCGTTTGGTGCGTATTGCGGGTACGGTTTAGGCAAGTCCTTATTTTTGGGTATTACGAACACACATACTCACCTTACGAGCGCTATGGTACGCGCCGCCTGTTACGGGACATCAGATTTACAAGTAGCTGCATTTGAATGGCTGCTGTAAATCAGCCTTGCGTTTAAAATTTGTGAGGCAGTACGGATTCGCCGCAGATCCCAAAAGCCGGAGGGGATATGCTGCAAGGTTCAGAGTGCTCCGAAATTTACGGCATTCGAATCCCCTCAGGCCCTTCGGGTCAGCTCCCGTGCCAGTGCTGTAAAACAAAAAGCAGTGTTGACAAATGCAGATGCATATTATAAAATTGGAATATAGAACAATTAGATGATACAGGAGGCCCGCAATGGGATTACAGCATGGGATCCTTGGATTTTTGAATTATGGCCCGTGCAGCGGGTATGAGCTGACAAAGGCGTTTCATTCCTCCGTGCAGTTTTTCTGGCCCGCGCAGACCAGTCAGATCTATCTGACGCTGGGCAAGCTGGAGGATGCCGGGCTTGTCACGCATGAGACGGTCATTCAAAACGGAAAACCGAATAAAAACGTCTATTCCATCCTGCCCGCCGGACGCGCGGAGCTGCAGCGCTGGCTGTCGGAGCAGGGAAAGACGGCAGACGGCTATAAGAGCGAATTTCTGATGAAGGTCTTCTTTGCTGAAAATCTCCCGCCGCAGCAGGCCATCGCGATGCTGCGCGCATATGCGGACGGCTGCCGCGCGTCGCTGCGGAGCATGGACAGCGTACCGCAGAGCATTGAGGATTACGGCAAGCTGACCGACGCCAGCGCGCCTGTATATTGGGCCTTTACGGCGCAGTTCGGCAGAAATTATGCGCAGATGTGCATCGCCTGGGCCGAGGACTGCATCAAACGGCTGGAGGAAATGGTATGAGAGTTCTGGTCCTGAACGGAAGTCCCAAGGGGGACAAAAGCAATACATACCGGCTCACAAGCGCGTTTCTGGACGGCCTGCGGCAGACGCAGCCGGTGGAGACCGAAACCATCGAGGTCGGAAAGCTGCATCTGCTGCCGTGCCGGGGCTGCTTCGCCTGCTGGAGCAAAACGCCGGGCAAGTGCGTATTGCAGGACGATATGGCCGGTGTGATCGGGAAAATTCTTGCCGCCGACGTGCTGATCTGGAGCTTTCCGCTCTATTATTTCAGCATTCCCGGCCAGCTCAAGCTGCTCATCGACCGGCAGCTGCCGATGTCGCTGCCGTTTATGACCGACATGGACTCCGGCGGCCACCCGAGCCGGTACGACCGCTCCGGCCAGCGGCAGGTCGTGATCTCGACCTGCGGCTTCTATACCGCCGAGGGCAATTATGACGCGGTGGACGCGCAGATTTCCCGGCTTTGCGGCAAGGATGGCTATACGTCCGTCTACTGCGGACAGGGCGAGCTGTTCCGCGTCCCGGCGCTGCGCCAGCGCACGGATGCGTATCTTGAGCTGGTCAAACAGGCGGGCGCGGAGTTTGCGCGCGGCGCGATCCTGCCGGAAACGGCCCGCGCCTTGCGCCAGCCGCTGTTCCCGCGCGCGGTATTTGAGCAGATGGCGGACGCCAGCTGGGGCGTCAGCCGGGAGGATACTGCCGCGGCAAAGACCCCGGAGGCCGGGAGGCTGTCTCCGGCGCAGGCCTTTACGCGGCAGATGGCCGCGCTCTATGACCCATCGACATGGGACGGGAGGGACCGCGTTCTGGAATTTTTCTATACGGACACCGGCGAAACCTGCCAGATTGTGCTCGGAAAGGACGGCCAGCGCGTGCTGCAATCGGACTTCCTGCCCTGCACGACGCGCATCGAAACGCCGCTTTCCGTCTGGCAAAAAATCGGCAGCGGGGAGCTTGACGGCAAGCAGGCGATGATGGAACACCAGTACCGCGTGACCGGCGACTTTTCGGTCATGCTCCATTGGGACGAGATCTTCGGCCTTGGAGCTGCCGCGCCGCAGCCGTCCGCCGAGCCCCGGAAGAAGACGAACATGACGCTCATGCTGCTGCCGTGGATGGCGATCTGGATCGCGCTGTCTATCCATGCGCAAATCGGCGCGTGCATCGGCCTCGCGGTCTGTGCGCTGCTGCCGTTTGCGTTTCTGAAATACCGTCTGACCATCTTCGAGCCGTGTTCGATTCTGGCTGTCGGCACGATCTGCGTGCTGACGCTTCTGGACGCGCTGCCGCTCACGCTGCTGCTGCCCGCGTCGTATCTTCTGTTCGGCCTGATGTGGGGCGTGACGGTGTTTCTGCCCATGCCGCTGACGGCGTATTATTCCATGAACGGCTATGGCGGCGAAACGGCGCTTCAAAATCCGCTGTTCATGCACACGAACCGCATTCTGACGGCCTGCTGGGCGGTTCTGTATCTGCTCACGCCGGTCTGGACGTGGTATCTGCTGCAAACACCCGTCTCGTATCTGACCGGCGCGGTCAACTCCGCCCTGCCCATGCTCCTCGGCGCGTTCACAGCCTGGTTCCAGCGCTGGTACCCGGCGCATTATGCCGCAAGCAAAAAATAATGACACCCATGCAGTCCCCCTGTTATGCCGATCGAAGCGCATGACAGGGGGCTTTTCTGCATAGTCGGGAGCTGGTCAAGCCTCCGGCGGCTCCTTCTTTTCCGCCTTGCCGGAAAAGAAGGGGGAGAAAAGGGGCGCTTGGACGCGTTTGGTGCGTACTGCGGGTACGGTTTAGGCAATTCCTTATTTTTGGGTATTACGAACACACATACTCACCTTACGAGTGCTTTGGTACGCGCCGCCTGTTACGGGACATCAGATTTACAAGTAGCTGCCTTTGAATGGCTACTGTAAATCAGCCTTGCGTTCAAAAGTTGTAAGGCAGTACGGATTCGCCGCAGATTCCCGTAAAAAGCGGTGCGTCCCGCGGGCGGACAGAGTCGTCGGCCCCTACACCGAAATGCGCAGATGCATACGAATTCGCCAAAGATTTCTGATGATTCAGTGCATCCTGCCGGGCGGAGCAGAGCCCCGCCCCTACCAACTGCGGTTAAATTTCAACGATTTTACGTAAAACGGACAGGCGTGCTCATTCCCCCGTAAAGCTTTTGCAGTACGGGGCGAGGCAGCAGCGGTCGCACGCGGGCTTTCTTGCCGCGCAGACGGCCCGGCCGTGCAGGACGAGCCTGTGGCAGAAATCGGAGGATTCCTCCGGCGGCAAAATCGCGCGCAGCTGCTGCTCGACCTTTGCCGGGTCCTTCCCGCTGGCAAGGCCCAGCAGGTTGCAGATGCGGATGCAGTGCGTGTCGCAGACGACCGAGCCGGGCGTCCCATAAATATCGCCCAGCAGCAGATTCGCCGTTTTCCGGCCCACGCCCGGCAGGCGCAGAAGCTGCTCCATCGTGCCGGGCACCTTCCCGCCGTATTCGTCCCGCAGCATCCGGCAGGCCAGCACGATATCTTCCGCCTTGTGCTTGTAGAACCCGCAGGAGTGGACATAGCCCTCGACCTCGGCCACGTCTGCCTCCGCGAATGCGTCCAGCGTCGGATAGCGCGCGAAGAGCGCAGGCGTGACCAGATTGACCCGCGCGTCCGTACACTGCGCGGACAGGCGCACCGCGATCATCAGCTCGTAATCCTTCCTGTAATGCAGCGCGCAGAGCGCGTCCGGGTATTCCTGCTTCAGCGCGGCAATGATACCGGCCACACGTTCCGATGTTTCCATACTTGCTCATCCCTTGCCTTTTTTGTTTTATTGTATCATAAACGCGCTGGAAAGGGAACCGCCCGCTTGTAATTGGCAGCGGAAACCGGTATAATACGTTAGAAATCAAAAAAGGAGGCGGGCGATATGTATCAGCCCCTCGCGGACGCGCTTCGTCCGCAGGAACTTTCCGACGTTTGCGGCCAGCAGCATATTTTAGGAGAAAACGGGCTGCTGCGCCGGATCATTGAAAGCGGCGCTGTGCCGAATATGATCTTCTACGGCCCGTCCGGCACGGGCAAGACGACCGTTGCGAACCTGATCGCGAAGAAAACGCAGCGAAAGCTGTGCAAGCTCAACGCGACGACCGCGTCCTCCGCCGATATCAAGGAAATTTATGCCCAGCTCGACACGTTCCTTGCGCCGAACGGCGTGCTGCTGTATCTGGACGAGATCCAGTATTTCAACAAAAAGCAGCAGCAGACGCTGCTGGAATACATCGAAAACGGCAAGATCACGCTCATCGCGTCCACGACGGAAAATCCGTATTTCTATGTCTATAATGCTATCCTGTCGCGCTCGACGGTGTTTGAATTCAAGCCCGTGGAGAAGGACGAGGCGCAGCGCGCGGTCAGCCGGGCGCTCAATTATCTCGAAGCGCGCGACAGCGTGACCATCCTGCCGGAGCCCGGCGTGAAGGAGCACATCGCGCAGTCCTGCGGCGGCGATATCCGCAAGGCGCTCAACGCCGTCGAATTCCTCTACACGGCCACGCGGCCCGAAAACGGCGTGGTCAGGCTCACCATGGCAGACGCAAAGCAGGTGTCGCAGCGCTCTGCCATGCGGTACGACAAATCCGGCGACGATCATTATGACGATCTTTCTGCACTCATGAAGTCCATCCGCGGCTCCGACCCGGACGCCGCCGTGCACTATCTGGCCCGGTTTTTAGAGGCGGGCGATCTGCCGTCCGCCTGCCGCCGCATCCTGTGCTCCGTGGCGGAGGACATCGGCCTTGCCTATCCGCAGGCCATCCCCATCGTCAAGGCCTGCGTCGACAGCGCTTTGCAGCTGGGACTGCCGGAGGCGCGTCTGCCGCTGGCCGACGCGGTTCTTCTCCTTGCCACGGCCCCGAAGTCCAATTCCGGCTGCATGGCCATCGATGCGGCCATCGCCGATGTGAAGGCAGGCAGAACCGGCCCCGTCCCGCGCGAGCTGCAAAATGTCCACGCCGACGGCACGGGCTTCGAGCGCGACCAGGGCTATCTCTACCCGCACAATTTCCCGAACCACTGGGTCCGGCGGCAGTATCTCCCCGACGTGATCAAAGACCGCGTCTATTACACCTACGGCGACAACAAAACCGAACAGGCCGCCAAGCGCTACTGGGACGAGATCAAGAAGTGACGCACCGCTCAAGGCTCAGCTGGCGGCGGAGCCGACTGAGGGGTTGCGGCAAACAACCGAACAACTGAAACCCTTTCGGCGAATACGTACTACACCGCGTAGGGGCGGACGACTCTGTCCGCCCCGGCAGATTGCACCGTTTTTACGGTAATCTGCGGCGAATTCGTAACTTCCAAGCGGGTCGATGTGGGCATCGACCCCTACAACAAAATAGGGAACCGCTTGCGAATTCGCCGCAAATTCTCATGCAGATGCAACATCTCCCGGCGGGCGGACAAGGCGTCCGCCCCTACGTCGAAACAGGAATGTGCTTACGGATTCGCCGCAAATTTCCATAGAAAGGCTGGTGTCCATTTTGAAAAAATGGCAGAAAAGTTTGATTCTTGTGCTGGCATTTGCCGTTGCGATCCTTGGCTCGGCTATCGTGACCATGCAGCTTACGTACCGGGAGCAAACACCCGCCGAGGCCAAAACGGCGGAGATCAGCGCGTATCTTGACCGGTTCTTCATCGACGATTATGATGAAGATACGCTTGCCGACGCTGCCGCGTCCGCCATGGTCGAGGCGACCGGCGACCGCTGGAGCTATTACCTGACCGCCGAGGAAAAGAGCAGCTATGATGAGCAGATGCGCAACGCCTATGTCGGCATCGGCGTGACCATCACCGCGCAGGAAGAACTCGGCGGAATGCGCATTGAGGCTGTGACCGCAGGCGGCCCGGCGGAGGAGGCCGGACTGCTCACCGGCGATATCATCACCGAGGTCGAGGGCGAAAAAACGCTTGACCTCGGCATGACAGGGACGCGCACAAAGGTGCGCGGCGAGGAGGGGACCTTCGTGACGCTGACGATCCTGCGCGGGGAGGAAAGCTTCCCCGTTTCGGTCGAGCGCCGCAGCATCCAGACGCCCGTTGCGACGTATGAAATGCTGGACGGGCAGATCGGCTATATCAAGATCGCCAATTTCGACACCCGCTGCGCGGAGGAGACAAACGCCGCCATGGACGAGCTGATCGCGCAGGACGCGAAGGCGCTGATTTTCGACGTGCGGAACAATGGCGGCGGATATAAAAACGAGCTGGTCAAGGTATTGGATAAAATACTGCCGGAGGGCATTCTGTTCCAGAGCGAGGACTATCAGGGCTCGAAGCAAATCGACCGCTCGGACGCGGACTGCATCGACCTGCCCATGGCCGTGCTCGTCAATCAGGATAGCTATTCCGCAGCTGAGTTTTTCGCCGCCGCGATCCAGGAATATGACTGGGGTACGGTCGTCGGAACGAAGACGGTCGGCAAGGGCAATTTCCAGACGGCTTTTACGCTCTCCGACGGCTCCATGCTGAACCTGTCCATCGGCAAATACTACACGCCGCAGGGCCGCAGTCTGACCGATACCGGCGTCATACCGGACATCGAAATCACGCTTTCCGACGAGGACGACGCAAAACTGTACTACGGTCAGCTGGAAAAAGCGGACGACGCACAATTACAGGCCGCAATCCGCGAAATCACCCAGAAACTCTCTTGACATCCCTATCTTTGCCCGATATAATGTCTGCTGAATCATTGTAAATACCGGGCGTTTTCTGCCCGATCGATTATGGAAGGAACGATCGTAAAATGGCAAAAGAATTTAAAATCAGTGCGCTCCGCCTCAAGGAGCTGGAGCAGGAGCTTTTTTATCTGAAGACGACCCGCGAGAAGGAAGTCGCCGAGCAGATCAAGGAGGCGCGTTCGTTCGGCGACCTCTCTGAGAACAGCGAATATGACGAGGCCAAGAACGAGCAGGCCAAGCTCTATGGCCGCATCGCCGAGGTTGAAAATATTCTCGCCCACGCCGTCATTATTGACGAGACAGAGGACTCCGAGGGCAAGATCGGCCTCGGCTGCACCATCAAGGTCGAGGACATGGAAACGGGCGACGAGGAGCTTTACGCCATCGTCGGCTCGCAGGAGGCCAACCCCATGGAATGCCGCATCTCCGACGATTCCCCGTTCGGCAAGGCGCTGCTCGGCCACAAGGTCGGCGACATTGTCGAGGTTGAGGCCCCCATCGGCGTGCTCAAGTACAAGATCCTGACGGTTGAAAAGTAACGAATCAGAAAAAGAGGATAGCTATGGAACAGGAAAACAGGAATCAGCAGAACGCGGCCCCGCAGGTCAGCCTCGGCGACCAGATCAAGGTCCGCCGCGAAAAGCTCGCGCAGCTGCAGGCGGAGGGCATGGACCCGTTTGCCATCACCCGCTTCGTCAGCACCACGACCGCACAGGAGATCAAGGAGCATTTTGACGAGATGGAGGGCAAGCCCGTCTCCATTGCGGGCCGTCTCATGTCCAAGCGCGGCATGGGCAAGGTGTCCTTCTGCGACTTGCAGGACAAAACAGGCCGCATCCAGCTCTACGCCCGCAAGGACGAAATGGACGAGGCCGAATATAACCGCTTCAAGAAATACGACATCGGCGATATCGTCGGCGTCGAGGGCGAGATCTTCCGCACGCAGCGCGGCGAAATGTCCGTGCGCGCGAAGACCATCACGCTGCTGTCCAAGTCCCTGCTGCCGCTGCCTGAGAAGTTCCACGGCCTGACCGACAAGGAGACGCGCTACCGCCAGCGCTATGTCGATCTGATCGTGAACCCGGAGGTCAAGCGGAATTTCATCATCCGTTCGCAGTTCATCAAGCATCTGCGGGATTATCTGGACAATATGGGCTATATCGAGGTCGAAACGCCCGTTCTCAATACCATCGCGGGCGGCGCGGCGGCAAGACCCTTTATCACGCACCACAATACGCTCGATATCGATATGTATATGCGTATCGCGACCGAGCTTCCTCTGAAGCGCCTGATTGTCGGCGGCATGGACCGCGTGTATGAGGTCGGCCGCATCTTCCGCAACGAGGGCATGGACCCCAAGCACAACCCCGAATTCACCACGGTCGAGCTCTATCAGGCCTACGCCGATTTCCACGACATGATGGACATCGCCGAGGGCGTTTACACCACCTTCGCCCAGAAATACCTCGGAACCTATGAGCTGAACTGGATGGGCGAAACGATCGATCTGACCCCCGGCTGGCCGCGGCTGACGATGGTAGACGCTGTCAAGCAGTATGTCGGCGTTGATTTTGGTGCGATCACCGACGACGCGGAGGCCGTTGCTGCGGCAAAGGCAGTCGGCGTCGAGCTGGCGGAGGCTGCCGAAAAGACGTGGGGCAACGCGCTTTACGCCTGCTTCGACCAGAAGGTCGAGGAGCATCTGGTGCAGCCGACCTTTATCACGATGTACCCGGTCGAGGTCAGCCCGCTGACCAAGCGCAGCCCGGAGGACCCGCGCCTGACCGAGCGCTTTGAGTTCTTCATCTGCCGCAGCGAGATGGGCAACGCCTATTCCGAGCTGAACGACCCCATTGACCAGCGCGAACGCTTCATGAAGCAGGTCGAGCAGCGCGAACGCGGCGACGACGAGACGGAAATGCTCGACGAGGATTTCCTCACCGCGCTCGAATATGGCATGCCCCCCACGGGCGGCATGGGCATGGGCATCGACCGCGCCGTCATGCTCTTCACCGGCGCAGACACCATCCGCGACGTTATCCTGTTCCCCACGATGAAGCCTCTGGACCTTCCCAAGAAGGACGCTGCCAAGGCAGAAGCCGCTCCAGCTGCTCCGGCGAAAGAAGAAGTCATCGACTTCTCCAAGGTCGAGATCGAGCCGCTGTTCCAGGATTTCGTGGACTTTGAGACGTTCTCGAAATCCGATTTCCGCGTCGTGAAGGTCAAGGCCTGCGAAGCGGTCAAAAAGTCCAAAAAACTCCTGAAATTCACGCTGGATGACGGTTCTGGAACAGATAGAGTGATTCTTTCCGGCATTCACGAATACTACGAGCCGGAAGAGCTCGTCGGCAAGACCTGCGTCGCCATCACGAATCTGCCGCCAAGACCCATGATGGGGATTGCCTCTGAGGGTATGCTCATCTCCGCTGTCCACCACGAAAACGGCGAGGAGCGGCTGCACCTTCTGATGCTCGACCCGCACATCCCCGCGGGCGCAAAGCTGTATTAATTTGAATTAAAATTACAAAAAGCTGGAATGCACAGACCCTTGTGCATTCCAGCTTTTTTATGGATTTCTGCCCGCAGACCTCATTCCAGTGCGGAGGCCAGTGCGTCGAGCGGGTCGACGGCTTCGCCGTCGCGGAAAACGCTCAGGTGCAGGTGCGGGCAAGTGGCCCAGCCGGTCGCGCCGACGGCGGCGATGACCTGCCCCTGCGCAACTGTGTCCCCGGATTCGACATAGAATGCGCGCAGGTGTGCGTACATCGTCTGCACGCCGTTTTCATGCTCCAGCGTCACATGATAGCCGTAGGCTTCGCTGTAGCTGCAATCCAGCACCGTTCCGGCCGCGACGGCCAGCACATTTTGTCCCGCCTCGGCTTCGAGATCAACGCCGCTGTGAAACGATTCCTTCTGCGTCAGCGGGTGGACTGTCCAGCCATACGCATCCGTCACGGCTGCGTCCGCGTCCTCCAGCGGCCAGACGTAGGCGGGGGCTTCTGCTTCCGGCTCCTGCGCGGCAGGGGCCGGAGTTATAACCGGGTCAATGTGAATGACCGGCTGATTAACCGGCGCTTCGGGTGTTTCGGCCTGCTCCTGCATGGCGGCGGGCGCTTCCGGGACGCGTGCGGCGGTCTGCGCCTGCGTTGCAAGCACGCCTGCGGCAAGCAGGAACAGCACGGCGGTCAGTGCGCCTGTCCAGACAGGCAGTCTGCGGAAGCGCAGAATCGCGCGGACGCGCTCCTCCGCACAGTTTTTTGCAAAGCTGCTGCAAAGGGGAGAGGGCTTTGTCTGCCGCTGCGCCATGTCAAGAAGCGCCAGCGCGTAGGGCTTCTTGCAGGCCGGGCCGAGCGCACGCAGAACGGCCTCGTCGCAGGCCAGCTCCATATCGCGGTTCGCAAGGCGCACCATAATCCAAACCAGCGGATTCCACCAGTACAGGCACAGGCAGGCAGTCAGCAGCAGCTTGCGCAGGCAGTCCCGGCGGCGGATATGCGCCAGCTCATGTGCCAGAACAAGCTGAAACTGCGGCTGACCGGCCGGCAGATCGTCCGGCAGCAGTACCGTCGGGCGGAAAACGCCGAACGTCAGCGGGGCGCGGCGGCTTTCGGTCACACAGATCCTCGGGTCGCGCAGAAAGCGGAACCGATCAAGCAGCGCGTCGACGGACGGCTGCGGCAGAATGCGCCGGGGATGGAACCGGCGCGTCATGCAGACATAGCCGGCTGCCAAATACGCGGCAAGCAGCGCTGCGATCCAGAACCAGAGCAGCAGCCGCCAGTCTGTCCCCGTTCCGGCGGCGGACGCGGTCTGCGCCGCAGAGAGCTGCGGGAAGGGGAGCAGCGCAGACGCAATGGGCGCGGTCTGCGGCTCCGCCGTGCCGCGCAGCAGGTTCCAGACGCTCAGCCGCGTCGGGATCTCGACCGGCAGCAGGAACCGAATCGCGGCGGTGCACCAGAGCGCCGGGAAAAGCCTTCGGGGCAGATGATCTTTCAGCGTCAGCCGCAGCGCGAGGATCAGGAGAACCAGCGCGCTTCCGCCAAGGACTGCCGCCTGCACACCCGTCATGCCTCCTGCGCCTCCACCAGCGCGCGCAGCCGCGCCAGCTCGTCTTTGGACAGCGAGCGGTCGGACAAAATCGATGCGAACAGCAGCTCTGCCGAGCCGCCAAAGACCTTGTCGACCAGCGAATCGGCCTCCTCCTTCTGCGCCTGCCGCTTGGTGATCGCCGCATGGCAGACAAAATTTGGCTCCCGCCGCTCGATCGCGCCCTTGTCGATGCATTTTTTGATCACGGTATAGGTTGTGTTCTTGTTCCAGCCGATGGAATCCGCCAGCCGCAGGGAAATTTCCTTTGCCGTGCGGTCATTCTCCTGCCAGAGCACTTCCATGACCTTCCATTCCGAATCAAACAGCTTCATAAACAGCCTCCCATTCCAACTCTTACGTCCAGACTATCACATTCGTCCAAATCTGTCAAGAGGACTTGACAAACGCAGACTACTGTGATAGTTTACAAATAGACTATCGCGATAGTACAGCGAGGAAAGGAGGTTCCGCATCCCTTTTACACAAACAACCAACCATACATACAGCAAGACAAAACGCATATTAGAAATTTGCGGCTGCCGTCCAACTTTTTCTTTTGCTTCGCCAAAAGAAAAAGCTGCAAAAAGAAAACGAGCCCGGGGGGATTTCGATTTCCCCCCGGAGCCCCCTTGAACCGACCAGAAAAACCGCTTCGGTTTTTATGGGAATCTGCGACCAATCTGCAGCTGCCCAATGGGCCGATGTGTACCGGCAAGCGGCAGACCCACATCCGTAACGCTCCTTCGTCGCGAACGGCTGTGACCGGCATCGGCCCCTACAGGACTCCGGCAAATCCGCACTGCCCTGCAAATTTTGAACGCAGAGCGGATTTACCGCAGCCATTCAAAGGCAGTTGCTTTCAAATTCGTTGTACCGTGACAGGCGGCGCGTAGAATCGTGCCCGTAAGGTGACTCGGTGTGTTCGCAACGATTAAAAAACCGGTTCCTGCCTGAACCGTATCCGCAGAACACACCAATCGTAACCAGAGCCCCTTTTCTCCTCCTTCTTTTCCGACAAGACGGAAAAGAAGGGGCCGCCGGAGGCATCCCACCCTCACACACCCGAATCCAAAGGAGGTCATGATGAAGAAAACCCAACGGCTGACCGCCGTTTTTCTGCTTTTACTTATACTCTGCGGCTGCTCGACACCGACAGCCCCGGATACCATAGTCATGCCGCAGACATCTGCGGAAACCCGCACAGAACCCGCGCCTGTTTCAGCAGAACCGGAACCCGGCGTGTTTCATCTGGAATACGAGCAGACCGCGCTGCCGGAGCCGCTTTCGGCCGTCACGGCGCTGACCGTGCTGGACGGCACGTTCCTTCTCGGCGGCGTTTCGGAGACGGGGCTTGCGCTCGTGCGCCTGACGGCGGAGGGAAAAAGCGAAGAACTCCCGCTTCCGGGCAGCACGGAGTATCTCTACGCGCTCTGCCCGGACGGGGCAGGCGGGGCGTGGCTGCTCTGCGGAAGCCTGCCGAAGGGCTATTTTGATGCGTTCGGAAACTTCCGGTTCCTTTCAAAGGAGCCGGAGGGCAAGCTTGCGCTGGCCCACTATGACGCCGCGCTCGCCTTGCAGGAGATCGTGCTCCTGCAGACGCAGTACACCGACCGCTTTTTCCAGCTGTGCAGGCTTGAAGGCGGCTTTTGCATGATGAGCGCATCGCTGCTTATCCGTCTGGATGAGGCGGGCGCGGAAACGTCGCGGCAAAGTCTGGACGCAAAGGACGGCTGGAGCTTCGCGGCCATACAGGAGGCGGACGGCGTTCTGTATGTCCTGACGCGGAATTTCTACGGCGAAGAGCTGCCGGAGCTGCGCAAATTCGCGCCGGATACGCTTTCTGCGCTGGAGGCCGATACCTGCACCTCGGAGGTCATCGGGCTTGGCCTGTGCGCGGACGGACGGCTGCTGATGGGGAACAGGGAAGAGCTCTTCGCGTATGATACCGGTTCCGGAGAAACCGAACCGCTTGTCCGCTGGCAGGAGCTTGGGGCGAACGTGCTCGTCGAGCAGCCGTGGGAACTGGAAGACGGATATCTGCTCTTTTCGCCGGGCGATACATCGCTCCAGCGCCTGCGCCGCGTTCCCGGACAGGCGCCGGAGCGGACGGTTCTGACGCTGGCGGTCGTGTGCGGCGATACACCGTTCGGAGCGTTTACGCAGATGCTGCAGGACTTCAATCTCAGTCAGGACGCGTACCGGATCGACTGGACACTCTACACGGATTCGCAGTACGCGGACGGCGAACCGGCCGATCTGCTGCGCACGGAGCTTATCGCCGGACGCGGGCCGGATCTGTTCGCATTTTATACCAACGGTTATACCCCCGCCCCGCTTGCGGCGGAGGACGTCTGCGCGGATCTTTTGCCGCTGCTGGGCGATGAACTGACGCGCGACGCGCTTCTGCCGGGGTTATTCGACCTGATGCAGCCGGACGGCGCGCTCTATCAGCTGCCGCTGACCGTCTCAGTCGACACGCTCGTCGCGCCGTCGCGCCTCATCCCGGAGCCGGGCGCGACGTTTGCCGAATTTGAACAGGCGCGCAGCCAGATGCCGGACGGCTGGGTCCCCATCGATTCGTGGAACACGCCGGGCAACCTGTTCGCCTTCTGCGTTCCGTTCTGCATCGGCGCGTATGCAGACAGGGAAGCCGGAACCTGCGACTTTGAAACGCAGGGCTTTAATGACTGCCTCGCGTGGTGCAAGGCATGGGGCGGCGACGGCTCGACCCCGGAGGAGCCGGAGATGACGCTGGTCAAGCTTACAAGCATCCGGGGCGTTGACCAGCTTGCCGGGCGGAGCGAATATGTAGAGAAAAACTGGTTCGGTGAGCCGGGATATACCTATGCGGGCTTCCCAGCGCAGTCCGGCAGCGGCAGCGCGTATCAGGTTTTGTCGAGCCTCGGCCTCGGCCAGCAGTGCAGCGATCCGGACGGCGCGAAGGCGTTTTTCGAGTTCTGCTTTTCCTATTCGCAGGACGGTGCGCTTCCTGCAAGCTTCCAGCGCCTGCAGTCGGAGCTGGCGGCATACAGGGCCGCTGACTCGGACGGCGGAGAGAGGACGGTCAGCGAGGCGGATGCGGCGCAGTTTTACGAGCTGCTGAACGGCATCACCGTGCTGGCGGGGCTGGACGGCCAGCTGACCGAGATCCTGCAGGAGGAGGCGGCCGGTTATTTTGCCGGCAGCATGACGGCGGAGCAGGCCGCGCGGAATATCCAGTCCCGCGCAAGCCTCTATTTGCAGGAGCACCGCAGGGCATGACAAAGCCCCGGCAGAGCCGGGGCTTGGGTCAGCGCCTGCTGACCTCATAATCTTCGTCGCGGAAGATCCAATCGTCCAGATCGCCGCAGTCGGCGGGTCCGTTGTTTCTGTATGTCATATTCGCTGCCTCCTTTTTTCACGATCCAGACTAGTATATGGAGGCGCGCATGAAAATGCGCGTGAAATATGACGCCGCTCCGCAAGCAGCTGCGCTTCCGCAGAGCCGCGCGATGCACGGGGTCAGGCAGACTGAAACAGGATCAGAGAAAAGTAACGGATCTTCCCGTCGTCCGCCCAGCATTTCATGTGAACAGCGTCGGCCATCCTCTGCGCGTCCACGCAGTAGGCCGACATACAGGACGCGTGCTTCCACGGGCCGGCGCCCATCATCAGAAGATCGGTCAGACCGTCCGCACGCATCTGCTCCATAAGCTGCTCGGTCAGCAGATTCTGGTGCTTCTTCGCGGCCTTCTGCTCCGCCATATCCCAATAATCGACGGGGGTTGTTTCGATCATCAGGATCAGCGCCATCTGGTACCGCCGCATATCCGCCGTCATTTCCTCGACCGTCCCGCTCATCGGCGGACAGGCCGGGAGAACGCCGTAATTGCCGCAGAGGTTCTGCGCACAGAACCTGCGGTATTCCGGCACAACGACCAGCTCCCGCACCGGCAGAACTGCTGCGCCCGTAAATCCGGCCGCCTTTGCCATTGCAGCATAATCCCGCATGGAACCCTCTCCTGTCTTGAACTGTCTTTGCGGTCATTATAGCGGTTCGCCGCCGCATTGTAAAGTGCTGTGCGGCACCTATGCCGTCTGCGTGTAGTCCTGCAGTGCCTGCTGAAGCGCGGCAAGGGCCTTTTTCTCGATGCGGGACACATACGACCGGCTGATGCCGCACTTTGCGGCGATCTCCCGCTGCGTCAGCGGCGTCCGGTCGCCGAGTCCATAGCGCAGCGTGATGACCATCCGCTCACGCTCTGACAACACCTCGTTCATGACCTCGTAGAGCTTTTTGTATGTCTGCCGCGCGCTCAAGTCCTCGAACAGATCCTCGTCAGAGCATAAAACATCCATCAGCGACAGCGCGTTCCCGTCCTTCCCCGTCTCAATGCAGTCCGAAAGCGAAACATCCCCCGCCGTCTTCTTCATCGACCGGAAGTACATCAGGATCTCATTCTCTACACATCTTGCTGCATATGTTGCGAGCCGGGCGCCCTTGCTGGCGTCAAAGGTCGAGATCCCCTTGATAAGCCCGATCGTGCCGATCGAGATCAGATCCTCCTGATCGGCGGACTGCGAATAGTATTTTTTATTCAGATGAAGCAAAAGGATACGATTTTTCCATAGGAAACGGGGAAATGACGTTTCAACGCAATCACACAACATCCAGGATCATTTGGACGATAAAGCTGCGTATCCCGGAAATCTCTTAGAGAAAATCATAATTCCGAGCGAAATTATCCGAGTACAAAGAAAAAGCGAGAAACTGAATATATTGAAGAAGTTGATAACGGACTAAAGTGCGAAAAGGTTTATAGCAGGAGGAAACCGTTCAGCAAAAAATCGAGGAAGACGTTACACCTTATGCTGGAACTACTGAGGGCATCGAAAGCTTGTCCGTACACTGGAAGTATATGCGCATTCCAGCTTATCTTGAAAAAGAAGGCATATAACCCTGAAAATACAGATTAGAATGTTTGAAGGCTGCATCAGGAGGTGCAAGCGCGAAGGGTATATTTGTGCGCATCTCGGAAAGAATACCATAAGAAGCAATTTGCAATATTGTTTTGCGAAAAAATTGCAAAATAGCATAGATAATTGTTGACTAAAAATAGTATAGGAGTATAATATACAGTACACCTTTGCAAAATGTTATGAAGGAGAATGTTCGATGCTTCTGGAGTTTAGAACAAAAAACTATCGGTCGTTTAAGGATACGGCGACATTCTCAATGCAGCCGGCCCCAAAGCAGACGGGCTTGGACTATAGCGTACAAACAGAACAAATTGTTCAAAAAGAGGGAAAACTTAAGGAAATGAAAGGACTTTGTTCTGCTGTTATATATGGTCCCAATGCAGCAGGGAAAACAAATCTGATCGGGGCAATGGATACGATGAGGGCAATTGTCTTACGAGGGAATATTCAAAATGCGAGCGAACACAGTTCTCCAAATGAGGCAGCCTATTCACTGGAACTGATACCGAATAATTTGGGTGAGAAAGCCTGTACGGAATTTGCAATCCGCTTTACAGAATCGAATCTGCTTATTGAGTATACGCTGAAACTCGATCTCGGAAATTTCTTGGAAGTGGATTATCCCAGAAGAATTGTAGAAGAGCGCCTGTCTGTAAACGACAAATTGATTTTTTCACGTGGAAAATCCTTAGAGGTTTTCTTACTGGCACCTATAAAGCAATATGTAAATAAGAGCATTAAAAGAAAAACAGCAAAAACCATGGACATCGCAAAAAGCAGTTTGAGTGATACAGAACTATTTTTGAACAACGGGTTTAAAACAATTTTCGCGAAGGATCTTGTCGCATTGATCTTGAAATGGTTTGACGAGAAATTCATGGTAATTTATCGTGCAGATGCGATAAAGGTAATGCGGAAGTTTGCAAATCCAAAGGAGAACACCGTTTATATTGAAAGAACGTTGACTGATGCCGCAAAGGCATTTGGTGTACGCTCCAATGCTCTGGGATATAGGCAGGCAGCAGATAGTGACGATGTTTCGCTGTGTTCGATTTTTGAGAACAAGAAAATTGCAATTCAGGCTGATGCATACGAATCGTATGGAACGATTCGCTTTATCAACGAGTTCCCACTTGTGATTAATGCAATCCTGAATGGTGGTACGTTGGTTATGGATGAATTTGATGCATCGATTCATCCAATGGCTTTGATGAATATTATTAATATTTTTCATAACGATGAGATCAATATCCACCATGCCCAGCTTATTTTTAATACACACAACCCGATTTTCCTCGATGCTTCACTTTTCAGAAGAGATGAAATTAAATTTGTGGAACGGGATGAGAAAACAAACCAGAGCGTTCAGTATTCCTTATCGGATTTTAGAACAGCCGATGGTATCCGTAAGGGTGAGGATTATATGAGCAACTATTTCGTAAATCGCTATGGGGCAATTACGGATGTTGACTTTGCACCTATACTTGAAGAAATTGTTTCAGCAGACAGCGAGGTGAATAGCCGTGACTGATATGCTGGAAACAAAGAAGTATACATTTACGGTAGAGGGTGAGACAGAACGTTGGTATTTGTTGTGGCTCCGCGATAGAATCAACGAACAGGAAGATAAAGAGTATAAAGTTGCCATTGAAGCAAAGGTTCAGCAGCATCCTATGAAGTTTGCCAAAGGCGTCAATGCAATATCGACGCCAGCGGTAGTACATATTTGTGATGTGGAAAGCAAAACGGCAATTCATGTAGAAAAGTTTAGAGGTATTCTAAACGAGTTAAAGGCAGCAAAAGCGGAAAAACATATTTCGTATGGTCTTGGTTACAGCAATTACACGTTCGAGCTTTGGATTGTACTGCACAAGAAAAAATGTAATGGTTCGCTTACAGACAGAACACAATATCTAAGCCATATCAATCAAATTTTCGGTGAGAAATTTGAGAATCTTGATCAGTATAAGCATGAAAATAATTTCAAGCGGTGTCTTTCAAAGCTGGACTTGGATGATGTGCATGCAGCGATTCAACGAGCAAAAGAAATTATGAAAATGAATAAAGACAACGGAAAAAGTCTGATACGCCATGGCGGCTACGAATACTATGAAGACAATCCGGCTCTGACGATGCATGAAGCAGTAGAAAAGATTTTGGTCGAGTGCGGGCTGTACTAATTCGCAGACAGACACATATGGAAGGCTGGTTGTTGCAGTAGTCATGCAATAGCCAGCCTTCTGCATGGCTCATAGCTATTCGACATTATTCGGATGAAGCAAAAGGATACGATTTTTCCATAGGAAACGGGGAAATGGCTTTCCAGCACAATCACACAACATCCAGAATCATTTGGACAATAAAGCTGCGTATTCCGGAAATCTCTTAGAGAAAATCGCAATTTCGAGTGAAATCATCCGAAAACACGGAAAATGCGAGAAACTGAATATATTAAAGAAGTTGATAACGGACTAAAGTGCTAAAATGTTTATAGCAAGAGGAAACAATTCAGCAAAAAATCGAGGAATACATTATACTTCGAATCATAAACTAAGGAGGCTGAATAACTTAAAAATGTGTTTATGCAGCTTTGATTCGCTCATGAAATGTGCGGAGCAGATTGACAAACGCACATGTTTTGTGTATAATGAAGTGGAAAACTCATGCTGGAGAGTGATTCAGATGTATTTGAAAAGAAAAGTAGATGCTTTC
>ERZ857801.2051-NODE-2051-length-18352-cov-8.377931_pt1 | contig 18352 bp, 10 predicted proteins | sample MGYA00519762_ERZ857801 | MGnify/ENA primary metagenome ERZ857801 (study PRJEB31778, sample SAMEA3449368) | human gut metagenome | biome: human gut; feature: human-associated habitat; material: faeces | place: United Kingdom | collected 2010/2012 ...
CAACTACCGACGGCCAGACAGATGCCGGTGCGTGTCCGTCGCAAGAGCTACTTGATGCCTATGAAGTTGTGAACGGTGACATGACAGAATCTTATCCTCTGCTCAATTTAGAGAGCCCTTATCTAGATGCCAATCATCTGCAGCCTAACTTGAATTCGGCTGTTGAAGGTCTCTACAATCGAGCCAAACCGTATGAGAACCGTGATCCGCGTCTTAAAGCTTCTATTTATTACGATGGTTCCAAACTAAACCTGGAAACCGGTGCACTACTCTCAACCAAGACAGGAGGAAACTGTGCACTTGATCCCAGTAACGCACGTTACACCTGTACCGGCTATTATACGCGTAAGTTCTCACATTATAAATCCGGACGTTCCGGCAATCTGGATGGTTACTTCAAAGAGTTCCGCCTGGCTGAATTATATTTGAATTATGCAGAGGCAGCTAATGAAGCATCCACTACCGGAACTGTACCCAATGATGCCGTAGACGCAGTCAATGCAGTACGTTCCAGAGTAGGTATGCCAGGCATTCCTTACGGATTATCCTGTGATCAATTTCGTCTGCGAATCAGGAACGAAAGACGCGTAGAACTTGCTTTTGAAGAACACCGTTTCTTTGATGTACGCCGTTGGAAGATGCTGGATCAAACAGATAAAGTAATTACCGGAATGAAGGCAAACTCAGATGGAAGTTACTCCCGTTTTGTAGTAGATAATAACCGAAAAGCATATAGTGAAAAATTCCTATTATATCCAATACCGGGTGACGAAGCGATCCGGTTACAGAATGCTTCAGGAACTAACTGTCAGAATCCGGGCTGGTAATCAAATCTAAAAAATACAGATTATGCAAAAGTGGTTATTAACTATTATTATTGCCATACTTCCTGTTATCACTGCATGTTCTAAAACCGATACGGAAGTATCTGTACCGGAAGAAGAAACAGGAAAGAAAACAGAGATTAAGTTCCTTCAACTCAACTTATGGGTGGAGTGTACCAAGGTGGAGCATGCTCCGGAATATCTGATAGAACAGATTGCTACCCTACAGCCAGACATTGCTACATTTTGCGAATTATATAAAGGTCCACAAGACGATCCCGTGATGCCTAAACTAATGCAAGGGCTTAAAGATAAGGGACTCATCTATTACGATGCACGAATAGACGGAAGAGCGGTCATATCAAAATATCCGATCAAAGAGACAGAACGCATCAACAAATGGATGTTCAAAGCGATTCTGGATGTCAATGGGAAACGAGTGGCCGTTTACCCGGCACATTCAGAGTATCGTTACTACACCTGTTACTATCCCCGGGGATACAATGACGGTAGCGTTAATTGGGATAAACTTCCGGCTCCTATCACTGATGTAAACAAGATACTTGCTGTCTGCGAAGAATCAGACCGTATAGAATCCGCCCAAGCTTTTATCAACAACGCTGCCAAAGAGCTAGAGCAAGGAGCACTCGTATTTTTTGCCGGAGATCTGAATGAGCCTTCTTATCTGGATTGGCAGGCCGATACAAAAGATCTATTCGATCATCGCGGATGTATCGTCAATTGGGGAACTTCCAAATTGTTGGTTCAACGGGGATATAAAGATGCCTACCGGGTAATTCATCCCGATCCGGTGAAATGTCCGGGATTCACTTTTCCAGCAGACAATAAATCAGTCATTCCAGAGAATCTCTCATGGGCACCGGAGGCAGATGAACGCGAACGAATTGATTTCGTTTACTATTATCCAAATAAAAATCTACAAATAAAAAGTGCCCAGATAGTAGGTCCAACAGGCTCTATTGTACGCGGACAAAGAATAGAAGAACAAACCAAAGATCCAATCATTCCGCCCGTAAACAATCAGTGGCCAAGCGATCATAAAGGAGTGCTGATTACGTTTTATATCAAAGAGTAATTACAATGATTAACAGGATGCAAAAGTGGATATACGTCATTATACTCCTGACCGGATACTCAATAAGAAGTTATACACAGAAGACCATAAATCTCAATATTCCTGTTGAGCAAAACTGGATGTTCGATAACGAACATCCAGTACGCTTCATGCTGGAATTGACATCTGCACAGTCAGGTTTTTCGGATAGGATACGCATGGACATTGCAACAGATTTCGGCAATGCTGTATCGTCTACCTTTATAACCTACTCTTTCGGAACAGATTCGATAGCTCCCGGTGGAGGCTTTCGCAGTCGTGCATCAGTCACTCTCACGAATCTCACTCCCGGATTTTACCAGGTTTGTTTCATTGCCGGCACCGACACTCTGAAACATTTCTTCTTTGGATACGAAGCCGAACAGATTTTATCCAAACCGGATGGTCCCCCTAACTTAAAAAGATTTTGGAATAAAACCATCACCGAACTTAAACGTGTACACCCTGCCTATAAAATGACACGTCTACCTGAATCTTCGAAGCCAGAGCGTGATGTTTACGAAGTAGAAATGCGCTCGCTTGAAGGAGAAATCTTACAGGGGTATTGGGCAGTCCCTACAGATGGTCAGAGTCATCCGGCCGTAGTGGTTTATCAAGGTTATGATGCCGTCACCTGGATTCCCAGTCCCGACGACTATCCCGGTTGGTGTATCTTGGTCATTCCACCCCGTGGACAAGGCCTCAACAAACCTTATAACCGCTTTGGTGAGTGGATTGCTTTCGGACTGGATTCACCCAAACATTACTATTACAGAGGTGCTTTTGCTGATACAGTCCGCAGTATTGATTTTATTTTTGCTCAGCCATGCTTTGACGGACAAAACCTTTTTGCTACAGGTATTTCGCAAGGTGGAGCGCTCACATTAGCAGCAGCGTCACTCGACCATCGTATTTCCGCAGCTGCGCCTATCGTACCCTTTCTGTCAGACTATCCCGATTATTTCCGTTTGGTTCACTGGCCTGCCAACTTGGTATTCGAAGGAGCTGCCCGGCAGAATATTGACAAAGATAAAATATTCTCATTACTAACTTACTTTGACTTGAAGAATCTGACCGGATGGATCAAATGCCCAGTATTAATGGGATTCGGACTTCAGGACAACATTACACCACCACATACAAATTTTGCAGCATACAATCACATCCGTACACCTAAACGCTGGATATGTTACCCTACATCAGGACACTTTGCAGCTTATGAGAACATGGACTCATGGATTGCTGAAAGTACTCGTTTTTTCAATCAGTATGTAGTGTGGTAATAATCTGAACTGATAAAAACGAAACAGGCACAAACACTATAACAAGAGGTTAGTTAGGTTAGAAACCGGAAGAGTAATTCTGTTAAATAGAATTCTCTTCCGGTGTTTTATAGTTACTTTCTTCTAATAAGGTTCACTGAAATCGAATAAAAACAATATATTTGCATAGATGTAAACACCTTAAAAAATAAATTAGTGAGAAAAGTAATTCTTTTATTTCTGCTATTTTTAAGCGTAGCTGGAGTCCGCACACAAGGTCAAAACATCACTTTTAGCCACTTGACCACGGACGACGGACTCTCCCAATTTTCTGTCAATAGCCTTTATATTGATGAACGGGGGATTATATGGATTGGCACGCGTGAAGGACTGAACCGGTATAACGGTAACGATATCAAAAGTTTCAAACTTAATAAAAACGATCCGAACAGTTTGTTCAGCAATACAGTGCTGCGTATCACCGGAAACAAAAACGGGAAGGTATACCTGCTCTGTACGGACGGGGTAGCAGAGTTCGATCTGACCACACAAAGATTCAAAACGTTGCTGCAAGGCAATGTGGATGCTATTTATTTCAACGAGAAATTATATATCGGGAAAAGAGAAGAAGTGTTTGTATATAATGAAAGTACCGGAAACTTCGATCTCTACTATCATCTTGCCGGAAAAGATATCACCCTCTCCTGCCTCCACCTGGACGAAAAGAAAAATCTGTGGATGGGAACTACCAGTAACGGACTTTACTGTTTATCGGGAGACAAGAAGATTTCCCAACCTGTCACAAGAGGTAATATCGCGAGTATTTACGAAGATTCGTCTAAAGAATTATGGATCTGTACCTGGGAAGAAGGACTCTACCGGATAAAAACAGATAGTACCATTGAGAACTTCCGTCATGATCCTAAAAATCCAAACAGTATTTGCACCGACTTCGTAAGGAGTTGCTGTGAAGATAATGCAGGAAATCTGTGGATAGGAACCTTTCACGGGTTAAATCGCTATGAAAAGAGCACAGGTAAATTCCAACTTTACACTGCCAACGCGAACAAACCCGACGGACTTACCCACTCCTCCATCTGGTGCATCGTCAAAGATGAACAAGGAACAATTTGGCTGGGTACTTATTTCGGAGGTGTCAACTATTTCAATCCAGAATATGAAATCTATACCCGTTACAAAACCGGAGATACAGAGAAAGAAGGTCTAAGTAGTCCGATCGTCGGTAGAATGACTGAAGATAAGGACGGAAACCTGTGGATTTGTACCGAAGGCGGCGGCGTGAATGTGTATAACCGGAAGGATAACACCTATCGGTGGTATCGCCACGAAGAGGGCAAAAATAGCATTTCCCATAACAATGTCAAAGCAATCTACTACGACCGGACTAATGAAATCATGTGGATAGGTACACACTTGGGAGGATTGAACAAACTCGACCTGCGTACTAACCGTTTCACAGTCTACCGAATGAAAGCCGGAGACCCAACCTCACTACCTTCGGATATCGTCCGAGACATTGTACCTTATAAGGACAAGCTGGTTGTCGCCACACAAAACGGTGTTTGTCTTTTCAATCCGGCAACAGGCGCTTGCCAACAGCTCTTCAAAGAGACTAAAGAAGGAAGAGGTATTGGCATGGTAGCCAGTCTTTGCATTGATAAAGACGGTACATTGTGGATTGCGGCTACCGGGGAGGGTGTTTATTCTTACCGGTTCGACAGCGGTAAACTTACTAATTATCCACACAATCCCGCTAATCCGAACAGTCTTAGCAACAATAATATCAACAGTATCATGCAGGACAGTAACGGTAATCTGTGGTTCTGCACCTCCGGAAGCGGTCTCGACCGTTACCGTAAGGCAAGTGATGACTTTGAAAACTTCGATGTACAGACAGATGGTTTATCCAGCGACTGTATCTACGAAGTATGCGAATCGTCCATACAGAAAGGAGACTTATTGCTGATTACCAATCAGGGATTCTCACAGTTCAACTATCCAAGCAAGAAATTCTATAATTACGGTACGGAGAATGGATTCCCGTTGACTGCCGTCAATGAAAACGCACTATTTGTGACACATGACGGAGAAGTATTCCTTGGCGGTATTCAGGGAATGATTTCTTTCTGGGAGAAAAAATTACATTTCACTCCCAAATCATATAATATCATTCTTTCCCGCCTGTTTGTCAACGGAAAAGAAGTAGTTCCGGGAGATGAAAGCGGCATCCTGGAACAGTCGATCTGTCATACTCCGGAAATCAGTCTGAAAGCGAATCAATCGATGTTTAGCATCGAATATGCCACTTCCAACTTCATCCCTGCCAACAGAGATGAAATTCTCTATCGCCTGGAGGGTTTCTCAGACGAATGGAACCATACTTACCGGAAGCAAACGCTGATTACTTATACAAACCTGAATCCGGGTAAATATACCCTTGTTATCAAATCACAGAGGGAAGGAATAAAAGAGGCCAGACTGCTGATTATCGTACTCCCTTCATGGTATGAGACATGGTGGGCTTACCTGATTTATACCATTGTCACTATCAGCCTGTTATGGTATCTTATTCAGAACTATAATTCGCGCATCAAACTCCGCGAGTCTTTGAAGTACGAGAAGAAGCATATTGAAGACCTTGAAGCATTGAACCAGTCGAAACTCCGTTTCTTCACTAACATCTCGCACGAATTCCGCACACCGTTAACGCTGATTGTGGGACAAGTGGAAACTTTGCTGCAGGTGCAGACATTTACGCCTAATATATATAATAAGGTGTTGGGAATCTACAAGAACAGTCTCCAATTGCGGGAACTGATTACAGAATTGCTCGACTTCCGGAAACAGGAACAGGGACACATGAAGATTAAAGTAAGCCAGCACAACCTGGTTAACTTCCTGTATGAGAATTATCTGCTCTTCCTCGAATACGCCAGCAGTAAACAAATCAACTTCAAGTTCAACAAACAAAAGGATGACATTGAAGTGTGGTATGACCAAAAACAGATGCAGAAAGTGATAAACAACCTGCTGTCTAATGCAGTGAAGCATACCAAGGCCGAAGATACGATTTCGATTAATGTATCGCAGGAGAAAGACCATGTCATCATTGAAATAAAAGATACCGGTACAGGTATCGCCGCTGCCGAAATTGATAAGATATTCGACCGTTTCTATCAGACCGAACATCTCAACTCGCTGAATACCGGAGCCGGTACAGGTATCGGACTGGCACTGACGAAAGGTATTGTGGAACTTCATCACGGCACAATCCGGGTGGAAAGCGAGCCGGGCAAAGGAAGCAGTTTCATTATCACCCTCAAACTAGGCAAGGAACACTTCACAGAAGAGCAAATAGCGAAAGATGATACGGAAACCATCCAGCAAACAGAGACTATTGTTCCTTCAGTAGAAATAATCCCTGATTCGGAATGGAAAGAAGAAGATAACAAGCGTATCGAAGACGCCAAAATGCTGATAGTGGAAGACAATGAATCTATCAAGCAAATGTTAGCCGGTATTTTCGAAACATTCTATCAGGTCAGTACGGCTTCCGACGGAGTAGAAGCATTAGAGATGATACAGAAGGATATGCCGAGCATCATTTTAAGTGATGTCGTAATGCCACGCATGTCGGGTACGGAACTTTGCAAACAGATCAAGACAGACTTTAATACTTGCCATATTCCGGTAGTATTATTAACTGCACGTACTGCTATAGAGCACAATATCGAAGGTTTAAAGATTGGTGCGGATGATTATATCACGAAGCCGTTTAATACCAATCTTCTGATTTCCCGCTGCAATAACCTGGTTAACTCCCGCCGGCTATTGCAAGAGAAGTTCAGCAAACAACCGCAGGCTTTTGCTCAAATGTTGGCTACCAACCCGATGGATAAGGAGATGCTCGACCGCGCGATGGCCATTATCGAACGTCATCTGGACAATACAGATTTCAACGTTAATATCTTCGCCCGTGAAATGGGTATGGCACGTACAAACCTGTTCACCAAATTGAAAGCAGTTACAGGCCAGACCCCGAATGATTTCATCTTAAGCATACGTCTCAAAAAAGGCGCTGTCATGTTAAGGAATAACCCGGAACTGAATATCACGGAGATTTCTGACCGGATTGGGTTCTCCTCCTCCCGCTATTTCAGTAAATGTTTCAAAGAGATTTATCACGTCAGTCCGCTGGCTTATCGTAAAGGAGAAGAGAGCGAAGAAGAAGGAGACGGAGAAGAAACAGATTAGCAGGTAACTCTACAAGCACTCTTGCAAAATAATCTTATATTATTAGGCACGGATCACACGGATTTCACGGATAAAAAAAACGATGAGTATGAGAACAACAGCATTAATCCGTGTGATCCGTGCCTAAATTTATGATATAAACGGTTTCTTAGTCCGGACATCTTCGCCCGAATAAAGAAGGTAACTTCTTAAGTGTACTATTTTGTACTTCACTTGTACATTCCTACTCATTCTTTTTCTTCCATTCGCTTATCTTTGTGTTCATTACATTATTTCCTAAAACATTCAGCATTATGAAAAACGTTTCGCGTCTACTTCCCCTATTGTCTGGCATCGTCACGCTGTCAGGATGCAATCATGCACCCCAAAAGAACAATGGGCAGAATAGCCAAAAGCCTAACATTATTTATATATTTGCAGATGATCTCGGCATTGGTGATTTAAGTTGTTATGGAGCAACGAAAGTGAGCACTCCCAACATTGACCGGTTGGCAGGACAAGGAGTACAATTCACCAATGCTTATGCAACTTCTGCCACCAGCACCCCTTCCCGTTTCGGACTCCTAACAGGTATGTATCCCTGGAGACAGGAAAACACAGAAATCGCTCCCGGTAACTCCGAACTCATTATCGACACTACCTGCGTCACCATGGCAGATATGCTGAAAGATGCAGGATACGCAACCGGTGCAGTAGGGAAATGGCATCTGGGACTCGGTCCGAAAGGTGGAACCGACTTTAACAACCCAATTACCCCTAACGCGCAAAGCATCGGTTTCGACTACGAATTTATTATTCCGGCTACCGTAGACCGTGTACCTTGTGTATTTGTAGAAAACGGACATGTCGTAGGACTTGACCCCAATGACCCTATCACCGTAAGCTACGACCACAAAGTAGGCAACTGGCCCACAGGAGAAGAAAACCCGGAGCTCGTAACCTTAAAACCCAGCCAGGGACACAATAATACAATTATCAATGGTATTCCCCGCATTGGCTGGATGACCGGAGGAAAATCCGCTCTTTGGAAAGATGAAAACATAGCCGATATCATCACTCATAAGGCTAAAAATTTCATTGCATCCCATCAGGAAGAACCCTTCTTCTTATATATGGGTACGCAAGACGTACATGTACCGCGCATCCCCCACCCACGTTTCGCAGGCAAAAGCGGACTCGGCACTCGTGGCGACGTCATCCTGCAACTGGACTGGACCATCGGTGAAATCATGCACACACTGGACAGCCTCCACATCGCAGACAACACCATCCTGATCTTTACCAGCGATAACGGTCCTGTTATCGACGACGGCTATCAAGACCAAGCTTACGAACTTCTCAACGGACATACTCCGATGGGGATCTACCGTGGTGGAAAATACAGCGCTTACGAAGCGGGTACACGCGTTCCATTTATTGTCCGTTGGCCTGCCCGGGTGAAGCCGAACAAGCAACAAGCTCTTTTCTCTCAAATAGATGTGTATGCATCGCTCGCCTCACTTTTGGAGCAACCTTTACGCAAGGGAGCGGCCCCCGACAGTCAGGAGCATCTGAACGTTCTCCTCGGCAAAAATAATACAAACCGTGAGTATGTCGTTCAACAGAATCTCAATAACACACTTGCCATCATAAAAGGTCAATGGAAATACATCGAACCGAGCGACGGCCCCGCCATCGAACATTGGACGAAAATGGAGTTAGGCAACGACAAACAGCCTCAACTATATGATTTATCCTCCGATCCATCGGAGAAAACGAATGTATCAAAACAACATCCCGACATAGTAAAAGAGTTATCCGAATTATTAGAATCCGTAAAAGAGAAATAGTTTATGAGAACAGAAAAATTGTATGATTTTGCACCAATCTTGAATAATTCTATCCATATTAGAATATTCAATCCGTCTATCTTTGCAAGCGTAGATTCAATAAAATCACTTAATTTTTAATATATGAAAAAACATTTATCCACTCAAACTAGAAAAAGGATGCTCTCCTCCATCGGACTGATCTTGTTTTCTGTTTCTTTTGTACTTGCACAGGTACTTGTTAAAGGTACAGTGAAGGATAACTTAGGAGAAGGAGTGCCGGGAGCCAGTGTTCAGGTAAAAGGTACTTCGCAAGGAACAATCACTGACCTTGACGGTAAATTTGCTTTTAACGTGCCCAATAAGAATTCAATATTGGTTATTTCTTTCATTGGTTATGTCACTGTAGAAATAAAGGCGGATACTCAAAAGCCAATGGTTATCACATTGAAGGAAGACACAAAGACATTGGACGAAGTGGTAGTAGTCGGCTATCAGGAAATACGCAAGAAGGATCTGACGGGTTCTGTTGCCAAAGCCAGCATGGCAGAACTTCTTAGCACTCCGACTGCTTCTTTCGGCGAGACATTAGGCGGACGTATTGCCGGTGTCAACGTAAGTTCGGGCGAAGGTATGCCGGGCGGACAGATGAACATCGTCATCCGTGGTAACAACTCTTTGACACAGGACAACTCTCCTCTTTATGTCATTGACGGTTTCCCGGTGGAAGACCCTTCCATAGCCGCAGCCATCAATCAGAACGATATTGAGTCACTCGATTTCCTGAAGGATGCCTCTGCTACTGCTATCTACGGTGCCCGTGGTGCCAATGGTGTCGTGATGATTACAACCAAGAAAGGAACAATCGGCCAGCCTAAAATTAAATATGACGGAAGTTTCGGTATTCAGCATATCACCAAAACGATTCCGATGATGGATGCATACGAGTTCGTCAAACTACAGGCAGAACGTAGTCCCAAAGATATGGAAACTACCTACTTCATGGATTATGACGGTAAGAAATGGGGACTGGAAGATTATAGGAATATCCCGCAATATAACTGGCAGGATGAAATCTTCCGCAGCGCATGGATGCAAAGCCACAATGTTAGCCTGACCGGTGGTTCGGAAGGAGTTCGCTACAATGCTTCTTTATCTTATTATGACCAGGACGGTATCTTATTGGAATCAAACTACAAACGTGTACAAGGCCGTATGGGTACTACCATCCAAAAGAAGAAACTGAAAATCTATCTGACAACCAACTATTCAAGCACTACAACCACTGGTGGTTCTCCTTCCCAGAACTCATACAGTGGTATGAATAACCTGTTCTATAGTGTATGGGGATATCGCCCTGTGACCGAACCGGACAGACCATTAAACTCATTGATGGATAACATCATGGACGACGCGATAAACAATACCAACGATTATCGTTTCAATCCTATCATGTCCTTGAAAAACGAATATCGCAAGACGTATGCGAACTACATTCAGTTCAACGGATTTGCAGAATATGAATTTATCAAAGGATTGAAGTTGAAAGTTTCAGGCGGTTACACATTCGATACCCGCAAAGGGGAAACATTCAACAACTCGAAGACCCGTTATGGTAATCCGAAATCATCCGATAAGGTAAATGCAGAAATCTACCATTCTCAACGTGCAACATGGTTGAATGAAAATATTCTGACCTATCAGAGCAATATCAAACGGAAGCATTTCTTCAATAGCATGGTAGGTGTAACCCTGCAGAATTCCGACTATGAATACTATTCATACAAAACGGTACAGATTCCGAACGAAGCACTCGGCATGGCGGGAATGAGTGAAGGAACTCCCAGTACGACTAAATCATTAAAGAGTTCCTGGTCTATGCTTTCTTTCCTGGGACGTTTGAACTATAACTATAAATCATTGTATTATGCAACGGTTTCTTTCCGTTCCGACGGTTCTTCCAAGTTCCGTGGTGATAACCGTTTCGGCTACTTCCCTTCCGGTTCATTGGCATGGGGATTCATGGAGGAAGATTTTATGAAACCATTGAAGTCTGTTGTTTCTTCAGGTAAATTAAGAGCAAGCTGGGGATTGACCGGTAACAACCGTGTAGGCGAGTATGATACGTATGCTTTATATCAGATATTGAAGGATAAAGTCGGAGACTTTATTTCGATCGGTAGCCTCCCCAGTGGCGTATATCCGTTCGAAAATAGTCTGACAAGTGTAGGTACAGTGCCCACTTCCTTAAGAAACAGAAAACTGAAATGGGAGACTACCGAACAGTGGAACCTGGGGCTGGACTTAGGCTTCCTGGACGAACGCATCGGATTAACCGTAGATTGGTATCGTAAAACGACTCGTGACCTGTTGCTGAATACTGCACTCCCCACCTCTTCCGGTTATTTCAGTGCCATGAAGAATGTAGGAAAGGTACGCAATCAAGGTATCGAGTTCACATTGAACACGACCAATATCAAGAACCGTCATTTCTCATGGACTACTAACTTTAATATTGCATTCAACAAGAACAAAGTATTAGAACTGGCCGAAAACCAATCTTCTCTATTGAGTGCAGCCAAATTTGACCAGAACTATAACTCCCAATACAGCTACATTGCCAAAGTGGGTTATCCGATGGGAATGATGTACGGATTCATCTACGAAGGTACATACAAATACGAAGATTTCGACAAAGTGGGTGATACATATACACTGAAACGCAATGTTCCGTATTTCTCTTCCGAAAGTAATACACAACCGGGTATGCCGAAATACGCAGACCTAAATGGTGACGGTATCATCGACGATAACGACCGTACTATGATCGGTAACGGTATGCCGAAACATACGGGTGGATTTACCAACAATTTCGAATACAAAGGATTTGACTTGAGCATCTTCTTCCAATGGTCGTATGGAAACGATGTATTGAATGCCAACCGCCTGTTCTTCGAGAACAGCAATAAAACACGTGACTTGAACCAATACGCAAGTTACGCAGACCGCTGGACACCGGAAAATCCGGAAAGTAATATTCCGAGAGCTACCGACTCCGGTTCTAACAAAGTGTTCTCTACACGTATTATCGAAGATGGTTCGTTCCTTCGTCTGAAGACCGTATCTTTAGGATATACACTGCCGAAACAACTGACCAAAAAATGGAAGATAGACAATGCACGCGTATTCGTTGCCGGTCAGAATCTATGGACATGTACAGGGTATTCCGGTTACGACCCGGAAGTATCTATCCGTGAAGGCGCACTGACTCCGGGACTGGACTTCTCCGCTTATCCGAGAGCCTACTCTATCAGTTTTGGTATAAACTTAGGTTTCTAATCAATCATCCTTCAAACAATTACGTATATGAAAACAATAAAAATAATCATCATATCACTTCTTGTCGGACTTAACCTGACTTCCTGCGATTTCCTGGAAAAAGACCCGACATACACCACTCCTGAAAACTTCTTCAAAAATGAAGCGGACGCTACCTCTTGGCTAACAGGAACCTATGCCATTCTGGGACAAAGTTCCTTCTACGGAAATGAATTCTTATACCTTGTAGGAGGTGACGATCTGGGACACTATGGTGGTGCCAACCGCGGACCTAACAAAAGTGGGTTGATCTGTAACAATGCCAATACAAGTGATCCGGCCGTTGCAGCATTGTGGTACACATTATACTCCGGCATCAACAGAGCCAATATTTTCCTGGAAAATATTGATGCAGTGCCCGATATGAACGACGATACCCGCAAGCAGTACAAAGCCGAAGCCCGTTTCTTACGCGCATTCTATTATTTTACTTTGGTAGAATGTTGGGGAGATGTACCTTTCAAGACTACTTCTACAGAAGATGCCTATAACCTCTCCATTCCACGTACGGACAAACAGACGATTTACGACTTTATCATCAAAGAGATGTATGGTTCTGCCGAGGATCTCAAATCTGCTCAAGATTTGAACTATTTACCGGGACGTGTTTCTAAATCGGCTGCTTGGGGAATGTTGGCGCGTGTATATATGTTCCGGGCCGGTGAGCCTAAACGTGACAAGGAAGTGGGTTTAGCCAACAACACGACTAGTGCCGAGATTACAGAATATTTCAAAAAAGCAAGTTACTATGCACAGTTAGTTAAGAATGAGGGTCATTCACTGACTGCCAAATATTGGGACTTCTTTATCGACATTTGTTCTGATAAGTATAACACTGCTCTCAATAAGGATGGTGCCAAGGCTAATGAAAGTATTTGGGAAGTAGAATTTACAGGTAACCGTTCAACGGATGTACGTGCAGAAGGTAGAATCGGTAATATTATCGGCATTCAGGGTAAGGACCTTTCTTCCAAAGCATCCATCACCGGTAAAGGTGATCCGGGCTATGCATACGCTTTTATCTGGAATACTCCTAAACTGCTGGAATTGTATGAAGCAAACGATGACATTGACCGTTGCAACTGGAATATCGCTCCATTCACTTACACCCAGTCAGCAGGAGAAGGTACTCCGGTAGACGGTCGTGAATTTGTAAAGGGAAAAAGAGATGAAGTGGAACAACAATACTGGGATAAATCCTTCAGCTATGGTAAAACAGAGCCGGGGTCTACTTACGGTGATCGTGAATCGAAGAACGATGCCAATAAGAACCGCAACAGGGCTGCCGCCAAATATCGTAGAGAATATGAAGCAGACAAGAAGAGTAAAAACGATACTTCCATCAATTTCCCTCTTCTCCGTTACTCTGACATTCTGCTAATGATTGCAGAGGCAGAAAATGAAGTCAACCATGGTCCCAATGATTTGGCGTATGAATGTATCAATGCAGTAAGAGAACGTGCAGGAATCAAAAAACTTGCAGCAAATCTGGATGAAGAGAGCTTCCGCAAAGCTATCAAAGACGAACGTGCAATGGAACTCTGTTTCGAGTACACACGTCGTTTCGACCTGATCCGTTGGGGAGACTATTACAAACTGATGCAGGAACAAGTGGACAAGGCACAGGCTGACGAATCCTGGAAATTCGGAATCAATGTATATACTTACTTCAATATTCCGAAGTCTTACAACTATTTCCCGATTCCTGCCAATGAAATAGGATCAAACGGTGCTATCAAGACGAATAATCCGGGTTGGTAATTCTCTTAATAACTTTAAAAAGAAAAGGACATGAAAATAATATATAAAAGTTTGATGACTATCGCTTTTGCCGGACTATCCCTGGCTTCATGCGACAAGGAATTAAAAGAAGAAACAGCAATGGAAGTGGGTGTGGTGACAGACAGCAATGTCAGCTTCGATGGCAAAACTGTGACTGTAAAGAAAGGAAACCCTGTAACGTTCAGCTTCGATGGTGACCCTGATTTTATCAGTTTCTTCAGCGGTGAGATAGGGCACGAATACAAACACCGGAACAGAATTGAAATGCAACCGGAAGACGTAGAAAAATGTGAAATCAACTTCTCCGTAGTATATGACTATGGTAGTGCGAAAACCATCGAAGGTTCTACTCACATATTAATATCCGATCAATTCGAAGGAATTAGTGGCAACAATGTGGAAAAAGACAAAGAAGCAGTTACTAATTGCGAATGGACAGAACTTGTCAGCCAAGATGAGCTTCCTAAAGCAACCAAAGATACTAAAGACTATTCTTGTCCTTTAATATCTTACTTGGGTAAAGAAATCAGCATTGCTTTCCGCCTCAACCCTCTTGATAATAGCAGCACAATGCCTGTAATACATATTAAAGGCTTACAGCTTAATCTGGAGTTCAACAATGGAAAATCAACCACAATTAATGCAAAGAACTTCGAATTCTCGGCTTTAAATGTAACCTACAATTTAGATGATCTTTCAAAAAACAACACTCATCTTACCAAATTGAAGGAAGCATTAGGAAATAAAAACCTCACACTTGAAGAGATGAAAAGCGCAGAATATGCAGATAAAATAGCATATGCTACTGTAGACGGTAATATTCCTTATTTCTGGAGAATTAGCCAGCCAAGCGATTTCGTAACCAGTGGCGAAGCAGCAGGGTATACAAAAGGAGATACTTGGCTTATCTCCAATTCCATCCTCCTTAACGGTTCCTGCGATCCTGACGCTGGTGTAGCTATCAAGAATATCTCGCAATCGTTGGAGATATACTCACATACCTATGAAGAGGCCGGTACATATACCGCTACTTTCGTAGCCAACAATGCAAACTACGTCCATCAAGGTGGTCAAGTAGTACGTGAACTGACTATAAACGTTGTAGAATAAAAATATATCCCCCAATTTTTCTAACCTTCAATCATAGAAAACGTTTATAAAAATCAGACTTTAATCAATTTAACATCAGAAAGAGAGGGACCGCGAGGTTCCTCTCTTTTACTTTTTCTGTATCTTTGCACAAAAATAAAAATAATGCCAAAGACTCTTCCTATTCATTTTGCCCCATTACAAGGTTACACCGAAGTGTTTTACCGTAATGCTCATGCTGCCTGCTTCGGAGGTATAGATACTTATTATACCCCATTTGTACGACTCGAAAAAGGCGGATTCCGCCATAGAGATGTGCGAGGAATCGAACCCGGGAATAATCAGGTAGCCCATCTGATTCCCCAACTGATAGCCCCTTCTTTTGAAAAAGCAGAAAAAATCTTATCCCTATTCATTGAAAAGGGATATAAGGAAGTCGACATCAATATGGGATGTCCTTTTCCCATGCTGGCTAAACGCCACAATGGTTCCGGCATTCTTCCTTATCCCGAAGAAGTTCAGGCGTTACTTAGCCTGATTACAGAATATCCGCAAATAAGTTTCTCCATCAAAATGAGGTTGGGCTGGGAAGATCCGGAAGAATGTCTGAAACTGGCTCCGATTATCAATGAGCTACCCTTGCGACAAGTGGTTATGCACCCCTGCTTGGGAAAACAGCAATACAAAGGAGAAGTTGACCTTAAAGCGTTTGAGGCTTTTCAGAATGCCTGCAAGCATCCGCTCATCTATAATGGAGATATCAATAGTGTAGAAGATATTCACCGCATTCAGGAACAGTTTCCCGGACTAGCCGGAATGATGATAGGACGGGGATTACTTGCCAACCCGGCATTAGCTTTGGAGTATAGACAAAACCGTGCACTCGAGTTCGATGAAATGAGAGAAAAATTGCAATCTATGCACAAATGCGTATACAATCAATATGCAGAACAGTTGGAAGGAGGAGACGAACAACTTCTGAACAAAATGAAAACTTTCTGGGAATATTTAATGCCGCAAGCAGACAGAAAATTACTGAAAGCAATTCATAAAAGCACAAGTCTCAACAAATATAATCAGGCAATCCTTGTCTTTTTTAATCAACGATGAACTGATAACCAGTAATTTTACGTAATTTTGCGCCCGTTTACAAACATGCACATTATGAAAAAATACATTCTAATCTTTCTTTGTCTGATAACCGTATCAGGCAGTTTCGCACAAATGCAGGATTTCAAGTTCAAATTCTATGGACAGATTCGTACTGACTTCTATTATAATAGTCGTGCTAACGAAGAAACCGTAGACGGATTGTTTTATATGTATCCAAAAGACAAAGTGCGTGATCCGGAGGGGAACGATTTGAACTCAACACCCAACAGTAACTTCTATACTTTATATTCGCGCCTTGGAGTAGACGTTGCCGGTCCAAAACTGGGAACAGCCAAGACATCTGCCAAAGTAGAAGTCGACTTCCGCGGCACAGGCACTTCTTATTCGGTCATTCGCCTTCGTCATGCTTATTTGAATCTGGATTGGGGAAAATCAACTTTATTACTCGGACAGAACTGGCATCCCTTATTCGGAGATGTGTCTCCGCAGATTCTTAATCTCTCCGTAGGAGCACCGTTTCAGCCCTTCAGCCGTGCGCCACAAATTCGTTATCGCTATACAAACAAGAATTTCCAACTTACCGGAGCCGCAGTGTGGCAATCACAATATACTTCACAAGGACCGGAAGGGAAAACACATAAGTATCTGAAGCAAAGCTGTATTCCCGAATTTTATGTCGGAGCTGATTATAAGAATGGCGGTTTGCTGGCCGGCGTAGGCATTGAGTTGTTATCATTGAAACCACGTACGGAGTCTATAGTAAATACAGATAAATACAAGGTAGACGAACGCATCACAACTCTTTCATACGAAGCTCATGTGAAATACACCAACAAAGACTGGTTCATCGCTGCGAAGAGTGTATTAGGATCCAATCTGACACAAGCTTCCGGTTTGGGTGGATTCGGGATCAAGTCTGTCAACGAACAAACGGGAGAACAAGAATATACTCCGATACGTTTCTCCAGCTCTTGGTTCAACGTTGTCTACGGACAGAAATGGAAGCCGGGAATCTTCGTAGGCTATGCCAAGAATCTGGGAACAAGTGATGCACTATATGCTCCCAAAGGAAATGATGCAAAACTTTATGGAACAGGAACAGACCTTAACCAATTAGTTACGGCAGGAGCAGAACTGACCTACAATGTCCCCCACTGGAAATTCGGGTTGGAATATACATTAAGCTCTGCATGGTATGGTTCGCTCAATACGTCCAATGGGAAAATTCAAGATACCCATGCCGTATGTAACAACCGTATTGTTGCCGTTGCCATGTTTATGTTCTAACCTCTCTATACAATTATTTTAATTATATATCTGTCACCTGTCACCGATTGCTGCTTAACGGTTTGATTATTAACAATTAACACCGTGACAGCAATAGGTGACAGCAGTGTGACAACAATAATGCTGTCACCAGAAACAGATAAACTACATTTCACAACGCGGAGGTATTCACTCTGGAAGCTCCAGGCAATCCTATTTATTTCATGAATGCATTACCTTTGTTTCTCGTGGGGAAACTTTTAGTTTCAAGGCTTGAAACCAAAGGTTTCGTACCGGGAAACTAAAGTTTCAGCATTGGGAAACTGTAGTTTCAGCACCGAGAAACTAGTGTTCCCCTATCAGGAAAAGCAAATGATCTCCTATTGTCTGTACTGTACAGGATTTAGTTGACAACTTCGCTTGTTATACCTAAGTTAGTTT
>ERZ857801.2052-NODE-2052-length-18336-cov-4.313221_pt1 | contig 18336 bp, 13 predicted proteins | sample MGYA00519762_ERZ857801 | MGnify/ENA primary metagenome ERZ857801 (study PRJEB31778, sample SAMEA3449368) | human gut metagenome | biome: human gut; feature: human-associated habitat; material: faeces | place: United Kingdom | collected 2010/2012 ...
TGTACAGGCGCTTGCCCTCGCCGAGCAGCTTGGGGATGATGTCCTTGCCAAAGTCGTGGCTCGAGCGCTGGTCCAGAGCGTCCTCCTCGAGCGCCTCGATCAGCACGTCGGCCGAGAAGATGTAGATGCCCATGGACGCGAGGTTCGAATCGGGCTTATCGGGCTTCTCGGTGAACTTGGTGATGCGGCCGTCCTCGGGGTCGGTGGTCAGGATGCCAAAGCGGCTGGCCTCCTCCCACGGCACGGGCATAACGCTCACCGTGAGGTCGGCGTTGTTCTCAATGTGCGTCTTGAGCATCTTGCGGTAATCCATGCGATACAGGTGATCGCCCGAAAGAATCAGGACGTACTTGGGGTCGTTGGCCTTGATGTAGTCGAGGTTCTGCGTAATGGCGTCGGCCGTGCCCGCATACCAGGCGCCGCCGGTCTGCGTCTCGTACGGCGGCAGGATCGACACGCCGCCGTCGCGGCTGTCCAGATCCCAGGCCTCGCCGGAGCCCACATAGGCATGCAGCAGGTAGGGACGGTACTGCGTCAGAACGCCCACCGTGTCGATGCCCGAGTTGGAGCAGTTGGACAGTGAAAAGTCGATAATGCGGAACTTGCCACCAAAGCTAACCGCCGGCTTAGCGATCTTTTGGGTGAGTGCCCCCAATCGGCTGCCCTGTCCTCCTGCGAGGAGCATCGCGATGCATTCTTTCTTACTCATCGATTTCTCCTTCTGTCATCGATGTTCTTAAACCCATTAGCGACGGGCGCGGCGCTCGGTCGCGCCCGTCGAGTAATGCCGTGCTGGCATAAGGGAGCTCGCGCGCCTTTACGCGTGCCAGATCTCGTCGCGGTACTCGCGAATGGTGCGGTCGCTCGAGAACCAGCCGGAGGAGGCTGTGTTGAGCAGCGCCTTGCGGTTCCAGGTCTCCTGGTCGCCGTAGCTGTTCGTGAGCTTCTCCCAGGCGTCGACGTAGCTGCGGAAATCGGCCATGACCAGGTCGGGGTCGTTGTTGTTCATGAGCTCGTTGTAGATGCTCTCGAAGTTGCCCGAAAGACCCGCAAAGGTGTTGTCCTTGAGCTCGTCCATAACGCGGCCCAGACGCTCGCGATCGTTGTTGAGCGTATCCCACGCAAAGTAGCTGTTGGATGCCCAGAGTTGCTCGACCTCGGGAGCGGTCAGGCCAAAGATGGCCTCGTTCTCGCGGCCGGCCAGGTCGGCGATCTCGATGTTGGCGCCGTCGAGGGTGCCCAGCGTAATGGCGCCGTTCATCATGAGCTTCATGTTGGACGTGCCCGAGGCCTCCTTGCCGGCCGTGGAGATCTGCTCCGAGATCTCGGCGGCGGGGTAGATGAGCTGGGCGTTGCTCACGCGGAAGTTGGGGATAAAGCAGACCTTCATGACCTCGTTGACGCGCGGGTCGTTGTTGATGACGTCGGCCACGGAGTTAATGAGGCGGATGGTCTCCTTGGCGAAGGTGTAGCTCGAGGCAGCCTTGCCGCTGAAGATGAAGGTCGTCGGCGTCACGTGGAAGTTGGGATCGGCGATGCGACGGTTGTAGATGTCCATCACCTTCATGATGTTCATGAGCTGGCGCTTGTAGGCGTGGAAGCGCTTTACCTGAACATCGAAGACGGTGTTGGGATCGATGACCAGACCGGTCTCGGCCTTAACGTAGGCAGCCAGGCGCTCCTTGTTGGCGCGCTTGGAGGCACCCACGGCCTTCAGGAACTCGGTGTCGTTCTGGAACTCTTTGAGTTTCTCAAGCTCAAAGGCGTCCTTAAGCCAGCCATCACCAATGGCCTCGGTCACGAGCTTGGCATAGGTGGGGTTGGCCTCGGCAAAGAAGCGACGGTGCGAGATGCCGTTGGTCTTGTTGTTGAACTTCTCGGGCGTCAGGGCATAGAAGTCCTTGAGCACGATGTTCTTGATGATGTCGGAGTGGATCTTTGCCACGCCGTTGACGCTGTGGCTGCAGATCACGGACAGGTTGGCCATGCGGATCTCGCCGTCCCACAGGATGGCGGTCTGGCGCAGACGCTCCTGCCAGCCCTCCTGCGTGGTGTCGAACGACTCGTGCCAACGGCGGCTGATCTCGTCGATGATCTGGTACACGCGGGGGAGGAGCTTGGAGAACGTGCCGATGGGCCACTTCTCCAGAGCCTCGGGCAGGATGGTGTGGTTGGTGTAGCTCACGACCTGCGTCACGATGTTCCAGGCGTCGTCCCACTCGAGCTTCTTTTCGTCGATCAGGATGCGCATGAGCTCGGGGCCGCACATGGCGGGGTGGGTGTCGTTGGTATGGATGGCCACAAACTGCGGCAGCAGCTCCCAGTTAGCGCCGTGCTCCTTCTCAAAGGTGTCGAGCAGGCTGTAGATGCCGGCCGAGACAAACAGGTACTCCTGCTTCAGGCGCAGCAGACGGCCGTGCTCGCCGGCGTCGTTGGGGTAGAGGATGGCGCTGATGGCCTCGGCCTCGGCGCGCTCGGCGTCGGCCAGGGCATAGTCGCCGCGGTTGAAGGCCTCCAGGTCAAAGTGCTCCTCGACCGGCTCGGCAGCCCAGACGCGCAGCTTGTTGACGGTCTCGCCGGCATAGCCCACCACGGGGATGTCATAAGGAACGGCCAGGATATCCTGCGTGTCCACCGTGCGGTAGAACGTGCGGCCGTTCTCCTCAAAGCCCTCGACATGGCCACCAAACTTAATGGTCACGGCCTTGTCCTGACGACGGACCTCCCAGGGATAGCCGTGGGTGAGCCACTCGTCGGTGGCCTCGACCTGGCTGCCGTTGACGATCTCCTGCTTAAACAGGCCGTAGCGGTAGCGCATGCCGTTGCCGTAGCCGGCAATGCCCTCGGCTGCCATGGAATCCAGAAAGCACGCGGCCAGACGGCCCAGGCCACCGTTGCCCAGAGCCGGATCGGGCTCCTGATTCTCGATGACGGAAAGGTCAAAGCCCATGTCGTCGAGCGCCTCGGCGACCATGTCGCGCACGCCAAAGTTGAGCAGGTAGTTGTCGAGCAGGCGGCCGATCAAAAACTCGATCGAGAAGTAGTACACGCGCTTCTTGCCCTCGGCGGTGGCGCGGGCGTCGCTCTTGGTGGCAACGGTGCGGGCCTTCTCGGCCACGAGCTTGGCCAGGGCGTTAAAGCGGTCGAGGTCGCTGGCGGCCTCGACGCTCTTGCCGCTAATGCTCATGACGGCATCGCGATAGAGCTCGGTAAACTCCTGCTTGTTGTCGAAGATCTTATTCATACGTTCCTTTCCCCCGGGGATGTTTCTCCCGGAACGGTTATGACTTGTATCCTACGCCCTGTCGGGGCGGGCAATTACAGCTGTAACGGCTTTGTTACGCATCCTTGGCAGACGGCTTAACAGAAGCAGACTTGGCCTTGGTAGCGGCTTTTTTGGCAGCCGGCTTCTTGGCCGCGGTAGCCTTAGCAGCGGGCTTTGCGGCGGCCTTTGCCTTCGCCTTAGCCGGAGCCTTCTTAGCGGCCGCAGGCTTGGGCTTCACCGAAGACGTGCGCTTGCGCGTCGCCTTCCTGGGCTCCTCAACCACGGGCGGTTTATAGCTGCTGGGACCGCGGCGCTTAAGCACCACGCCAGCCAGGCCGGGCACCTTGATCTCGATGGAGTCCATCTGCCCGTTCCAGGGATAGGGCTCGCTTGAGCAGGTGTAGGGCTCCTCGCCGGCATAGCCGCTGCCCCCAAACTCGGGACGGTCGGAGTCGAAGATGACCTCCCAGTCGCCCTCGCGCGGCACGCCCACACGGAAGCTCTCGTAGCTCGCCGGGTCAAAGTTGATCAGGATCACCAGGTCGTCGTCGATGTCCTCGCCCTGACGCACAAAGCTCACGATGGACTGCTTGGAGTTATCCGCGTCGATCCAGGTAAAGCCGTCGTCGGTGTAGCCGCGCTCGTACAGGGCGGGCTCGGCAGTGTACAGGTGGTTAAGCGCCTTGATAAACGCCTGATGATGCTTGTGAGTCTCATACTCCTCGGTCAGGAACCACTGGATGGACTCGTAGTAGCGCCACTCGATAAACTGGCCGATCTCGTTGCCCATATAGTTGAGCTTGGCACCGGGGTGCGTCATTTGGTAGAAAGCCAGCGTGCGCAGGCCGGCAAACTGGCGCCACCAGTCGCCCGGCATGCGGCCGATGAGCGAGCACTTGCCGTGCACGACCTCGTCGTGGCTCAGCGGGCAGATGAAGTTCTCGGTAAAGGCGTACATGATGGAGAACGTGAGCAGGCCGTGGTTGCCGGGGCGCCACGGAAAATCGGTCTGCATGTAGTGCAGGGTGTCGTTCATCCAGCCCATGTCCCACTTGTAGTGGAAGCCCAGGCCGCCGTCCTGCGGCGGATAGGTCACGAGCGGCCACGCGGTGGACTCCTCGGCCATCATCATCACGTCGGGGTAGTGCGCCTCCACGGCGCAGTTGACCTGGCGGATAAACGCGCTGGCGTCCAGGTCCTCCTCGGTTCCGTACTTGTTGAACTTCTTTTGGCCGGGATCGTCGATGCCAAAGTTGAGGTACAGCATGCTGGACACGCCGTCCATGCGAATGCCGTCCACGTGGAAGTTCTCGAGCCAATACAGCACGTTGGAGACTAGGAAGGAGCGGACCTCGCCACGGGCGAAATCGAACTTGTGCGTGCCCCAGTTGGGGTGAATCTCGTGCTCAAACAGCATGTGGCCGTTAAAGGTGGCAAGGCCGTGGGAGTCGGCGCAAAAACCGCCGGGTACCCAGTCCATGATCACGCCGATGCCCGCCTCGTGGCACGCATCGATAAAGTGCATGAGCTGCTGCGGGTTGCCGTAGCGCGAGGTGGCGGCATAGTAGCCGGTCGTCTGATAGCCCCAGGAGCCGTCGAAGGGATGCTCCATAAGCGGCATGACCTCGATATGCGTATAGCCCATGTCGCGCACGTAGTCCACGAGCTCCACCGACAGGTCGTCGTAGGTATAGAACTCGCCGCGCTGCGCGGGGAAGGGATCCATGGGGCCGGGGTAGTTGCCGTACTCGTCCGGCTCGCCCTGCGGCGCGTCGCCGTGGCGCTTCCACGAGCCAATATGCACCTCGTAGATGTTAAGGGGTTGCGACATGTGGTTATGGCTGGCGCGGCGCTTGAGCCACGCGGCGTCGTTCCACTGGTAGCCGTCGAGGGTCCATAGCACGCTGGCGGTACCCGGGGGGCACTCGGCCTTAAAGGCGTACGGATCGGCCTTGTAGAGCTTTTCGCCCTCGTTGGTCTCGATAAGGTACTTATAGAGCTGGCCCTGCTCAGCGCCAGGAATAAAGCCTTCCCAAATAGCGCTCGTATGCACAGGCACCAGCGGGTTGGCTTCCTCATCCCAGTCGTTAAATTCGCCAATGACATGGACACTCTTTACGTCAGGCGCCCAAACGCAAAAGCGCCAGCCGCGCGTGCGCTGCTGCGTGTCGGGATGCGCGCCCATCTTTTCCCAGCTGCGCTCCCACGTGCCGATGCCAAATAGGTAGACATCGTCCTTGGTGAGCTCCGGTGCATGCGGGGCGGCTTTACGGGTAGCGGGCTTTTTGGTTGCTGGCTTTAGCTTTGTATCGCTCACGTTTGATCCCATCATGACGCGGCAGCGTGTTGCCTTGGTGACTAGATGCGAAAGGTCCAAGGCTGCACGAATCGAAGGGACGGCGATAGTTCTATGATTCGTTCCACCTCGCGTGCTCGGTGGAACTTTCGGCAAAAACTACGATAACACCTGTACGTTAGTTTTATGAACGAAAGTGGATTTGCGGTGGCGTTTAATCGGTAAGCGCCATGTTTATACCACTGGCAGAATTGCGATGGTAAAACTCTTGACAGTTTTACCAATTAGGGTTTCAAGATAGTTGGGTTGACGTTTGGTAAAACGTTTTTAGCGGGTTGTTTACCATTTGACATTGAAAGGCTCGTTTATGGACCGCATCGCTGCCCCAAGTGTTGCTTTTATTTTCGATTGCGACGGCACGCTGGTTAATAGCACCCCCGTTTGGGCCTATGCCCAGCCCGAGTTATTGCACCGCCACGGGGTTGACGTGACGGTCGACGATTTTGCCCAGTTTGAGCATTTGTCGCTCGAAGACGAGTGCCAGGCCTACCACGATATCTGGGGCATTGGCACAAATGGCGAGGAGCTCTACCGCGAGTTGAGCGACATCCTGATCGATGGCTATTCCAAGGTGCCGCCGCGCGAGGGCCTGCTTGCATTTTTGGAGCAGGCGAAGGAGGCCGGTATTGCCATGTGCGTGGCTACTTCCACGCCGGCCGAGCTTGTTCAGTCCGCGCTCGCTGGTGCCGGGCTCGACGCTTATTTGGAGTTTGTTACCACGACGGGCGAGGCGGGACGCTCCAAGCAGTTCCCCGATGTATACGAGTTGGCGCTGCGTCGCTTGGAGGAGCGCCACGGGCACAAGTTTGAGCGCGCGTGGGTGTTTGAGGACGCTGTCTTTGGACTTAAGAGCTCTGGTACCGTAGGCTTTAAGCGTGTGGGCATCTATGACCCGCACGGCCGTATGGAGCGCGACGAGGTGCTTGTTAACTGCGACATCTTTATCGACAGCTATGAGGACCTGGATCTGGCCCGTGTGCTTGCGTTTGAGGGCTAGGCGAGGGCCGTGGCTTGCAAAGTATTAGTGGTTTGCGGCTCGCCGGTGGTGGCGAGCTCCGAGTTGCTGCGCCACCTGGCAGGGGAGAGCGACCACATCGTTGCCGTAGACCGCGGTCTGGACGCTCTGTTGGACGCTGGCCTGAGCTGCGACGTCTACGTGGGCGACGCCGACACCGTTAGTGATGAGGGGCGCGCTCTGGTCGATGCCGCTGCCGATTTTGAAGTGGAGCGCCATGATCCCTACAAGGACTATACCGATCTGGCGTTGGCGCTCGATTCGGTCCGCCGTCGCTGGCCGGGTGCCGAAGTGGTTGCGACTTGCGCCACCGGCGGCCGTCCGGATATGGCGCTTTCCGTACTGGGGCTGCTCGCGGGCTACGAGGATGCCCCTGTCTGGATTGCCGAGGACGAGACCATGGCCCGCATTCTGCACGAAGGCGAATCGTGGATCATCGAAGGTGCCGAGAGCAAAACAATCTCCATCATCGCCATAGCCCCTAACACCGAGGTAAGCGAACACGGCCTAGAGTGGGAGCTAGACCACAGCCCCCTAGGCCTCTTGGCTGACACGGGCATCAGCAACATAGTCAGGTCAACCGCCAAAATAACCGTCCATCAAGGAATCGCAATTGGTTATTTACTCCATCAGGGTTTTATCCCGTCCCAAGAAAACCCGTAAGGCGGAAAATCAATCCAAAATTCCCCCTTGCATCCCCGAAGATCTTCCCCTATAGTATCTCGTCGTCACGGGGGCGTAGCTCAGCTGGGAGAGCGCTTGACTGGCAGTCAAGAGGTCAGGGGTTCGATCCCCCTCGTCTCCACCATCGTGATTGCAAGGCCACTCAATTGAGTGGCTTTTTTTATTTGAATACGATATTAAGTGGCCTGAACTGCATTTTTGCAAAATATGCAAATTGCTTCCCTATTCAAGTTCGCCGTCAGCAGTAGTTGTCGCATATTTTGCGACAACTGCACCCCAAAAAGTTGCGCAATTACCTTCCCGGTTTTGTACAAAGTTTGTTAGCCACACAAAATAGTTTGAGCAATTCACGCCGCCAGCAATACAACTCGGGCAGTGCCTACCAACCCACACGCCCCCATAAACCTGCGGCAATGTGCGCTAGACGGCACAATATCCCCCATAACCACGGCAAATAAACAATATGTTGCTCAACACGCCCCAAAACGTTATGGGTCACCTGCTGTGCTAGGATACCTAACGTTACATGGGTTCAACTGTGCCTTACGGCTCCAGCAAGCCGCAAGGCACAGGGTCGATCAGCATCCGGCCGTAACGGCGGTGCCAGAAAAACCACGAGCTCCAATATAGTGGTCATGCGCGTTCTCATCGATTGCCAAAGCAGATTCCTAGAATCCGGCAATCAATTCTAAGAAACCTAGCATGCCAAAACGCAGCATTCCAACAGCTGTTTGCGTGCGGTCCAGTTTTGTTCCCGCTTGACTGGGCCGCACGCAGCCAGCTGGGGACGCGGTCTTTTTTGCGATACACGTCCGCGTCTCTAGCCACTGCACTCATACATACCGTTCACGGTGGGGCAGAGCCACGTGCTTGTCTGACTGGGCTCAGGGTTTGAATATGGAGCGCCTTCGCGCACAAGCGCCCTGGCGAAGCCATACCCAAACCCCGTGAGTCACACGTAAGACAGCAAGGGGGTGGTGCTCGTGTGGTATGTGATCCAGGTCATTAACGGTCGCGAAGACGTAATGCGCGAGCGCATCGAGCGCATGGTGCCGGCGAGTGCCATGCAAGAGCTCTTTTATCCCCAATATCAAACCGAGATCAAGGTACACGGCGAATGGGTCAATACGACCAAGTCGCTCTTTCCCGGTTATCTTATCTGCGACACGGCAGATCCCCGCACCGTGCAACAGTATCTGCTGCGCATGGACGATTTTGCCCGGGTGCTATCCCAGGACGGTCAGTTTGTGCCGCTGGCAAAAGAAGAGGTTCAGCTTATTGGCGGCTTTACGCATAAGGGAGACCGCGTAGTGCCCATGAGCGAGGCCCTAAAAGACGGCGACCAGGTTGTAGTGACGGCAGGTCCGTTGCTGGGCCACGAGGGCCTCATCAAAAACATTAACAGACGCAAGAGCACTGCTTATTTGGAGCTCGATCTGTGCGGCCGACGTGTGACTACACGCGTTGGCCTTGCGGTGCTTTCAAACGAGCGGCGCGTCATGCGCAATCTCAATAAGGCAACCGCCTAACTACTTGCGATTGCTTCTAAGGACAAGGAGGATCCCCGAGCCGGGGACGAAATGATGGAAGAGAACGTGTTGGATAATACAGAATGTGAAACGGATGCGCCCGTTGGTACGGCACTGATTTATCAAGCCATGGATCGGCAGGAACCCTCTCAGACCCATGTAGCGAAGGAATTTCCACCTCCCGTCGAGAACCCTGCTCCGGCGCAACGTTTCGTGGCGCCGGGAAGCTATAGGGCTCCCGCCGCAGATCCCAAGGCTGCCGCCCCCAAGAAAGGTGGGCCTGCCTATTTTGCCTTCAAGCGAGCTTTCGACATCGTTTTTTCTGCTGCGGTCTGCGCGGTGTTGGCCGTCCCCGTTGTAGCTGCATGCGTCGCCATTGAGATTGACTCTCCCGGAAAGCCGTTCTTCCGTCAAAAGCGAGTTGGTAAGGGTGGAAAGCCTATCTATATCTTCAAACTCCGCACCATGGTCTCTGACGCTCACGAGCACCCTGAGAAATACATGACTCCCGATCAGCTGGCGCAATGGCAGCGCGAACAGAAGGTTGACGATGATCCCCGAATCACGCGTGTAGGCCGCTTTCTTCGCCGCACTTCGTTGGACGAACTTCCTCAATTCATTAACGTTCTCTCGGGTGATTTATCCGTCATTGGCCCTCGTCCCGTAACACTTGAGGAAACGTATGAATACGGCGATGCACGCGATGAGGTGCTCGCATGTAAGCCTGGCATCACCGGTTGGTGGGCTGCGACTGACCGCAACGAATCCACGTGGAGAAGTGGTCAGAGGCAAGCTCGTGAGCTCTTTTATGTGCGCCATCAGTCGCTCGGGTTGGATACCCGCGTGTTCGTAAAAACGTTCAAGGCGATGAGGAGGGGGAAGTAACGTATGACCGATTCTCCCCTGGTTTCAATCATTATGCCCCTCTACAATGCTGAGCCGTATCTTGTCGAGACCTTCGACTCCGTTCTTTCTCAATCCTATAAGAACTGGGAGCTCATCGTGGTCGAAGATTGCTCTTCGGACGCATCTCTTCGACTTGCGAAGGAATACGAGAATAAGGATCGTCGTATCTCGGTTCATCCCAACGAGCACAACGTTGGTGCGGCTAAGTCGCGCAATACCGGTATCGAACACGTTTCCGGCGATTTCGTCGCGTTCATGGACGCCGATGACGCATGGCTTCCGGATAAACTTGATCACCAGCTTGCGTACATGCGGGATTGTGGTCTGGGGATGTGCTTCACCTCGTACGAGACCATTGAGTCTGACGGACAGCATAGGAATTACGTACACGTACCCAAGAGCATCGACTACGACGGTTTTCTCAAGAACACCGTGACCTGCAGCCATACCATCGCGTTCGACCTCTCGAAAATACCCCTGAGTCTTCTCGTTTGTCCCGATTTCGGGGATTCGTTCGATTTCCCTGAAGACATGGTCGTCTGGCTCCAGGTCCTCAAGAGCGGCGTTCCAGCCGGCGGCCTCGATGAGGTGCTTGCAAAGAACAGGAAACATGGCGGCTCCCGCTCCGCTAATAAATTCCGTGCAGTTTCCCGCACGTGGAACGCCTACCGAAAAGTGGAGAAGATAAACCCAGTCTATTCCGCATATTGTCTGTTCTGGCAGCTGACGCACGCGGTGCTTAAAAGAATTTAGGATTGAGGCTGAATGAGGATTCTATTTCTCTCGAACCTTGAGTTTGAAGGCTTCGCGGGTCCTACTTACTGTGTGCCTGCACTGATCGGGGCCTTATCAGAACTCGAAGAGGTTGTCTGGTATAACATGAGACCTGTCGAGCGCGTAGAATGGAGGGGTCTTCCCTTCTACAGGAACCCTAACGACTTTGCTTTCGACATTGAAGATTTCACCAGTCGAATCTGGCGCCCTGACCTAATCGTTTTCGAGGGCTTTTATGCGTTTCATCCCAACGCGACCCTCTTGGGCGTGCTGTCTTCGGGTATACCATATGTGATTGAGCCGCACTGCGCCCTCACGAGCGGAGACCAGGGGAAGAAAACCTTTAAGAAACGAATCTGCAACGCCGTTTTCTACAACCGTTTCGCTCAAGGCGCGGTTGCGATCCACTACCTTACCGAGAAGGAACGCGATGAGTCCGGCGAGAAATGGAACCGGAACAGCTTCATCGAGCCGAACGGAATAGAGGTGCCCAAGGAGCGCCCTCATCGGGAGTCGTGGCATGGCGACGTGCCTGAAATTGTGTTCGTTGGCAGAGTGGAGCCCTATCAAAAGGGGTTGGACGTTCTCCTCGAAGCGCTTACTCCGTTGAACGCTCGCGCAGATTCACCGCGCTTCCATCTCTCGATTTACGGCAACTCCGTCAACGGCTTCTCAAACGAGATGGAGAAAAAGCTACAGGCCGCAGGGCTTTCAGACGTTGTTGCCGTTCGCGGTCCTGTATACGGGGATGCGAAGGATGCGGTTCTGCGCGCCGCGGACATCTTTCTCCTCACATCACGCTACGAGGGGATGCCGATGGGCCTACTCGAGGCGTGCGCCTACGGGTTGCCATGCGTGGTAACCCCGGGCACCAACATGTCTGACGTCATCCTAGCCGAGGGAGCCGGATGGGTCTGCGACCTTTCTCCCGAATCAGTGCGGGAAGCCATCGTCGTCGCCGCCAGCTCTGCTGAGGCCTATGCGGAGATGGCCCTGGCCTCACGTCGCGTTGCGGAGTTGTTTTCGTGGCCCTCGATCGCCAAGTCGATTCGAACCGATTATCTCAAGGTGATTGGGCGCGCATGACGATTTATCTGATGGAAATAGTCGTGATTCTCGTTCTCGGTGTAATCACGAGCGCGTCGCGCGGGGATGCTGAGAGACGATGCTTTATCATCTTGGCCTGCCTGGTCTTGTTCGCGTTCTCCGGCCTGAGAAGCTACGCGGTCGGAGTGGATACGCTCCAGTACTGGAACGCTTACCTGACAGCGTGGATGGCACACTCCTGGTATGAAACCGGGTTCCTGTACCTCCTCCGGGCCTTGAACGTGGTCAGCCCCAATCCGCAGCTCCTTCTTCTCTTCACCAGTGCGGTCATGACCGCCTGCGTCGGGTATGTGGTCTATAAGTCGGACTGCAATCCCGTGCTCGCACTCTTCCTCTATGTGACACTTCTGACGTACGCCTCCTTTATGAACCTCATGCGCCAAGGTATCGCCGCCGCAATCATCATCGCGGCGATACCTTGGCTGGAGTCCGGGAAGAGGATCCGTTTCGCTGCGGCGGTCATTTTCGGCTCCCTGTTTCACTCGACCGCCATCGTCATGCTCGCGCTCATTCCGCTCTCGGCGCTCGCACCGACAAAGAAAGTTATGCTGGGTTATGGCGTCGTCACGTTGACTTTGGCCCTTTCCCCTGATGTCGTGTGGAGCTTCGTTGAGAAGAACTTCGACAAGTACTCGACGTATAGCATGTCCTCGTGGTCGGGAGGGAATGCGCTCGCGGCACCGATTATGACCGCCATGGACGCTTTGCTGATTGTCGTTTCCCATTTGTTTGGGGTGGGGGCTTCAGATGACGACAGGGAGGAGAGGGTTCTTTTCCATGGATCCATGCTCCAGGTCGTCTTCCAGTTCCTCGCTTGCTTCGTGAACATCTTCCAGAGGCTGACGACGTTTACCTCGTTTTTCCTTGCCTTATACGTGGCGCTGCGATTCCGAAAGATCGATACAAAGCTCAAGTTCCTCCTCGTTTACGGCATATGCGCAGTTACGGCCGTGTTTTTTGTAGTAATTATGGTCTACCGGCCGCAATGGCACGGTGTCGTTCCTTTTTCCTTTTTCTGGCAGCTTGTATAGATTCATGAGGATTGTTAAATGGGACTAATGCTGAACAATCTCGGGAGGATCGCCAAGCATTCGGTCCATCCGAAGCCCCTCGCGTACCGCACGCGAGGGGCTTCGGATGGACCTCCTGAATCTGCGTGGCCAGGGAGCGCTTACCCGGGTTTCGGCCACCACTTAACGTTCCTCGCCCGAGCTCCACGACTTATGACCTGCAACACCTTTGGTCGACATCACCGTGATTATTCCCCGCTGCATCGGCGAGCTCGGGCGGGTCATTTCTGAGGGGACGAAACACTCGAGCGGCGTTGCATGGGGAAGTATCTTCGATCGCGAGACGCGGCAAGGCACAGTGTTCTCAAAGATGGGTGGTTTGAGAACACTGTGCAGGCATAAATGATCGTGTTGAGGTTCAGGGGTCGACCATCGACGAATTTGACTACTCATACCAAAAGCAAGTTGACTCGTTAACCTCGAACAGCCTGTCGAGCAAGAGGTCTGTAGACAGGCACTTTACGATCGAAGCCATGCTTACTTTGCGCCGGACATTAGGCTTTCCTTTTCACCAGAGGATGTATGACCAGACTCTCTATCAGCTCGGCCTCTTGTTTGCAAACCTCACGGTCGCGCTCGTTGACGGGGAATCTCGCTGCGTTTTTGCTTTGGCTACCGAGTTGATGAAGGCGAATGGGCCATCCCGAGAAAGATCTTTTGGAAGTCGATAGCGTCCTCTGGCGGCTGGCGTCGCTTTCGCTTTAAGGGCTCAGGCACCCGCTCTTTATTGCCTTGCGCTTTAGCTCGAATAGAAACGAAAACTGAAATTTGTTTGGGTTGATATAGATATTGAAAAGCAGTAACACACTCGCCAAAAACATAATTTGGCAGTACGGATTACAAGTACTTAAGTACGTCTTCCCCCTCATCCTTGTGCCGTACCTCACGCGCGTGCTGGGCACGGGTGGATACGCCGTCTATGCCTACGTGTTGTCGTTCATGGGAATCGTCCAGACGCTCGCCGACTTCGGTTTCATGCTTTCCGGAACAAAGCAAGTCGTCGACCTGAGGGACAACTGCGAGGTCCTTTCACGCCTGCTCGGCTCCATAGAGCTCGCTCGTCTTCTCCTCGCCGCCGGCCTGTGCACGGTCGTCGTGGTCGTCGCCCAGTTCATCCCACTGCTCTGGGACAATATGGGGTATGTACTGATTGCCTATGTTTCCACCGTGCTCAGAGCCATGCTACCGGATTTCATGTTTCAAGGTTTTGAGGACATGGAGCCGCTCACCACGCGTTTCTTCGCGGCAAAGGTGATCACGGTCGGCCTGACTCTTCTGGTGGTCCATGGACCGCAGGATCTTCTGCTCGTCGCAGTTGCGGATGCCCTGGGCGGCTTGGTAGCGCTTATCTGGAGCTTCATGACCGTTCGAACCCGCTACGGCGTGCGGGTTTCCTTCGGTGGCTTCCGAAACGCCTTGGCTGAGCTAAAGAGATCTGCCGTGTATTGCGTGTCGAACATCGGCACCACCCTTGTCTCGGGGTTCACCACTTTCGTCGTGGGAATCGTGCTCACCGACCCGACGGAAATCGCGTACTGGTCGCTCGCCCTCACAACCGTGAGCGCGGTTCAAGCGCTCTATTCTCCGATATCCAGCAGTCTGTATCCTCATGTTGTGGCGCATCGGGATCTGGGCGCTGTTAGGAAGATGGCGATTATGGCAGCTCCCGCCCTATTGGTCGGCACCGTTGCGTATTGCCTGCTGTCCCCGCAGGTGTTTTTTCTACTTGGCGGACAGGCCTACGTTGCGGGTTCTTGGGTCATGGTTGCCCTCAGCCCTGTCCTGCCGCTCTCTTTCTATTCCATCTTGATTGGCTGGCCGGTACTCGGCGCTTTGGGTAAGGTCAACGAACTTACCGCCTCGACTGTTGCCTCCGGTGTTATTAACGCTGCTCTGCTCCTCGCGATGGTGCTTCTCGGCCGATCATCTTTGCTCGCGATCTGCGTAATCCGCTGCATAGCCGAGGTCGCGCTACTTGGAACCAGGGGGTTTACGCTGATTGAATGTTTAAGGAAGGGAAAGTTGCATGAGTAACATCACCCCGCTCTCTATCGAAGAGCTACACCAGAAGGAGCTGGAGCTTCTTGAAGCGTTTGATGCCTTTTGCTCCGAACACGGCCTTCGATACTCGCTTACGGCCGGCACTTTGCTTGGCGCTATTCGCCACAAGGGATTCATCCCCTGGGATGACGATATCGACGTCTGTATGCCGCGCCCCGATTACGATCGTCTTGCAACGCTTGCTGGCGAGTTGCCGGCTGGACTCAGGCTCATTGGCCCCGAGAACAGCCCGTTTGTTTACCCCTGGCGCAAGTTCTGCACCGAAAGTATTAGAGCTCAAGAGCCTACCTATGAAGGGGTCATGGATCAAATGCTCTGGATAGATGTTTTCGTTATGGATGGCGTTTCTTCTGACGAGAGCGAGATTGAGCGCATGCAAGTCCGCATGAACAAGGCCTCGCGTGCAAGCGTTTGGTCGAGCGCCAATCATAATTCGGACTCAATGGGAAAACGCTTCATAAAGAACGCAGCCAAAGCGCTTCTTAATCCGGAGCGCGCAAAGACGAAGATGATGGCAATGGCTGAGCGCGTTGCAACCGAGCCTGGTTACGACGCGGCAAGCCGCGTCAGCAGCGTACTCGGACTGGCCAAACACGGGTGGTTGCTTCCCAAGGAAGGCTACGAGGACATGGTCGAGGTTGAGTTCGAGGAGCACATGCTCCCCGCCATGGGCTGCTGGGACGAATACCTGACCAAGTGCTACGGGGATTACATGCAGCTGCCGCCGGAGGACAAAAGACAGACGCACTGCCTGAAGGCATGGTGCGTGAACGAAGACACTAAGGAGAATGCAGATGCTTAACTTCACCGTTGGTCCGGTTATGAGTCCAAGCGAGGTGCTGGAAGTTTCAGCCAAGAGCGCACCCTATTTCCGCACGCCAGAGTTCTCTCGGGTAATGCAAGAGAACGAGCGCATTATGTTGGACTTGTTGTCCGCACCCAAGGATTCACGCTGCGTGTTTCTAACGGCTTCCGGCACAGGCGCTATGGAGGCTGCTGTGATGAGTGTCTTAGCGCCCGCTGAACGAGTTGCAGTGGTCAATGGCGGCAGTTTCGGGCAGAGGTTCGTCGACCTATGCCAACTGCACGGGCACACCGTCGACGAGATCAAACTTGAGTTCGGGCACCAGATAGCGCGGAAAAACCTCGAAGACGCAGTGGATCTCAGCTGCGGTGCGCTGCTCGTGAACATGCATGAGACCTCATCAGGACTGTTGTACGACATGAGCCTCCTGTCCGACTTTTGCCGCGAGCGCGGGATGGCCCTGATCGTCGACGCAGTGAGCGCGTTCATCGCCGAAGAGATTGACATGGCGGCTCTCGGCGCCGACGTGGTGCTAACGGGTTCGCAAAAGGCGCTAGCTTGCCACCCGGGCATCTCCCTCATGGCTCTCTCGCCACGCGGACAGGAAAGGGTAGCGGACAACCCTGAGCTTTGCTCCTACCTAAGTCTAAAGGAGGCCCTGCGCAACGGCGAGCGCGGCCAGACACCATGGACGCCTGCAGTGACAACGTTATTTGAGATCAACTCGCGCCTGAAGGCAATCGAAGATCGCGGCATAGATGCAGAGCGAGCGGAGATCGCGGAGCGCGCCGAAGCCGTGCGTAGCGCCTTGGTGAACACGGCGCTTCAGATGGTTCCGGAGAAACCCTCCAACGCGGTGACGGCGCTACGTTGCCCCGGACGCAACGCAAAGGCGATTATTGAGCGAGCTAAAACCGAGTACGGCATGTGGCTGTGTCCCAATGGCGGCTCGTTGGCTGATGAAGTGTTCCGCATTGGTCATATCGGTGCAATCACCGCCGAAGACAACCGTAAACTCATCGACGCTCTGGGTGCAATGTCGGCAGAGGGTCTGTTCTAAGGAGGACGAATGAGAAAGTTCGCTACTGTTTCGTACAATCTGTACGGTAACTTTACTAACTATGGATCCGCACTGCAGACATACGCGTTAAGGCGCGCCATTTCCGAGCTCGCTCCATCTGAGGTCGAGGCTATTGTATTGGACTATTGCCCTGACTGCCTGAGGGAGAACGACCCGCTTAACCCCGCAAAGCGCATGTGGGATGCTGATGCAGAGTCAAGGCGCATGGTAGAGCTTACTATGCCCGCCATTCGTGAGAACTACGTCAAGTTCGATCGCTTCTATCATGAGGAGTGCAACCTTTCTGAGGGCTCATATACATCGTCTAATTTCGACGATTCCCTTGCCGCTGAGGGCCTAGATGGCTATGTCTGTGGTAGTGACACCATTTTCTGCATCCGCGAGTTCGACGGATTCGACGACGGTTACTTCGCCAACTTCCCTGCAATGCGCAACCGATCGATCAGCTATGCGGCAAGCTTCGGCGACGTCGACTGGACTGAAGATGAGATAAACACTCTCAAAGAGCGTCTCGCGAACTTCAAGGCACTCGGCGTCCGCGAGGGTGGAGCTGATTTTGAATGGATCCAGGCTAACGTCGACGTTCCCGTCACGCGCGTACTCGATCCGACGCTTTTGCTCACGGGCGCAGACTACTCGCCCATTGTGGGCGAACCGCAGATGGATGAGCCCTATGTCCTCCTCTACTCACGCCGCTATAATCCCGCGATGGAGACCTACGCCGACCGCGTGGCGAAAAGGCTGGGTTGCAAGGTCGTTGACATCAGCCTGCGTGCGACCAACGCAGAGCGCGGGCACGTGATGCGCTATGATGCCGGAGTCGAGGAGTTCCTAGCGCTCACCAAGGAGGCGCGATACGTCGTCACCAACTCGTTCCACGGGCTTATCTTCGCTGCTCAGATGCACACGCCGTTTTCGGTGTTCTCGCGCGAGCAGGCTGATACTAAGATTTCTCAACTGCTCGCGTGGCTGGGACTTTCCAATCGCGCAATGGTGTCCGGCGACGAAGACGTGTCGCTCGAGATGAACTTCAACGATATGGAGTCTCGTTTGGTCGGGCTGCGCGAGTCGAGCCTCAGCTACCTGCGCGGGGGCCTTCGACTCTTGGGGGCGGAATGCCTGTAGAAACAGCCGAGACGGGTCTTCGGGCGTGCTTTCTTAAGACCGGGCGCAAGGCAGACTGCTGTGGCTGCGAGGCATGCGCCTCCGTTTGTCCTGTCAATGCTGTGGCTATGTGCGAGGACAGAGATGGTTTTCGCTATCCTGTCGTTGACAAGGATATCTGTATCGGATGCGGACGCTGTGAGGCGGTCTGCTCGCTGACTGCTGAGCGTTTCCACGCTGCGGATGCCCAGCGCGGCTTTGGCGGCTCCATTAAAGACGCGGAACTTCTCGCTGAAAGCACGAGTGGTGGTGCCTTCACTGCTATCGCGACTGCGTTTCTCGAGAATGACGGAATCGTTTTCGGCGTGGAGTCGAGCGAAGTCTATAAGGCGCGCCATGCTTCTGTGTCCAGTGTTGAGGGGCTTGTTGCCTTCCGTGGCTCCAAGTATGTACAGAGTGAGATCGGAGACGCCTACTCACGAGTTCTTGATCTTCTCAAAACGGGAAACCGTGTTCTCTTTTCGGGCACACCGTGCCAAATCGACGGTCTCTACGGCAGTTTGGGTTGGCTCGCGGACT
>ERZ857801.2057-NODE-2057-length-18268-cov-11.852193_pt1 | contig 18268 bp, 9 predicted proteins | sample MGYA00519762_ERZ857801 | MGnify/ENA primary metagenome ERZ857801 (study PRJEB31778, sample SAMEA3449368) | human gut metagenome | biome: human gut; feature: human-associated habitat; material: faeces | place: United Kingdom | collected 2010/2012 ...
CTTTGGGTTCGGTCGTGCGGAAATGCTCCAGCTCCTCGGCGACAGTGCCCCGCACGGTCTGCTCGAACTTCTTGGTCAGTTCGCGCGATACGGACACCCGGCGCCCGGGGCCGAACACTTCGGCAAACTGTTCGAGGCATTTCACCACCCGGTAGGGCGATTCGTAAAATATCATCGTACGCTCCTCGTCGGCGAGCGCCTGCAACTGCTTCGCCCGCCCCTTTTTCTGGGGCAGGAACCCCTCGAAACAAAACCGGTCGCACGGGAAGCCGCTCTGCACAAGGGCGGGGATGAGCGCCGTGGCACCGGGCAGGGTCTCGACCTCGATGCCGGCCTCGACACAAGTCCTGACGAGCAGGAACCCCGGGTCGGAGATACCGGGTGTCCCGGCGTCCGAAACCAACGCGGCATTGCGTCCGGCGGCAATCGACCCGGCCACCATCTTGACCGTGGCGTGTTCGTTGAACTTGTGGTGCGAATGGAGTTTTTTCTCGATACCGAGGTGTCTGAGCAGGAACGACGTAGTACGCGTATCCTCGGCGAGGATGAAATCCACCTCGCGCAGCACATTGACCGCCCGCAGCGTGATATCGTCGAGGTTCCCGATCGGCGTAGGTACGATATAGAGCTTGGCCATGGAGCTATGCGAATTTACGTTCGAGCAGTTCCATCAGGAACTTCGCGCCGTCGGAATTGGCATTCCAGGCATAATTCTCGGCAATGTAGATCATGCAGTCGTCGAAATCGCTGAAGGCATCGAGCTTGTCGAGCGCCGCTTCGTAAGCCCGGGCATCGCCGTCGAACAGGTCGCGGATCATCAGGAACTTGTCGTTGATACCGATGGCACGCCTCAGGTCGGTGACGGGCTCGCTGCGGCGCAGTTCCGAAGCCCGGTCGCGCGGCGCGGCGAGCGTGTCGGCCAGCGTCTGCACGTCGTGGTTGATCACCTCGCCCAGCACGGCCCCGACAGGGACCGCAACCTCCCTCGCTCCGGATTCGGCCTCCTCCGGCTCGGCGGCGGCAGGCGCTTCCGAAACGGTGACGGGTTCCGCCGCGGACTGCGGCACGGACATTCCGGACTGCGGCACGGGGCCTGCGGACGCAGGCGCAGCCGCCGGTTCGGGAGTCGCGGCAAACCCGGGACGGACAGTCGGTCCGGGCGTCGCAGCGGGTTCGTGACGGGCAGCGGGTTCGAGCGTCACAGCGGGTTCGGGACGGACAGCGGGTTCGGGACGGGCAGCAGGTTCGGGACGCTCCGCCGGTCTTTCCGCCGTTTCGGGCCTTGCGGGCTTTTCGGCGGGCTTTTCGGCGGGCGCGGGCGTATCGTAGAGCGACATGATGACGCGCTGTTTGTGACGGTGGCGGACGGTCTCCTCCTCCAGCCCGAACAGCGTGGGCGCGATGTATTGGGGTTTCTCCGCAGGAGCGGGTTCCGGAGCTGGCGCAGGAGCGGGTTCCGGAACGACGACCGGTTCAGCCGCAGCGGCAGGTCCGGGCGCAGCGACCGGCTTCGCAGACGGTTCAGCCGCAGCCTCGGATTCAGGCGCAGCGACCGGCTTCGCAGACGGTTCGGGCATGGCCTCGGATTCGGATGCTGCGACCGGTCCGGATTCGGCGGCCGGTTCGGATTCTCCGGCGACGAATGCGGCTTCGGACGCCGCTTCGGGATCAGGCTCAAATCCGGATTCCCCCTCAAGTTCCGGCTCGGAATCCGACGCCGCAGGCTCCGCCATTCCGGGCGTCTCCGTATCGGGATTCCCCCCGGCAAACGCCCCGGCAGAATCGGCCGCGACCGTCGTATCGGGTTCGGAAAACGGCTCTGCGGGTTCCGCCTCCGCATCGAACGCGGGTCCTGAAACGGCATCGGGACCGGGTTCGAACACGGCTTCGTCCGTCGGGTCGAGCGAAAGCACCGCCCCGAGGTCGATGGGCACCGGAGCCGCCGCAGGCTCCGTCTCCGCAACCGGGAATTCCGGAAGGGATTCCACCTCCGTAAAGCGCACCGCATCGTAGAGCGTCCGCAGTTTTTCCAGCGCCAGGTCGCGTTCGAGGGCCGGAATCTCCCCGGAAGGCTCCCAGCCGTCGACAATCGCGGTCAGCTTGCGCAGTTCGGCACGTATCGTCTTCAAATCCATCATTGCGTACTGTTTTGACCTCCAAAGGTAGAAAAAATTTGCGAAAGCCCAGCCATTCCCCGGAACCTTTTGTCCGAAACATCTCCGAACGGGTTTTTCCGGGACATCCGGACCGTCCCGCCGGGCACGGAAAAGGGAGCGGCGGCCGAAGCCGCTGCTCCCTTGCAGCTGTCCCGCACCCGCGGCGTCGGCCGCCGTGCCGGAGAGACGAATCATTCGGTGATCCGGAAACTGCCGCCGAGCGTGCAGTCGGAGTCGTGCCCTACCCAGACATGGTAGTCGCCCGGCTCCTGGCCCCACTTTTTGTCGAGACGCCAGAACGAAAGGTCGTCGGGCGACAGCGTGAAGGTCACCTCGCGGCTCTCCCCGGCGCGAAGCATGACCTTCCGGAAACCTTTCAGTTCACGAACCGGACGCGTCACACCGGACAGCAGATCGCGCACGTAGAGCTGCACGACCTCCTCGCCGTCGCGGCCGCCCGTGTTGGTCACGCGGACCGACACGCGAACCTCGCCGCCGACGGCGGTTTCGGGCGTCAGCACCCGCAGGTCCGAATAACCGAACGTCGTGTAGCTCAACCCGTAGCCGAAACAATACTGCGGCGAATTGGGTACGTCGAGATAGCGCGAAGTGTATTTGTTGGGCTTGCCCGACTCGTCGGCCGGACGTCCCGTGCTCTTCATGTCGTAATGGATCGGAATCTGCCCCACCGTGCGGGGAAAGGTCATCGGCAAACGCCCCGAAGGGTTGTAATCGCCCGACACGACATCGGCCAGCGCCTCGCCCGCCATCGTGCCCGGATACCAGGTCAGCAGCAGGGCGTCGGCAAGTTCCGCTTCGCGGGCCAGCTCCATAGGACGGCCCGTAACCAGCAGGACGACAACCGGTTTCCCGGTTTGCTTCAAGTTCTCCAGCAGGTCACGCTGCGCGTCGGGCAGCGCAAGCGACGCAAGGCTTGCCGCCTCGCCGCTCTCCCCCGCCTTCAATCCGAGCGCGACCAGCACCACGTCCGACTTCGCGGCTGCGGCCACCGCCTCCGAAATACCGCCTTCGAGGGCCTTGTGCGGGTCGCATCCGCGGGCATAGGTCACACGGTCGGCTCCGAAACGCGCCCGCAGTCCGTCGAGAAAGGTCGAGGTCCGGCCGGCCTCGGCGAAATGAACCCACGAGCCGATCAGGTCCCACCGGGAATCGGCGAAAGGTCCCACCAGCGCGATCCGGCTCCCCTTTTTCAGGGGCAGCACGCCGCCGCGGTTCTCCAGCAGCACCATCGAACTGCGGGCCACGCGGCGCGCGGCATCGAGATGTTCCAGGGCGTAATAGCACTTCTCGCGCTCCTTCGCCTGGTAGCGGAAAGGATCGTCGAACAGCCCCAGGCGGAACTTCACGGCCAGCACCTCGCAGCAAAGGCTGTCGATCAGCGACTCCGGGATACGCCCCTCCCGCACCAGTTCGGCAGCATGAAACAGGTAGGCGGCGCTCATCATGTCCATGTTGACCCCGGCGCGCAGGGCCAGTTCGGCAGCCTGCGCATCGTCGCCCGCCACGCCGTGAGCTTTCAGTTCGCCGATCGTGCCGTAATCGGTCACCACGAATCCGCCGAAGCCCAGTTCGTCGCGCAGCAGGTCGCGCATCAGCCAGCGGTTGGCCGTGGCCGGAACGCCGTCGAGGTCATTGAACGAGGTCATCACCGTCGCGGCCCCGGCATCGAGCGCCGCCCGGTAAGGCGGCAGGTAGCTGTCGCGGAAAACCCGCTCGGACATATCGACCGCATGGTATTCGCGCCCGGCCTGCGGAGCGCCGTAGGCGGCGAAATGCTTCACGCAGGCAAGGACCGACGAGGGGTCGGACAAGTCGCCCTGATAGCCCCGCACCATCGCTTCGGCGACACGCGCGCCCAGATAGGGGTCTTCGCCCGCGCCCTCGGAGACACGGCCCCACCGGGGGTCGCGCGAAACGTCGCACATCGGCGAAAAGGTCCAATGGATGCCCATGGCCGAAGCTTCACGGGCCGAAACGCGGGCCAGCGACTCCGCGGCGGCAGGGTCCCACGAGGCGGCGACGGCGAGGTTGATCGGGAAGATCGTCCGGAAACCGTGGATCACGTCGGCGCCGATCAGCAGCGGGATGCCCAGCCGGCTCTCCTCGACGGCGATCCGCTGCAACCGCTCGGTCTCCTCGAAGGACTTGATGTTGAATACGCTGCCGCAGCGCCCTTCGCGGACCAGCCGTTCGACGGAAAGTTCCGTCTTGTCGGGTCCCGTGACGGCGCCGCCTCCGCGCTGCTGGACCAGCTGGCCGATCTTTTCGTCGAGCGTCATGCGTTCGACCAGTTCCGCGGCGCGCCGCCGGTCCTGCGGGGTGACGGGCTGCGCCCCGGCGGGATACAGCACGAGGGCCGCCAATACGGTAAAGATGCTATTTTTCATCGGTAAAAGTTTGAAAAGACATGCGAAGGTAATGAAAATACCGCAAAAAAGGGCTTCGGAACGGAATAAACTCACTCCCGCCCGAAGCCCCCGCGATCGCAGCGGCGTCACTCCTTCACGCAGCGCATACCGTAGGCTGTGGTCATCTTCCGTTCGTAATAGGTCCCCTCGCCCGTGGCGTCGCCCGCCTTCCAGTCGTACATCGGGAGCGGCTTGCCGCCGGCGAGCGTCGACGAACAATAGGCTGCCGAACGCCCCGGATAGTGGATGCGGCCGTTATCGCCCTTGCGGAACATCGTCGACGGGCCGATGAGGGTTCCGCCCGAATTGAGCGCATACCAGCGGCTGTACGTGTCGCCCGAATCCTGGTTCTTGGCGGCGTTGCCGTCCACGTAGGCAAGCAGCGACTGCCATTCGGCCGCCGTCGGCACCCGGTATCCCACCGGGCAGGGATCGTTCAGCCCCTTGCCGCCCTCGGTCCAGCCTTCGGACATCGCTGCGGACGACCGGGTATAGAACGTCGTCGGATTGCCGTTTGCCGTTGCGGCGGTCATCTCCTCACCGCTGATCTGCCAGCCGGCGGTGCGGGAGGCGTTGAAAACCACCTCGCGCGTCATCGCGCCGAAAGCATCGGGATACTCCGCATGCCCCTCGTAATATTTGTTCTTCGAGAGGATCTTCGCGCCGATGAACGGCTCCTTGCGGCCCCACTGATAGAACAGTCCGTAGGAGCGGAAATCCTGCACACAGGCCTTCGGATCGGTCGAATGGTATTCGGCCCCGACATTGCGGTCCTGCCAGGCGATACCGCCGACGGTCACGTCCGAAGGCATCTTGTCCACGACCCAGACCAGCCACGACCAGACAACCGCGCCTTCGGCGTCGAACAGCGCGACCAGCCCGCTGCCCTGCTTCGACTTGGCCGCAGTGCAGGTGATTTCATTCCGGGAAGCGTCGTAGTCAAGCCCCGAAAGCAACTCTGCGTCGGTGGTCCAGACCCAGTCCGCCGCAACGCCCTTCACATACGCGCCGTCGGTGCGCCGCGCCGGAAACGCACGGGTTTCACCCGCCCGGACCACGACCGTATTCGCCCCGGTCGACCGCTGCACGACGGTCACCTGCTGCGGTTCGACGCCCTCCATCTCGGAGAAGACGGTCAGCGTCGCGCTGCGCGGACGCACGCCCTCGCCGTCGTCGGTCAGCAACAGTTTCACGACCGAACTTTTCGTCCCTTCGGACTGCGACACGGCGCACCAGTCGGTCGCGCCCTCGATTTTCCATGCCACGGATGCACGCAGGTTCAGGGCCGGTTCGCTCCCGGCGCCGTAGACGGTTATATCGGCGCCGTCCTCCGCCAGCACGAGGATCGGCTCGAACTTCTCCTGCGTCACGGTCACGGTGTGCTTCTCTTCGCCCGCGGCGTAAAAACGCACCGCGGTCGTGCGCTCCTCGGGCAGGAAACTCTGGTCGACCGTCAGAACGATCTTCTTCGTGTGCGAACCTTCAGCGACGTTGGTGCGGCACCAATCGTCGTCGCAGGAGACCGTCCACGGCGAATCGGCCGTGATTTCAAGGACGCTGCGCCCTCCGAACATATCGAACGTCACGTTATCCTCGAGCAGTGAAAGGTTGGATTCGGCGACCTCGGGATCGTCGCTGCACGCCGCACAGCAAACGGCTGCCGCGACGGTCAGAAAAAGAAAAAGTCTCTTCATCGTTGAAGTTGTATTTAAGGTTTTGTTCGAATGTCGTATTTACCAGGACACGGACGATTCGTAGGTATGCCCGAAACTGTCGGTGACCCGCACCATGCCGCCCCGTTCGCTGCCCGGATCGACCCGGAACATATGCCACGTATTGGTCGGCGTCCCTCCGCGCACACCCGTCGCCAGCACCTCCTCGTAATAGGGATCGGTGCGCTGCGTCCGCTCCATCGCCTCCGCCTGCCCGCCCGAAGCGGGAATCCACTCCACGGCGCTCCAGGCCGTGTCATAACCCCAGACATTGGCATAGACACAGGCCGAATTGGTGCGTCCGGGTGCATAGAGGCGCATCTGCATATCGCGCTTCCCGCCCGCCGGCTTGTAATACCACGAGAGCCGTTCGCCATCGACCTCGACCACGGCATAGCCGCGCGGCGTGCCGTCGCAGTTGACGTCGCCGTTGATGAACAGGTCGCCCGGCGTGCGGGCGATGCAGTGCATGACCTTGCGTCCGTCGTCGTAACGGTAAATGTCATGGTAGTGCTTGTGCCCCCCGAAGGCATGGACCTTATAGGGGCTTATCGCATCGAGGAAACGCTGGAAATTGCGGTGGTTGCGCGCTGCGGTGTTCTTCGTGTGATAGAGAATCGGGCAATGGGACGAGACGACGAGCGTGCTGCCCGCCGGAACGTAGCGCAAATCGGCTTCGATCCAACGGCAAATTTCGTCCGTAAGACCGATCGTATACTCCTCTTCGGCGGTCGGCGCATGGTCGAAAAGGATGTTGTCGAGGAACAGATAATGGATTTTCCCGATGTTCACCGAGTAGTTCGCCGGACCGAAATAGCGTTCGTAGCTCTGCAAGGCGAGCGAATCGGTCAACTCGGCCGGATCGTGATCGTGGTTGCCCGGCAGGCTGAAGGTCGTGAAGCCAAGCGTCTCCAGCCCCTGACGGTACTTCGGGAAAAGCGACATATCGTTCCAGACCAGGTCGCCCAGGCTGACTCCATAAACCTCCGTCGGAAGCCCCTGCACGGTTTTCAGCACATCGGGAACGACATGACCGAGATAGGAATCCACCGACGTGTTATCGGCAGCCAGCTGAATGTCGGCCATAACGATCAGCGAATGGCGGTCGGACGGAGTCTTGCGTCGTGTCAGCGTAAAATCGGCCCGGTTGACGGCCTGTTTGCGGTCGATTTTGCGGTAGAACCGCGGACAGCCCTGCGTGGCGGGGATCTCGCAGTCGGCAGGCACGGAGACAAAGACGAAATTGCGCCGCGCGAGGTCGGAGGCCAGATAGTAAATCCCCCGTTCGTCGGTCGCCGTCACCTCCAGGCCGTCGCTCACCACCACCCCGGCAATGCCATTGCCGGCGCTGTCCTTCACGATTCCCTTCACCGTCATTCCGGCCTTATCGGGAATCTGTCCGGCGGTCGGGCCGTCGTCACCGCCGCCCTCCGAGGAGGAGCAGGCCGCCAGGACAAGGGCGGCGAGGCACACCGACAGAAGCCGCATGTAGAATTTTGACATATTTTTTTGCATTGAGGATGCGGAGGAGGCCGGACCTCCTCCGCATCACGGTTATTTCATCACGACCCGGATGATTACGCTGTTCTTTTCGGGACGCACCTTGCCCTGATCATCGGCCCTGACGGAAAGCGGCAGCACATAGGAGGAATCAATGCCGTCGGCAAGCATCGAAGCGGCATCGAAGCGGATTTCGGCGCGGTCCATGACCCTGTCCCCCGACAAGCGCACTTCGGGGTCGAAGGCGAAATACCTGTCGGGCATCACCTTCAGTTCGAGTCCGTTTTCCACGTTATAGACATCGAGCACGGAGGGGTCGACCACCAGTTTCACGGTGATTCCGTCGTCATTGTAACCGCCCTTGTAAAGATAGAGATCGTAAACGCACGCCTGGCCCGAAGCGGCATCGTATTCGAGGACCTGGAAATCGTTCTTCGGGATGCAGACCATAGTGTCCACCGTCTCGTAGACGACGTAATCGTCGCCGCACCCTACGGCTCCCAGCAGAAGCAGGAGGCATATCGCAAGATTCTTCATCGCAATCGGATTATTAAGGTTAGTAACCGGGATTCTGCACGAGGTTGTAGTTGATATTGATTTCGCTCAACGGAATGGCCATCCAGTAGGTCTTGGGGGATTCGAACGTGCGGACGCCGCTCTCCTTCATCGTGGAGACCCGGTAGAAATCGGCCGCCGTCCTGCCGTCGAGGTTCCACGCCTTGGGACGCCGGGACATCGCTTCGCCCGCCTCTTTCCAACGGCGCAGGTCGTGGTAGCGCATGCCCTCCATCAGCAGTTCGATCGAACGCTCCCGGTGCAGCACCTTGCGCAGTTCGTCGCCGGTGGGAATGCCCCCGGCCAAGGCCCACGAATCCTTGAAATCGGGCAGCCCCGAGCGGCGGCGGACCAGATTCAGGTAATTGAGGCTCGCGTCGCTCAACGACCCGTTGTATTCGAAATCGGCCTCGGCATAGCTCAGGTAGAGTTCCGCAAGGCGGATGTAAGGATAGGCGTACTTGCGGTAGGTCCACGACTTGGTGTCGTAGTTGAAGGCCGACTGGCGGTGAATCCACTTCTTGAGAATATAGCCCGTACAGCTCTGGTACTCCTTCGAGGCGTCGAGCACGCTGCCCTGCATCTCGCCGGCGCGGCATTTGAGAATGAACTCCTCGCCGTTGATGGCGTACTTGCCGCGGTCGTAGCCCACCGACGCATAGAAGCGCGGCTCCTTGTAGACATGGAGGTTGGCAGTCTCCTTTTCGGCATTATAGGCATAGGGGTCGATATGCATGGTCTCGGGGTCTCGGTCCCACGGCAGGCCGTTGTGCGTGTAGTACATCTCCACGCACTCGAACGTCGGAACGATGTTGATGCAGAAGCCGTCGGTACTGTACGGCAGCTTCAGGCGCGCGCCTCCGTAACGCTGCAAGTGCTCGATGCCGGTCTGGTCGCCCATTGCCCAAAGGTACTCGGTCGTGTTCCAGAGCGGTTCGACGAAGCAGTCGTGGTAGTTGATCTCGCCGCGCTCGGCAGCGGTTGCAGCCGCAGTCGCGTTCGGGCTTTCGTAGAGCCTGTGCCCGTTGTCCTCGGCCAGCGTGATCGCTTCCTGGCAGGCGTCGAGCGCCCACTTCCACTTTTCGGGATTGTAGGTCTGGCTCATCAGCGGCGTGCCGTCGTTGTTGCGGAAACGCGCGTAGAACTCCGTGTTGCCGTTGCAGAGCGGACTGGCGGCATAGAGCAGCAGCCGGGCCTTCATCGCCTTGGCCGCCACCGAGGTGGCGCGCCCCAGGTCGGCATCGGGACGCGTCGGATACCCGTGCAGCAAATCGGCCGCGCGGTCGTAGGTCTCGGCGATGAACGTCACGCATTCGTCGAACGGACTGCGGGCCACATAGACCTGCTCCTCGGGAAGCCCCATGTCCAGCTGCCCCCTGACGAGGATGACCGGGCCGTAGTGAGTCAGCAGCACCCAGTGGTAATAGGCGATCAGAAAATAGGCTTCGCCCTTGAACTCGTCGGCCACGGACGGCGAGATGCCCGGGACTGCGTCGATGTTGTCGATCATAATGTAACAGTAGCGGATGCCCTTGTACATGTCGTAGTTCGTGCGCCCGGACGGGGAAGAGGTCGTCGCGTCCCACAGACCGTAGTAAGTCTGGCTGGCGTTCTCCTCGTTGTAGAGCATGCTCTTGTAGGGGAAATAACGGGTCTGGCCGTTGGTGGCGGTGATAATGTCGTCGCCGGCGCAGAAGTCGGGCATGTAGCGGTAGGCCGCGATGTTGGGGGCGTAGGTGTAGAGCGTATTGAGGTACTTGCGGGCCTCCTTGGAGGTTTTGAAGATGTCCTCCTGCGTCGCCTGCCCCTCGGGAACCACGTCGAGGAAATCGCACGCGGCAAGCGCTCCGGCGCACGCAAACAGCAAAATGGATATGATTTTTTTCATGTCGCTCGAATTTTAGAAGTTATACTGAAGGCCGAGTTTCACCACGCGCTGCAACGGGTATTTCAAGCCGTTGCCGCTTCCCATTTCGGGGTCCCAGTATTTGAAGGGCGAAATGATGAACAGATTCGTGCCGGCCAGATAGGCGCGCAGGCTTTTGTACGTGAAACCCAGTTCGACGCTCTTCAGGCGCAGGTAGCTGCCGTTCTTGATCCAGAACGACGAGGTCTGCGTGTTGTTGGCGTTGTAGCGGTAATCCAGGCGCGGATAGGCGGCATTGGGATTGGGATCGGCTTCCGACCAGTGGTCGTCGGCAACGTACTGCGTCATGTTGAAGCCCGAATACTGATTGTCGCGGAACGGGTGCATGTCGTACATGCGCAGCGAGACGCGCGCCGTGCCCTGGAAGAAGAACGAGAAGTCCCAGCGTTTGTAGTTGACCGAGGCGCCGAAGCCGTACAAGATCTCGGGCACGGTGGGATAACCCAGCGACGTGCGGTCGTTGGCGTCGATCACGCCGTCGCCGTTCAGGTCGCGGTATTTGATGTCGCCAGGCAGATAATCGGGCATGAAGGTCTGCCGGGGCGAGTTGTCGATCTCCTCCTGCGAGGCGAAAAGGCCGTCGGCGACCAGTCCGTAAACCGAATTGACGGGTTTGCCCAGCACGGAGTTGTATTTGTTGGGCAGGTATTTCGCCTCGTCGCGGGCCTTCACCTCGTTGTGCGCATAGGTGAACGTTCCGCGCACGGAGACCAGCAGGTCCTTGTTGAACGCCTTGTTGTATTCGAGCGAAACATCGACGCCGCGGTTCTCCACCTCACCCAGATTGCCGTAGGGCGTGACGCCCGAAAGGCCCATCGTCGAGGGCAGCGAACGCCGCTGCATGAAGATGCCGGTACGATTTTCCTTGTAAACGTCGACGTTCAGCGTCAGGGCGTCGAACAGTCCCAGTTCAAGTCCTACGTTAAGTTTGGTGCTCTCCTCCCACGTGGCCAGGGGATTGCCCACGGTCTTGATCTCGTGTCCGGTCTGCTTGACGAAGTTGGGCGAAAACCACACGTAGAGCACCTTGTTCATGTTGACCGTCGTGAGATAGGGGAAACGGACGATGTTGTTGCTGCTGTCGGCCAGATAGTCGTTGCCCGAAAGACCGTACGAAGCACGGATTTTCAGCAGGTTCACCTTGCTGCGGATACCTTCCCAGAACGGTTCGCCCGACACGACCCACGCTCCGGCGATCGAGGGAAAAAACCCGAAACGACGACCCGATATGAAGTTCTCCGAGCCGTTGTAGCCGAAGTTGAACTCCATCAGGTAGCGACTGTCGTACCCATAGGTAAAACGTCCGGCGAGACCCTGCTCGCGGTAAGGGAGCACCTTGTACTCATCATTGGCGGGCTGATTGTCGACCTTCTCCTTCTGGTGGTAGACGAACAGGGCGTTGACGTCGTGTTTGCCGAACGTGCGCGAATATTCGATCTGCCCCTGCAACGAGATCTCACGGTAACCGTTCCGCCCCGTGGAGGTTCCCAGATAGGACGATCCGGGCGTGCCGATGCTTTGCAGGTTGTAGTCGAAAGTCCCGTCGCCGTTGTCGGTATAGTCGGTCATTTCGTAATAATAGGGAGAAAAAGAACGGTAAGTCGCCGCATAGGTCTTGTTGTAGAACGAGACCATGCCCCGGACTTTCAGTCCCTTGGTGACGAAATCGAGGTCCTGGTCCACCGAGAAGGTCGTGGTGATGTACTGCGTATGGCGCTGTCCGTATCCGCGGCTCAACAGGGCATAAGGATTGATGTCCGTAGAACCACCGTCCCACGAAGGGGCATTTCCGAAAATCGGGTCGTCGAGATCCTCCACGGAGCCTTTGGGATAGATGGCCGGAAAAGCGACCGGATTGGCGCGCATCGTATAGTAGAACAGGTCTTTCACCTCTTCGACGGGACGGTGCCAGAAAAGCAGCTGCGTGTTCATCTTCAGACTCACGCGGGTCGTTCGGGTGAGCTGCGCGCCGACGTTGGCCTGGAAAAGGTATTTCTGCGAATTGATGTTGGTGTTGAATTTCGACTCCGCGGGCTTCTTCAGGATACCGTTTTCGTTGAAGATCGAAGCATTGAGGAAATAGTCGACCACCTTGCCGCCGCCCCGCACGTTGAGATTCATGTTTTCGTTGACCGTAAAATCCTTGAAAAGCATCGAATACCAGTCATTGTCGGGATAGACGTAGGGATTGAGCCGGTTGCGCGTGCCCGTGATCTTCTCGTCCGAAAAGTGCTGCACATAAGTTTCGCCCGCCGGGGTGCGGGTGCGCAGCGCCTCGTTGTAGTTCTCCATGTAAGTCACGCCGTCGGCGATGTCCTGCACGCGCGTCGGCATCGAAATGCCCGATTCGAGACGAACGTTGATCGCCATCTTCTCCGACTGACGGCCGTTTTTGGTGGTAATGATCATTACGCCGTTGGCGCCGCGCGAACCGTAGAGCGCCGTGGCCGTGGCGTCGCGCAGGATCGAAAACGACTCGATCGCCTCGGGCGGAATGTTGTTGAGCATCTCCGAGACGATCTCCACGCCGTCGAGAATCAGCAGCGGCGATTTGTTGGCCCCGAAGGTCGAGATGCCGCGAATCCAGAAATTCGCACCGTCGGCGCCGGGTTCGCCCGACGACTGGGTCGAGATGACGCCGGCGATCTTGCCCGCGAACGAGGTCGAGAGGTTGCTCGACGTCACCTTGAGCGTACTGGGACGCACGACCTGCACGGCTCCCACCAAACTCTCCTTCTTCTGCGTGCCGAAGGCCACGACCACCACGTCGTCCATGACGTTCGACGCCTCGATCAGCGTCACGAGCTTGAACAGTTCGACATCGGCGACGGCGATCTTCTTGGTGTCGTAGCCCAGAAAAGCGAAGGTGACGTGTTTCGTTCCCGCCGGCACCTTGAGGGTGTAGTTGCCGTTGATGTCCGAGGTGGCGCCGACGGTCGTCCCCTCGACATAGACCGAAACACCGACGATGGGCTTGTTGTCGGCCGAAGAGATCACCGTCCCCTGCAGGACGATTTCCCTACCGGAATTCGCAGCCGGAAGGGGGGGGGGTGACGGCGGCGTTTTTCCGGGCGGGCGCTTTCGAGATGATCACCTGGTTTCCGCGCACCCGTCCGGTCAGCTCCGTTCCCTTGAGGACCGCGGACAGCAGTTCGTCGATGGTCGCAGACCTGACCGAAACCGAAACCCGGCGGTCGAGCAGCGGCCGCACGTCGTCGGTGTAAATGAAGGCGTAGCGGCTGGTCCGCTCGACCTCGGCAAAGACGCTCGACAGCGTTGCGTCCTTCATCTTCACGGTCAGCGACGATTTGGCCCCGGCGTCCTGCCGGGAGGCCCGGACGGGCTGGAGATTCACCGGAAGCAACAGCATCACCGCCGCAAGAATCCGCAGCATACGGCATGTCGAGCCACTCCTCACAAAGAAAAGTTTCTTCATAAGTAACAGTATTAAGGTTAGTATTTAAGACTGGAATTGGTTGTCAGCGATATACGGCGTCGGCGCAATCGTCGGGGGCAGGCCTCACCGCCACCGAGCCGTCGGGCCCCCGGACGTAGGCGATCCGGAAAATGTCGGAGAGCACGTCGAGCGTGCCGTCCAGGTCGTCGAACAGGATCAGCTTGCCGGTACACTTCCGGCTCCCGATCTCCCCGAAGCAGGTTATTTCGATCTTGTAGAACGCAGCCACCTTTTGCAGGACTTCGAACAGCGTGTTCGAGGTGAAGAACAACAGTCCGTCCTTCCAACTGATGTATTTATAGGGATCGACCTCGTAGACCGAATAGCTGCCGTCCTTCATCGAGAAGCGTTCCGAAGGATTCAGCGTCACCGATTCGCCGTTGGCCACGTCGATGGCCACGGAGCCTTCGACCAGCACCACGGCCGACGAACCGTCGGCCCGGGGCGCGGTCGTCACGTCGAACGACGTGCCCAGCACGCGGGTCGCAAAATGGTCGGTGTGCACGATGAAGGGACGGTTCGCATCCTTCGCCACCTCGAAATAGGCTTCGCCCTCGACGAAGACGTCGCGCGTGTCACCGAACGCCGACGGGAAACGGAGCACCGACGCCGAATTGATCCACACCCGCGTCCCGTCGGAGAGTTGCAGATGTGCGCGCTTGCCCTTGGGGACCACCAGTTCGCTCGTATGCACGCGCACCTCCTGCCGGGGCGTCCTGCGATCGGTCTCCGCCCCTTCGTTCTCCTTGCCGTCGATCAGGATTTCGCCCTTGGGCGTAAGGCTGATACGGGCGATGTCGTCATACACCTCGCGGCTGCCTTCGCGGGTCACGAGCGTGATGTTCTCATAGGCCTCGGCCGAAGGCAGCCCGGAACCCGTGAAATCCGCACTCCAGAACAGGGCCGCCACGACGCCGGCGACCAGCAGGGAAGCGGCGGCGAAGAGCGCCGTCCGGTTGCGGCGGCGGGGAGGGGCTGCAAAACGGCGCCGGGCGTAATGGTCGGTCAGGATGCGGTCGAGCAGCAACTGTTTCTCCACGGACGGCAGCGCGGGATGGGTCTTGCCCACACGGCGCACCAGGCTCACGGCGCGCTCGAATTCGAGCAGGTCCTGCGGATGGCGTTCGGTGTAACCGCACCAATAGCCGTCCTGCGCCCGCTCGGGATCGAGACACCACAAAACGAAGTCCGGGTCGGAGGTGAAGAACTCCGCCGTGTGCTTCTTAATATCGTCCGGTTTTATCATTGATTCCAATCGTAATCTTCAAACTGCATGCTGCGGCTGCGGCGCCGCGCTCTTCCCTATGACGGCGAATCCGCCGTTTTGTCCCCCTCGAACCGCAAAAAACAGCGTCCGCCGTGTCAAGTGGCTATTTTCATCGTCTTGCCGCACTCCCTGCCCTTCCGAAGTTTGCCCAGCCCCTTCGACACGAACTTGCGGACGGCGTGGGGCGTGGCGTCGAGTATGACGGCGATGTCGTCATACTCCATCTCGTAGACGAAGCGCAGCAGCAGCGCCTCGCGCTGCTTGGGCGAGAGCTGGTTGAGCAGCGACTCGATCGTTTGGCGGATGCGCAGCACGTGCTCCGATTCGATCATCGCGTCGAGCGAGGTCAGCGACACCCGCAATCCCGGCTCCCGGTCCGAAAGGTCGCATTTGTCCACCCGCGAACGGTGCAGGTCGACCAGGCGGTTGTGAACGATCCGGAAAAGGTAGGCCTTGATGTTGACGATGCGGCCCAGGTCGACCTGGCGGGTCATAATGTCGAGGAATATGTCGTGGATGACATCCTTGACCGTTTCGTTGTCGAAACCGAACCCCATGCCGTAGGCATAGAGCGCATCGGCGTAACTGTTATACAATATAACATATACGTCGGTCTCTTCGGCATACTGCCGGTCGATTCGTCGGGTGTCGTACTTGCGTTGCCGAAACATTCGGTTCATTGGTTTGGTCGGTCATTCGATATAACGGAAAACCGTCCGGTTTGTCCCCCTGCAAGCGGTAAAAATCGAATAAAAAATGCGAAATAGCAAATTTTCGCTCCCCGGGGGACAAAACCGGAAACAGTTCGTCTTAAATTCGAAACCAATCTCTTTCGGAAAAATGATACGAAAACCGTATTTCAGTCTGTTCCTGCTCTGCCTGCCGCTCTTCTCGCTGTGCAGTTCGGGAAACGACGATCCCGCACCCGCCCCTGCACCTGGAAAAGAGTGGCTCGATCCGATTCGCGTCGCCACCTACAACATCCAGTACGACAACTCTTCCGATCAAGACAACAAATGGACGACCCGCCGGGATTTGCTTCGCCAACTACTCCAGAGCGAGAAGTTCGACATCTTCGGAGCGCAGGAGCCTTATCTGACCCAGATCAAGGACATCGAGCCGTTCCTCGACGGATACACCTGGGTCGGAGAAAACGTCATCGGTGACAAAACGGCCCAACGACGCCACTACAACCCCGTTTTCTACCGCAAGGACAAATTCGAAGTATTGGATATGGGATCGTTCTGGTACTCCGAAACGCCTTCCGCCCCCGGGTCCAAAGGCTGGGACTCCTATTCGCCCCGCATGTGCAACTGGGTGCATTTCCGCATCCGCGCGAACGGACGGGAATTCTACCATTTCAATTCGCACTTCGACCACATAGGGACCACGGCCCGCGCCGAGAGCGCCAAACTGCTGGTGGCCAAGGTCCGGGAGATCGCAGGCGGCAAACCGGCCTTTTGCACGGGTGACTTCAATTCGAACCAAAACACCGAAGCCTACAAAACGATCGCCGGATCAGGCATCCTTGCCGACAGCTACGTCCGCTGTCCGTCCAAGACCAACGGAGACTGGCCCACCTACAACGGCTACAAATACATCTCGACGCCTCCCGCCGCTGCGTCGCGCATCGACCACGTCTTCGTCACGCCGAAGGACACGAAGGTCGTTTCGTGGCGCATCGTCAACAACAGTTACAACCGGAAATACCCCTCGGACCACTTCCCGGTCGTGATCGAATGGTCGCTGGCCGAATAGCCAGCCTTGCTGCCGGCAAATAAAACCTCTTCGCCAGTTGGCGAAGAGGTTTTATTTGCCAAGGGATAAACGGAACGGACAGAAGCGCTTTTTTCCGCGCCCAGAGCCGGAAACCATCCCCCTTTCCGCTTTTACCCGCGAGTGTCTCCGATTATTGAAAAGAAATTCGTATCTTTGTGGGCTTGTTTCACGATAAGCGCAATTTGTCTGACAGCAACATAAACGAAACGAATAAATGGCGTTACAATGCGGCATCGTCGGCTTGCCGAACGTGGGTAAATCGACCCTTTTCAACTGTCTGTCCAATGCAAAGGCACAGGCGGCAAACTTTCCTTTCTGCACCATCGAGCCCAATGTGGGCGTGATCACGGTCCCCGACCGGCGGCTGATCCGCCTCGCGGAGATCGACAACCCCAAGCGCGTGGTCCCGACGACGATCGAAATCGTCGACATCGCGGGCCTCGTGAAGGGCGCCTCGAAGGGCGAAGGTCTGGGCAACAAATTTCTGGGCAACATCCGCAACACGAATGCGATCATCCACGTCCTGCGGTGCTTCGACAACGGCAACATCACCCACGTCGACGGCTCGATAGACCCCGTGCGCGACAAGGGCATCATCGACACCGAATTGCAGCTGAAGGATCTCGAAACCGTCGAGAACCGGCTCTCCAAGACCCAGAAGCAGGCCACCTCGGGCGGCGACAAGCAGGCCAAGCGCGCCGTGGAGCTGCTCTTGCAGTACAAGGCGGTGCTGGAACAGGGGCTTTCGGCCCGCACCGTGGAACTCGACAAGGAGGACCGCAAACTGGTCGCCGACCTCAACCTGCTGACCGACAAGCCCGTGTTGTACGTCTGCAACGTCGACGAAAAGAGCGCCGCGACGGGCAACGCCTACACCGAGGCCGTCCGGGAGGCCATCGCCGGCGAGCGGGCCGAAATGCTCGTCATCGCCGCCGCCACGGAGGCCGACATCGCCGAACTGGAAGACTTCGACGAGCGGCAGATGTTCCTCGAAGACCTGGGGCTGGAGGAGTCGGGCGTGGCGCGCCTGATCAAATCGGCCTACAAATTGCTCAACCTCGAAACGTTTTTCACCACCGGGGCCGACGAGACCCGCGCCTGGACCTACCTGCGCGGCATGAAAGCCCCGCAGACGGCCGGCATCATCCACACCGATTTCGAAAAGGGGTTCATCCGCGCCGAGGTCATCAAGTACGACGACTACACCGCCCTGGGTTCGGAGAAGGCGTGCCGCGATGCGGGCAAACTGTCGATCGAAGGCAAGGAGTATGTCGTCGAGGACGGCGACATCATGCACTTCCTGTTCAACGTCTGACGCCGCAAACCGGGATCGTAAAAAAATTAAAGAATACAGTTATGGAAAGACCAGTTCGGGTGCGCTTCGCGCCCAGCCCCACCGGGCCGCTGCACATCGGCGGCGTCCGTACGGCACTGTACAACTACCTGTTCGCCCGCCGGCACAAGGGAACGATGATCCTGCGCATCG